>Ga0154020_10009840_pt1 | contig 10989 bp, 11 predicted proteins | sample Klosneuvirus_201_FD_109709 | JGI IMG/M metagenome (GOLD analysis project Ga0154020, IMG submission 109709) | Active sludge microbial communities from wastewater, Klosterneuburg, Austria - Klosneuvirus_20160825_MG | ecosystem: Engineered > WWTP > Aerobic digester > Activated sludge | place...
CCGCTTCGCCGCCGAAGGTTTCGTCGCCCTCGCGCCGGATATGTATCACGGCACCGTCACTGCCGAACCCGATGAGGCCGGGAAGCTGCTCATGGCACTGAACTTTCCCCAGGCCGAAAAAGACCTGAACGGCGCGGTCGCCTACCTGAAGGACATGACCGGCGGTCCAGCCGGCACCGTTGGCTTCTGCATGGGCGGCGCACTCTCGCTGTTCGCAGCCTGCAACAGCGGCGGCGATATCGGCGCCTGCGTCGATTTCTACGGCGGTCATCCCATGGTCAAGTACAACTTCGCCGGGCTCACCGCGCCCGTCCTCGCCTTCTGGGCGGAGAAAGACGATTTCGTGTCGCCGATGATCCCCGGGATTGAGGCCGGCCTGAAAGAAGCCGGGGTCGAATACGAATCCATCACCTACCCAGGCACCCATCACGCGTTCTTCAACGATGAGCACCCCGAGCCGGAATACAACCCCGACGCCGCGAAGAAAGCCTGGGAGAAAATGCTCGAGTTCTACCGCAAGCACCTGTAGCAATTACGAACGTCGAACGTCGAAGTCCGCTGAGTCCGCCGACCGAGGCGAACCGGGCAGGCATTGGCCTCGTACTAACACACGTCGCCGAGCAAGGAGTGAGCATGGGCAGGCTCGATGGCAAGGTCGCGATCGTCACGGGCGGCGCTTCGGGCATCGGCAAGGGCGCGGTCGAACGATTCGTCGCCGAAGGCGCCCGCGTCATCATCGGCGATACCGATAGCGATGGCATCGGCGCGTTGGTCGGGCAGCTTGGACACAACTACGTCGATGGCGCCGCAGTCGATGTCCGTGATGAATCGGCCCTCGAGCGCATGGTCGCGCAGGCTACTCGCCGGTTCGGCCGCCTGGATATCGCCGTCAACAACGCCGGCGTTGGTGGCTTCTCACCCATCCAGGACTACGGCCTCGAAGACTGGAACCGCGTCCTTGGCATCTCCCTCACCGGCACCTTCCTGTGTATCAAGCACGAATCTCGCCGGCTGATCGAACAGGCCACGGGCGGCAGCATCATCAACATCGCCAGCCTCAACGCAATCCAGGCGACTGAAGGCTTTGCCGCCTACTGCTCCGCCAAGGCCGGTGTTGCCATGCTCACGAAAGTCGCTGCCCTCGAACTGGGGCGTCACAGCATTCGCGTGAATGCGGTCGGGCCCGGCTTAATCCACACGCCGGCGACAGCCGGGATGCTCGCCATCCCCGGGCTCGAAGATGCATTCCTTCACGAAGCCCCCATCGGGCGCGCCGGCGAACCCGAAGACATCGCCAACCTGCTCGTTTATCTCGCGTCCGATGAGTCGACGCTCATGACCGGGCAGACGCTCTACATCGATGGCGGGGCGAGCCTGAACAAGTACCCGGAACTGTTCAAGTTCTTCGGGGTCGAATAATCGTGGCTCGCCCTTTCCGCTTCGGGGTTTCCGTCTCGAACGCACCATCCGCAACGGCCTGGCGCGAGGTTGCCCGCAAGGCAGAAGACCTCGGATTCGATACCTTCCTCGTATCGGACCACCTGCGCGAAAGCCTCCAGCCGATGGTCGCGCTGGCCGCGGTAGCCGAAGCTACAACCACGATTCGGCTGGGCACGTTCGTCCTCAACAACGACTTTCGCCATCCAGTGCTGCTCGCGCGCGAAGCGGCCACTCTCGATGTGCTCAGCGGTGGGCGGTTCGAACTTGGGATTGGCGCGGGGCATTCCGGTGATGAGTACCGCGAGGCTGGAATCCCCTTCGACCCAGCCGCGGTGCGAGTAGCACGCCTGGGCGAGGCCGTTTGGGTCATCAAGAAGCTCTGGGGTGGCGAACCCCTCGAGTTCCACGGGGATCACTACAACCTCGCCGCCCACACCTCGCACCCCAGGCCACTGCAGCCGCGAATTCCGCTTCTGATCGGCGGCAATGGCCGGAGCGTGCTTCGACTTGCTGCCCGAGAGGCAGATATCGTCGGGTTCACCGGGTTTCTGCCAGGGGAGGATGGCCGCGCGAAGGCCTTTCCGAACTTCACCGTTGATACATTCGGCGACCGCATCGAGACGGTTCGCGACGCGGCCGGGTCACGTTTCGATGCGCTCGAACTGAATGTCCTGGTCCAGGGAGTCGATACCGCGAACGGCGCGACGACCGCCGAGGCCTGGGCAGGCCGCACCCCACTCTCCGCTCGGCAAGTAGTCGAAAGCCCCTTCGTGCTGTTCGGATCAGTATCGAAACTCGAAGAGAAGCTGCTCGCACAGCGCGAACGGTTCGGGATCTCCTACATCACGGTCTTCGAACCCGGCATGGAGGCACTGGCCCCACTCGTCGCGCGCCTCTCGGGCAGGTAACACTTCGCCGCCGTTCACCTGGCCTCCGGGGAACCGTCCCCGGAGGGTGCTGCGCGCGTTCCTACACCCCGAAGTCCCAGCTCCCGCCTTCGTGGTACTGCTTCAGCACGTTCTTCGCGATAAGGATCCGGTGAACCTCGTCCGGGCCGTCCGCGATGCGCAGCGTCCGCGCGCCGGTGTACATACCCGCGAGCGGCGTATCGCCCGAAACGCCCATCGCTCCGTGCACCTGGATGGCACGGTCGACCACACGTTCGAAGGCGGCCGGTACATACACCTTCAGCCCCGAGATGATCGTCCGCGAGTCCATCCCGCTGTCGATGATCTCGGCCGTGTGAATCGTCATGAGCCGTGCAGTCATGATGTCGATGTACGAATCCGCGATGAAACCCTGGATAAACTGCTTCGTCTCCAGCTTCCCCCCGTGAACTTCGCGGTCCATCGCCCGGTTGCACATCAGGTCGAACGCCCGCCACATCTGGCCAACGCTGTTCATGCAGTGGAACACGCGTCCCGCCCCGAGCCGGTCCTGTGCCGCCTGGTGACCGGTGCCTGTTCGTCCGAGCTGGTTTGTCACCGGCACACGGACGTTCGAATACTCGATTTCGCAGTGATTCGATTCGATTCCCCAGACCGGGATCCGGCGCACGATCTTGAAGCCCGGTGTATCTGTCGGGACGATGATCTGGGTCATCTTCTCGCGCACGCCCCCATCGCCAGCCGCCTCTTCCGTCCGGCACATGACGATAGCGAAGGCCGCACCCACCGCACCGGAGGTAAACCACTTCCGCCCGTTGATCACCCAATCGTCGCCATCGCGGACCGCCCGCGTCTGGATTGCGTAGGGGTTCGAACCCGGAGCGTCCGGTTCGGTCATGGAGAAACACGAGCGGATTTCACCAGCGATCAGCGGGTCGAGCCATTTCTTCTTCTGCTCGTCCGTCCCGTATTTGATCAGGATGGTCTGGTTACCTGAATCCGGCGCGACCACCCCAAAGAGCGGGTTTGAATACGGGCTCCACGCAAGCACTTCATTCATGTAGGCGTGCTTCATGAACCCAATTCCCATCCCGCCGTATTCCTTCGGCAGGTGCGGCGCCCAGAGGTTCGCCTTCTTCACATTCTCCTGGATCTCGTAACGCAGCTGCTGCGTTTCCGGGTTTCCCCAGTCCCCCAGCCGGTCTTCGTTCGGGATGATGTAGCGATTGACGATGTTCGCGGTGGCGGCCCGGGTGTCATTAATCTCAGGGTCAAGCGTGGGGACTGGTGCAATCTGCATCGGAAAGTGCTCCATTGGCAAAGAGTTCGTGGCAGCGGCAGTCTACTCCCGTCGGCCGGGGTTCGTGTGCCCGTTTGGCCAGCCTGGGACGTTCTCTCGGGCACACTCGGGCTGTTTCGGCACGGTATGCTGCTTGCCAATGTTGACGCGTCGACGGGCCACTTGTATTGGGTTGGGCTTCGGCCTCGCAATGGCGTTGTTACTCGCTGGGTGCAGCAGTCGTGAAGGCGTTCAAGCATCGCCGTCGCCGGGCGCTGCCGAAGCGACCGCCACGGAGACTGTGTCACCCACACGGGAACCCTCGGCACCTGCAACCCCGTCGCAAGGCCGTACCTACCCGAGTCCGAAGGCCGATGGCGTGTTCGTGTACGTCGTAACGCTGGGCTTCGACAGGGCGCCGGGCCGTCTCTATCCCCGAAAGCAGGCCATCATTCAGGATCTCCGCGCGGGTCGAATTGAATCACGCATTGATTTCGGCGGCAGTGGCGCATACCCGGTCGGCGCCGCCCTGGCTGGCCGGCAAATCGTGCTCGCGACCGAAAAGGACCTGGTGCGTTTCGAACTCGATGGCTCGGGCGAACGGACGCTCTTCAGCGCGCTTGAATCCGAGCCCATCCAGGACCTGGCGGTCTCGCCGGATGGCAAGATCGCGGCGGTGGCGATGGGCTGCGCCGGTGGCTCGCCCGTCTGTCCGAGTGGTCCCGCCGTCGCCTTCGTGGATGTCGTTTCCGGCGCGACCGTCACTATGGCCGACCACGCCGCACTTCGAGCTGGCGGGTTCAAGGGATACGCATGGCAGCTTCTTTGGCGCGCCGACGGCGTCGGCGTTGTGCTCAAGGGCGGTACTGGCTCAGAAGCGGTTGGTGGCCGCGCCCTTGTGAAGTTGGACGGTGCCGTGACGGTCTACCAACAGCCCGCGGGCTATGGCAGCGTCTCCCCGGACGGGCGATTCGCCGCCGAGAACACGGACCAATTGGGCTGTATGCGTGTCGGAGGCCGCGCCATCCAGGTCGTAAATCTCGAGACCGGTGCCGTAGTTCGCCACGTCGATGGCGGCGTGGGCGCCTACGCCGCCTGGGAATGGTCCCCGGACAGCCGCTCGGTGCTCTACCAGTTCCTGCCCTCAGCCGACCTGACCGGCTGTGAGTGGGCCAGCGTCAGACCGGAATACTGGTTGCTCGACCTCGCCACCGGTGCATCGGCAGCAGTGCCGGACGTTCCAGCGCTCCAGACGGATTGGTACGGGCCGCACTACGTGGAACTTGTCTGGGCAGAGGGAACTCCCAATCAGCCAGCCCTCAGCCGCACGGGAGATCTCGACGCGGTGTTCCGCGCCGCGTCTGCCGGGGACGAAGACGGCGACCTATTCGTCGGCGGCGTGAAAATCGCGAGCTGGCCACCGCTCGACCCACCCTCCGAGCGCCCGCAGCCAGTTGGCTTCCTCGACTGAATGCGACGGATTGCGAAACCCCGAAGCGTCCTCGGGGCTGAGGTCTAGTCGAAGCTCTCGTCGTCCTGGTCGACGTTGATGTCCGGGGTGCCCGAATCGAGCTCGCTCTCGGTCTCGCTCCAACCGTCCTCGCTCTCCTCTTCGACTATTTCATCGTCGCCAAAATCGCCGTATGTATCGTCATCGTCCCGGCGCAGGAGGCCCTTTCGCGTGTAAGCGCGGACATCCGTCGAACGCCCTTGGGGGAAACTCACCTTGTCGATCATCGTGGGGTGCCGGAATGTCTCCCGCAGGATGACCTTCGGCTCGCCCGAGGTGGTTACCATCGCCGCGGCATAGCGGTTGCCCGCTTCCATCATCTTCGAAAGCCGCAGGCCAACCCGGGGTTCAACCATGCCAACATACTGCCCCGAAACGGTCAGCACATTCACGGCGTTCCCCTGCACCTGCAGTCCAACAATATCGCCCGCGTCGAGATCACTGGTCGCCTTGGCGTCGGTCGCCTGGAGCTTCGCGACGGTCGCCGTGCCCGTCTCTTCGACGAACAGCCGGGTATCGAGCTGGCTGGGGGCCGCGCCAGCCGAATCCTTCATGCCGGCCAGCCGGTCCAGGTTCCTCCGCGCGATCGTATTCGATGGGTCGGCCTCAAGGCTTTTGCCGTAGCATTCGCGTGCTTCGGTAATCTGCCCGAGCTCGGTCAGCGCCTTACCCAGGCGATTGTTGGCCTCAGCCTCGTCGCCGAACCGGTTGATGTACTCGCGGTTCACATTCGCCGCTTCCTGCCAGCGGCTGTTCACGGCAAGCTTTACCGCCTGATCGCTCAGCTGTTTCTTCAAGCGTGATCGCTCTTCCAGCGACATCGTTTCGAGAACTGGTTCGTTACTCATGATTCCTCGGTGCTACCCCTCAACGGAGCGGAAAGGATAAGGCCGCGATTTCGCTCACACAACGACCAGTCAACGGTTTGTCAAAAGGAACTCTCGATGCTCCGTATCGGCTTCGCCCCCTACTATCAAGTCATGCCCGCCCCGGAGTTCTTCGACGCGATGAAATCAGCATGGGCTGCCGCCTCGTCGAGGTTCGAAGCCTACTCCCTCATCCTGCCCGGCAGCCCTCGGTTCATTTGCCAGCCAGAAGTCTGTACTGCCTTCTGTTGCCATGCCTACAGCGTCAACCTCGGCGATAGGGAAGTCGATCGCTTCCGCCGGCTCGAAAACCTGGAACTGGTGGAGTTCCTCGAAGTTGATGAAGTTGGCGAACCAATCACGCTTCCGATGGCACAGCCATACCTTCTCGCCCGTACCGAGGGTCATTGCAAGATGCTCGGCGATCACCTTGGTTGCACCACCTACGAAGGTCGCCCCAACGCCTGTCGCCTCTATCCCCACTTCGTCGTCTTCTGGGATGCCGAAGCCGGCCGCGCCCGTACAACGCCTTCGAAGCGCGCCGCTGCCGCCTTCGAAGCAGCATCGCTCGGCAATACCTACGGCCTCACCCCGCTCCTCCTCGGCCATGTCGAGTGCCCCGGTTTCACGGGCGATGCTCTCAATTCGGAAGAATGGCTGCAGCTCTTTCGCCGTACCTACCAGCTGCAGTACACCGAAGTGTGAGATTGGTTCCGTTCCTCAAGGCCCCTGGCGTTTAGGCTGGAACAATGAGGACGGTCGAACCACGATGACGAACCGCCAGGGCGCCATCCTGCTTGCCCTCGCTGCCGTCTGGGGTTGCTCATTCCTCTTCATCAAGGTCATCGTCGATGCCGGCGTGGCGCCAATGGGAATGTCCGCCGTCCGGACAGGCCTCGGGGCGTTGACGCTTCTGCCCTTTGCCTGGTTCGCCCGCCGGGGCTTCCGCCAACCTCGCGCTACCTGGCTCGCGCTGTTCGGCCTCGGCATCCTCAACTTCGCCGTCCCCTGGACCATCTTTGGCATCGCCGAACAGCACGTGCCAAGTGGCGCTGCCGCGGTTGCCAATGCCTCGATGCCGCTTTGGTCCGCTCTGCTCGCCACCATCCTCCTCAAAGCCGACAAACTTGGACCGCAGCGGGTTGCAGGTCTCGCGCTCGGCTTCGCCGGCGTGATCATTCTCATGAGCGGAGACCTCACCAGCCTCTCTGGCAGCGAAGCCGGGAGCATCCTCTTGATACTCGTCGCAACCCTGAGCTACGCCACTTCTGCGGTCAGCATTCGCCGCTGGCTTGCCGACGTCCCCTCGATCCCCCTGGCGACCGCCCAGGTAGCCACCGCGGCCATGGTTCTCATCCCTGCCGCCCTGCTCACCGGCGCCTATTCCGATGCCGATATCAACCTCAACGTCATCGCGGCGGCCTGCGCGCTCGGCGCTTTCGGCTCGGGCCTCGCCGTCGTTGGCTACATGTACCTCATCCAGACGGTGGGGCCAGTTCGCGCATCGGTGGTCACCTATATGGTCCCCCCGATCGGCGTCCTTTTGGGCTGGCTGTTTCTCGATGAAGTGCTCGGCTGGAACCTCATCGCGGCCCTTGCCTTTATCCTCGCCGGTGTTGCCCTCGTCCAGGGTACGAATCCTCGCCGAATCTTTGGCCGCTCGCCCGCCATAGCCGTTCCCGCTTCCGTTTCCAGCGACTGACCTGCGCTCTGCTACGATTCGCACATGGCACGAAGCCCCCGCCTGCCGATCCGCCCCGAAGTTGCCGCTATCCGCGAACGCGTCATCTCCACCCGCCGTGATTTCCACCAGCACCCAGAACTCTCATGGCAGGAGCATCGAACTCAGTCCCGAATCATCGAACGCCTTCATCAGATTGGCCTTACCGATATTCGTGCCGTCGCTCGCACCGGCGTTACTGGCCTCGTCCAGGGCAGCAAGACCGGCCGCTGTGTCCTCTGGCGCGCCGATATGGATGCGCTTCCCATCCCAGAAAAAAGCACCCTCCCATTCGCCTCGACGACCGAGAATGTCATGCATGCCTGCGGCCACGATGCCCACATGGCTATCGCCCTTGGCATTGCCGAGACGCTATCCGCGAAGCGTGACGAACTTCAGGGGACCGTTCGATTCGTTTTCCAGCCGGCCGAAGAAGCCGCGGGCGGCGCCCAGGCCTGCATCGCCGACGGCGTCCTCGATTCCCCGAAAGTCGATGTCGCGCTCGGTCTCCACATCAGTGCCGATATCCCGCTCGGCGCGATCAACGTCGCCCCTGGTCCCTTCTTTGCCGCACCAACTGCGTTCAAGATCACGATCCACGGCCGTGGAGGCCACGCTGCGGCCCCACACCAGACGGTCGATGCGGTGGTGGTCGCGGCCCACGTTATTACCGCACTCCAAACGGTGGTCAGCCGCTCGACCAGCCCTTCCGATGCGGCCGTCCTGACGGTTGGCAAACTCGCTGGCGGGTTTCGCGGCAATGTCATCGCGGAATCCGCGACGATGTCCGGCACTATCCGCAGCTATACGCACGCGGTTCGGGAGACGATGATCCGGCGTACGGAGGAGATTCCGGCAGGCGTCTGCGCAGCGTTCGCCGCAACCTACGAATTCGAGCACCAGACAAGCTGCCCGCCCCTCGTCAACGACCCCGAAATCGCCCGTTACGTCCGCGAAGTGGGCGAAGAATACTTCGGCGAACGCAACATCCTCGCCACGGCAAGCATGGGCGCCGAAGATATGGGCGTGTTCCTCGAACAACGTCCCGGCTGCTACTTCTGGCTTGGCGCTCGCAACGAATCGAAAGGCATCGCCGGCCGCCACCACGATGCCGGTTTCGTCATCGATGAGGAGGCAATGTTGCTCGGCATCGAGTTCGGCGCCCGCCTGATCGAGGGCCAACTGGCACGGCGCTAGCCTCGCCCTGGCTGCGATGCAGACGCCGAAGACGTCCGGCCAACTTGCCTACTCGTAAATCCACTTGTCCGAATCTCGCGTCCATTCCACCAGTTCCGCCGCCTTGAAAAAGAGCTTGATCTCCCGGGCCGCGCTCTTGGCACTGTCGCTCGCATGGACCAGGTTCCGGCCCATTTCGGTCCCGAAGTCGGCGCGGATGGTGCCCGGTGCTGCCGCTGCCGGGTTTGTCAGGCCGTTCGTTGCCCGCACGATCTCGATCGCATTCGTGCCCTCAAAGACTGCCGCGACAACCGGTGCACTGGTGATGAATTCCACGAGTCCGTTGTAAAACGGCTTGCCCTTGTGTTCGCCGTAGTGCTTCTCCGCGGTGGCCTTGGGCACCTGCATCAGTTTGAGCCCAACGATCTTCAGGCCCCGATTTTCCAGCCGCTTGATAATCTCGCCGGCCAGCCCGCGCTGCACAGCGTCCGGCTTGACCAGGAAAAGGGTTCGTTCTCGTTCCAATGGAAAGTCTCCAGATGTCGTTTGAGTTTAGGAAGCGGCGGATTGCTGCCGCCGCGAAACCGTAATACTGGGTTCGCGCAGATAGAACGCCTCGGCCCCTGTCTCCAGTGAACCACGAACGATCCTCGGTACGCGGTCCTTCAACGCCGCCTCAGCTCGCTCCCGTGGGCTAACCTCCCGGCCACCCAGCGCACCGGCGCCTTCGCCCACAAGATCCCGCGGCGCGATGCCTGCCAGGTCGCTCACCACAGGAGATCCTACGGGCCGGCCGTTCTCCCACTGCTGGACGGCGAAGCCACCTCGCCCGGCGGGGTGGATCATTGTTCCCGTTCCCACACCCGCGGCCAGCGCCGCCGCCTCCAGCGTCCCGATCCCGTACACGGGAATATCCCGGGCGATGCCCAGGCCCTCTGCTGTCGCAATCCCGACCCGAACGCCGGCATACGCACCTGGCCCAATCACCACAAGAATCGCCTCGGGCGAATCTGCCCCCAGCATCTCGGCGATCGCAGGAATCAGCAGACGGGAATGATCCTGGCGCGCCTCTGCTTCCATCGACGCCAATTCGCCATTCCGTTCGACCGCAATGGCGAACCGATCCGATGCCGTATCGATGCAGAGGATCGTGGTCACGCTGCGCCGAGTGATGCCACGATTTCTTCGCCGCGTGGCCCCCGCGGGATAAAGCGCAGCCGCCGGCTGCGCGGCCCCATGCCGCCCGCGACCAACTCCACCACCAGGCCATCGCCAGGCAGCAGTTCGGCGCCACGTTCTGGCCACTCGATCACGAGCACGCCCTTCTCGGCGTAATCCCACAGACCAAGGTCATCCAGTTCTTCGACATCTTCGATACGGTAGAGATCCACGTGATAGAGGGTCTCACGGCCTTCGTATTCGTTCATCAGCACGAACGAGGGGCTGTTCACCTGGCCATCAAACGCCAGGCCCCGGCCGATGCCTTGCGTCAGGCAGGTCTTTCCCGCTCCGAGTTCGCCGTTCAACAACACGATGTCGCCCTTGCGAAGCTGCCGCCCGAGCCGCTCGCCTACGCTGCGCGTTTCTTCCTCGCCGCCCGAGGCCAATTCGAAGTCATGGATTGCTGCCATTGGCGACAGTATAGGAGCGTCGTCGGCTATGCCCCATGCGCCAAAGGCCGCGAAATTTTGCCCGAAGGTTCATTCGTCATGGCTCATCTCGCGCCACGCCGCCGCCGCGATGACGTGCCGCAACACCTCACGGTAAATCCAGTATTGCGAAACCATAACGACGCCCGACTTCGATTGACCCGAACACTTCTCAGACCTACCTTGAGTTGGCATTGCCCATCCCCGCGAGCGAAATATCGGGGAAGCCCAAAACGCCCCAATCGGAGTCGAAAGCAACCATGATGAAAGCCACGTCCGAAAGCGGAAAGGCCCCTGTCTCGGCGAGCCTTGGAAACCGCATCCGCACCGCCCGGCGAGATGCCGGCATGAGCCAGGGCCAACTCGCCCAAAACCTCAACACCACCCAGAGCGCCATCAGCCTCTACGAAGCCGGACAGCGCTCCGTGGGCATCGATGTGCTCCTCAGCGTCGCCCGCATCC
>Ga0154020_10009841_pt1 | contig 10987 bp, 6 predicted proteins | sample Klosneuvirus_201_FD_109709 | JGI IMG/M metagenome (GOLD analysis project Ga0154020, IMG submission 109709) | Active sludge microbial communities from wastewater, Klosterneuburg, Austria - Klosneuvirus_20160825_MG | ecosystem: Engineered > WWTP > Aerobic digester > Activated sludge | place...
CCAGGCCCTGTACGAGGCCAAGCGCCAGGGCCGTTCACGCGCCGTCGCCGCGCTGGGCGACGAAGACCGGCCGGTCTTCAGCGAAAGCCAGCTGCTCGGCCTGGCGACGGCCTGACCCCGCCGTCGCCGCCGGCGCCGGCAGCGGCATGCCGAACGCTGTATTCGCCCGGCTGCTGCGTGGCCGGGGCGGCCGCGCCCGGGGGCGCACCTAGAATGCCAGCGCAGCCCCGGCCCGACGCGGCGTGCCTGGCGCAGGCGCAGCCAGTGCGTGCCGCGCCGACGTACCGGCCGGCCGCCCTGCCGGCGTACCGACACGGCGTCCTGCGGACCTACAGCCATAGCGCCCTGCCGGCGCGGAGACCCGAAAGCGATGACCCCTGCCGAGATCCTGGCCCAGTACGGCCCCCGTGAAACGATGGAGTACGACGTCGTCGTCGTCGGCGCCGGCCCGGCCGGCCTGGCCACCGCCATCCGCCTGAAGCAGCTGCATGCCGGGCTTTCGGTGGTGGTGCTGGAAAAGGGCAGCGAGCCCGGTGCGCACACGCTGAGCGGCGCGGTGATGGACCCGCGCGCGATGAACGAGCTGTTCCCCGACTGGAAGGAACGCGGCGCGCCGCTGCACCAGCCGGTGACGGGCGACGAGGTGCTGTTCCTCAACGCCACCGGCGCGCAGACCATGCCCGACTGGCTGCTGCCGGGCTGCTTCCACAACACCGGCAACTACGTCGTGCGCCTGGGCGCGGTGACGAAATGGCTGGGCGAACAGGCCGAGGCCCTGGGCGTCGAGATCTTCCCCGGCTTCACCGCCGCCGAGCTGCTGTACGACGAGGCCGGCGCGGTGCGCGGCGTGGCCACCGGCAACCTGGGCATCGGCAAGGACGGCCAGCCGCACGACGGTTTCCAGCTCGGCATGGAACTGGTGGGCAAATACACCGTGTTCGCCGAAGGCGCGCGCGGCCACCTGGGCCGGCAGCTGATCGCGAAGTTCCAGCTCGACAAGGGCCGCGACCCGCAGAGCTACGGCCTGGGCGTCAAGGAACTGTGGGAGATCGACCCCGCCAAGGCGATGCCCGGCCACGTCGTGCACACCGCCGGCTGGCCGATGGACGAGCACACCTACGGCGGCGGTTTCCTCTACCACCTGGAAGGCAACCTGGTCACGGTGGGTTTCGTCACCGGGCTGGACTACCAGAACCCCTGGCTCAGCCCCTTCGAGGAGATGCAGCGCTGGAAGACACACCCGGCCATCCGCAAGCACCTGGAAGGCGGCAAGCGCATCGGCTACGGCGCACGCGCCATCGTCGCCGGCGGGCTGCTCAGCATTCCCAAGCTCGTCTTCCCCGGCGGCATGCTCGTGGGCTGCGAGGCCGGCACGCTGAACGCGGCGCGCATCAAGGGCAGCCATGCCGCCATCAAGACCGGCATGCTGGCCGCCGAAGCGCTGGTGCCGGCGCTGGCCGCCGGCCGCAGCGCCGACGAAGTGGACGCCTACCCCGCGGCCTTCGAGAAAAGCTGGCTGCATGCCGAACTGAACCAGGCGCGCAACTTCAAGCAGTGGTTCAAGCAGGGCAACACCGTCGGTGCGCTGATGACCGGCATCGAGCAGTGGCTGCTGCCCAGGCTGGGCTTCAAGAGCCCGCCGTGGACCGTGCACCGCAAGCAGGCCGACCACGAGCGCCTGCACGCCGCCAGCCAGGTGGAACCCATCCGCTACCCCAGGCCCGACAACGTGCTGACCTTCGACCGCCTGAGCTCGGTCTTCCTCAGCAGCACCAACCACGAAGAGAACCAGCCCGCGCACCTGACCTTGAAGGACGCCACGGTGCCGGTGGCCGTGAACCTGGAACGTTATGCCGGCCCCGAAAGCCGCTACTGTCCGGCCGGCGTCTACGAGTTCGTGAAGACCACCGAAGGCGGGGACGCGCTGCAGATCAACGCCCAGAACTGCGTGCACTGCAAGACCTGCGACATCAAGGACCCGACGCAGAACATCGTCTGGGTCACGCCCGAGGGCGGCGGCGGGCCGAACTACGCGGGGATGTAGCGCAGCGGGCAGGCCCCGCGCCGACCGCGGTTGCAGGTGCCAGAACCGCTGCGACCCGCGCCGAAGCGGCTTCACGGGTTCATCGAAGAAGGGCTGGCTCGACACCGGCATCGCCTCACCGACGCTCGGCCAGCTTCGCGAGATGCCGGGCCTTCGGCCCTGGCGGGCGGCGGAGTTCCCGCTGCGCCGCTGCGACTTCGATCCTGCAGACAACCTGGATGCGTTCCCGCTGCCGTGCGAACCGCGGAACATCGCCGCCATCTCGGGCGACCCGTTCGCATCGAACGGACGGCAGGTGGGTCGCGCAGGGTGCAGGTGCAGAGCGCAATGACGGGTCTACGGCTGCCGGTTGGCCAGGTTGGTTGGCTGCTGCCGACCCACAGCTGCCCGCCAGCCGCGCGAAGCGCCAGCGGCAAAGCAGACATGGGCGCCTTGTGCGTGGCGGTCGCTGGGAACCCTTGGGTGGCGAAACGGATTTCCCAAAGGCGTAATCAGCGTGCTGGCGGACCTGCCTGATCGATGTCGACATAGCGCCAGAAGTCGCGCATGAAAGGGTGGCGCCGGTAGCCGACGACCTGCGGGTGCATCAAGGCCGTGAGCACCTGGTGCGAGGTCAGCTTGTAGGGCATGTAGGCCACCCCCAGCCGCTGGCCCTGTCGCAGCAGATCCCGACGCTCAGGTCCGTCGGGCAACACGAGCTGTCGCGCATAGACGTCATTGAACGCCGGCAGATCGAAGCGCGCATGGTTGGCCTGGCCCTTGTTCGGGCCGTACATCATGTCGAAGAAGCTGCTGGCCGGATGGGTGGCGCTCCAGCCCACGCCCCACATCATCACCTTGCCCGCCCGGCTGGCCTTCAGGTTCTCGGGCCACTTGGCGACCTTGAACTCGATCGCCACGCCAATGGCGTCCATGGCCTTGCGCCACAGCTCCTGCAACTGACGGCTGCGCTGGTCGGGCTCGCCGGTGTACTGCAGCACCAGCGGGCTGCCGTCGGGCATGTCGCGCTTGCCGTCGCCGTTGCGGTCGACGTAGCCGTACAGGTCCAGCAAGGCCTTGGCCTTGGCCTTGGCCACGCTGTGCTCCGTCATCTCGGACCGGAACTGCGGGTCGTAACCCTCCAGCAGCGGCGGGAACATGCCTTGGGCCGGCACCGCCTGGCCCCGGCGCACCAACTGGATTTCCAGTGCCGTGTCGTAGGCCAGGGCCAGCGCGCGACGCAGGGCCACCTTCTCGGGCGTGTAGCCGCCCACGACCGGGTTCTCCATCGCGAAGTAGGTGAAGTTGGCGTCGACCGCCACCATGCGGTCCATCTGAACGCCCCGCTTGCGCAGGTGAGGCGCCAGACGGCCTCCGGGCATGGCGATGTCGGCAAACTCTTCCGGCACGCGTTCGCTCATGTCCATCTCGCGGTTCAGGAAGGCCAACCAGCGCGGCTGTGCTTCTTCGATGACGCTGATCTCGACACGATCGACCATGGGCAACCGGCGGCCCCTCAAGCGGGTCAGGATGGCCTGCCCGACCGCGTCGTCCGGCGCCGGGCTGGCGTCGAAGAACTGCTGTCGGTAGCGCGGGTTGCGCTCCAGCACCATCTTCGAAGAGCGCTGCCACTGCGTCAGCCGGTATGGCCCCGTACCCACCGGATGTTCCATCGCGCGGCCCGGGTAGGCCTGCACCACTTCGCGCGCCACCGCGCCCAGCACCGATCCGTCGGCAAACAGGTAGTGGAAGCGCGGCGAAGGCGCCGCCAGGTTGACTTCGAGCGTGTAGCGGTCCAGTGCGCGTATGCCCTCGACCTCGGTGTCGTAATCGAAGGGCTGTCGGGTCTCGAGTGCCTTCCGACGCAGTTCCGACAGGCCCAGCACCTTGGCGTTCTCGAACTGGAACAGGCTGGCGCTCTTGTAGACCGGGTCGTAGTGGCGTTTGAAGGCATACACGTAGTCGGCCGCAACCAATTCGCGCACCACGCCCCGGAAGGCGGGGTCGTCGGCGAAGACGATGCCGGGCCGGATGCGGAAGGTGAAGCGCTTGAAGTCGGCGCTGATCTGGGGCAAGGCTGCGGCGGTCTGCGGCACCAGGCGCGCCGGTCTGGCGAGGTAGTCGTAGGTCAGCGGCGCCTCGAAGATGTTGGCCGTGACGACGCGCGAATAAAGGTCGGAGATCTGTGCCGGGTCGAAGCCCGATTCGGCGATCTGGATCGCGTAGCGCAGCACCTTGGGCGGGCGGGCGGCCGTGGGCTCTGCTGCCGGAGCGGCCTGGACGGGGACGCACAGCGCAAGCCCTACCGCCAGGGCCATGGCGAGCAGGCCCTGCAGCCAGGCCCCGCCCCGGGATGCAGCGTCCCGCAAGCGCTCCGGTTCCATCGATTGCAGGGGACGCTCGCTGCGGTGCCGTCGATCAGCCGGACAGCGAGACCTCACCTTCGACCTCCAGCGGGATGTTGAAAGGCAGCTCGGCCATACCCACGGCGCTGCGCACATGCTGGCCGCGGTCGTCGCCGTAAAGCTTCAGGATCAACTCTGAAAATCCATTCAACACCTCGGGCTGCCGCGTGAACCCCGGGGCTGAATTGATCATGCCGAACACGCGCGTCCAGGCCTGGATGCGGTCCAGGTCTCCCAGCGCGCGCTTCAGGCTGGCCAGGATGGCCAGCGCGGTGCGCTGCGCGGCGGCTTGCCCTTGTTCCACGTCCAGTTCGCGGCCCAGCTTGCCCAGCGGATGGGCCAGGCTGCCATCGTCGTTCAGCGGCCCATGTCCGGAGATGAGAACCCGTGTGCCCAGCACGCGCACAAACGGAAACGGCAGCTTGACGCCCGCCGGGGTTTGGATGGGGTTGGGCAATCTGAGCCCCATGTCTTGCAGGCGTTGTTCGATCAATGCCATGGTGCCCTCAACCCCAAACGCCTTGCGCAAAGCGCAGGAAATTCAGGCCCAGGATCTTCTCGATGCGGGAACGGCCGTGGCCCCGTTCGGCCAGGCGTGCAGCCAGTCTGCGGAATTGCTCGGGGCCCAGCAGTTCATCGACGAAGGGATAGATGTCGGGCTCCTCGCCCGCGGCCGAGATGCCGGTCTCGCGGCGATAGGCAATGAGCTTGGCGAACTCCAGCTTGAAGTGCGCCATGTCGTCGTAGGCCGAGAACGTGGTGTCGGTGCCCAGGCCCACGTGGTCCTCCCCGGCCACGTGGATGGCGTGTTCGAGGTGGGCCACCACGTCGTCCAGCGTGGCGTTGCGGCCGGTGGTGAGAAAGGGCATGAAGTAGATGCCGACGAAGCCGCCGCGCTCGGCCACCGCACGCAGTTCCTCATCGGTCTTGTTGCGCCGCAAATCGGCCAGCGCGCGGCAGCCGGTGTGCGTGATGGCCACCGGCCGCGGCGACGCGGCCACCGCGTCCAGGCACAGGCGCTCGCCGCTGTGCGACAGATCGGCGATGACGCGCTGGCTGGCCAGGCGTTCGAGCACCTCGCGGCCGAAGGCGGTGAGCCCGGGGTCGCCGGCCGCGGTGGCGCCCCCGCCCAGTCGGTTCACGCTGTTGTAGGTGAGCTGGATCACGCGCACGCCGGCGTCGGCGAAGGCGTCCACGCGGCGGGCATCGTCACCCAGCATCTCGGCGTTCTGAAAGCCCAGGATCAGACCGACCTTGTGCTCGCGCTGTGCCTGCAGGATGTCGGCCGCGCGCCGCACCAGCAGCAGGTCGTCGGGATGCTGCTCGACCGCCTGTGTCCAGTCGGCCACCTCCTGCATCGAATAGGCATAGGGGTCGGCGGGCCCGTACACATGACCGATGGTGATGTTGACCGCGGCCACGCCCGAGGCATGCGCATCTTGCAGCGACCGGCGGCTGACCAGGGGCTGGGTGTTGCGGCCTTCGCTGTCGACCACCTTGAGGTGCGGGTCGCGCAGGAAGCCCAGAGCATTGACGATGGGCGCTGCCTGGGCAGCGGAGGTGTCGACGTTCATGGTGCAGAAGTCTCGAGCGCGTGGGGCGCGATGAAGGCGCGCAAGTCGGCCGCCAGCGCGGCCCGCGGCTCGTCGCCCAGGTAGGGGCAATGGCCCGAGGCATAGACCTGATGGCGCACGCGGTCGGGCGGAAACGCCGGCCTGCTGACGAGGTGCTCGGCAGCACCCCAGGGCGCGACCAGGTCGAAGGCGCCCGATCCCACGAACAGGCGCAGCCCGCGGTTGCGGTGCAGGCTGGTGGCCAGCACCGAAGTGAAGTCGGTCAGGGTGGGCGAGCCCGCCTCCTGGTGGCGCCAGTCCCACGCGGCATTGACCTTGAAGTTGATCGCCAGGTAGTCGTCGCTGACCGGGCATTGCAACGGCCCGTGCAGTTGAGCCTGCATGGCCGCATGGCAAGCGACCGCAGCCTGCGTGAGCATGGGATCGTCGGCGACGGGGTCGGTGGCATGTCGCGGCGGCGCTTGTGTGTACCGGCCGTCGTACAGGCTCAGCACCCTGGCGGGTTCACACAACAGGGCCTCGGCAAAGGTCTTCGCGTCCAGGCGCAACTCGGCTTCGGCCCAGCGTGCCGCGGGCAGCCCCGTGCGTGCCGCCAGGCCTTCGGCAATGGACTGGCGCTCAGGCTCTGCGAGTTGCGCGCCCTGCAGGAGCGCGGGCACCAGGCGCGTCAGCGCAAAGCCGTGCGCCTCGCGCAGCACCTCGGTCAGGCTGCGGCCCTGGCGGGGCACGACGCCATGCTGCCAGGCCAGCGCCGCCATGGTTGGCAGTTGCCAGGCGTGGCGCAGTTCGGTCTGCATCAAGCCCAGGTTGGCGGCCTGGCCGATCAGGATCAGACCGTCGACCGCAGCGGCGCGCAACTGCCCGGCCCCTACCGAGCCCAGCAGGTCGCGCGCCAGCGCTGCCACGCGCAGTGCGCCGTAGCTCGCGCCCATCAGGTAGACCGGCGAAGCCCAGCGTCCGTGCGCCGAAAGCCAGCGGCGGATGAAGGCGGCCAGCAATGCGGCGTCGGCGTTCACCCCCAGCGCGCTGTCGGCGGGGTCGTTGCTGAGCATGCGGGCAAAGCCGGTGCCGGGGGGGTCGACAAAGACCAGGTCGGCCACGTCCAGCAAGGTGTCGGCATTGGGCTCGCAGGCACTGGGCTCTGGCAAGCCGCCTCCGGGGCCGGGCATCAGGGCACGCACAGGACCCAGGCCACCGAAGTGGAAATATAACGTGGAACTGCCTGGACCGCCGTTGAAGATGAACACCACCGGCCGAGTGCTCACCGCCTCCGCATCGGCCGTGTAGGCGAACGAGAACACCGTGGCGCGCTGCACGCCGGCGTCATTGGCCATCACCGTGGCACCGGCGGTGGCGGTGTAGCGGATGACGCGCCGGCTGACGGTGAGGCTGTGCTGTGTGACCGAAGGCCCCGGGCAGGCAGGCGCAGCGGACGAGGTCACGCTGGCAACTGGGGGTTCGGGGCGATCGGTGTCCATGCGGCGCAGGCAGCCTACATCGAATGCGAGACCGACACGCCCAGCGTGCGCGGCGAGATCAGCACCATGCGTTGGGTAGATCCCGTCACCCGCGAACCGATGTAGCCCACCTCGTCCGTCATGTTCTTGCCGAACAGACCCAGCGTCCAGTTCTTGGTACGCAGCCCCGCCTGCAGGTCGACGGTGGTGTAGCCGGCCAGGGCCACGCGCGCGACGTTGCGTGTCTCGAAGTCGCCCATGCGGTTGCCTACGAAGGACACGCCTGCGCCAGCGTAGGCATTGAAGCCGCCGATTGCGAAGTCTTGCGTGAACGACAGGTTGGCCGTGGTCTTGGCCGCGAAGGGCAGGCGGTCGCCCTTGGTGCCCACGGTGGTCACGGCCGCCAGGAAGTCCTGCGTCAGTTCGGCCTTGCTGTAAACCGCGTTGCCGGTGACCTTCAGGCCGCTGTGTGGCACCCAGGTGAACGACAGCTCCGCGCCTTCGCTCTTGGCCTCGCCGCCGTTGGCGATGAAGCTCACGCCGGTGGTGGCACGGGCGTTCAGCTGGATGTCGCTCCAGCTGATGCTGTACAGCGCGGCGGCCACCGACAGGCTGCGATTGAGGAAGTCGCCCTTCACACCCAGTTCGAGGTTGCGCGACTTGTCGGGGTTGTAGGCCGCGGGCGCACCTGGCGTGGCGGCGTTGGTCGGGCCGCCAGGGCGGAAGCCCGTGGCCATGGTGCCGTAGACAATCAGATCCGACGAGATCGTGTAGCGCGGCGTCAGCAGGTAGGTCGTGGCCGTGGTCGATGAGTTGACCTGGGCCGTGCTGTTGCTGACGATGACGCCGCTGCTGACGGTGGTGGTGTCGCTGGCATTGCGGTTGCTGCGCACACCGACCTGCACGTCGAACGCACGGGTGAAGTGGTAGGTGGCGGTGCCGAAGGCGGCGCTTTCAGTCGCCTTGGACTTGCCGTTCACGTTGGCCAGGGTGGGCCCGGCTGCCGCCGCGCCCGTGGCCGGCACCACCGCATACAGCTTCTGCAACGTATCGTTCTTCTGGTGCAGGTAGAAGAGGCCCACGCGCCAATCCAGGCTGCGCTGGCCGTCGTCGGGCGACTCGAGCCGCAGTTCCTGCGTAACCTGCTCACTGCGGTTGTCCTGGTCGTTGCGGCCACCATAGCCCCGGCCCGGGAAGACGCCATTCAGTGCCCCGGCCAGCGTGGCGCTGGCGTCCTGCGCCGCCACGTAACCCAGGCGGCTGACGCTGGTGACCGAGGTCAGACGACCCCAGTCGAAGTCTTTGCCGATATTGAGGTCACCAAAGGTGATCGTGCGGCTGTAGCCGTCGGTGTCGGGGATGCGGTTCTGCGCGTACTGGCCGAACAAGGGCTTGCCGCTGCGGTCGGTGTTGATGGTGGCCGAGGCCTCGGACGTGGTGTCCTGGTGCATCAACGAGGCGCGCACCGACAAGGTGTTCGATGGTGTCAGCAGGGCCGCCATGCGCACACCCGTGGTCTCCGAGAAGTTGATATCGGTGGCGCCCGTGCGCACATCGTCGATGAAACCCGGGTCGCGCCGGGTGTAGGCGCTCAGGCGCAGGCCCATGACGTCGGCCTTCACCGGCAGGTTGACCGCCGTGCGCAGGCCAAAGCCAATGGTGCCGTGGGTCATCTTGGACCCGTCTACCTGAACGCGCGTGGAAAACCGGTTCGTGTCAGGCACGACGGTCACGTACTTGACGAGGCCGCCCAGGCTGTTCGCCCCGTACAGCGTGCCCTGCGGACCGCGCAGCACTTCCACGCGCTGAAGCTCGCTGGGGTCGATGTCGGGAATGTTCTGCCCGCCGCCAAAGGGGGTGTCGTCGATGGTGAAGGCCGTGGTGGGCCGCGACGCCGTGCCCGAGTTCAAGCCCCGCAGCGAGATTTCGCTGGTGCCTCGGTCCCCTCCCAGCAGGTTGATGCCCGGCACTTCGGCAAAGTAATCGATCATGCTCAGCCGGTTCTTGGCCACCAGTGACTCGCCGCTGACCGCGCTCATCGACACCGGCACGTCCTGCGCGCGCTCCAGCTTCTTGCGTGCGGTGACCATGACCGTCTGGGACGCCGGCGTGCTCGATTCCGCGGCGGTCCCGGTCCCAGTCGCGAGCGCCGGGCTGCTGGCATTGGCCTGTGCCAGTTGCTGGCCTTGCGCCCACGCGGCGGTGGGCACCAGGCTTTGCATCAGCAAGCCCGCACCGGCCACCCAGCCGCCACGCGGCAAGCGTCGCGCCATCTCCGTGGTCGCGGCCGCCACTGCGGTGGACAAAATCTTGCGTGCGAACTGCCTCATGAGTGTTCCTCTTTCACGTTGGTGGGGGTCGATGAACGCGCCCCGTTGAGATGCCAAGAACCCCTTACGTGCCCGTCGCGGCATCCGGCGAACCGGGCCGCCCCGGGCGATCGCCGACACGAATGACGCCGACGCCGTTCTCGATTGCCAGGGTCGTGCCCCATTGAAGGCAGTCCTGTCGCAGCTGTTCCAGGATGCGGTGTGCGTCGGCGGGTGGTGCCGGCCTCGGCGCGCCTTCCAGCCGCGGCGCGGGCTCGCGGTTGAGCACCAGCGGATGCAAACGCACCTCGCTGAGACGGCCGGCGTGGAAGTGGCTGGTCGCCACCACGCTGTCGTACCAGTCGGCGGGAAGTTGAAACTGACGCGCAATCGCCTCGGGCTTGGTCAGCGCCAGGGGGTCCACGCCGAGCGCGCGCGCCGTGTCCGCGCTCGGGCCGCGGTCGTCAGCCAGTTGCAGGAAGAAGCTGCCCAAGCCGTAGAACAGCGGCTTGCCGCGGTAGATCTCGACGCCGCGCAGCACATGCGGGCCCGTGACGGTGGCCAGGTCGGCACCGGCGTCGACGGCCTCGCGCAGCAAGGCCTGCACGAAGGCGGCCGGCCGCCGATCCTGGCCGCTGCCCGAGGCCGACTCGTGCGCGTGCAGCGTGAAGGCCACGAAGTCCGCCAACTGCCTGGCGCTGCGAACGGCACGCAGGACTTCGCGCCGATCGGATTCGTCGACGTCATAGGTGAGGCCCGCCGCCGTGCCGAGGCGAAATCGCTGTTCGCCAAAGCGCAATTCGGTGTCGCTGCGGCTGAGCCAGCTGTTTGGTGTGTCGCAGGCTCCCAGGGCTTGCGCCAGCGCCTGCATAGCGGCCATTTCGGAGGCTGGCACCAGAACCACCGGCCGCGCCCGCACGGCGCTGATGCCGGGACGGGCGCGGATGTGGTCGTCGGTGTTGCCCGCTTCGGACATGGGCGTGAACGTGGACGCGGCCGCCACCACGCCGACCCGGCCCCTGGGCGTTTCCAGGTAGACGGCGGCGCGCGCTGCCGCGCGGCTGGCACCGCTGCCGGCGCAGGCGATGCCAGCCAACTTCAGCGTCTGCTCGGTGGCGCGCAAGCCCTCGAGGCCCCAATCGGTGGCGTGATTGTTGGCTTTGGACATCACGGTGATGCCCATGGCGCGAATGTCGTGCGCGGTGACCGCGTCGCTCAA
>Ga0154020_10009842_pt1 | contig 10987 bp, 7 predicted proteins | sample Klosneuvirus_201_FD_109709 | JGI IMG/M metagenome (GOLD analysis project Ga0154020, IMG submission 109709) | Active sludge microbial communities from wastewater, Klosterneuburg, Austria - Klosneuvirus_20160825_MG | ecosystem: Engineered > WWTP > Aerobic digester > Activated sludge | place...
CCCAGCCGAGGCAGGGTGGCGGGCCCGCTGGCGCGCAAAACCCTGAGAGCGGCCGCGGCGAGCCCCGTACCGGCAGCCGCGGCGAGCAGAGCCAGCACACTGTTTTCAAGCAGGAGCTGGGCGACCAGCCGGCGTCGTGAGGCTCCCAGCGCGGCGCGCACGGCGAATTCGCGCTGCCGGGTGGCCCCGCGGGCGAGCAGCAGACTGGCGACGTTGCTGCAGGCGATGAGCAGCACGGCCCCGACCGCGCCCGCGAGCGCCAGGAGCGCCAGCCGCAGCTGCGGCGTGGTGCGCGTCTCGGCCAGCGTGGCGACGCGGATACCGACGCCGGCGTTGGTGGCAGGGAAGTCACGCTCGAGACGGGTGGCAATTCCGGCGAGCTCGGCTTGAGCGGACTCAACCGTCGCGTTCGGGGCGAGCCGGGCCATCACGCGCCACGCGCCGGGACCGCGCCGGTCACGGCCCTCGTCCCAGCCGGGGACGAGCGTTGCGGGAAGCCAGAGGACCGCGTTGTCGAACGCTCGGGTTGCCGGCGCCGCGACACCGATGATGCGATGGGATCGACCGTCGATGACGATGGAATCCTCAAGCACTCCGATGGAGCCACCGTGCTGCTGCAACCAGAAGTCGTGACTGAGTATGGCCATCGGTTCGCGGCGCCCAACTTCCTCCGCCGTGAAACCCCGGCCGACAACCGGAGGCGTGCCGAGGACTTCGAAGAGTTCGGCTGACATATGCACGGCGGATACCCGCCGGGCGGAGCCGGCGCGATCTTGGATGACGACGGAGGTTCCGTCGTAGGCGGCGAAACCTTGGAGGGAGCGGGCGTCGCGCCAGCGGGAAACGTCGGCGTAGCCAGTTGGCACCGACGTGCTGCCAGCGTGGTGAGGCACGGACCAGAGTGTGACGAGCCTGACGGGTTCGGCAAAGGGAGGAGGCCGGAGCAGGACAGACCGCATCACGCTAAACATCGCTGCGCTGGCCCCGATGCCGAGGGCGAGTGTGACCAGGGCCGTGGCCGCAAAGACGGGGTTGCGCGCCAGACCGCGCAGAGCGAAACGGAGGTCCTGGGCGAGGATTTCGGGCAGCGGCAGACGTGGACGTCCCTCAGGGGAGGAGTTGCCGGGGTTCATGCGTCCATAAGAACGGCTCTGCGGGGCCGCGGCGAGTTCCGGTCGCAATTTTCCCGGAGGGACGCATCGGGGCGTCAGCGCGGCACGGTGGTCATGGCGCCGTCGGACTTCTTCTTTTCGACGAAGTGGACAGGGCCGTAGGTGACGCTGACATCGTCGATCAGGAATACGGCCTCGGGCACAGGCTCGTCGCCGGCGGGAAAATCCGCGCCGGGCGTCTTGGGCGTGCGGAGTGTCGGTTCCTCTCGGTGCGGACCGGTGCGAAACGTGATGCGCTCGAGCGAGTCGACGGGCTCAAGCAGCTCGGCGTCCGCGAGTACGAGCTTGTGGTCGATGGTGACGTCGAAGAGTTCCTTGGCTACATCGAAGCGGATCACGACGTCGTACCAGACGTTGGGTACGTACGGAGCGAGGCGCTGCAGGCCGGAGCGATTGCCGTCCATGGCGAGAATGCTCCCCTGGTCGTCGAGGAAGAGGCGGACCGGCGGGCGGTAGCCGTGGCGGTCGTGGACTTCGATTTCAAGCCGGCCCCGCACGGATTGGCGGGCGAGGAGCTTGAAGCGGAGTGTTCCCTGTGGGGAAGAGGCAAAGACGCGGGTGGCGCTGGCGTAGTCGGCGGGCTCGGCATCACGCAACTCGAGGCTGCGGTTTTGGGCTGAGCGTGAATCAGCGAGCTGGATCGGCGCCCACTTGGGGCTGTGAAGATTCCAGGGCAGGTCCTCCAGGATGCCCGTGTCGAAGGTGTCCGCGACAGGGCCTTCGACCGTGCCGGTAACCGGCACCGGGATGCGGCTGACCCAGACGTCGTCCTTGTTCATACTGTAGGTTACCCAGAACGCCGGGCCTGGGGGCGTGCCGTTGCCATCGATGATGCCGCGCACGTATTGCGGGCCGTAGGCTTTGTCGAGGCCGTCGTAGCGACGTGGTGGCACCTCGCCTTGAACGGTGAGGAGTTGATCAAAGTGAATGCCATCATCGCTGGTGACGACCGCGAGCGGCCACCGGTGCCGGTTGTCGCGGCGCGGATTGTAGACGAGCGCGTAGCGGTCATCCGGGGTACGCTGCCCCCAGACTTTGGCCTCGGCCATGACGAGGGTTGGGGCTTTGACCAGCGGGGTCCAGGTCCGGCCTTCGTCGCGGGAAAGGGCGGTCCAAGAACTTTTCCACAAGCCGACGACGGTGTCGTCCTGACGGCGGTACCAGCAAAAGGCCTTGGCGAGGACGCCGTGCAGATCCGGATAGAAACCATCCTTCGCGCGGTCCTCCTCCCACCACTGCAGGGTGACGAGCTTGTTGCCGAGCAGGGATTCGCAGGCCTCCTTGAAGCCGGCGTCGATGGAGTCCGTGTAGAAGGGATAGGCGGTGTTCTTTTCGTTCCAGCCGTTGTGACGGCTGTAACGGATGAAATAGATCGGGCCGAACGAACCGTCGCGGTGAACTTCACGGACCACGCGGCCAATGCCGGTGCCGTCGTTTGGATGATTGGGGATGCCCCAGAATCCGAGGGTGAGCAGGCGCCCGTTGGGAGCAACGAACCAGCCCATGCGTTGATGCGGCATGGCCAGAGTACCGTTCGGCATGCGATAAGGTGGAAAGGCGACGCGAGGTTTTTCCCAAGAGACTCCGTCTTGCGACGAGAGCACCAGAATCTGGCCGTGCCCCTTGTTTTCGTGCACCGGCCCGCTGAGGTACTGGATCCAAAAGCGTTGGTTCCACCAGGCGATCATGGGCGCATGGTTGTAGGTCCAGCCGTGGTCCTCAGCCTGTTCGGGATGGGCACGATTGGCGCGAAAGGCCTGCCAGCTCTTGGCGCCGACCGCGAGGCGGAGGCTGCCGTGGTGAGAGGCGTCGGGCTGCTCGGTACCAACGTAGCGAACCGGTTCTTCAGGACCTCCGGCGGGACCAGCGGAGGTAGCGGTCGCAAGAAGGGCCGTCAGGAGAAGAAGGTGAGGGAGGTGCAGGGGGTGCGTCATGGGGCGGAATTGGAAGATCGGGCAATCTGGCGGCGGTCGGGCAGCAAATGTTCGAGCAGGAACGCCGTGCCCTCACGCTGATGGGCCGAGACGGTGGCGGCATCGATGCCGCGCCAGCCATGCTCGGCTCCGTCGACGCCGACCAGCCGGTGCGTGACGCCGTGGCGGGCGAACTCCGCGGCCATGGTTTCTGGCTGGGAAAACGGGACATCGGAATCCTCGCGGCCGTGGAGCAGAAATGTGGGCGGGTGTGCCGGTGTGACGTGTTTCACCGGCAGGTACGGCTCGTAGCGACCTGCCTCCGTGCGTGGATCCCACCCGGTGACCGCCATCGGCCACTGCGCGGTCCGTCGAACGAAGTCATTGAATGCCCCGCCATCTCCCCTGCGTTCTCGAGCGTTAGATACAGGCGGTCCTGAAACCTGTTGCCAGGCATCGGCTTCGGGTAGACTGGAATCCTTGTAGTGCGGACGGTGGACGCTTGGGCGCAACTGCCAGTCGCCGAGAAGATCGCCATAGGACATCTCGGCGAGGACGACCCGCAGATCGGGAATGCGGGTGGCGGCGACCAAGGCGAGGTATCCACCAGCAGAGGAACCGGCGACACCGACACGTTGCGGATCGGCTCCGAACAGTTCCGGGCCGCGTTCACGGACCCAGCGGAAACCATCCTCGAGGTCCGCCACGATGCCGGGGAGCTTGGTCTCGGGAGCGAGTCGGTAGTCCAGCGAAACGACGGCCACACCAGCGGCCAGCAGGGTGGTCCTGGGGCGCCAGGATTCAACACTTTGGCGGCGTCCATTGATGAGGGAGCCTCCATGGAAATAGACGACCACGGGCCGCGGCCCTTTACCGGTCAACGGCAGGTGCACATCGGCGTGAATCTCCAGTCCGTCGACCTGCTTGTACACGTGCGTTTGGGGCGTCCGGTCGGCGGGAGCCGCAGATGGTCGGGCGGTTTCCACGGCGAAAACCGGTGCCGCTAGCACGGTTGCGAGCAGGAGCAGCAGGGAGGATAAGACCGGGGGGGGCGACGAAGACGCGGGCTTCATGGTGAATCAGGTGCGAAGGACCAGGGAATCGCGTTGAGCCTGCTGCCAGGCACGGAGGTCGTCGGTGAGCCGGCGCAGCCGGTCGCGCTCGGTGATCATTGCGGCGCGGTTGACGCGTTTACCCGGATCGGTGTTCAGGTCGAACAGCTCCGGAGCGTCGTCGTGATAGAGGTTGAGTTTCCAACCGTCGGCCGTGACCCGCGAGCGGCCGCTGAGGGCTGCTTCATCCGGGTCGGTCCATTCGACGCAGACATCCTCCGGCCGCCACTGCTTCGGATCGCGCAGGGCGGGCGCCCGGGAAACGCCGTCGAGGGGGACGACTGGGGTGACACCCATGAGGTCCAGCATCGTCGGCACCAGGTCGACGGTGCTGGAGCGAAGAACTCGCCCGCCTTCAGCGCGGAGTTACCGGCCCAGGGCACGTCGCCCCGATGCTGGTCGGTCCAGAGAAAGAGCAGGTTCAGTCGGGCCGGAGGGCGGGCGGGGCCTTTGGGGGCGACCCTCGGCGCGGACTGAGCGCGGAGCCGGGTGGTGAGTGACGCGGCGGCGGAACCGAGGGCGGCGTGGCGGAGGAACGTGCGACGGGTGTGCGTCATGGGGATCAGCGGACAGGCCAGTGGGGGGAAGGGATGTGGGCGGAGTCGAGAATGCCACGCAGCGACGCGACGGTCTCGGGGTGACGAGCGGCGACGTTGGTGCTCTCGGTCGGGTCGGCGACCAGATCGTAGAGTTCGACCGGCTGGTCGAGACCGGCTCGCAAGGCCTTCCACCGACCCAGCCGGGCGGCCTGATTCAGCCGCTCGTTCGGGATCTCCCAGTACAACGCGCGCTCTCCGAGCGAGCCGACTGAGCCCGTCAGTACCGGGGCGACACTGCGGCCGTCGAGCCCGGCGGGCACCGGCAGGCCAGCCAGCTCCAGCAAGGTTGGAGCAACGTCGGCGAAGCTCCACGGCTCGGCACTGACCCGGCCCGCGGGCACCCGCCCGGGCCAGCGAACAATCATAGGAATTCGGATACCTCCTTCGTGGAGCGAACCTTTGCGACCGCGCAAGGTGCCGGCAGAGCGGAGGAACTCCGTGCGCGGCGCGCTCACCGGGCCGTTGTCGGAGGCGAAAAAGACGACGGTGGACTCCTCGAGACGAAGGCGCTTGAGTTGCGCCAGCAGCTGACCGACATAGCGGTCGAGCCGGGTGACCATGGCGGCATAGGTGCGGGCGTCCTCCGGCCAGCCGGTATGGTCGGCGTAGGCGCCGAGGTCTGGCACTTCCATGCGATTGTGGGGAAGGGTGAACGGCAAATAGAGAAAGAAGGGCCGGTTGCTGTGGCGTTGAAGAAAGTTCACCGCGAAGTCGGCCATGAGATCATTGCTGTAGACCCCTCGGCCACCTTGCCGGTTTTCCGGCAACTCGCGGATGCCGTCGTTCTCGTCGAGGTGGTCCGTGTAGTAATAGGCAGCATGGTTCTGATTCAGGTAACCGAGCCATGCGTCGAAGCCGCGGCGGGTGGGCGTGCCGGCGGTTCCCGGCTCGGCCAAACCCCATTTGCCGGCGATGCCAGTGGCGTAACCGCCGTCGCGGAGCCACTCGGCGACGGTCGGATCTGACGCCGTCAGGGAGAGACGGATTCCCCCCTCGGCTCCGCCGGCAAAGGTCTCCAATGTTCCCCCGACGCTCGGGCTGTTGTTGCGGATCCGGGTGTGGCCCGAGTGGAGCCCGCTCATCAAGACCGCGCGCGACGGGGCGCAGACCGGCGAACCGGAGTAGGCGGCGGTGAACCGGGTGCCCTCACGGGCGAGCCGGTCGATATTCGGGGTGCTGATCGCATTTGAGCCATAACATCCGAGATCTCCGTATCCAAGATCGTCGGCGAGGATGAAGACCAGATTGGGGGGCAGAACAGGGGTCGTCGTGGCACACTGCAGTGGAACGCATGCGCTCAGGAGGAACGCACCGAGACAGAGCAGCTGGAGAACGTGGGTGTGTGCGGGGCGGGACATGGGGTGCGCTTTAATCGAAGCGGAAAGAACGAGGCACGCTCAGCAATGTCGTACCGTTCCCTGTTCGCGCCTTTCGGTGAAATCAAGGGTGAATGAGCGTGAAATATCGGTTGCTTTGAAAGAGGAAGCTTGCTCTCCCGCTTGGCGCGATGCCTTCGAAAGGCGCGATAAACATGAAACGACCTATAAAGCACTCACTAATAGATATTTAATTTTTGCATGCGACATGCATCAAACATCAGAATGATCGCGCGGCGCCACGATGCTCCGATGCTCACTCTTCGGTGTCGTTTCGTTGTTGGCCTCGTGATTCGGCGTGTGGCCGAGCCCTGGTGTGCAGCTTGGGATTCTTCGTAAGCAGGAGTCAGGCGTGGGGACTTGCGGCTGAACTCTGAGGGTGGAGTGGCCGTGGACGGTCGCTTCCAGGGTGGGCCAGTAGGCGTTCGTTCGGTGAGCTCGCACAACCCCTCGAGCCTCTGGTGAAATACTGTATTTCATAAAATGGCGTCCAGGGTCGATCTTGCCCTGTGACCCCCTGCTCACACTGAAGTAACCGTAACGTCACAGGGCCTCGGAATGGGAATTCACGGATTGATGGAAAACTATTTCAGGAGTTGACAGCAACTATTTCATAATCATTTCCTCACCGCACTGGTTTCGTTCTTCATCAGGCCGCCGCGGGAATATCCTTCAGAACCCACGCTCCCGCGGTAGCCGTACGCTGCCATCAAACCTCGTTGCTTCCTCCCCATGATTACTCGACCGTATCCCGTGGCTCGCGGCCTCGCAGCCGCTTTACTCCTCAGTTTGAGTTCTGTGCGAACCTATGCCGGCGACCTTGTCGGCCAGGTGACTGATTCGTCGAGCCGCGGTGCGCTCCCCGGAGCCGTCGTGTTGATTGTTGAAAATGGTCGTTCGGTGACGACCCAGCCGGACGGGTCCTTCAGTTTCGCAGACCTTCCTGCGGGAACCTATTCCATTCAGGTTCGGTATTTGGGATACGATAACAAGACCAGTTCAGTGACGGTTCCAGCTACTGGCACCGTATCGCTTGAAGTGCGCCTCGGTGACGAGACGGTGGTGCTCGACGCTTTCAAGGTGGAAGGGTATCGGGAAGGTCGTTCGCGAGCACTTCAGCAAAAGCAGAACCAGACCAACATTTCCGACATCATCTCGGCGGATGCGATCGGCAATTTGCCGGATCGAAACGTGGCCGAGGCGGTCAGTCGCCTCCCTGGGGTCAACCTTTCCCTGGATCAGGGCGAGGGGAGGTACGTCAGTATTCGTGGAGTTGAGCCGAATCTCAACCAAGTGCTGATCGACGGTGCCGTCGCTGCAGCGCCCGGTGGAACCCGGCTGGGGCGGGCGGTTCCTCTCGACACGCTGGGTGCGGGCCAGGTGTCCTCCATCGAGGTGGTCAAGAGCGTGACCCCTGATCTCGACGCCAATTCCCTGGGCGGCACGTTGAAAATCAAGACCGCCAGCCCATTCGATCGCAAGGGACGTTTTCTCTCCGGGTCGGTGGGCGCCAACTACAACGAGTCGGCGGACAAATCGAACCTGGAGGCGCGGGTAAATTATTCGGACATTTTTGCCGATGGCAAGTGGGGCATCGCCCTCGGCACCAGCTACGATCGGCGCGACTATTCGAATCACTGGATCCAGACCGGTTGGAATCTGCGGACGATCAACGGTGCCGACGTTCATCTTCCGAATGGAGCCGAGATCAAGCCGGAGGAGGGCCATCAGACCCGGTTTGGTGGCAACCTGACCCTTGAATACCGTCCGGACAAAGACACGCAGTTCTACCTGCGGCCCAACTATTCCACGAGCAAGCGTTTTGAGCACACAGTCGAGGTGCTCCATTCGGTGGACAATGCAGCCAACCGTGTCACCCTCCTGTCGCCCACCAAGGCGACGTTCGACGGCACTCGGACGCGTACCGAGCGCCGGGATTTTCGGGGCGAGCGCGAACAAACCCTCTTTAGCGTTTCCGCGGGCATCAAAAAAGTGGTGGGTGACTTCACGATCGAGCCGATGGTGACGCTCTCGAAAGCGAAGGAGGATCGTCTTTACGACAATATCCTAGCGTTTCGCAACAATACAGGCGGCACCGGTCCGATCACCATTGACTGGAGTTCATTTGATTTTTCCAGCGTTTCCGTCGACCCCGCCATCGACATTCCCTCCAAGTATACGCTTCGCCGGACTCGGGAGGATTACGGCATCGCCGATGAGGACACCCGCACCGCCAAGGTTGATGTCACCTGGAATCTGGAAAAGATCCTGGGTCGGAGTGCCAGCGTAAAATCGGGATTCAAATACACCGAACGCGACCGTATCACTGATCTGGAGTCCAGGCGCCTGGTCCCGGTGGGCAACTGGAATCTCGGGGTGGTAAGCACGCTGCCCTCGGTGCCCGTGTATGATGGCCGTTTCCAAAGCGGCTTCCTGATCGATCACTTTCCGACGTTCGCCTACATCCGGAACAATCCCGCGCTGACGACCCCTGATCCGGTTGATTCGGCGGCCAATTCGATTGAGGACGATTACCAGATCAACGAGTACATCTACGCGGCGTACGCGATGGGCTCGATGAAGTTCAACAAGTTCACACTCTTGGGCGGTCTGCGTTGGGAGAAGACCGACGCGACGATCCGTGCGGTTGAAGCTCGGTTTGCCGGCTCGACGCTTCTCGGACGTTTTCCGACATCGGGTGCTACGAGCTATGACAAGGTGTTTCCGAATCTGCAGGGCGTTTACCGCTTCACCGACCGATTGGTCGGCCGTGCGGCGATCACGCAGACCATTGGCCGTCCAGCCTACGAGGATGCGCGTCCCTTGGCCAATTTCCGCTATGACCCGCTTGGCAGCGCCGCGCTGGATCCGGTCAATTTTCCCTTCTCCGGCACGCTCAGCATTGGCAACCCTCAACTTGGACCTTACGATGCCCAGAATTTCGACCTTTCGCTTGAGTGGTACGTCGGCGGTTCGGGAATTCTCTCCGTGGCTTACTTCCGCAAGGAAATCGACGATCCAATCTACACGTATTCGGAGACGCAGGAGCGGGTGCGGTACAACAACATCGGTCTTCAAACGCTCAGTCTGACCAGTCGCCGCAACGCCGACCAAGGGCAGATCTCCGGGGTGGAATTCAATATTTACACGCCGTTCAGGTTCCTCCCGGGTCCGTTCAGCGGTTTTGGCATTGATGCCAATTTCACGATGATTTCGTCTGATCTCACCGTTCCAACTCGGCCCGGAGCGGATCTTCCCTTTTTCCGGCAACCGGAATCGATTGCGAACGTCACCTTGTTCTATGAACGCGGGAAGTTCTCCGGACGCGTCGCTTGGAATCGCGCGGACGAGCAACTGTACACCCTCGGCTCCGTCCTGCTCAACGACGTCTACCTGCTGCCCCGCGAGCAGTACGACGTGCAGCTACGGTATCGGATCAACGATGCCTTCTCGATTGGAGCGTCGGTGCGCAATCTCACCCGGGAGAAGGAGCAGTTCAGCTACGGTGTTCGCCAGTTGGTGCGCACCAGCCGGCTGCTTGACCGCGACTACAAGGTGGGCTTGGACTTCAACTTCTGAGTCGGGGGCTCGGTGGGAGGCATAGTCAGGCGCCCGGTGATGACTTCCCTCGTTCGTTTGAGGATCAGGTGCAGCACCATCGGGTCCGCCTGATCCCACCCGAATGCCTGTCCTTCAGCGGGGATCGGGAGGGTTGCAATCCACGTCAGAGCGGTGCCCGCCGCTGGAAACGAGAGCACGTAAAGCTCCTTCTCGTCATGGCCGGTCACATACAGGTGACCGCCCGGGCCGATGGCGCCGCCAGACAGGCTATAGCCCTTGGATCCGACTTGGCGGATGAGGGTGAGAGGCAGTGCCCAGCCGCCCGTTTGGCGCCACTCGTCGTCGTACTCGACGATCCGGGTCCATTCGGGACCGCGGCCCGGCTGCCCGCCTTTGCCGATGTAGTGGACGAAACACGCGAGCCATCGTCCCTCCCGACGGTCGATCCAGGTCAGTGAACCCTCGGTGAGCCCCAATGCACGGCTCGCGACGTGCCGGAGCGTGGCGGTGTCCCAGATTTCGATTGAGCTCTCGTGCGGCACACCGGGATAATTGGAGTGTGCGCAGTGGAGACGCCCGCCGACGACGATTCCGGCGTTGAGGTGGGTGAGCGGTTCACCCTCGGGACAGCTCCATTCGGCCGTTCGTTCGCCGGTGGCCTTGCGGTATTTGGCGAGCGCGTGATTGCTGATCACGTAGAGGAAGTCACTGTCCGCTGCCACTCCCTGACGGGCTTCCGGAGCCACCCTCCGCCCGGTCTCAGTGAAATGCCAGCCAGGTGTCGCGGATTCCGCGGCGTACACGGTGGAGAGGGTGAAAAGGAGAATGGCGAGCGGTCGCATGGTGCCTGGACGATGGGTCACCGTCACCCCGCTGGAAAGTGAAACCCGACCGGCAAGCTGAGGCAGGGGGGGGAAAGCAGGGGTTCGCGGTGGTCAGCCGGGATTTTGACGCCATCTTGATCAAAATGCCGGAAAACAGGCTCGGCTTGGTGCCGCCAACGATCTTCAATCGGGCTGTCATGGGAGTCTTGAGAGTCGTCATGGGGGTGCTTCTGAGTGCCGGGTTCTGGCACGGGAGTCGCGTGACTGTTTGGGGTCAGGTGGCGCGCGGGGATCATCCGCTCAATCTCGATCCGGTGATCATCGATGCGAGGAACGAGTTGGGTGATTTCGATGAGACGGGCATGGGGGCTCAGGACGCCGAACTGAAGGAACCCCCTTTCTCCAACGATTTGCTCACGGCCTCGAGGGA
>Ga0154020_10009843_pt1 | contig 10987 bp, 6 predicted proteins | sample Klosneuvirus_201_FD_109709 | JGI IMG/M metagenome (GOLD analysis project Ga0154020, IMG submission 109709) | Active sludge microbial communities from wastewater, Klosterneuburg, Austria - Klosneuvirus_20160825_MG | ecosystem: Engineered > WWTP > Aerobic digester > Activated sludge | place...
GAAGAGCCCCTTGAAGAGGGCCTCGTCCTCCTCCTCCTCGGTGAGCTGGAGCTCGCCCTGGAGGCGGGTGGCGATCGCCCCCAGGAGGTCGAGGTTCTTCGTGCGGATCGAGGTGTCGATCGCCTCCTTGAGGAGCCACTCGACGTGCTGGCGGGCGACGAGGTCGGGCGTGAGGGCCATGCCGTCGAGGGCCGCCTCGACCATGTGCTTGAGCGTCCGGTCGGGGCCCCACGCCGAGACCTCGCGCCGGAGCGCGTCGAGGGCGTCCTTGTTGACCTCGAAGATGTCCTCGCCCTCCTCGCGGTCCTCGCCGGCGGTGTCGAGCTCCTTGGCCTTCTCGAGCTCGCTGGCCCCGTCGCTGAGCTCGAACTCGTAGGTGTTGCGGGCGCCCGGCGAGGTCAGGCTGGCCACGATGTCCTCGACGTTCTTGTTCATGTCCTTGAGGAGCTTGAGGGCGTCCTGGGACAGGTAGTCGGGCTGGGCCCAGGCCTCCGAGAGGGAGTTGATGGCCACGTAGTCGATGGCCTTGAACTCGGCCTCCCACAGGAGGAGGGTCGAGTCGAGCTTCGTGTCGACGATCGCCTGGTAGAAGATGTGCGCCAGGCGGCTGGCCTCCTCGGCCGTCACGCCCTTGCTGATGGCGATCTCGCGCAGGCCGTCCACGTAGAGGCGGAAGGCCAGGTTCTCGTTCCTGTTCTCCTCCTCGTAGATCGGCTGCTCCTCGACCAGCATGTTGTCCTGCGTGATCCCCACGCGGAGCGTGTCGTACATGGCCACGTAGGAGCGCAGGCGCCCGGCGAAGGCGTCGACGGCGGTCCGGCAGTGCTGGTGGGTGTGCGGGAAGAGCTTGAGGTTCGTGAAGGCCTTCACGAAGAGCTGGATGACCTCGCGCGCGAAGGCGATGCGCTGGTGGTCGACCTCGGTGGCCATGCCCCGCTCCGTTCCGCGGGGGACTTTACTCGGGAGGTCGGGGGCCGGCCAGCTAGACCCAGCGCTTCCTGCGCATGATGGTCAGGAGGCCGAGGGACACGGTGAGGCAGGTCAGCCAGAAGACGGGGTAGGCGTACCGCCACTTCAGCTCGGGCAGGTGCTCGAAGTTCATGCCGTAGACGCCGCACAGGAAGGTCAGGGGCAGGAAGATCGTGCTCATGGCGGTCAGCCGGTTGACGATGCGGTTCGTCTTCTGGCCCGTGATGCCCATGGAGATGGTGAGGAGCTCGGCCATGACCTCGCGCTCGACCGCCAGGTCCTGGGCGATGCGCTCGAGCGTCCCCACGAGGTTCAGGAGGAAGGGCTGGCACGACTCGGACACGAAGACGGAGCGCCGCGTGGCCAGCTCCTGGAGCACGTCGCGCGTGGCCAGGAGGATCGCGCGCGAGGTGAGGAGGTCGCGGGTGATGCGGCCGGCCTCCGCGAACACCCCCGCGTCGTCGTCCGCCGCGAAGATGCGGGCCTGGAACTTCTCGACGTGGGCCTCGAGGCCCCGCGAGGTGCGGCGGTAGCCGTCGGTGAGGTGGTCGAAGAGCTCGTAGAGGATGAAGCTCAAGGTCTTCGCGAACTTCTCGAAGTCGTGCCGGTAGGTCTTCCGGATCTGCTCGATGAAGTCCACGCCGCCGCGGTGCAGCGTGACGACGTACTTCTCCGAGACGATGATGTCGACGTGGCGCGTCTCCAGGCCGGCGTCGACGGTGCGCGAGGCCGTGCACGCCACGTGCAGGCAGTCGTCGTAGACGTCGTGTCGCCCCTCCTGGTCGGGACCGAGGGCCTGCTCGATCGCCAGGGGGTTGACGCCCAGCTCCTTGAGCACCCCCTCGACCTGCGCCCGGTCGGTCTTCGCCGTGTCGAAGTCGAGCCAGCACGACAGCCCGCGCAGGCACGCGGCGCTCGCCGCGTCGAGCGCGATCGCCTGGGACTTCTTCGTCGCGAAGTCGAACTCGACGGCCGTCGACGTCATGCTTCCACTGCGTGGGCGGGCCCACGCCCGAGAGCATAGCTCCGGGACCGACGTCGCCAAAAGCCAGGCGACGCCGCCGGAAGTCCAGGCTTCTACTGGTTCTTGATCGTGAACGAGTCGATCACGGCGCCGTTCAGGTCGATCGCCTCGCCGTCGAGGTCGTCGCCGTGGGCGTGGAAGCGCATGTAATGGTTCGTGCGCACCGCCACGGCCGTCCGCGAGTTCGGGTTGATCCCGTAGGTGCCGGCGCCGCCGCCGCCCGTGAGCACGTGGACCAGGCCGGGGTAGGCGGGGTCGCGGTTGAACTGCTTGATGGGCTTCGTGCGCTCGTAGTCGTGGTCGTGGCCGGTGAGGACCAGGTCGACCCTGCCGTTCTCGAACATGGGCCCGAGGACGTTCTGCAGGATCGAGCTGTCGCCGTGGTTCCCGCACGAGTAGAGCGGGACGTGCATGTAGACGATGAGCCACTTGCGGGTGTTGCTCGAGATCTCGCGCTGGAGCCAGCGCATGTGCTCGCCGAGCGGGACCAGGAACAGGCCGGTCGTCTCGAGGGCGATGAACTTCGCGTCGCCCCACTCGAAGCTGAAGTACAGCTCCTTCGCGAGCGCGTTGCCGTTGTCCGGCAGGTAGAAGGTGTCCTTGTACGGCCCGCCGAGCAGCGCGATCAGGTCGTGGTTGCCGATCACCGGGTAGATCGGCATGCGGGACAGGAAGCCCTCGTAGGGCTTGAAGAACTTGTCGTCGTACTCCCCGATCGGATTGCCCAGCGCGCCGAACGGGTAGATGATGTCACCCATGTGGATCGCGACGTCGGCCTGCTCGGCCGAGAGGAGGGCCGCCACCTTCATCTGCTCGGCGCTGCCGGTGCCGCTGTCGCCGAAGGCCAGGAAGCGGAAGTCGCCCTGGCTGCTCGGGGGCGCGGCGCCGAAGGTCTGCCGGTCGGTGACCCGCAGGCCCGAGCTCACCACGCGGTAGGTGTACTTCGCGCCCGGCGTCAGGCCGGTGAGCGTCACCTCGTGGAGCTTCGTGCGGGCGGCCGGGTCGCCGGCGGTCAGCCCCAGGGCGGCCGTCTCGCCGTACTCGAGGACCGTGTCGGTGTCCGTGTCGGTGCGCCAGATGACCATGGCCGTGGTCCCGGCGACGGCCTGGATGTATGGCTTGCGGCTCAGGACCAGCGAGCTGGCGGCGACGTTGTCGATGACGAACGGCCCGGCGACGACCGGCGCGGCGCCGACGATCGTGGCCCGGAGGAGGACCGAGGCCACGCGGGGGATGTCCGTCCCCGTCTTCCAGGTGACGAGGTGCTCGGCGCCGGGCGCCGGCCCGCTGGCCACGGCCAGGAGCGGCCCAGGCGAGAGGGTCGGCACGGCCCAGGTCTGGCCGTTGTCCGTGCTGTAGGCCAGCGCCACGTCCTGCGGCGCGCCCGAGGGCTCGGCCACGCGCACGGCGATCGAGGCGTCCCCCGTGACGATCGCGCCGCCGGCCAGGCGCAGGCTCGTGATCGAGGCGGTGCTCGTGGGGGGCGTCGTCGAGCCCGGGGTCGTGGTCGACCCGGCGCCGACCGCGCCGCCGCCGCCGCTGCTCCCGCCGCCGCAGCCGGCCACCGCCAGGCCCGATGCGAGGGTGATGGTCGAGAGGATGGAGATGGTGCGCAGGTTCATGGAAATCCCCCGGAGTCGGACCACCGACGAGCAAAGGCGAGCCCCTGGAGGCGTCGCCAGAACTCGAACGGGGGCAGAGTATCACCCCGGCGGCCCGGCAACGATGTTGCGAAGCTCCCGATTCTGGACAGGCGCCGTCCAATGTCGGTCACGCGCCGCGTAATACGAATTTCAGGATCTGGGCGGCGGCGGGTTTTGGGTTTCAGAGCGCCCGCAGGTCTCCTCTCGCATGTGGGCGTTACCCGCCCTATACGGACGGTTTAGCGTCCCCCCTGGACGACGCGACCGTTCGGCCACCTGTTTGCGCTACCTGGGTCAACCATCGCGGCCTGTCGCCATCCGGCAACGCCAGTCCCAAGCCCGCTGGGGACGGCCCGCTCAACACAGTCCCAGGAGACCCACATGCGATACCTCGTCGGCGCGACGAGCCTGGCCTTCACCGCGATCCTCGCCTCGGCCGTGACCGGCTGCGGCGGCGGTGGCGGCGGCGGCAGCAAGGGCTCGGTCGCCCCGCCCATCACCCAGGGCGGCACCTACACGAACGTCAGCCCCCTCTCGAAGGCGCGCGTCTTCCACTCGGCCACGCTGATGGACGACGGCAGGATCCTCATCGTCGGCGGCCTGACCGGCCCGACGGCCGCCACGGCCGAGGTCGAGATCCTCGACCCGTCGACCGGCGCGATCTCGTCGGCCGCGCCCATGAGCACGGCGCGCCTCCGCCACTCGGCGGTGCTCCTGGCCACGAAGAAGGTCCTCGTGATCGGCGGCCAGAGCGACCGCTTCGGCGCCGCGCTGGCCTCGACCGAGCTCTACGACCCGGTCACGAACGCCTGGTCGGCCGGCCCGAACCTGAGCACGGGCCGCGCGGGCGCCGCCGTGGCCGCCTTCGGCCAGGGGACCCGCCTCCTCGTCGCCGGCGGCTCGACCTGGAGCGCCGGGACCCCGCAGGTCCTGCGCTCGGCGGACATCTACGTCGTCGACGCCTTCCCGAACCGGGTCCAGGCCTCGACCGCCCAGATGCGCACGCCGCGCACCGACGGGCAGGCCGTGGCCCAGACGAACAACCAGATCCTCCTGGCGTCGGGCTACGCCTCGCTCTCGGCCGGCACCCCGGCCCCGTCCGAGGTCTATGACATCGCCACGGACGCCTTCGTCCCGGTGACGATCGGCGTCGAGCGCGCCGAGGCCTCGCTGGCCCGCATCGACAGCAAGCTCTACGCGATCGCCGGCGTCGACAGCGGCGCCGCGGCGCTGTCCAGCGTCGAGCTCTTCGACGGCCAGTCCTACTCGGCCTCCTCGCCGCTCTTCACCGCCCGCGCGGCCTTCACGGTCAGCGAGCTGAGCGGCCAGGGCGTCGTGATCGGCGGGCGCAACGGGATCACCCCGCTGGCCTCGAGCGAGCTCTACCCCTACACCGGGGCGGTCACGACCTCCTCCCCGCCCATGCCGACGTGGACGGCCACGCTCGCCGACGAGCGCTACAGCCACACGGCCACGGTCGTGGGTGACCGGATCTACGTGATCGGCGGGTTCGGCCTCAACGACGACATCCTGGCCTCGATCGAGGTCTTCTCGGCGTCCGGCCAGTCGATCCCGGGCAGCGGCGCGGGCCGCGGCGTCCGCGTCAACGGCAAGGCCACGACGCCGACCGGCGCGCTCACGGCGACGGCCCTCAGCCCGACCTCGGGCCCGGTGGGCACGACGGTCGTGATCACGGGCAACGGCTTCGACGCCGTGGTCGCGGCGAACATCGTCAAGTTCAACGGCGTCCAGGCCGTCGTCCAGTCGGTGGACCTCACCACGGCCGGCGCGCACAAGCTGACCGTGGTCGTCCCGGCCGGCGCGACGACCGGCGCGGTCACCGTCGCTCGCGGCGCGCTGGTCGCCACGGGCCCGGTGTTCACGGTCGGCACGGGCACCGGCCCGACGACCCCGCCCCGGATCCTCTTCGTGCTGCCGAACAGCGCCCGCTCGTTCATCCCGGTGAGCATCACCGGGCAGGACTTCGGGACGCAGCCCGTCGTGACCTTCAACGGCGTCCCGTCGATCAACATCATCAACCTGAGCACGAAGACCCTGCCGATCATCGGCTCGGTCAGCGAGCTCGTGACCCTGGTCCCGCCGGGCGCCACCAGCGGCCCGCTCGTGATCACGAACCAGGGCACGGCCAGCAACCCGTTCTACTTCACGGTCCGCTAGTCCTCCTCGGACGACCACGCACGCCATTCTGCGGAGTGTCCGCAGAACGATCGACCTCGACGCGGGCGGGCCTCCGGGCCCGCCCGCTCGTCGTTCCGGAGGCGCCGTCGGGGCTCCTTCCGGTTTCCGGAGGCGCCCTCGGGGCTCCTTGGTCGCCCCTTCCCGGCGCCTCCTTCCATTTCCCACCATCGCCTCGATTCCCGAGTAGGCTCTCGGCGGCCCCGGGAGGGAGCCTGTTGATGACGTCTCGCAGCTCGCTGTTCTTCGTGTTGACGCTCGCTACCACCCTCTTCGCCTTCGCGCCGGCGCGCGCGCAGGAGGGGCCGATGGGCGGCGACGAGCAGGTCGGGCCGCCCGAGGCCATGATGGAGACCCCATACACGGCGGCGCAGATCGCATCGGCCTGTCCGACGGGTCGCAAGCTCAAGCTCGCCGTCGAGGTCGAGGGCGAGAAGCAGTTCCAGATCCTCGAGTTCAAGGCCGTGACGCCGACCGGAGCGACGATCATCGCCACGATGCTCGACGACAAGGGCAAGGAGACGGGCGACCGCGAGGAGTCCGAGGTGAGCTGGGAGGAGCTCAAGACCCACGCCGAGTTCCCGCAGGCGCGCACGAAGCGCACCGACGGTGAGATCGAGACCCCGGCCGGCAAGTTCAAGTGCTGGATCTACACGGTGGCCGGCGAGCCCGACGACCCGGAGATGGGTGACACCGTCTTCTGGTTCGCCAAGGAGCTCCCCGGTCCGCCGGTGAAGATCGAGGCCAGGAAGAAGGACAACAAGACCGCGGCGTACACCATGACGCTCATCGAGAACACCGGGAGTCCGGCCGCCGCGCCTCCGGGCAAGTAGATCACTTCGCCGGAGTCACAAGGTGCAGTCCACCGGCGGACAGGCGTTCGCCTAACGCACCAGGACCATTGCACTAACGAGCTCCCTGTCCGCCGGCGGACAGGGAGCTCGTTCTGTTTCTGGGAGTGAGCGGATACCGCACATTCAACTCCAGTGCGCGCAGCGACTTGAGAGTACTTGACCTGGCCGTGCGGAGGACGCATGCTACGCCCCCTTCTGGGCCAGGGCTGGACTGGTCAGGAGGGGTGTCCCATGCGCACGTTGCCCATCGTGGCGATGGTCTGTGCGTCCGCGATCGCCGTGGCGATCGTCGGGCCGAGCGCGTCCGGGTGCGGCGGGGGCGGAGGCGGGGGCAGCGGTTCGGCGGCCTCCGCGGCCACGACCGGCTTCGGCGTCGTGGCCACGGCCCCGACCGACGGCGACGGCGCGGTCGACCCGACGGCGCTCCTCTTCGTCACCTTCGACCAGGACGTCGACGCGGCCTCGATCGGCTCGTCGGCGAACGGCGCGATCGCGCTCATCGACGACCGCGGCCCGGTGACGGCGGCCCTGCGCCTCGTCACCCCCCGCATCGTCGAGGTGGCCCCGAGCGGGGCCCTGGCCTTCAACCGCGCGCACGTCCTCCGCGTCACCACGCAGGTCCTGGCCACGAGCGGCGCGCCGCTCGCGGTCGAGCACCTGGTGCGCTTCAGCACGCACGGCCCGAAGGTGGCCGTCCCGGTCGGCTCGACCACGACCAGCACGGGCCCGTGGGTCGCGGGCGCGGCCGAGGTCGACATGTCCCCGCCCCGCGGCACACCCATGGCCGGCTACGGCGGCGGCGACCGCCGGCTGAAGTTCCCCGACCTGAACCCGTTCGACCTGCACACCTTCCTCGTCCCGAGCCAGGGCGAGCGCGACCCCTGCCGGGTGAAGGCCCTCGTCATCGGCAACGACGTCGACAAGGTCGCGATCATGACCCTCGACGCGATCGCCACCGAGGCCGCCGTCCTCGAGGCCGCCGTGACCAAGGCCCGCGCGCTGGGCTTCACCGTCCCGCTCGAGCGGGTCATGTGCGTCGCGTCGCACTCGCACTCGGGCCCGGGCGCGATCAGCAAGAAGATGCTCTGGCAGCTCGCGGCGGCCGACCTGTACGTCGACCGGGTCTTCCAGCACATCACCGACAAGATGGCCCTCGCCCTCTCGCAGGCCGAGGTCACGTCGGCGCCGGTCGTGCTCGGCGTCGGCCGGACGCTCGTGACCACGGCCACGCGCAACCGGCGCGCCGGCGAGTCGCCCGACCTCGATCCGGACGACATCGACCCGGAGCTGCAGGTGATCCGCGTCGACACCGTCGGCGGCGCCCCGGTGGCCACGCTGTGGAACTTCGCGATCCACGGGACCCACTTCGGCACCAGCCAGATGCAGCTCACGGCCGACATCATGGGCTCGTGCTCGAACAAGCTCGAGGCGGCCGGCGGGGCGGGGATCGCCCTGTTCATGAACGGCGCCGAGGGCGACATCGCCCCCACCGGCGGCTACGACGCCACGGGCCAGCTCCTCGCCGACGCGGTCATGGCCGCGCGCGCGAACGCGACGACGACGCCCGGCGGCTTCCTCGGCTCGACCTGCGAGCTCGTCGACATGGGCCAGCCGGTGTTCGACGTCAGCGTCCAGCGCATCGGCTCGAGCATGCCGAACCTGACGCACAACGGCTTCCTGAACGGGCTCCAGAACCTCGGGATCGGGCCCGGCGTGTCGCTGGCCCTCCCGCGCGGCTGGATGGAGAACGAGTTCCGCTACCAGGCGATCCGCATCGGCAAGGCCGTGATCGCGTCCATGCCCGGCGAGCCGATCCACGAGCTCGGCCTCCTCATCAAGGCCGACGGCCACGCCAAGGGCTTCGACCACGTCATGACCGCCGGCCTGGCGAACGGCCACGGCGCGTACTTCACCTCCGAGAAGGAGTACTGGTACGGCGGCTACGAGGGGATCGCGAGCCTCTTCGGGCCCAAGAACGGCGAGATCCTCGTGAACGCGGCGATCCGGCAGATGGAGAAGCTCAAGCCCTAGACGCGCGCGCGGCGCGAGCAGGGCAGGTTTCTCCAACCAGAAGAAGAGCAGAGCAGGGGTCGAGCACATGAAGAGCATGAAGCACGTCGGGCTGGCGAGCGCGGTCGCGTTCGCGGCGGCGGTGGCCACGAGCGCCGGCGGGTGCACGGGCGGCGGCGGCGGCGGCGGCGGGTTCACCGCGGCCGGCTCGACGGCCACGCCGTCGACCAGCACGGGCCCGAGCGTCACCCCGCCCACGACCCCGGCCGGCCCGGCCGCGCGCACGAAGACGGCCCAGGTCGTCGCGCGCCACGGCGAGGGCTTCCTCGAGGTCGACCACGGCGGGAAGAAGATCCTGCACGTGAAGGGCACCAGCTACGAGCGGGGCGTGCAGTACGGCGCGCTCGTCGGCGACGAGATCGAGGGGGTCCTCGGCCAGCTCCCCGTCTACGCCGCGCAGCAGGGCGGCAACCTGGCGGCCTACGCCCAGGCCCTGATCACGCCGGCCGGCTCGCTGATCTTCCGCCCGTACTTCGACCAGGACGCGCGCGACGAGCTGCGCGGGATCCTCGACGGGCTGCGCATCCGGAACCCCGGCACCTGGGTCCAGGAGCAGGACCTGATCTTCATCAACTCGATCATCGACCTGGGCGCCGTCGTCGACCTCTCGGTCTTCCGCTGCAGCAGCATGGCGGTGTGGGGCAACCTGTCGAAGGACGGCAAGGCCTACCAGACCCGCTGCGTCGACCTCATGGTCGGCTCGGGGCTCGAGAACCACACGCTCGTCGTCATCGAGAAGCCGGACGGCGGCGTCCCGTACCTCAACCCGGGCTGGGCCGGCCTCATCGGCTGCCCGTCGGGCCTGAACGCCCACGGGATCGGCGTCGGTCAGGTGTGGGCCTTCTCGACCGACAAGGGCTTCGGCCGCCCGTGGGTCCTCTCGACCCGCGAGCTCATGGCCACCGGCGACGAGTGCGACGACGGCTACGCGATCTTCCAGCGCGACCAGCGCACCTACGGCTCGAACTTCGTGTTCTGCGACCGCGGCGACACCCGCGGCGGCCAGCCGCGCGCGATCGCGATCGAGTACTCGAAGAGCCACCTGGTGAAGTTCGAGAGCAACGACCCGAAGGAGGACCTGGCCCTCTGGAACGGGCAGAACTACGCCATCCGCATCGCCGACGCCTGCTTCCGCGGCGACAGCTACATGGACCCGCTCATGCGCTCGCTCCAGACCGCGTCGTCCGGCCCGACCGGCGACCCGCGCACGGCCAGCGCCTACCGGAACCGCTACAAGGGCCAGGCCGACGAGATCCAGCGCTTCGCGAGCGCCGGCACGAAGATCGGCGCCCAGGAGCTCATCGAGGCCACCCGGACCGTGGCCATGCGCCGGAACTCGCTCCAGTGCGTGGTCTACGAGAACACCGACCTCGAGGTGTGGGTCGCCAACGCCCGCATCGACGCCTCGGGCGCGATGTACGACGCCTGGCAGGAGCCGTACCACCACTACAGCCTCGACTACTACACCCCCACGGCCACCTGCGTCCCCGACAAGACGCAGGCCGCGCTCGGCGGCGCCGTCCGCGCCGCGGTGGCCCTCGAGACCCTCGGCCGCGGCCGCTTGGTCGAGGTCCGCCTCGCGCTCGAGCTGGCCGGGACCCGCTACCCGCTGGTCACGACCGGCACGGCCACGACGGTCCTCCCCGAGCGCGGCCGCGCGACCGTGACCCTCGACGGGACCCTCCCGGCGTCGCTCCCGAACGTCGGGATCGGCGTCCTCGTGGCCGAGGTCTACGAGGCCGGCACGAACGACCTCGTCGACGTCTCGACCGCGACGTTCACCGTCACCCCGTAGCTGTCCCGCTCACGGCCCGGCGCGGACGGCCGCGAAGGTCCCCGTCGGCGTCGTGAGGGTCGTCTCGCCGGGCTCCCCCTGCGCGACGATCACGCGCGGCTGGCCGAAGTTGACGAGCACGCTGGCTCGACCGTCGGCGTGCGCGGCGACACCTCGTCCGATCGCGAACGCGATGTCCGTGCGCGTCGGGGAGACGACCTGCACGCCCGCGACCACGACGCACTTCGCCCACACCGCCGCGCCCTCCGCGTCGAAGCGAGCGGCCATGGCAGCCGTCCTCGCGCGAAAGCCGCTCTCGGCGAGGGGCTGGATCGTCAGGCCGGGCCCGCCGACCCCGAACGTGACGTCCCCCTCGAAGGTCCCCGAGAGGACGACCCCGCCGTCGGGGAGCGCGGCGGGGCGACCCTCGAACCGGGTGGAGGAGTCGCTCGCCCCC
>Ga0154020_10009844_pt1 | contig 10986 bp, 13 predicted proteins | sample Klosneuvirus_201_FD_109709 | JGI IMG/M metagenome (GOLD analysis project Ga0154020, IMG submission 109709) | Active sludge microbial communities from wastewater, Klosterneuburg, Austria - Klosneuvirus_20160825_MG | ecosystem: Engineered > WWTP > Aerobic digester > Activated sludge | place...
CTCAGCAAAGTTCGCATGACGCAATCGGTCGGCGGGTTGACCATTAACGAAACCTTCAGCACGAAGTATGTAGGAAAATAAATGATGGCTCTTTTTTCTCGCCTCATCATGCTAGTGCTCGTGCTGGCAGTCTCGCCGGCCTGGGCGCATCCTATCTGGACCAATGAACCGTCTGGGATGACGGCTTCGAAAGCGTGCCAGGCGCTCAAGACCTGCACGGCGAAGGACTTGTCGAAGAAGTTGGATGCCGAACTAAAGAAGGTGAAACCATGAAGTACGTCAAATTTATCGTGCTGCTGCTGGCCCTGCTGGCGCCGTTACCGACGCACGCGCAGTGGGCGAATGAACCATCTGGCGCGACCGTATTATATGACTGCCCGCTCTCGGGGAATTTCTGCAATTTGTCAGATAATTTCTACAATACGTTTCCATTCACGAGCCTGTCCGCGACAGGGCAACTCTCTCCGACCAGCGCCCTCGACATTGCCATGCAGGCGAATAGCTCAACGGGCAATGGACAATGGGTGAATTATTACAATCCTGCACTCAGAGAAATCTACTTCGGTACGTGGTGGTCGACGAATAGCGAGTTTGCGGGCAGCGAGAACAGTTCCAACAAAATGTTTTTCTTTCGGAACCCGGCCGTCGATAACAGCCTGATCTCCTGGTACGGATTGCCGGGGCAGCCGAAAACGCTCGTCTGGTACTTCCAGACGACCTACAACGAATGTCATGTGGCTGGCTATTCAGGTGGGTGTTACACCGGTCCAGGCACGGACGGAACCGGTGGGCTGTTTCCGAATACTGGATCTGGTGCGGCCACCGTCAGCGCTGGGTCGGGGTGGCATCGAATTGAACTGTACTTGAAGTCAAGCACCACCAGTTCTTCGCAAAACGGTATCCTCAAAATGTGGGTGGATGGGTCGCTCACGCATAATTATACAAATTTGAACCTCTTGCCTCTGGGTGCGACCGAATTTCATATCAATTCAGGCTGGGATGGGAGCGGGCCATTTGCGTGTCCAGGGGTCAGGGATTGCTCGAAAGCCTGGCACCATTATGTCGACCATCTGCGGATCTCAACGTGCAACGGGTGTGCGGTGCCTGGAGGGGGCGGGACGACCGACACCACCCCTCCAACTCAGGTGACCAACTTGGTGTCAGTTGCTGCGGGGCCATCTTCAATAAGCCTTAGCCACAATCCGGCATCTGACAACGTAGCTATTCAACAGTACAACTATGAGATGTGCACAGGTGTTGGTTGCACGGTATTTGCTAGCGCAGGCGCCTCTAATGGTAATGTTACGACATTTACCAAGAGTGGTCTACAGCCTAGCACCAGCTACAGCTTTCGCAACAAGGCGGTTGATCTAAGTGGTAATGTGTCGGTCCAATACTCCAACATAGTAACACGTGTCACAGCGCCACCCAACGCAGGTGTAGTTACACGTAATACCTTGGCAACTGACAACTTTGACCGGGCAAACAGTCCAACACTTGGAAGTGCTTGGGATTGGGACTACTATGCACCTAGCGCAACAGCTTCGCCACAGATTGTAGGCAATGTGGTCAGGGCTGGCATTGCCACTAGCAAAGAAAGTGTGGCTAACTACAATGCCATTATTCTCCCCCAAGACCATTGGGCATCTGTTGTGCTGTCAACATGGGCAGCAGATGCGGTGTTTAGAGGTGCAGCGGTACAGGTAAGGGCAGCAGCGGTGCCTACACCTAGCTGGTATCAATGCAACGCGCTGCGGAATAGTGGAGATGGCGTAACAGCCCTAATTGAACGTGAGGCTGGGGCTGGCGTCTATGCAGTATTAGTCTCCACCACAAGTGTCACATGGGCCGCAGGCGATGTGTTGTTATGTGAAGCGATTGGGATGAATCCCACCACTATCAACATGTATCGAAATGGCACATTGATTCTAACTACTGATGATAATAGTTCGTTGACAGGTACACGGGCCGGTGTGCAGATCTATACCACCAGCCTAACTGCAGTTGAACTAAACAACTTCAACGAGGGTGACTTTGTTGGTACGGCGTTGCCACTTATTACAAATGTGACTACAGACGCTAGTGGCGCAGATGTTGAATGGTCTGGTGGGCCAGCATCTATAAAGGTAACGACTGATCGGGATGAAATCACACTACCTATTGCGTCCTTCCCTGGCGGACGGTATAGCAGGAATTGGGCAATTGGAATCACCTTTGCGTGTTTTACCCCAATTGATGCACAGGGAAATGCCAATACTGATTCCAGTGCGTACATCTGTCGCCAGGTTACGCCAGCAATCACAGATACAACTCCACCCACAAGGAGTAATGCAGCACCTAGTGGCACGCTGGCAGAAGGCACAACGTCGGTAGAGATTAGCATCCAAACCAACGAGCACTCGGCTTGTAAGTACTCAACGTCTGCCGGCGTCGCATATGCCACAATGACCTTGACACTCACAACCAGCAATGGGCTGTTGCATAGTGTCACAGTTACAGGCCTAACCAATGGCAGTACATATAACTTCTATCTACGATGTGCCGATGATGCAGGTAATCCTAATGTAAGTGATACTCATATCACATTTGGTATTGAGGCGGTGCCTAGCGATACTACACCTCCTACACAGGTTGTTGGTATCACAGGTCAGGTGTTGAATGCTAACCAAATATCTCTCAGCTTTACCCTGTCAACCGACGATACGGCTGTGACGAACTATTTGGTTTATGGTTGCGTGAGTAGTGGAGAACTAGGTGCCTGTCCATTCACTTTGATGGCTACAGGAACCAGTTCGCCTATACTGATTTCAGGCCTCACGCCTAACACAACCTACACATTCAAAATGCTGGCGACGGATGCGGTGCAGAACCTAAGTACGTTTAGCGACAATATAGAGCTCAAAACACCTATCATCGACACATCACCTCCTGGCGTGATGACGGGATTGGTGGCAGTGAGAACCGCATATGACACATTTCAGCTAACGTGGGATCCTGGTACGGATGACCGGGCGGTAATGGCGGCGGCAATTGAGGTGTGTGCAGGAGAGGAGTGTACTAACTATGTCCTTAAATACATCGCAACCCTCACCACATCAACCACGGTGAGAGGGCTACCATCTCAGTTACCTCATTTCTTTCGAGGTAAGCATATTGACATCGCTGGCAACGTGTCGGCGGAGTACTCAAACATTGCACGAGGCGAAGCATTTCCTTTGGCCAGCGGTAACGTACAGGGGGTGTGTGCATGTCAGATCCCATAGACTACGAAGTGGTTCTCCTGGCCATTATGATATGGCGGGAGGCTAGAGGTGAAAGCTACGATGCCAAAGTAGCTGTTGCATATACCGTAATGAATCGTGTCAAGAAGGCTGGCTGGCAAGGTAAAACTGTGGTGGATGTTGTAACTAAGAAGTGGCAGTACTCAAGCATGAGTGATCCCAATGATCGCCAGCTAACCACCTGGCCTGAAGTAAACAGCCAAGCATTTGCTGATTGTCTCTACATCGCAACACAAGCTGTGGAGGGCAAGCTGATATTGGTACCTTGGATAGATCATTACTTTGATGATTCATTGAAAGGAGATGCCATCCCCAAATGGGCCAAGGAGCACCCGTTACGTTTCAGAATCAAACTGGGCCGGTTGAACTTTTATGATCTGGACCAGGACGTAGATAATGTATAAGTGTCATAAATGCGGTAAGACTTACTCACACGATAATGGCTACCAACATTGGTTGGTATGCGGAAAGAAGAAAAAGAAATGAACATCAAATCAATGCTCAGTTCATGGAAAACTACTGTCATTGGTCTGTTGACATTTGTTTGTGAGGGTACTACTTTGACCGTGCTGCCAGACAAGTACATGCAGATTGGCCACAGTATTTGTATTATCCTCTTGGCCTGCGGTGTTATTGCGGCCAAAGACGGTAATGTCAGCAATGCTATCCACCAAACGGAGGCACACAAGGTGCCACAAGACCTCCCTGCGACTCCAACTATTATCAAGGTGGAGTAATGCCAGGCACGGTGGGCTGGGGACTCAAGCTGGCTGATACAGTAGCTAGCTGGGTCCTCAGCGAGGATGGCCTCAAGTCCTTCCAAAAGAAACGGTTGATGAAGAAACGAGACGAAGTCGCACAGGAGATGTTGAAAAATGCGCGCACAAAAGATGATTGGGCCGCTCTACGTGATTATGCTGATGAGTCTGTACGGTTGTCAAACGAGCCCTAGACCTTGTGATTGCGAACTGATCAACAAGGAACTGATGCGTTATAGCCAGGGCTACTTTCATGTGCTGGCGGATAATGGCAATCTACGACAAGACCTCAAGGCGTGTAACGAACGGCGATAGCTGGCAAATTTGCCAGGGAAAGGAATAAACAAGATGGCATGGAGTCTATCAACATTCACCCGTGAAATGAAGAAGTTTGATCCGTTGTTGCGTGTCAGACGCTCCCAAGTAAACCCGGCTTTCTATCTGATTGAACGCAAATGCCGGCGAGAAAGCCCTTGTCTTCGCAAGCCTCTTGACCGAAGGGGTATTGATGCTTGGGTACGTGATCGAGATGGCTATATTGAGGTGACTAAGGTTGCCCATGACATGCTCAATCAACATGTGTTCCTAGCCCTTCGCCAATGGGATATGTGGACCTACAAACATGGTGGGCTGTACGTGGATGCGTTGGAAGCACGTGAGCGAGAGGAAGAGGCCAAACGTGACAAGCAGGATAGCGATCTTCTGCACACGTTGGGTGAAGAGGCATATGATCGGGGGATGGTAAAGCAAGGTGACATTGTGTCTAACTTCCACTCAAAAGTGGGTGGTTATGAACCAGGAGATGTTCGATGAACCTTGCCCAAATGCGGACAATGTTGAAGACAATCTTGACTGCTGGCGGAGGTGCCAATACTGGTATTGGTACTGATGACTTTTGGTCAGATAAAGAGCTAAACTCCTATCTCAACATGGCGCAGCAGGAAGTATACAAGATCATCCGAAGGGGGCGCAGTGATTACTTTACGCGCGTTATTAGAACGACTGACGAACCTTTCCTGGTCCACGGTGTGCTTTTTGATCCAGCGTCCCTGAGGTGGGTAGCTGGCCAGGGTAGCTACGTTCTACCCCCAGACTTTGTGCGGCTCAAGCTGATAACAGATCTATCAGGTAGTCCTGTATATCTCCACCATGCAGATATCGCCAGGAACAATTTCAAAACCTTGATGGGCGCTAATGGCGTGGATGTGGGTGGCGAGTACTTGTATGACATTCTTGGCCTACGCACAATGATAGTGAGGCCAGTGCCGCAATCAGAGAGGGACTTTGAGTTCATCTACGAACACACTCTCCCACCATTGCGTGACTACACTATTGGGACAGTGGATGTGACGGAAGACAACACAACAGTGGTGTTTAGTGACTCTGCCAAGATACGCAAACATTTGGTGCCAGGAGATGAGATCATCCCTGGCAAAGACACGACCCAACAAAGTACTCCTGATGTAGACTATCAATACCCTATCATTAGAAGTATTGACTCCAACAACCAAGTCACACTTGAAAGTGCGTATATTGTGAAGGAGGAAGTATGAAGAAGTGGTTGTTAGCCTTGGTGTTGGCTGGGTTGGCATTGCTTCCACAACTCAGTGAAGCATGCTACCCGTTCCGTAATGTGTTGCAAGATATTAATGGCAACATCCTTCCATATGGAAACATCACTGTCTACAAGCACAACACCAGTGTTGCGGCAACATTGTTTGTTGACAACAACTGTACTATCAGTACAACTAATCCAACAACCAGTACGCCGGATGGTTCGTTTGAGTTCTTTGTGTCAGATGGTTATTATGATCTGATATTCAGCTACCCCAACCATACGTTTAGTAATGTGTTGGGTCTACCATTGTTTGAGCCCGTACTCGAAAAGGTCATCCCTGTTGATCGCTACACCAGCACGGATATCTGTCTACCAAGCACTGGCGCAATTGCACAGATCAGTGGCGCATTGGTATGGCTTGAGATCAACAAACCTGTCACATGTGGTACCACGACATCAGCCCCAAGTACACTGACGTTTTTTATTGTGGGTGAAGGTTCTATCACCGAGACTGGCGGCGCCACATTAACTATCAATGGTGCGGTGGTTAAGAAAGACCACTATCAACCAATAAGTAATCAGTTACCCACAGTTACACCAGATTGTTTGTTGGGGACTACGTTTGAAATCCAACCACCTAACAGTGATGCGTTTACGATCAACCCACCCATCCATTGTTGGGATGGTGCTCGAATCACTATTATGATTAACAACAATAGTGGTGGGGCATTAGGTGCAGTGACATGGAATACAACATCTACTGGCTACAAGATGCGTGCATGGACTCAGCCGGCAAATAACTTCATCCGTGCCATTACGTTTGTATATATTGCTGGCCTACGGTGGTATGAGAACAGTCGTACAGAAGCAGACGTTCCTTACTAGGAGACAACATGGCAATTATAGGTACACCTACAGCACCTTCCGCTAACACAGTTGCTTATCGTGTGAGTAGTGTTAGCCAGGTTCCATCTCACCATCACCATTTGTTAGTGGTGCTGGCTGCCATCTACGCCTTCAAACAAGGTACCAATGCCAGCACAGACATTGCGGCAACTTGGCAGGCTGAGGCAGACAAGATGATCCCCAACCTAATCAACGACATTGAGGGTCGCCAGGGAAGTGACATCGACACAGTAATGCCTTACTTAGAGGAAGAATATGACTAACAGGGCATTAGAGCCTAAAATACCAGCACTGGCGGATATCATCCACGAAGTGCTGAGTTTTTCAGGTGGAATGAATACGCGTTCCTCAGCCTTATACTTAGGCAAAGAGGGCAAGTATGCATTAAAGCGGGATGAGGCGCCCCTGCTTATCAACTGGTGTCGAGATGCATCAGGCGCTCTCAGTACACGGCCTGGCCGAGTCAAGTTGAATTCGACTGCTGTAGTGCCTCCTAGTGGTGATGCTACCATTAGGTCGCTGTTTGAGATCACACCTTTAACAGGCAGTCCTGTTATCATCATGAACGCTGGCAATACCGTCTATAAGTGGAACGGTGCGGCATGGGCATCTCTTGGTACTGTCGCCACAGCCAACAAGCGGATGCACTGGTGTCAGTTCAATGACGAAGCAATAGGAGTAGATGGCGTCAATGCCCCAGTGGTTACAAATGGCACAGCATTTGGTGCCTTGGCTGGTACTCCTTCTGCTACTAGCATTGCAGTGCTTTCACACAGGAATCGAGTCTGGATGCTTGATGGCCGTACTCTTCGGTACAGCGCGTTAGGAGTCAAAGATGACTGGACCACTGCCAACAATGCAGGTACTGTACCCATCCCGACCACGAAGGGCAAAGGTGGTACGGCGATGTTCAGTCTGTGGGACCGCATTATTATATGTACCACTGACAATGTGTTCCAGGTCACTGGTTCAGGTCCATCCGATTTCGCAGTGGAACCGATCAATGTTGCGTATGGACACGAACTCAGCCCCTACGGAATGTTGGCCGCTGGGAATGATGTCTACTTCGGAAGTTCCAAAGGCGCCCATGCAATGTCAGTCAGTTATGGGCAGTCTATAACTGGAGATGTTAGCTATAACTACGTGAGTGCCAGGATTGAACCAACATGGCAAGCCATAAACAAGACCAACCTGGCCAACGTGTTTGGCGTACATGATAGTAAACGCAATGTGATGTTGTTCTTGTGCAGTCGATCAGGAGCAAACAATAATGAAGCGATGGTGGCAGACTATTACCACATGGATGATCAAAATCGTCCAACGTGGTCACTCTACGCCAACATGCCTTTTGCCAGTGGATGTGAGGTTAAGTCGCTCAATAGTGAGACTGAGATTCTGTTTGGTGGTTATGATGGTATTGTATATCGCCAGACTAATGATCCAAAGGATGTAGATGCCAACATCGACCTCCAATTACAATACGTGACGGATGGTGAAGTACCCACAATGGACAAGTTGTGGCGTTATATGACGGTGTTCTTGAACACTACAGGGGCCATTGTTAGTGGGACAGTCTCGTATGACTTTAATACCAGTATTAAGACGTTCAGCCAGACGTTCCAAACCGATGTAGGAGGATTGATAGGTACGACGTTTGTGATGGGACATACAGCGTTGGGGACATCTAGCTACAAACAAAAGAAGATCCCCATAGCAGGTATTGGAAGGTTTGCGGTACTCAACATCACGATCAGTTCAAGTGTGAAGGTAAGTTTTGGAGGGATGATCTTTTATGCCGGTATTAGGAGGGCGATCCATGGTTAGAATTCTGGTTGCAATCATGATGTTGTGTGTGAGTGTAGCGAATGCTAACACTATCAACCGCCCAACAAAGACCTTTGGAGGTTCATCCTTCATCAACGGGGTGACGCCTCAGGCCAGCGATTTCAATGGAGATGTAGATACCATCTACGCTGAGTTCAATGGCAACATTGACAACAACAACATCAAGGTGAGTGCGGCGATTGAGGCTAGCAAGATCAACCCTGATGGTTTTACGGTCAATATTAGAACTGTCAACACGACACCTTGTACTATTCTGGATGAAAGCGACCAGGCCAGCGATCTGCGTAAGTGGTACATATGCTCGAATGCACAGAGGTTTGAGATAGGTACCTACACCAATGGCGGTGTATTGATAGCCAATTGGTTTACCCTTGGACGAGGCACGGGTAGTTTTAGTTTAGGTGGCACTGGCGGAACCAATAACATCTATGGTTCTACTACTTTCCATCAACCTGTAATCTTTGCTGGCGCTAGTTCGATTCTGCCAACAGGTGTCACAATGACCTTTATGGGCACTGTGGCTCCCACCGGCTGGCTGTTAATGGATGGAAGTGACGTACCGTGTACAGGTGTAAGTGCTGTCAATGCGGCATTATGTACGCAGTTGATTAGTCTGTATGGTTCTGTCAACCTAAAAGGTGCCGCAGCAGCCAACTTCACGGTTGATCCGTTGAGTGATGAGATTGTCCACACAGCTCATGCGCGTGTGGTGGATGATAGGGTACATTTTAGTAGTACTACCACGCTGCCGGCGCCTTTGAATGCCATCACTGTCTACTGCGTACATAGTGTGACGGCAGACCGCTTCAAGGTAAAGGCTTGTGGTGGGGCGCTCATCGACATTACGACGAGTGGATCAGGTACTCACAGTGACTACTTCAACATGCGGATACCTGACACACGTGGAAGGAACGTGTTGGGGACTGGGACTGGTACTGGTCTAACAGCCAGGACGATTGGTGCTACTGGCGGCGAAGAGGCACATCTTTCTACTGCCAATGAAAGTGGTTTAAGAGCACATACGCATGGTTATAATACCGCGTTTACTCCGGTTGGTGGTGCTGCTGGTAGTGACCTGCGTAATGGTTGGGGTAATTTTCAGACTGATCAAGCAGGACCTTCTGATGCTCTAAGTGCGCATAATGTGATGGATCCATTCTTGGTCATGACCTACATCATTAAACTATAGGAGGTACTATGGGATTTCTGTCTGGCCTATTCGGTAGTCCTAGGTTGTCTGATTCAGATGTTGATCAGGCATATACAAAGGCCAAGCAATACAATGCGGCGTCGCCTGAGGAGGAAGAACTCCTCAAGATGTTCCAAGACCAGATACCTGGCGTGGATCAAAATGTCGAAGATGAAATGGCAGCCCTCAAGGCACGTGGGGATGACCTGGGTAATGTTGATGAAGCCTACATGGAGCGGGCCTTTAAGCCAGCTTATGAAAGGTTGATGCAAGCCTACGGCGATCAAGACCGTGGACTGATGGAGGACCTCAACAAACGCGGTATTGCTGCCATACCTGGAGGGTCTAGTGAACAGGAAGCATTCCAGCGTGATAGACTTTCTGAATCAAATAAGCGCGCTGTGGGCCAGACTATGTTGGAGGCCCAAAACCAGGCCGTCCAGCAAAAGCTAGGCACATACAATGCACGACTGGCTGAGGTGACGCAGGCTAACACCCGTCGCAGTCAGGTGGTAGATCCATACTATGCGGCCAAGGTGACACCGGATAGTGTAAGGAAGCAGAACGAGAACAATGTGGCTGGCAATATCTACAACGCAAGGTTGGGCCAGCAGAGCACCAACTTCCAGGTCAATCGCCAGAACCAGATGGATCTGTTGGGGGCTGGCATGGGTGCTGGGTCAATGGCTTTGATGGCATCGGATGTGAATGTCAAGAAGGACTTCCAACCAGCCAACTCGCCTGAACAGGACTTACAAGAGATGACAGATATCCCTGTTGAGAAGTGGCGATATAAGGGAGAGTCCAGCGACAGCCAACCACATACAGGAGGTATGGCCCAAGATATGCCGCCAGATGTCAGTGATGGAGAGTCAGTTGATGTAGTGAGTTACCTGGGCAAAACAACCAACGCGCTCAAGGCCCTCACCAACAAGGTGAATGGGTTTGAGCGTCTAATGGCAGGAGGTATGCAATGATTCCTGAGAGTGGATCGACTTTAGAATTAGGCGGACCTGGTGGGACCGGCTACAGTACGCTTATGCGTGATAAGCCAAAGCCCACCAATGCCAGACCTATGGGTGCGATGCCTCGCGTGGCTGCGGCTATGTCGGGTATTGGTCAAGGTGTGATGGGTGGCAAGATGGCCAAAGCCTTCAATGCAGGGGCCGGAGGCTATCAAGACCTCTACCGTGCTAAGGCATACCCTGAGGCACTTCATCAACAGATGAGTGGGCCAGCACCAGATGATCCACAGAATGAATATGCAGAACTCAAAAAGCAGTTGATGCAGAAACGTGCAGGGGCAGGTCAAGTTCAATCTCCAATCATTCCACAAGGAGGGTCCGCATTATGATGCCAGCGTATGACGCATTGATGAAACAAGGTGGTATTGGGCAAACGGCAAACCCTAACGCGGGTGTGACTCGCCAGGCTCACCACATTTTGGAA
>Ga0154020_10009845_pt1 | contig 10986 bp, 5 predicted proteins | sample Klosneuvirus_201_FD_109709 | JGI IMG/M metagenome (GOLD analysis project Ga0154020, IMG submission 109709) | Active sludge microbial communities from wastewater, Klosterneuburg, Austria - Klosneuvirus_20160825_MG | ecosystem: Engineered > WWTP > Aerobic digester > Activated sludge | place...
CCGCGCCTCTTCTGGCACTACCTGACGCCGCGTGACCCGAAGGGCAGCGCCCTCCTGCGCAAGCTCGACGACGCCGCGGTCGAGCGCCTGCTCGCCGCGGCGCGCGAGGACGTCGCGGCGAGCGACGACGACGACCGGCCGCTGCCCAAGGCCGAGGCCGCCGCCAAGGCGCTCGGCATCACGAACGCCCGCCTGCAGCGCGGCGTCGCGGGCATCGCGGCCAAGGCGGCGGAGCTCGAGGCAGAGCTGCGCGAGGTCATCGAGGGCCGCGGCAAGGACGCCGTCGACAGCGGCGCCGACGAGGCGGGCACCAACGGCGGCCTGGTGATCAAGGCCGACGCCGCGATGAAGAAGGGCAAGGCCCTCGTCGAGGACTTCGAGGTGAACCTCCCCGAGTGGCTGAACGGCGGGCGCGGCAAGGCCATGCGCGCGGTCGTGCCGTTCGCGGAGGCGAGCGAGCGCACCGAGGCACGGGAGATCCTCACCGCCCTCGCGCAGACCTCGTTCGCCGAGGACCTCGCGCACGTGCGCACCCTGCGCATCTCCGAGCAGGAGGACCAGGACGACGACACCGAGTACAACGCGCTGCGCGTCGTCAAGGTCGAGGGCAGCACGTTCGCGATCCACGCCAGCGACGACTGGGCGATCGAGCGCACCGAGGACGGCAAGTTCCGCGCGCCGCCCGGGTTCGACGTGAAGGACGAGAAGCGGCCCAAGGGGATCGGCAAGGCCTTCGTCGAGGCGTACCTCGCGCTCGGCACCGAGCCGACGCCGTTCGACCCGGCCCACGCCGAGGCGATCGCCACGCGCACGGGGCTCAGCAAGGCGGAGGCCGGCCTCCTCTTGCTCGGCGCACCCGTGAACGGCTACCAGCGCGACTTCCTCGGCAAGGAGCGGCGCGAGGCGCTGGGCCTCAAGCTCGCCGAGGCCGAGGCCGCCCGCGGGACCTTCAAGGACCTGAAGGACGGCCTGCTCGACGAGGTCTTCGAGCGCGCCGCGGCCGACGAGAAGGCGCTCTCGGGCGCCGCGTGGGCCGAGCGCCTCGGTGAGGCGTGGCACGCGGTGGTCGGCGAGAAGGTGCAGCTCCCCGAGGGCCTCGTGCTCGAGGCGCAGAAGGACCTGGTCGTCGAGGGCAGCCTCGGCCGGCTCCTCACCGCCGTGGCCTCGCCCAAGGCGGCGGCGCCGCTGTTCGAGCTCGGCAAGTGGACCACCCTCGCGCAGGCCAACTCGTGGATCAGCGACCCTGGCGAGGAGGGCTTCGACCCGCAGCTCGCGCGCGACCTCGTGTTGATCATGGCGTGGGTCTCGTTCTCGACGCCGGTCGGCGAGGCCATCCGCGCGGGCATCCCCGCGCTCTACGAGAAGCTGCGCGCCACGGTCTCGGACCCGAAGCTCGTGTGGGGGCTCGGCAACAAGTACTCGGACAAGAAGGACCAGAAGGACCTCAAGATCCTGCTCGACCTCGTGAAGGGCAAGCAGGTCATCCACGAGAAGGACGACGACGACGTCTGCGACGACGGCCGCGACACCGGCGTCATCCTGCTCGGCAAGTACGGCGAGAGCCTGCGCGGCGCGTTCCGCCCGGGCCTCGTGCAGCGCTGGGACGACCCGGTCCTCGTGGGCCTGCACAAGGGGCTCCACGACGGGGACGACGACGACGACGACGGGAGCCAGCCCATCGGCGTCGCGAGCCTGATCCTCGGCAAGGACCTCGCCGCCCTCGCGGCGCGCATCGCCGACTCGCCGGTCGCCGCGGGGAGCTACGAGGCCAACCCGCTGCTCTCGACGAAGAAGACGGTCACCGCGGTCGAGAAAGCGAACGGGATCTCGACCGAGGCGGCCACGCTCTACCTGCAGCTCCTCGCGCTCGCCGAGCCGACGCAGAAGGCGGTGCAGAAGTGGAACGGGTGGACGCCGAAGCAGTACGCGGCCGCCGTCGCCGAGCTCGTGAAGAAGAAGCTCGTCGTCGAGGGCAAGCGCGAGCGCGCCCAGCGCGAGGTGTTCCTGCCGGGTGGGTTCGGCAAGGGCGAGGGCAAGAACCTCCCGATGGAGGAGTGGAAGAAGCAGTTCTACCCGGGGTTCCTCCCGCGCAACCTGCCGACCGAGCCCTTGCATGCCCTCTTCGCGCGCGCGTGGAAGAAGGTCGAGGCCGGCGAGGGCCCGCGCTTCGAGAAGGTGCGCTGACGAGGGATCGCCGTATACCGACGGATAACGAAGACTGCGGTCGCGCCATTGCCGACCGCAGTCCTCGTCCGCATCGTGGGCCCAACGAGGAGGGTGCCCATGTTCGTTCGTTCCACGTCCGTCGCGCTGTTGATGCTCCTGGGGTGTTCGGGGACCGAGGGTCCCGCCGAGGTGCCCTCGGATGCTGGGTCGACCGACGTGGCCGACACCGGCGTGGTCGAGAGCGGCCCGACGGACGGCGCCGTCGCGGACGCCCCCCCGCTCCCCCTCAACACGCCCGGGAAGTACGTCCACAAGCTCACCCTCGAGGGCTCGCCGCGCGAGTTCATCGTCTACGTCCCCGAGAAGGCCCGGGGCAAGGCGGTCCCGGTGGTCTTCATGCTCCACGGCACGAGCGGCGACGGCGAGAAGTTCTTCCAGATCTCGCACTGGAAGGAGAAGTCCGACGCGGAGGGGATCATCAGCGTCTACCCGAGCGCGCTCACCTACTGCCTGCACGAGGACGAGAACGGCGACGGCGACTTCACCGACCCCGGCGAGCGTCACGTGACGACCAAGTGGGCGTCCGGCCAGCTCGGCGACCCGGCGGTCATGCCGCTCTGCAGCGCGAGCGAGCTCGCGGCGCTCACGCCCGAGAACCGCGCGCTCGCCGACCACCCGCTCCGCGACGACATGGCGTTCTTCGCCACGATGCTCGAGTTCCTCGGGAAGAACTACGGCGTCGACGCCAAGCGCATCTACGCCACGGGCTTCTCGAACGGCGCCCAGATGACCTCGCGCCTGGGCGTCGAGATGTCCGACCGGTTCGCCGCGATCGCCGCCCACGCCGGGCCCCTGGCCTTCACGCCGAAGCCCGCCTCGCGCCCGCTCACCATGGTGTTCTCGGTGGGCAACATCGACGACCGGTTCACGCCGAGCGGCACCCCGATCCCGATCGCGGAGACCACGGCCACGATCCCCGCCTTCAAGCGCATCACCGGCGACTACCTGACGGCCGGGCAGCTCGTCGACAGCTACGTCTACGACGAGCCGCGGGCGGGCCTCGCGCGCTGGAGCTACACCAAGAGCGCCGTCGGCGCGAAGAACAAGTTCCTCACGGTGCTGATCGACAAGTGCACCCACCAGTACCCGAACGGCGACAACCACCCGCTGGTGATGGCGGACGCGCTCTGGGACCTGTTCAAGACCGAGAGCCTGCCCTGAGCGTCACTCCCCCGGTGCCTCGACCGGCGCCGGCTCCGCCTTCGCCTTGCGCGTGAACACCCAGCGAAAGAAGCGCCCGACGTCGTCGAACAGCGAGTAGGCGACCGGGGTGGCGAGCAGGGTGAGCAGCAGCGAGAGCACCTGCCCGCCGACGACCACGCCGGCCGTCGCGCGGTTGGTGCCCGCGCCCGCGCCGTGGCTGTTCATCAGCGGGATCATGCCCGCGACGAACGCCATCGTGGTCATGAGGATCGGCCGCAGGCGGTCCTTGTTGGCCTGCAGGATGGCCGGGTACAGCGCCATGCCCTGCTCGCGGAGCTGGTTCGTGTGGTCGATCTGGAGGATGGAGTTCTTCTTCACCACGCCGAACAGCACGAGGAGGCCGAGCGCCGAGAAGATGTTCAGCGACTGCTTGAAGAGCAGGAGCGACAGGAGCGCGAACGGCACCGTGAGCGGCAGCGCGAGCAGGATGGTGATCGGGTGCAGCCACGACTCGAACTGCGCCGCGAGGATCAGGTACATGAAGACGAGCGAGAGCCCGAACGCGATGAGGAAGTTCTGGCCGGCGCGCGCGAGCTCGCGGGAGCGACCGATGGGCGCCGCCGAATATTCGGTCGGGAGCTTCAGCTCCTTGACCGCCTTGGCGAGCCCGTCGGTCACCGCCGACTCGCCGAAGCCGGGCGCCACGTTGGCCGTCAGCGTGACCTGGCGACGGCGGTTGAGCCGGTTGATCTGCGCGGGGCCGGTGTTCTCGCTCGTGCTGACGACGTCGAGCAGCGGCACCGAGCCGAGCCGCAACGAGGGCACGGTCATGGTGCCGAGGCCGGCGAGGTCGGCGCGGTACATGGCCTCGGCGCGGGCGCGCACCTCGTATTGCTCGCCGTGCTCCTCGTAGTCCGAGACCTTCACGCCGCCGACCAGGAGCCGGAGCGCCGAGGCCACGTCCGCCACGCTGACGCCGAGCTCCGCGGCGCGCGGCCGGTCGATCGCGACGGTGATCTCGGGCTTGCCGAGCACCAGCGACGAGTCGACGTCGACGGCGCCCGGGATCTTCTTGAGCGCCTCGAGCGCCTTGGTGGCCGACACGGTCAAGCGGTCGAGGTCGGGCCCGGCGATGACGTACTGCACCGCGGCCTGCGAGTTGCCGCCACCACCGAACGCGGCGACGAGGGAGACGTTCGCGCGGAGCTCCTTGGGGAGCTTGGTGAGGATCTCCTGGCGCGCCTTGACCATGAGCTGCGTCTGGTCGAGGCGACGCTTCTCCGGGTCGACCAGGCGCACGAACACGCTGGCCTGGTTCGGGGTCTTGCGGTCGTCGGCGCCGATGGTGACGAGGGTGGTCTCGACGCCCGGCAGCTGGCGCACGTCACGCGCGATGCGCTCGCTGATGAGCTCCATGGCGGCGAGGCTCGTGCCCTCGGGGGCGCGGACGTTGACCTCGAACTGCGACTCGTCGTTGTCGGGGAGGAAGTTCTTGGGCACCTTCTTCATGAGCGGCCCGAGCGAGGCGAGCGCGCCGATCGAGGCCAGCACCACGATCCACCGCTGCCGCATCACGAACCCGAGGATGGCCATGTAGGCGCGCTCGATGGGCCGGTAGAACACGTCGACGACGCGCTCGAGCACCGGCTTCTTGTGCACCTGCCCGGGGATCTTCGCGCGGAGCATGCGCGCGCTCATCATCGGCGTGAGCGTGAAGCTCACGAGCAACGAGATGCCGATGGCGAACGACATCGTGAGGCCGAACGACTTGAGGAACCGGCCGACGATGCCGGCCATGAAGGCGACCGGCACGAACACCGCGATCAGCGAGAGCGTGGTCGCCATGACGGCGAGTCCGATCTCCTTGGTGCCGTGGTCGGCGGCCTCGGCCGGCGGGAGGTTCTTCTCCTCGATCTGCTTGTAGATGTTCTCGAGGACGACGATGGCGTCGTCGATGACGATGCCGACCGCGAGGGCGAGCGCCAGGAGCGTGATCGAGTTGAGGGTGAAGCCGTACACCCACATGGCGCCGAAGGTGCCGATGATCGAGGCCGGGATCGACACCGCCGCGATGACGGTGCTGCGCACGCTCCCGAGGAACGCGAGCACCACGAGCGCCGCGAAGATCGCGCCGAGCACGAGGTGCTCCTTGACCGCGTCGGCCGCGGTGCGGATGACCTCGCTGTTGTCGCGGACCACCTTGAGGCGGTAGCCGGGCGGCAGCTGCTTCTGGACGTCGCGGACGCGCTCCTTGACCGCGTCGGCCACGGCGACGATGTTCTCGCCCGACTGCTTGCGGATGATGAGCGCGACGGTCGCGTCGCCGTTCTCCTTGGCGATGCTCTCGATCTCGGCCTCGCCGTCCTCGACCCGCGCGACGTCGGACACGCGGACCGGCGTGTTGCCCACCTGCTTGAGCACGATGGCGGCGAGCTCGGTGACGCTCTCGACGCGGCCCTGGATGCGCAGGGTGAGCGTCTTCGGCCCTGTCTCGATGGAACCGCCAGGGATCTGCACGTTCTGGGTGACGAGCGCGCGCTGCACGTCGGCGGCGGTGAGGCCGGCGCCGCGGAGCTTGATCGGGTCGAGCCAGATGTTCACCTGGCGCTTGCGGCCGCCGACCAGCAGCACCTGGCCGACGCCGGTCGTGCCCTCGAGGCGCCTGCGCACGAAGCGGTCGGCGACCTCGGTGACCTCGCGCACCGGCTTGGGCGCGGCGAGCGTGATGGTGACGACGGGCGTGGCGTCCGGGTCGATGCGGGTGACGGTGGGGAGCTCGATGTCCTTGGGCAGCGAGGTGACCACGCCGTTGATGCGGTCGCGCACCTCCTGGGCCGCGACGTCCGGGTCTTTCTCGAGGACGAAGGTGACGAACACCTGCGAGACGCCCTCGGACGACGAGGAGCGCAGCTCGTCGATGCCGCTGATGGTGTTGACGGCCTCCTCGATCTTGTCGGTGATCTGGGTCTCGACCTCGGTCGGCGCCGCGCCGGGCAACCGCGTGGTGATCGTGACGACGGGGAAGTCGACCTTGGGGAACCGGTCGACGCCGAGGCGGCCGTAGGCCACCGCGCCGACGACGCAGAGCGCGAGGATGAGCACGGTCGCGAAGACCGGCCGCTTGATGCAGATCGCTGCCAGCCAGTGCACGGCTACTTCACCTTCGCGCCGTCGCGCACGTCGGGGGTCACGGGCGCGACGACCTTGTCGCCCTTCTTGGCGCCCTCGTCGACGGCGAAGACCCCGTCGCGCTCGGCGCCGAGGCGCAGGAGGCGCTCCTCGATGCGGCCCTCGACCACGAAGAAGGCGCGCCGCAGGTTGCCGTCGACCACGATGGCGTTGGTGGGGACCACGGGCGCCTCGACGTCGCCGAGCGCGAGGCGTGCCGTCGCGAACATGCCCGGGCGGAGCCGCTTGTCGGCGTTGGGCGCCACGGCCTCGACCATCAGCGATCGCGAGCCGACCTGGAGCGACGGGCCGATGTAGCGGATCGAGCCCTTGAACACCTCCTTGGGGAAGGTGGCGACGGTGAACTCGACGGCGAGCCCCACCTTCACCAGGGAGACCGAGGCCTCGGGCACGATGATCTCCAGGCGCAGCGGATCGATGGCCACCACGCGGGCGACCTTGGAGCTCGGCTGCACGTATTCGCCCGCGGTGACGTAGCGCTCGGCGATCATGCCGGCGAACGGGGCGCGCACGCTCGCGTCCATGAGGCCCTTGCTCGCCGTCGCCACGCGCGCCTCGGCGGTCTTGGCCGCCCACAGCGCGGTGGTGCAGGCGCCGTGCTGCTTGTCGTACTCGAGGCCGCTCAGGGCCCCGGCCTGGTAGAGCTTCTCGACGCGGGCGCACTCGGTCTGGGCGACCTCGAGCTGCGCCTTGGCCTGGCCGAGCGCCGCGCTCGCCTCGGCGGCGCCGAGCGCCGCGTTGCGCGCGTCGAGGCGGGCGAGCACGAACCCCTTGTCGACCATGGAGCCGCGCTCCACGAACGTGTCGAGCACCGCGCCGTTCGCGTTGGCCGCGACGTCGGAGGATTCGTTCGGCGTGAGCGAGCCGGTGAGCACGAGGAAGCGCGGCATCGCGCGGTCGACGACGGTGGTCGTGGTGACGGACACCGCGGGCAATGCGGGCGGCGGCGCCTCGTCGACCACCTTGGGACGGCAGCCGGCCGCGAGGAGGAAGAGGAGAACCGGGACGAAGCTGCGGGTGGAGGGGAGAAGCGGGCGCATGCGCGGTCGGGCCTGGGATGCCAAAGCCCGGCAGGGGTAGCATCGGAGGCGTGGAGCGGATCGACGGTCGTCCCAGTTTTCTTCGGTTCGCCACGGTGGGGCCGACCGAAGTGGTCAGCCGCGCCCGCCTGGACACTCGCCAGGTGCTGCCGTTCTACGACAAAGAGGGCGTCCGCCATGTAGGTGTCCTGCGGCGGGCGCGGACCTCTCGCCACGTCCGCGGCGACGACGTCGAGGGCCTCGAGCCGATCGGCATCGACTTCTCGGGCGTGGACGAGACGGGCGACATCCTCGAATACGGCCGCGCGATCTTCACCCGGCACGCCGCCGTCACCTTGGATCCCGAGGCGCTCGTGCTGCCGGCGCCGAGCGTCGCGCGATCGATCGGCTACCTCACGGAGCTCGCGCTGCCCCTCGCGGTGCCCATCCACCCGCCGCCGAGTCCCAGCCTCACGGTCGAGTGGGACGGCGCGACCCACCACGTCGACTTCGCGCCGCTGAGCGAGCTGCGTGCGCGGCTCGAGACCGTGGCGCACGACGAGATCCTCACGATTCTCCTCGGGCTCGTGGAGCCCGTCGCACCCTCCGACTTCGGCGAAGAGCGCCCGGCGGCGCGCGCCTTCCTCGCCGAGCACGCGAGCCTGGTCTGGGACGCCGACCGGCTCGTGGGCGCGGCGCACGAAGGCGACGACACGCCCGCGGGCACGCCGATCGAGGGCCGCGCGCTCGGGTTCTTGCGGGCGGTGGAGCACGAGGACATCGAGGTCGTCACGCCTTCGACCGGCGAGAGCGTCGCGGTGCTGCCCTGGGTGACCGTCGACGGCGAGCCCTGGTTCGTCCTGTGGCGTGAGCTGCGACCGGCGGCGGCCGAGCGCGCGCGGCTCCTGCCGATCCACGACCTGCCGATCGGTGCGTGGTTCGTCAACGCGACAGCGCGCTTCGTCCCGCGCGAGCTCGCGCGGGCGTGCGCCGGAGAAGAGGGGCGCACCCGCGCCGCGACCCACGTGCTCGGTGCCGTCTCGTCGCGCGTGTCGGTCCTGTCCTGCCGCCTCCTCGAGCGCGCGGAGTCCGCCCCCGCGTGCAGCAGCGAGGTCCGCACCCGCCTCGCCTGCGCGCTCGATCCCGCCGGGCTCCGCCTGCCCGACGGCGCGATCCTGGTGCGTGGGGAGGAGCTCCGGCGCGCGATCGCCGCGGGGGTCGTCCGCGATCCCGTGGTGGTCGCCGGCCTCGTCGATCTCGGCCTCGATCCGTTCGCCGAGGTCCGCGCGGGCGCCCCAGCGACCCGCCGCGCGTTCGTCGACGCGATGACCCGCGGCTCCACCGTGCTGCGTCGCCTGCGCACGTACTCGTCGATCGAGGCCGAGCAGCTCGAGGCCCCCACCTACGCGCGGCTGATGACCCACCTGCAGGCGCGCCACGGCGTGCGCATCGTCTACCCCGAGCGCCCCGAGGATCGCGGCTTCTTCAAGGCGGCCTTCCGCGTGTTCATGGCCGACGACCGCGGCGGTGATCGAGCGTTGCAGGGCCTGCACTGGTCGCACGACGCGTTCCACTTCGCGCTCGGCAACTACACCCCCGCCGTGTCCCTCGAGGCGTTCGTCGCGGCCTACGTCGCCGACGAGGACCCGGAACCGGCGCCGCCCGAGGGCCCGGCCTTCGAGGCGTTCGCGCGCGCGCTCGAGGCCGCCGAGGACGAGGCCACGTTCTTCTCGTTCTACACGCTGTTCGACGAGCACCCTCCCCTCGCCCGCCACGTCCCGAAGCTCACGTTCCACGCCGCGCTGCGGGCGCTCGGCGTCGACGACCGCGAGGCCGCGCGGGCCGTGTTCGACGCGCTGTGCCGCGCCGAGCTCCCCGCCCGCGTGCGCGAGCACCCGGTGTATGCAGCGCGTGCAGACGTGCGCGATCTGTGCACGTACATGCTCGGGTTCCACGAGTATCACCTCGGGGACATCCGCCGCGCGTGGAGGGCGGCGGGCAAGGACCTCTACCGCGCGATCTTCGTGCGGCTCGGGCTCTACGAGACCGACGTCGAGCGCTACCTCGCGTCGGTCCGCGGGTTCTCGGCGCGCCTCGCAGACACGCCACCCGGGTTCCCCGCCCTCGCGGCCCACGCCGCGAACGTACGGCTCGAGATCGCCCTGCGCGGCTTCGACGTGGCGAAGGCGCTTCGCCTGTGTCGGACCCACACCAAGAGCCGGGCGGCGACGTGCCGCGAGTTCCTCGGCCACCTCTCCACGCTCGTCGACGTGCAGCGTCGCCTCGAGGCCGTCGAGGCGCGCATCCTCGACGCCGAGCTGTCCTCCCGCAACGAGCGCACGTTCGAGCAGATCGAGGGCCTCGCCGCCGAGGTCGCCGCGATCCATCGAGCGCTGTGGGACTCTGCCGCGAAGGTGCTGCCCGCCGAGGTGGTCCTGGAGGAGCGCGCGCGAACGCTGCCCCGGTGAACTCGAGCTACCGCTTGGAAGGCGGCTCCCGCATCGTGTCACGCAGCGTGCGCACCTGCCCGATGAGGCGCTCGAGCGCGGCCCGCGACACCTCGTTGACCTCGCGCGCGAAGCGCTGCTCCGCGTCGAGGATCTTGGGTTCCAGCGTCCACCACCGTTCCCTCGCCTCCATGCCGGCCAGGTGGAGCTCGAGGCGAATCTCGTCGCGCAGACGCTGGAGCTCGGAGAGCCCATCGTGCAACGTCTCCTTGAGGCGGTGGGTGTCCGTCATCATGGGGAACCCCTCAGCACCTCGCATGCCAGTTCAGTGGTGCACGAAGAATCGCTCGTCAGGAGGCGCCGTCCGCGATTCTTGCGCGCCGACGCGCAGAACCCTCTCCGCCGCCGTGCGTCACTCCATCGCCCAGACAATGGGCTCGCGCATGCGCGCCTCGAAGTCCGGCGGCCAGGTGTGGCCGATCTTGCCGAGCGAGACCCAGCGCGCCTCGAGGCCGGCGGCCTTCGCCGCGGCGACGGTGGCGACCATGCTGCCGCGGGCGCCATCCCACTCGCCGGCCGCCATCACGAGGCGTCGGATGCCGAGCTCCCGGAGCAGCTTCAGGTCGAGGCCGACCGCGGCCGCGACGAGCACGAGCCCGCGGAAACGGCCCGGCAGCGCGCGGGTCTGCAAGACGTCCTTCGCCGCGAACGCACCACGCGACCACCCGACGAGCACGCCGGGGCGCGGCGCCACGAACGCGGGCACGGCCGACTCGGTCAAATCGATGGCGTGGGAGAGGAACGCCGCCTTCTCCTTCGGCGGGCCGTACCAGTCCGGCTCGCCCGCGCAGGTCGAGTTGCCCGAAGGGCAGACCAGGAACGCGCCGTCCCGCCCCGCCGATCCGAAGGCATCGCAGACCCAGCCCGGCTGCATGCAGGTCGCGTGCAGGAACACGACGAGG
>Ga0154020_10009846_pt1 | contig 10986 bp, 9 predicted proteins | sample Klosneuvirus_201_FD_109709 | JGI IMG/M metagenome (GOLD analysis project Ga0154020, IMG submission 109709) | Active sludge microbial communities from wastewater, Klosterneuburg, Austria - Klosneuvirus_20160825_MG | ecosystem: Engineered > WWTP > Aerobic digester > Activated sludge | place...
GCGAGGGACACCACTGCGGTCACAGCGAGCAGTGAGTGGAGCGATGGCGTAAACGTTTTCGGTCTCATAAAATGTCGGCGTTTAGTTGGCTGTTCAGTCAAGGCAAGAAAAGAGTGGTCAAGCTGTCTGCTTCTTCTTTGGGCGCTTCGGCAAGGTGGCGCCCAGCAACTCAAACGTGGTCGCCGTCAGGTCCTCGAGCAGCGCGAGATCATTCTGAATCCGCGCCTGGGTCAGGATTCCGAGATGGTAGGCATGAATGATCTTTGCCTTGGCCTTGGCGTCGGGTGCCACGATGTCCTTGTTCGCATGGGCATCGCGGATGGCCGTCTCGAGATAGCGCAATCCGTAGGCCATGATCTCCTGAATCTTCTTCTGCAGGCCCTTCTCCTGCGTGCTGACCTCGGTGCCCAGCGTGCACAGAGGACATCCCAGCACACATCCGTGCTGTTCTTTCAGCTGTATCTGGTCCTCGATGCTGAACTCACAGTGTTGGCGGATGCGTTCGAGAGGGCCGACTGAAGCAGAAAAAATGGCGTCCAGTTTGGGCCGGTACTTGGCCCATTCCTCTTCCAGCGCGGCTTCGGCCAGCGACGCCTTGCAGTCGAAGAAGTAGTAGAAGCTGCCTTTGCGCACGCCGGCCTTCTGGCAAATCTGGTCGACAGTGGTGCCGTCGTAGGAGCCGGTCCAGAAAAGCTCGGACACGGCAGCCATCAATCGTTCTTTGGCGTCACTGACACGGCCCATAATGGTGTTCTTGGTGCGTTCGCGGAGGACTGGTTTACCTTTCCGGCGGCGAAAACTAGAGAAGTAGACCAAATAGTCAACAAAATGTTTTCGACTGCCGCATGAGAAATTTCATGGGAGCCCAGTCGTTCCGGGAGGATGTTCGATGAGGAAACGCCGGCAGTCCATGCCACCAAAGGTGCAATGACCGGGCGGTGAGTCCGGAGCGAGCGAAGGGGCGGGACGGACTAAATTAGGACCAGGGAATGCCGGGCGCGTGACGGCGGAGATTCTTGACGGCTACGGCGAAGTCCTTGGGCCACGGCGCGGTGATCTTTACTTCGGCGCTGGTGACGGGATGAGGCACGGTCAATTCTTCAGCATGCAGGGCCGTGGTAGCGATGAGTGGGCGCTCCACTTTGCCAGGCTTGAGTCTGTATTCGTCCTTCAGTTCCGAAAGCAGCAACGGGCGTCCGCCATAGACGCGGTCGCCGCAGATGGGCAGGCCCCAATGCTTCAAGTGAACGCGGATCTGGTGAGTGCGCCCAGTGAAGGGGCGGCATTGGACGAGCGTGTAGCCGCGGAACTGTTCGCGAACTTCAAACGCGGTGCGCGACTTCTTGCCGTTCTTTGGGTCGACGCGCATCTGGCCGGGGCGTCCTGGGAATGGTCCGATGGGGGCATTCACTTCCCATTGCCTTTCCGGCGGTGTGCCGGGAAGGATGGCGACGTAGATCTTCACCGGCTTCTCGCAGCCGAAAAGATTGGCTAGGGCGACGAGCGCGGGCTTGGTCTTTGCAAGGAGGATGACCCCGCTGGTGTCGAAATCGAGGCGGTGCGCGTTGGCGAGATAGGAGAGTCCGCGCGACTTCGCCCACGGCTTGCCTTCGGCGATGCCGCTGTGGAGCAGCTTCATCAAGTTGGGCCGCTCTGGGTCGTAGCGATCCGGCGAGGTGAGCATGCCCGGCGGCTTGCTGATGGCGAGCAGGGCGTCGTCCTCGAAGAGAACGGGAATTTCCCAAAACTCCTTGGTGGCGGGGGAGGAAAGTTTAATTGGATCGCTCACGATAAAAATTGAATCCCGGCGGGGACTCCCGCCGGGATTCGTCAAGATTCAGATACGACGGTTGACTGCCGGCTAGTTCTGTCCACCGATGGTCGTTTCGCGCTTCGGACCCGCGACCTTGGCGAGTTCCACCTGCTTCCGGAACCATTGCTGGAAGGCTTCATTTTGCCGGAAGTTGCGAATCTGGTTCACGAAGGCCGGGAGTTCTTCCTTGAGCTTGGCGTCGCTGATGGCGGGACGGGACTTTGCGTAGACGATGAAGCCGCCTTCAGTCGGAGGCTGAGCGGTGAGGAACTGGCTGGCCTTGCCGACTTCCATATCGAGGGCAACGCTCTGGAGGACGCGCAGGCTCACACGCGAATCCACGTTGGTCAGGCTGCGGGTGCTGGCGGAGATCGGAGGAACGTCGATGATCTTCACCTTCTCCGCGGCGCAAATGTCGGTGAAGGATTTCTTGGCGGCGAGCCCATTGGTGAGGGTGATATGGAACGCCTGCCCTGCCTTGCGGGCTAGGTCGGTGGCCATGAACGTTTTGTAGTCGCTGGTGACCTTGTCCTTGATCTTGTCGAGCGGCTGGAGCTCGCTGGGCACCTTGCCCTTGCGGGCGATGACGTAGACAGCGCGCTTGCCGGGGATGGGGTTGAACAGCACGGGGCGTTCGTCGGTCAGCCCAAATGCCCGTTGGCGGATGAGGTCGCGAACGGTTTCTGCCGGCGAATCTTCAGTCGCCTGCGCGACGATGTCATTTTCGAACTCCTCGAGACCCGTGGTCCGGTCGAAAGGCTTGGTGATTTTGACCGGCAGACTCTTCTGGGCAGCGAGCTTCTCGAGCGTCGCCACCTGATTGGGTTGAGCGTCGCCCATCAGCACGGTTCCGAATTCCGCGGCAGCGCGGCGGGCGGCCTGGAGTCCTTCCGTGAGGCGAATTTCTTCTTTGATCTTCTCCTTGGCGGCGGCTTCCGGCAGCGGATTGCCCTTCTCGTCGGTCCACGAGTTGGTGCCGTTGCGACCGCGGAAGTAGTATTCAGAGACGATTTCGTTCAGGTTCGTCAGCTGACCGAGGCGTTTGTCAGCGTCGGCCAGGAAATTCGATGCGGAGAACTCGACGTAGCTCAAGGTCTGGCGTTCCGGCAGACGGTAGAAGCCCATGCGATTGGTGTAGAAGCTGCCGATGGCGCCGTTGGTGATGACGACTTTGTCCATGTAGTTGCTGCTCCAGAAGGCGGCCAGTTGGGTGGCGACTTCCTGGTTTTCCTTGCGCCATAGCGTTTCGGCTTCGGAGGGCAGGACGAGGTTTCCGCTGACGCCGGCGGCCACAAACAACTGGCGCAGGCCCGCCTGATTGCGGACAAAGCGTTCGTAATCCCCGGTACGGAGGCCTTGCGGCTGGAGGAATTGCTTCTCGAAGGCGTCGTAGGGAATATCACCGAGCTGTTCGTGAACCATCAGCGCGATGGTCTTGTCACTGGCTTTGACGCCCATTTCCTTCATCTTTTGGACGAGGAAGACGCGGTAAATGGTTTCGCTCTCCAGGCGGCGGGCCGAGGCTTCATCGTTACCCGGCCACTGTTTGGTGGAGAGGAACTGCGACAGGCGAACCTCGTTGTAGGCATCAAGGTATTCGGGATGGGAGATAGGCCGGCCGTTGATGGAGCCGTAATCCCCGCTGGCTGACGGGCTGCCGCCCATTTGCACGTCAGAGGAGAAAAACACCACCATGCTGAGGCTGACCACCACGATGATGAAAACCCAAAGCCAATTCGAATGCTTGCGAATAGTTCCGAACATAAAAATCTGTCTGTGTTTAAGGGTGCGCACCCTACCCATCCTGCATAGGGCTGGTCAAACGCAAAAAGCCCCGCAAATCTACGATTGCAAGGCTCCGCAGTTCGCGGAAACCGCCAGTGCGCCGGTCAGAATGCTGTCGGCAAACGAGTTGGTTTGCTTCACTGAAACCTCGCAGGGCATGCTTCCGGGCGTGAACAGCGAGCCATTCTTCAAGGGCTGGGCCAAACCCGGACCGGTGCCGCCCGGCGCTTTAACCGGCCTGCCCGCCGTCGCCGAAGGCGAAACCCTCGACGCCATCAGCGGTCACTTCCGGCTGTTCCAACTGGCGAACGGACACCGATTTTCCACCGATGACGTGCTGACGGCGTGGTATGGGACGAGTGGATGTCCGACCGCTCGAACCGCTTTGGATCTCGGGAGCGGCATCGGGACGGTGGGAATGATCGCGGCGTGGCGTCTGCCCGGAGCGCGGTTTGTGACGGTGGAAGCGCAGGAGGAAAGCGTTCGTCTGGCGCGAAAATCCGCGGTGTGGAACGGACTCGAGGAGCGTTATGAGATTCGCACCGGCGATTTTCGGAATCCCGAGGTCATCCGAGTAGAGGAGCGATTTGATCTGGTGCTGGGCAGTCCTCCGTATTTTCCGCTCGGCACAGGCGTCGAGGGTGACCATCCGCAGAAGGTCGCCTGCCGATTCGAGGTTCGCGGCAACATCGCCGACTACTGTGCGACGGCGGCGCGGCACCTCGGCCACGGCGGATTCTTCGCCTGCGTCTTTCCGATCACGCCGGATGAACAGGAGGCTCGCGTTCGGGAAGGAGCTGCTGCGGCAGGATTGACCATCGTGCGGCGACGGCCTGTTGTCTTGCGCGAAGGCGAACGTCCGTTGCTCGGATTGTTTGGCATGATGAGGGCGACTGATCTGCCGGAGCGAATGCGTAATCAGACCTGGAGTGAACCGCCGTTGATCATTCGCGCCCGCGATGGATCGATGCATCCGGAGTATTCTGCGGTCAAATTGTCCTTCGGATTTCCACCGTAACCGTCACGGAGCAGGCGCGGAGGCTGGCTCGCTGCGTTTGAGTTTCAGCGAGCCGAGGTCGAACCATGCTTCACCTTTTTCGGCCCGCAATTCACACAAGATCACCGTCTCCTCATCCTCGGCAGTGACAGCGAATTCATGCGTGGCGATCTGCCAGTCGTTGTCCCCGATGAAGCCGTGCTTGCGCGACTGGCGTTGAGACTGACGGAGACCGGCGCCAACGCCTTTGCTGGCGGTGTCTTTCTCCAGCGGTACCACGCCCGCTGTTTTCACGCGCCCTTCGAAGACATACAGGCCGCGGGGCAAGAGCAGACGAGTTCGCCACGACGCGGTGCAACGTCCGTCCGGACCGGCGGCAATGTGCAAGGAACGCACGTCGTCGGAGGAGCGTGACAGGGCGAGCTTTCCCGTGCCGCGAACGTCGAGCTTCTGCCAGTTGGTCAACGAGGCGAAACCTGAATCGTCGAAGCGCACCGGATTCGGCGGCGGCTCGAACAGCTTCTGCGCCGCCGAGCGAACGCGCTGGGTGACGTTGTTCCGCAATCCGTTCACGGCGCTGTCGTGGTTGAGGTGATCGTTTTTCCCCAAGCTTTCGAGGATGGGACGAATTCGAGCTTGGAGCGCGTTGATATGATTGGTGAGGCGTTGGGCCGTGAAGAGGTTCGTCACGATCTGTGCGGTGCGTTCCCGGTAGATCTTTCGCCCTTCCGCCGTTTCGAAGATGGCGCGGGCGACGAGGCCTTCGACCTGTTGGGCGCGGGGAACTACCGGGGCGTTCACGTCCAAAAACATCTGGTCCATTCCGTGGGGGAAGAAAACGAGCTTGCCGGAGTCGGGATCGTGATAGACCCGGTAATTGTTCTTCTTCATCACGTAACCGTCCCAGTGCCCGGTGAGCATTTCCAGCGCGGCGAAATCGAGGAAGCGTTCGAGGTCGAGCAAAGCGCGGATGCGTTCGAGACGCGCGGTCGGGTCGGCTTCGGTCGTCGCTGCCACCAGCGCTTTCAAGTCCGCGCGGCTTCGCACGTCGCCATCGCCGGAGGTGCGTTCGAGAGGTTCGTTGATGTCGCGTAGGAAGCCGCTGTCGTAGAGGTTGCCCCTGGGGTTCTTGAAGTGGCGCCTGAGAAACGTTTTGTCGAAGCCTTCCTTCAGCACATACAGGCCGAGCTCGCGGCCGTTGAGCGAAACCCGGGCATGCGCGGTGCGCGTCGTGGGAACGCCGGCGGCGAGGAACAGTTCCGAACAGATCGCTTCCGTCATGTAACTCGGATCCTGCACCGAGTTGTTCAGCGAAAGCTTGTCGAGTCCGTGAAATTTCTGATCGTCGACAAACTTGTCGAAGTTCAGCGTGAAGGCGGGCTTTTCGTTGTCGATGTCCCGAAAGCTTCCCGCCGCGCCTTTGAGGTGGATGCCCACGTCTTCGTAGATTTTATCGCCCGCGCGAATGGTGGCGCGCACGTAATCCCGCGGCCGCTCGCGCAGTTGCGCAAGATTGGTCTTCGCGATTTGGAGGTGAAGGTGCGGAATCGTCCCGCTGCTGAAGAATTTTTCCGAGGCACTCTGGCCAGCGGAGAAATTTGTCGCCGCTGCGAGAATGGTGACGGTGAGCCAGCACCAGCGCAGGAACGAATTCACGGCGGAAGAATGGAGGAGAACGTTGCGAACGGTTTCACGCTGGCTCAGGCCGGCGGCCTGACTTGCTACCAACGGCTTCATTCCGGATAAGCGCAGCGGAGTCATGGGTTGCTTCGTTTGATTCACTCTCGCGCCCTCAGACGCGCCGTTACTCTCGGTGGTTCAATTCCCTCTGTAAACATCGGACGTCGGCCTGCCTTGGGATGTGGGTGCGGAGGAGAGCTTTGACGTCGCGAGAATGGTCTCAGCGCCGACAGGTACTGAGCGGTGGTGTTGGTTCTTGCTCTGTCACCGAATGGTAACATTCATGAAACATTGAGCTTTAAATGAGAAGCTTTCTTACTTATACCGGCCATGAGAAATGCACGTCCTGCTGTCTGGAGGACAAAACCATACCTACATAATGAAATCATCCACCATCTATGCACTCGCCGCTGTAAGCGCATTGAGCACCTGGCAATCCGGGGCCGCTGATGCGCCGTCCGTGGACGAGCGATTGAAAAAGCTGGAGGGCCTCGTCGAGGGGTTGCAGAAGGAGAACGCCGACCTGAAGAAGGAGTTGGGCTACGATCCGAAGAAACCGGCCGCCTACACCCGGGCTGGCGGCAAGGAATCCAAGATGACGCTGGGCGGCTTCTTGCAGCTCCAGGCGGAGTTCGGCAAGGCGCCGGACGGCCGCTACAACGGCATCGAGGATCGATTCCTCATGCGCCGCGCGCGGGTAAACGTGCAGGGCTCGTTCCTCGAGAATTTCGATTACAAGGCGGAGTTGGATCTGGGCGCCAACTCGCTGAGCGAACAGACCGGTTCGCGCGCGCAGTTGACGGATTTGTTCCTGAACTGGAACCGCTACGAGTTCGCCAACGTGAAGGTCGGCCAATACAAGACGCACTACGGCTGGGAACAGATTCTCTCCGATACCAAGGTGCTCACCATTGAACGTTCGCTGCCCAATGATCGCCTGACGGACGGGCGTCAGGTGGGCGCGGGTGTGATGGGCTCGGTGTTGGACAAACGCCTGAGCTATGCGGTCAGCCTCTTCAACGGCAGCAGCGTGAACAACAGTTTCAACGACAACGATCACTTCATGTATGTGGCGCGCCTGCAGGGCACCGCGGTGAAGACCGAGGTCAACAAGCTGCCGGTGGAATGGAACCTCGGCATCAATGGACTGACCACGAAGGACAATGGAGTCTCCAAGTCCGGCCTGGGAATCGATGCGGTGGCGGGCGGTGCGGTGGACAACAGCTTCGTGGGCGACCGAAATGCCTGGGGCGTCGACACGCAGTTCAAGTTCGGCCCGGTCGATCTTTTCGCCGAATACCTGCGCAGTCGTTTCGAGCCGAACAACAGTGTCCCGGCCAACGGATTCGAGGCGGACGGCTGGTATCTCATGGGCGCCTACTATCTCGTGCCGAAGTATCTTCAAGCGCTGGTGCGATTCGAGTCCTTCGATCCGGATCACAGCGTGAAAGGAAACACCACCGACGTCTGGACCTTCGGTCTCACCTACTACATCAAGGGCGACGACTTGAAGCTCGCGGCCAACTACCTCTACGGCGATCAAGACGGAGTCAACGGCCACAAAGGCCGCCTGTTGCTCCGGGCGCAAGTGATGTTCTGATTCCTTGCGGCAGTTTTTCGGTGCGAACGGCGCCTGCGAAAGCGGGCGCCGTTTTCTTTTCGGCCACACGTTGGCCGTCCATCGTGCGAAGTGAGGCTTTCCGTGGCCGAAAAAAAGTAGCTTGAACAATTTTTGCGTCGACCGATGGAGGATGGTGTCCGGCTCAACCGACCGGGCATGGGCGAGAAATGGGGGTTGAAGGGCAGTTCAGCCATCGATCTCTCGCACCGGGCCAAGCGTCGCCTGGGAAATGATCCGCCGAGTGGCGTGATTTTTCCCCGGACCTTGGCCGTGTGACTACTGTGAAGACTGATAGCGATTGGCCTGCCCGCGTCGTGCGCGAGGTCCGAGTTTCTCGGACCTGCTCGCGCGAAGGCTCGGGTTTGTCTCGCGCTCGCGCCAAGGCTGGGCGCCATTCACACGTTCCTTCCCGCAAGTTTTCCCTCGTTCCAACACTGAACTCAAACCTTCTATGAAAAGATACGCCACACTCCTCCTCGCGCTGGCCGCGTTTCCCGTGACTGCCCTGAGTGAGGGACTCGAACCCGCCGTCCAGTCCAAGATCGACGCCGAAGTAAAAACGATCGAATCCTGGGCCAAGGATCCTACGGTTGTTCAAGCCGTGAAGACTCATAACACGAGCCCCCCGGCGGAAGCGGCGGCGATGAACCAGGACAAGTGGAAGTCGCTCACCGTGCTGGACCCGGCGGTCCGTTCCTTCACCAAGAATCCGTCGGCCGAGCTGATCAAAGGGAAGAAATCCGCGGCGGTCAGCGAAGCATTCATTTCAGCCGCAGACGGCACCAAAGTCGCGTTCTTGGCGAAGACTTCCGGCTGGTCACACAAAGGCAAGGCGAAGCACGACGTCCCGATGACGGGAAAAACCTGGCAGGGCCCGGTCGAAATCGATGAGTCCACCGGCTTGCAACAAGTGCAGGTCGGCGTGCCCGTGCTGGATGGCGACAAGCCCATCGGTTCGCTCGTCGTCGGCTTGAGTCTCTCCAAGCTCGGCAGCAATTAGTACGGGCGAAATTTCTGAAACAGTTCACGAAACGAAAGCGATTTGACCATGGCCAGAAAAATCAATATCCCGCGCCAGTTGCTAATCCTGCTGCTGGTCGCCGTCGGGGTCACCGTGCTGACTTCCGCGCTTTCGTTCGGCCTGCTGCGGCAATCCAGCAGCTCGGCCAAAAGGCTGACGGCTTCTGCCGTCGGAAAAATGGAAGGCACCTACAACCTGCTCGAAACGCTCGGCAATCAGCAGAACGGTCTGCTCCGCTTCCTGCGCTTGAAGGATCCGGACGAGCTGGAGAAGGCGTTGAACTACGTCCAGACCAAGCAGGCCGAAGTGGCCAGGCTCGTCGATGCGACGGGTGAAGCCGGCGCGCCGATTCGTGAAAAGCTGGCCGTGGTTTCCAAGACCGAGAAGGCGATCATTGACGAACTGCTGAAGGGAAATGCCAGCATTGCGTTCGAGCAGTTCATTTCCAAGGCCACTGTGGATTACGAAGCGGTGCATGATGAGATCAGCCGGTTCCATCATAACGTCGCCGAGCAGACCACGGCCGAGATGGAACGCGAAACCGCTCGCAACGAAGCGGCCTTGTGGTGGCAGATGGGAATCATCGCAGCCTTGCTCCTCGGCGTGCTGGGATATGGATGGATTACCAAGGGCCGCGTCACCTCCCACTTGAACGCTGTGGCGGGCACGCTTGCCGAGATCAGCGTCCGGGTCGCGGAGAATTCAGCCCAAGTGTCACACTCCAGCCAGTCGCTGGCGGAAGGCGCGAGTGAACAGGCGGCGTCGCTCGAGGAAACCGGTGCGTCGCTGGAAGAGATGTCCAGCATGACGAGCCGAAACTCCGAGTCGTCCAAAGCGGCGAAGGAACTCACCTCGCAAGCGCGTCAGTCGACCGCGCTGGGCGCGGAAGATATCCAGCAGATGACGAGCGCGATGGAGGCGATCAAGGCTTCCAGCAGCAATATCGCGAAGATCGTGAAGACCATCGACGAGATCGCATTCCAGACGAACATCCTCGCCTTGAACGCAGCAGTTGAGGCGGCCCGCGCGGGGGAGGCCGGAGCAGGATTCGCCGTCGTGGCGGACGAGGTGCGCAGCCTCGCCCAGCGCAGTGCGCTCGCCTCGCGGGAGACGGCGGAGAAAATCAACGATTCGATTCTCAAGAGTGAGCACGGCGCGAGCATCAGCGCGAAGGTTGCCACGCGCCTCACGGAAATTGCGGGCATGACCCGGCAGGTTGATGAACTTGTCGCGGGCATTGCCGCGGCGTCGAACGAACAGAGCCAGGGCATTTCCCAGATTAACACTGCCGTTTCGCACATCGACAAAGTGACGCAAGCCAACGCCGCCGCGGCCGAGGAAAGCGCCAGCGCGATGATTGAACTGCAGACGCAGGCTTCTTCCATGAAACAAGCGGTGGACGACTTGATGAGCTTGGTCGGTCGTTCCTCGAACTCGACCGGTCCCGCCCGGCAGACGAAAACTGCGCCGCAGACTGTCCCGGCCACCGTCGCGCCGCCGGTATTCTCGAACGACGAACTACCTTTGCCGCCATCCGCTCCTGCGGTTGAACCGCAACCGTCGCGGGCTCGCGGGTCTCTGAAGGGAACAGCGCCGGAAAGCGCCGGTAACTGGAAAGACTTCTGACCGCCCGGGAAGGCGACGGGTCAGGAGGGTTTGTTCGCCTTGTTCTTCTCCCGCTGTTCGGCGAAGAACGATAACAGCAGGCTGCGGCACTCCTCGAGACGCACGCCACCGCTGATCGCGCACTGATGGTTGAGCGTCGGAAACTGGAGCAGATTCATCGCGCCCCCCGCTGCTCCACCTTTCGGATCGCCCGCGCCAAACACCACCCGTTCCAATCGTGTGTGCACGATCGCGCCGGCGCACATCGGGCAGGGTTCCTTTGTCACGTAGAGCGTGCAATCGGTCAGCCGCCAGTCGCCGACCAGCTGTTGCGCTGCGGTGAGCACGAGCATTTCCGCGTGGGCGGTGGCGTCCTTCAGCAGCTCCACTTGATTTGAGGCGCGCGCGATGATGCGGCCTCCGCGCACTACGACCGCGCCGACGGGCACTTCCTCCGCCGCGTA
>Ga0154020_10009847_pt1 | contig 10984 bp, 10 predicted proteins | sample Klosneuvirus_201_FD_109709 | JGI IMG/M metagenome (GOLD analysis project Ga0154020, IMG submission 109709) | Active sludge microbial communities from wastewater, Klosterneuburg, Austria - Klosneuvirus_20160825_MG | ecosystem: Engineered > WWTP > Aerobic digester > Activated sludge | place...
AATCAGAACCTGCTTTGCGCCTGCCGCTAGCAAAGACATTGCCCGTGCTTCGTTGCCATTCGGCAGAACGATGGCTGCACATGATGCAGCGCCGGCATCTGCGCTCGGTCCGTCGAAGAGAAATTGCGTTTCTTGAGCCGGATCGAAGCTGTCGGAAAGGCAGCAGAAGCGAACAGTCATGGCGTACTGTGGAAATACTGGAACTTCGGATAGGCAAAAGGATACAACGGGCAAGGCTCGTCAGGAGCCAGGCCGCAGAGCAAGGGGCGCAATTCCTGAAGGGCGCCGACGATCGGATCGATGGCCACGCCGAGGTAGCTCGGGCGGTATTTGTTCAGAGCCACCAGTGCGTCGTCGGCCATCAGCAGGGCGCCTTCCTGGTTCTGGTTCTGGGTAAAGAACAGCGCCAGCACGGCGAAGGCCATCGCCTGCAAAAACTCGGCCTCCGGGTCTTTCTGGCCGAGAACGCTGTCGCGGATCAACCGCGACCAGCGTTCATTCAACCAGTCGTGTAATTGCCCGAGTTGGTTGTTGTCCCACATGGCGGCCACTTCGCTCCAGTCGAGTTCGGAGAGAACCTGGCGGTCGGGCTGTGAAAACGGGCGGGAGTGCAGATCGAGCAGCATGGGGTTTCCTTAGAAGCGCAGGTCATGCAGTTTATGGACGTTGCCCGTGCCGCCGACTCCTTTGTCGTTCTCCGGCGAACAGCCGCCGCAGACTGGTTCATCGGGGTTGAATTCGACCTGGATTTCGCTTTTGGGTACGACGGCGCGTCCCATGTCGAGATCCTCCAGGTTCTTCAGGTTCATTGCGGCGATTTCCTCTTCGGCGAAGCCACCCAGGAATTTGGCCATTTCGCGATAGAAGGAATGATTGCTGGCCCGGCCGATCAGCCGACTGTAGCCACGAACCCAGCGCCCCAGGTGTTGGGTCCAGAAACGCTTGATCTCCTTGTCGAGCCGCCGGTACTCCTTGATTTGTTCGGTGCTCAAAGCTTCCACGCAGCGGTTCAGTAACTCCGCAACAAAAAGCAGTTCAACCCCTAATTGATCCGGGAAAACCTCGAAGCGACCCTTGCAAAGCTTGAACCCGGCTTCGCGATAAGTACGTTCAAGCCGGAAACACGGTTCCTGCTTGAAGCGGCCCATCAGGCGAACCGATTCGACCGGCGGAAAACAGCCGGACGAAGCAAACAGGGTGGCGTACTCGCAGGCCAGCGCATCGTCCAGGGCCTTCTCGTCGGGGCTCAGGAAATCCTGGCCGAAGACAATGCCGGCTTCGGCCAGTTGGCCCAGCAAACCTTCGTCGCGCATGGCGGCGATAAAGGCCGGGCTGGGTTCTTCGATGAAGACGCCGGCCAGCATGCGATAGATGCTGGCTCGTGCCAGAGCGTCCTCAATCAATTCTGGAATGTTGAGTTCCAAAGGTGTTGCTGCAGGCAATGTGGCCTGATCAATGGCAAATGCGGTATCGAGCATGACAACTCCAGAAAAATCGGCCCACCGGGGATGAAACCGGCGGGCCCAATCTCGTCGCTACAAAGGAACGCCGATCAATGTCCGCCGCCAGCCTTGTGCTTGACGCTCTCCGGCCCAGCCCAGGAGGCCATTTCCGGATGCATCTTGCGGTGCAGGTCGCCGGTGAAGGCATAACGCATGGTTTCCTTGTAGGCCGCCATATGCTTGTCCCAGTCGGCAACTGAATCACCGTACTTGTCATCGGGGCCGGCCTTGGTCACCTTCACTACCGTATCGAACCAGCCCTGGGAGCCGCCAATCGGGTCGGCAACCACCGGAATGATGTCGTTCGGATGTACGCCCTTGTCATCCCACCAGACGTTGTTGAGGTCCGGATCGTCCTGGCCATGGCTGTATTCGCCCTTTTTGTCCTTCAGCTTGAGCGTTGCCAGGCGGCCATATTCCCAGTGGCCGAAGCCGGTCGGAATGGAAACGACCTTCGGATGGATGCCTTCGGTGACGTAAGCCTTGGTGACCAGATGGCCGACCGGGCTTTCGATACGGACCAGATCGCCGGTTTTGACGCCGAGTTTGGCTGCCGTTTCCGGGTTCATCCAGGCCGGGTTGCTGTGCGCGATTTCGGCCAGCCATTTGATTGCCGCGGTGCGCGATTGCTTGTGCACGTTGAGCTTGAAGGTCGAGAGAATCATTTCATCTTCCTTCATGGCTTCGTGCCACGGAATGCGCTTGAAGGTCGGCATCGGATTGAAGCCATGGTCGGCCCACATCTGGACGCGCACATTGATCAGCCGATCACCGGTCGGGAAGCCGACGCAGTTCTTGCCGTTGCGGCGCACGCCGATGGCCTTGCCATTCTTCATGATGGTGCCCTTGCCATCCACCGCAGCGCCCGTCATGTCGGCGGCAGACAGCTCCTTCATATGCAGACCGTAATCGGCACGAATCTCGCGGCCCGTCTTGTCGGTCACCTTGCCCGTCTTCGGATCGAGCTTGCCGTAGATCGGCCACACGCCATGCTTCTTCAGGAAGTCGAGACCGCCGGCTTCCTTCAAGCCGGGCACATTGTCAAAGTGATGGCGCATGTAGTCCTCGCCATCCTTGAAATCCCAGAACTGCTTCATGCCGCGGGCGCCATCCGGATCGAGCTTGTGAATGATGTCACGCAGCAAGACCCGGTTCTCGCGCGATTCGCCGAGCGACTTGTGCACCGGCTGGCGAATGCCCAGCCACGGCCACAGCGAGTTCGGCATAGATTCCGGCTCCCAGCGCTCCAGGTAGGGGCAATCGGGCAGGATCAGGTCGGCCAGGGCCGTTTCCTCACCCATGTGCGAACTCATGGAGACGAAGTACGGAATCAGCTTCTCATCGCGATAGAGTTTTCCCCAAACCGCGCGGGCGCCGGGGTTGGTATAGACCGGGTTGTCCTGGTAGGTGAAATGGACATTGATCTTCTGGCGTCCTTCGGTAATCCAGAACGGCACCAGATGGCTGACCTTGTGCGCGGCCAGCGGATACTCGGGCGGGTGCGCCAGCACAGAATCGTGCGTCGGTTTGCCCGGCTCAGGCATCGGTTGCGGCCAGCCCATGCCGCGCGGCAGGCAGTAGCCGCCCTTTTTCTCGACATTGCCGGTCATGATCGGCAGCATCATGCAGGCCTTTTCGTTGTACGAGCCATAAAGGTGCTTGGCCGGGCCGCGATAGGTGAATAGGGTGGCCGGCTTGGTGGTGGCGAACTCGCGGGCAATCCGTTCGATGGTTTCGACCGGTACGCCAGATATCTTCGACGCCCACTCCGGTGTGAATTGCTTGTAGTGCGCCTTCAGTTCGGCAACCGTGACGTTGGTCCAGTTGGTGATGAAGTCGGAGTCCTGCAAGTCCTCGCGCAGGATGACATGGCCGATGGCCAGGGCAACTGCACCGTCGGTGGCCGGGAAGACCGGAATCCATTCGTCGGAGAAGCCTGCGGTATTCGACAAGCGCACGTCGAAGGTCACGATCTTCATCTGGTTGTCGACCCGGCCTTCAGTCACCCGTTGCGACAGCGGGTTGTGGAAGTAGGATGCTTCCAGCACATTCGACCCAAAATTCAGCACGTACTTGGCGTTGGCAAAGTCCGGTGTTTCGATATCCGGCCCCCAGGTCGGCTCCATGCCACACTTCTTTGACGATTCGCAAACGGAGGTGTGGTTGAGCACCGTTGCCGAACCCAGCGTTTTCATGAAGCGGTCGATGGTGCCGCCGGTACGGTTTCGGCCGTACTTGAGCATGATGGTGTTGGGGTCTTCCTTGAGCGCGGCATCCAGTTTGCCGGCCAGTTCCGTCAGCGCCTCGTCCCAGGTGATGCGTTTCCACTTGCCCTCACCGCGGGCACCGACCCGCTTCAGGGGGTAGAGGATGCGATCCGGATCGTAGCTGTACCACATGCCTGAATTGCCTTTGGCGCACAGGCGGCCGCGGGTCGAGACGTGTTCCGGGTTGCCTTCGAGTTTGACCACACGGTCATTTTCGACATAGGCGATGGCACCATCCTGGATGTTGCAGACGTGGCAGTTGACCGGGATGGCCTTGCGCTCGGCACCGCTGACCGGACCGAAATCCTTGCCGCCGAGATCGTTTTCCATTGCGCTCAGCAAGCTTGGTGCAGCGGCTGCCGCTGCGCCGGTGCCTGCACTGACCTTGAGGAATGTACGGCGGGTGACTTTGGGCATTTCCATTTTCTTTATCTCCTCGTGACCTGTATCAGAACAGGGTCTGAACTTGTTGCGGCGCCATCAGCAGCACATAGCGCAAGGCAGCGCTGCCGACCAGGATGAGCAGGGCGGAAACCATCACCACGCCCTGGCTTCGGCCGATCGGCGCGAACAGCAGCACGGCTGGGGCAACGCTACCGGCAAGGAAGCCCACGCCGACGAAGATCAGACCCATGGTGCCGGAGGTCATCAGCGCAAAGGTCAGTTCCTCGGCCGCACCACCGTAATTGGTTGTGCCCATGATCGAGACCAGCATCACGGCCACCGCGCCAGCCGACCACAACATGTATTCACGCAATACCTTCTGTGCTTCGGCGTTGCCAGCGGCGAGCAGGGCGCCAACTGCAGACCCCGAGGCGATGGCCATGGCGACGAATAACACCGGCATGATCGGCGTATTCCACACTGGACGCGACTGATGTACCGCCAGGTCAAAGCCGGTGTAGATCGGCAGACCGAGGGCGAGCAAGGCAGTGATCAGCGCAAGCAGCTTGCCGTTCTGCTCATCGCCCTTGCGTAGAGTCCGGATGTAAATGACTGAAGCAATTCCAAAGGCAACGATGTTGAGCGCTCCCCAGGCCAGCGGCGACGTGAAGTTCAGGTAGGCCGGATTGAGAATGTTGAGAAAGCGCAGTGGCTGTGACAGATCGGCAATCAGCAGCAGGCCGCCCAGGCCGAGCAGGACGAAGGATGCGTAGGCTGTCTTTTCCCGGAGTGGGCGCAGCGCAGGAGTGCGCCACGAGCCGTAGGAAATGAATGACAGGCCAGCGAGTATGCCAATCACAAAAAAGTACAAGGCATAACTCGCATGCCAAGACACATCATGGAACCAGACGTAATCACCCATGACTTTCCCCTTAAATCTTGAAGTTGCGCTTGAAAGCGGAGCGTTCCAGCTCCATCACTTCCGGCTTGCGATAGGCGTCGCGACCAATTTCTGTCGTGTTACGGTCGGCACCGATGTAAAAGACGTGCGGCTTGGTACCCTGTTCCGGACGCAGTACCTGGGTCGCATTCTTGGCAACCAGGTACGACACTTCGCTATTCGGGTCGTTGAGATCACCGAAGACGCGCGAGCGACCGATGCAGGTCTGCACACAGGCAGGCACCAGATTCTGGGTGACGCGGTGGAAGCAGAAGGTGCACTTGTCCACAACGTTGGTGATCGGCGTATAGGTCCGGTGCGACGGCAGCATGAAGCGGGCGTTGTACGGACAGGCGGCCATGCAGCTGCGGCAGCCGATACAGCGCTCGTAGCGTTGCAGCACGAAACCGCCGTCTTCGACGACGAAGGTGGCTTCGACCGGGCAGTTGCGTACGCACGGAGGATCCTCACAGTGGTTGCACAGCCGCGGCAGGAATTGCTTCTTGACGTTGGGGTATTTGCCAACCACCTTGTAGGGCACCCAGGTCCGATTGACGCCGAGCGGCGTGTCGTATTCTGCCTTGCAGGCGACTTGGCAGGCCATACAACCGATACAGCGGCGGGTATCGACCACCATCGCATAGCGCTTCTTGCTCCCGCCTGTCGAAACTTTTGATCCTTCACTCATCTGCTTGCCTCCTCTGGTTGCAGTGGTGTATTGCTGAACACGCCGGACCTCGTCGTAGCGCGGCCAATAGCGGTGTCTTTAACGCAACAAGCAGGCCATGGCCCTGGAATAAAACGCCAAAGGCCTGCCGGCTGGTGATCGCGGGCGGTTTACCAATGTTGAATTGATTGCTTTAGTGTTACGGCGGCGTAACGTCCGGGCCAATTGCTGCAGCGCAAGGTGCTACGCCAGCGTAACGCGGCAGAAAATCGACTGGCTAGATTGACTGGCCGACGCTTATCATCGACCCCATGTCTGCGTCAGATCGACCTCTTTCACGTTCTACCCGGCGCCGCCTGCTGCTCGCCCTGGCCGCGCTGCCAGCCTGGTCGGCTAGCGCCACCAATGGTGATGGCGCGGTCGTCCGCATTGGCCTGACCCCGGTCTTTCTCGATGACCAGGTGAGTTTTCTCGGCAAGTGGCGAGCCTGGCTGGAACAGAAACTCGGCCGCTCGGTGGTTTTCGTCCAGCGCGGCAACTATCGCGAGATTGTCGATTTGCTGCGCTCCGGAAAGATCGATTTTGCCTGGTTGTGTGGCTACCCATACATTCGCTACCGCCCTGAATTACGCCTGGTCGCCGTACCCTTGTGGCGCGGCCAGCCGCTCTACCAGTCCTACCTGATCGTGCCGGCCGACGACAAACACACCAAGACCATCGCCGACTTGCGCGGCAAGGTCTTCGCCTATTCCGATCCGGATTCCAATTCCGGCTACCTCTATCCGCAATATGCGCTGACCATGCTGGGAGAAAAGCCGTCGATCTTCTTCTCGCGTACCTTCTTCACCTGGGCTCACCGCAAGGTGGTCGAGGCTGTCGGTGTCGGGCTGGCGGATGGCGGTGCGGTCGACGGCTACGTCTGGGATGTGCTGGCCGAGGTGCGTCCCGACCTGACCGCGGCGACGCGGATCATCGACCGTTCGCCGCTGCTCGGTCATCCGCCGTTTGTCGCGCGCGGCGATATTCCGGCCAAAGACCTGGAACAGTTCCGCCGGGTCTTGCTGGGCATGGCGGACGACCCGCTGGGTGGTGAGTTGCTGGGCCGCTTGCGGCTGGATGGTTTCACGACCGGCCAGCCCGCCTTGTTTGATGGCATCGCCCAGATGGCGACCAAGGTCGGCCAGAAATGATTTTTCGCAGCAACCTTTCGCTGCGCTGGAAAATCCCGCTGCGCGTGATGGCCGCCGTACTCGGTACCGCGATCACCGTGACGGCGGCGCTGGTTGTCTGGGAATACGACGAGATGCGCCAGAATCTCGAAGGCCATGCCAAGAGCCTGGGGCGGGTGCTGGCCAATACGCTGGTCGCCCCGGTGCTGCACGACGACATCTGGCGCGCCTACGAGATACTGCAATCGGCTCGCGAGACATATCCCGCTGCCCCCGAGTTGCAGGCCGAGGTCGTGCTGGTCACCGATGCCGATTACAAGGTCTTCGTCTCGACCAAACCGCGCGAATTTCCCATCGGTAGCAGCCCGGCCACGCGGGGGGGAGCCTATGCCCAACTGCGCGCCGGACTGACCAGTAGCGATGCGATGGCCCAGCGCGTCCTTGAACCAGCCGACTCGCCGGTCTATTTTGTGATGTCCCCCCTGGTCGCCGATGGCGTGGCGCTCGGGCATGTCATCCTTGGCTATTCCAAGGTTTCCTTCGTGCCGCGCTTTGTCGGATTGGTCAAGCGGGCGGCCTTGGTCACGGTGCTGGTACTGCTGATCATTGCGCCGATTTCCTGGGTCTGGGCCAGCCGAACTGGCGAGCCCTTGCTCCGCCTGGCCGAAGCGATGCGCCGGGTTCCCGGCGAACTTGAGGAATCTCGCCTGCTCGAGCTGCCGAAAAGTGGTGACGAGATCGGCCAACTGGCTGCAGCCTATCAACGCATGGTCGGCGAACTGAAAAACAAGCAGGAACTGGAGCGCCAAATGCTCGTTTCGGAACGTCTGGCCGCCGTCGGCCGCCTGACCGCAGGAATCGCCCACGAGATCAACAATCCGCTTGGCGGGATGCTGACGGCAATCAATACCTATCAGCGCCATGGCAGCGGCAATGATCCTTTGGCTTTAAGCACGCTATCGTTGCTTGAACGTGGGCTAACCCAGATTCGTCAGACAGTTGGCGCTTTGCTCGTCGAAAGCAAGGCCAAGGATCGTCCCTTCGCCTCCGAGGACCTAGACGACATGCTGATCCTGGCCGAGGCTGAAGCCCATGGCCGCAGTATTGGCGTGGTCGTCGAGAGCAACCTTGAGGGCTCCTTGCCGTTACCGGCAACACTGATGCGCCAGATTTTGCTCAATTTGCTGCTGAATGCCGTGGCAGCGGCGGAGGAGGGCGGCGGCGTACGGCTGGTGGTCGAATCGGCCGAGAAACATTTGCTTCTGGCTGTGACCAACGACGGCGACTATATTCCTCAGGAACGCATGGACACGCTCTTTGAGCCCTTTGCTACGACCAGCGAGCGCGGTAATGGGCTGGGGCTGTGGATCGTCTATCAGATCGTTCAGCAACTGGGCGGCGAAATCGAGGTTGAAAGCCTGCCCGGCTACACTACTTTCAAGGTTGAAATTTCCTATGGCAACACCGTCTGAAACCCGCCCCCGTCTCTGTCTGATCGAGGATGATGAGATTATGGGTGAGTCACTCTCCCAGCGTTTTTTGCTTGAAGGCTTCGAGGTCGAGTGGTGGCGTACGGCTCGGGATGCAACCTCGCCCTGGAAAGCCGGCGCTATGGCGTGGTCGTTAGCGATATCCGCCTGCCTGACCAAAATGGTGGTGATCTGTTTCTTGATCTGACCAAACGTCTGCCGATGTTGCCTCCCTTTTTGTTCATGACCGGTTACGGCAGCATTGATCGGGCAGTCGAATTGCTCAAGGCTGGGGCAGCCGACTACATTACCAAGCCGTTCGATGCCGATGCGTTGGTGGAAAAAGTACGAGGTCTTACTGAAGGCTATGGCTCCCGCGGCACAAACGAGGGGGATGCCCTGGGCGTTTCTCCCGTCATGCGCCGTATTGCGGAGGGATTGCCCCGACTGGCTCGCCACGCATCTGCTCTGCTAATTACTGGAGAGTCCGGGGTCGGTAAGGAACATGTGGCCAAGGAGTTTCATCGGCACGCCGTAGGTGGTTCAGCACCTTTTATTGCAGTGAATTGCGCAGCAATACCGGAGTCGCTTCTTGAGGCAGAACTCTTCGGCTACGAAAAGGGCGCGTTTACTGGTGCAGTCAAAACCAAGCGCGGCTATTTTGAATTGGCCAACAACGGCACGCTTTTCCTCGACGAAATTGGGGAGATGCCTCTGTTGATGCAAACCAAACTGCTGCGGGTGATCCAGGAGCGTACTTTGATTCGACTTGGCGGAGAGGTCGCTGTTTCCGTCAACTTCAGGCTTGTTTGTGCTACCCATCAGGACTTGAAGGCAATGGTCGAGATCGGGCGTTTTCGCGAGGATTTGTATTACCGGATCAACGTTATTCAGTTGCGCATTCCACCACTTCGGGAACGTCAGGATGATATACGGTGGTTCGTACGACACTACGTTGAAATGTTTAATCGAGCCAACCCATCTGAATCCCGCCGACTTGACCCAAGAACTGAACAGATCCTCTCCAGTTATCTCTGGCCGGGCAATGTCCGTGAACTCAAGCACGCGGTCGAACGAGCTTGCATCCTGTCGCCGGGCCCCTTATTGGGGGCAGAAGCATTTTTTGGTGACAATCTGGAATGTGGAGAGTCGGTGGGGGAGATTTCCCCTTCGTTGGCCGACTATCTCATGGCTTGCGAGCGTGACTATCTCCAGGTCGCACTGGATAAACATGGCTGGCACATGACGCAGACTGCCGAAGCACTTGGCATTTCCAGAAAGACGCTCTGGGAGAAGCTGAGAAGGATGGGAATACACGCGGAGGAAGGATAGCCGTCGATTTTAGAGACGCGAATGCATTGGGAGAACAGCCCTGCAACAATCTATCCCATCACCAGAGGTGGGCACAGTCAAATTTAGCAAACTATTATTCATCGCATGGGAATGCTCCAGCAATGAATCTCCCCCGATGGGCAGCGGCCGCCATTAGAAGGTGGCACACCTGGTCATACGTAAAGATGTAGGGAACAAAGACCGATTCCTTGACCGGCGCCAATGCGTGCTCGGGGACGTAGCTCGAGGGGTCGCGGCGACGGCGGTATAGGTAGAGCTGACGGACGACGCCAAACTCGTTGCCGACCGTGATGGCCTTGCGTCACTCGATGCGCGCCGTCCAGCGGATGACGGCCTCGTCTAGGGCGAGCTCGCCGTGTTCCCCTGCCTGCTCGGCGAAGAAGCGCACAAAGCCGTCGAGTACAAATTCGGCGCGCTGATAGCGCATGCCCATCGCTCGCTTGAAGCGCAGGAAGTCCTGGGCATCACAAGCCAGTTCGGCGGCAGTGACCTGCATGCTCATGGGGGCACCGGCAATGAGATTTCGCGCAACGACTCCGTGGCGATTCGCACATAAGCCGATACCGATTCCGGATCACGATGTCCGAGCAGATCGGAGAGCACGCGCGGGCGTGTCCCCACGTCGATTTGGCGCGCGGCGTTCGAGTAGCGGAGCACATGGCTGCCGAGATACGCAGCCTCGATTCCGGCCGCCCGGGCGTGCTTGATCAGGATATGGCGCACTGCGCCCGAACTGACGAATGGAGCAAAAGGCATCTTCATCTCCACGAACACATGCCGGGTCGGTGTGTGGAGCGGCCGGCCATGGCGAAGGTAGCGTGCCAACACCTTAGCCACAGCCGGTAGGCAAACAGGAAACACAATTGGCGTTGTTGCAACGGGAAGTCGAACTCGCCCAAGCAGCATCAAAACAACTTCAGGAAATTATTGCTTCAAAGCCAAAAACGCCAAAAGTGCCGCGGCGAAACCGTAAAATCTAACGACACAGATTGTTGCAGTGATCCTTTTCTAGTGCTAGGGGGCCAGTTTGCAAACCTAGCATTGACGAGCTGGGGTGCTATTTTGAGGTTGAAGAGGCTAATTTATGGTCAGAAAATTGCGCAAACCAAGGACCTTATTTGTGTCTCCTGACTCGGCAGCGCAGTATCGTTTGGACCTGTAGTAGCAATCTACGACTTTACATAATACAAATTATGCGTAGTTAAGGCGGCGGCTGTTTCGTCCAAAAAGCGG
>Ga0154020_10009852_pt1 | contig 10979 bp, 9 predicted proteins | sample Klosneuvirus_201_FD_109709 | JGI IMG/M metagenome (GOLD analysis project Ga0154020, IMG submission 109709) | Active sludge microbial communities from wastewater, Klosterneuburg, Austria - Klosneuvirus_20160825_MG | ecosystem: Engineered > WWTP > Aerobic digester > Activated sludge | place...
CCTGGCGCCCCGCGCCCGAAGTGGCGCGCTTTCGCATCGCTAAAACGCCAACAGCGCCGAGACATTCACCTTGAGCGCCGAGGTGGCTACGCTGGCGTTGACCAGCGGCGGGTCGTCCATGAAGCGCTGGCGATCGCCGGTGCCGCTGAAGCTCACGCTCGCGTACTCGTAGGCCGCGTCTACGCCCAGACCGAGGAAGCTGGTCAACCACAGATGCGCGCCGCCGCCGATCGACAGCCCGATGCCCAGGCCCGGGTCACCCGTCTTGTTCGGGGACTCGGAGGTCCCCAGCGGCAGCCGAAAGCGGGCGTCGAGCAGCAGCTCCAGGCTGTCGATCACCCGGAAGACGCCACGCGCGCCGAAGTGCGGGACGATCGCCGATGAGCTCAGCACCAGCGCCGGCGTCTGCGCGGTGACCGACAAGGACTCGAACATGACCCCCGCCAGCGGCTCCAGCGCAAAGCCGGTCTTCTTGCCCTCGTTCATCCCCGAGAGAACCAGACGGTAGTACACCGTGCCGCCGATGCCGAGGAAGCTGCCGGAGGGGTCGCCCGGCGTGGGCGGCGGCTGGACGCCCGTCAGATCATATTTCACCGGCGAAAACGAGAAGACCGCCTCTACCCCGAGGCCCGTCGAGGGCACATTGAAGCGCGCCGCGGCTTGGATGAGGAGCAGCGCACCGAGGTTATAGGCGAGGCGGGTGGAGTTTCCTCCGACCACCACGCTGTAGGCCCCGGCGGCGCGCGTCCCCGCGCCCGCGGCGATCTCGATCATCGGGCGCATGGCAGCCTTGGGCTCGGGCTTGGCCTCGGCGACGACCGGTGCGGGTGCCGGCGCCGGCGTGGGATCCCGGGGCGGGGGCGTCGGATCGGCGGGCGGCGGCGCCGCGCCGGTCGGCAGAGCGACCGGCGTCGAGGCCCGCTTGAGCCCTTCGACCACCCCCTCGGCCAGCTTGGCGCCAGCGCGCTCCGCGTCCGCTTTGCCGGCATAGGGCTCGGCGGCGGCCGCGAACGAGAGGCCGTCGGCGCCCCAGAAGGCCTCCACCTTGGCGGTGGTCTTCTTCTTCTGCGCCGTGCACTCGAGGTGCACCCAGGCCTGCGCGCCTTGGGCCTTGGCCAGCGCGCCCGCGTCTTGGCCCTTCTTGAGCTTCAGCTCTTGGACGTTGAGGCCAGCGCCAGCCAGCGTCCGCTTGGCGCCCTCCTCCACGCGTTCGCAGAAGGATCCTTTGGGCCCCTTGGCCTTCTCGACCAAGATCAGAGCGGGGTCCGCCAGCGCGGCCCCGGCGGGCCCCGCGAGCAAGAGTACGACCGGTAGCGCTGGTAGCCTCACCCAACTTCCTCCCCGGGACCTGCACCATCATCGCGGCCGAGCAGCCGCGCGAGCAGGCCCCTGCGTGGCGCCTCCGCGGGCGCGTTGTCGACGGGTGCAGCCGGGGCCGCGGCCTCGACCGGAGCAGGCGCTTCGGCCGGCGGGGGGCCGGCATCACTGCCGCGGCCCTCGGACGGTGGGCTCCCGCCGCGTTGGGCTCGGGCCTCGCGGCGCGCGCGGGCCTCGGCCTTGATACGCGCGAGCACCTCGGGCGAAGGCCGCCCGGTGAAGGTCGTGCCATCGGCGGTCGGCGGCGGGATCTCCTCGGGGGAGCGCTCGCGCGGGACGGCGGCCTCGCGGGGTTCACGCCTCTCCCGGCGCCCCTCACGTGGCTCCTTGCGCTTGTCGCCGTCGCGCTTCCTGCGCTTGCGCTTGTTCTCCCCGTCCTCTCCCTCCGTCTCCACCTCGTTCTCGACGGCGCGCTGGGCCTCCCGGGCCTCGGCCTTGATCTCCGACTTGCCCTTGCCCTTGCGCTTCTTCTTGGCGCCTCCACGCTGCCTGCGCTCCTCGCGCTGCGGCAAGCGATCGGTGATCTCCTGGAGCAGCTCACCCTTGGAGAGGAAGTGCACGTCGTCGGCGTCGCGCTCCATCTCGTGGCGCGCCAGCACGTGGATCCGGCACTTGTACTCGCGCTCCAGGGCCAGGATTTCGGCTCGCTTGGTGTTGAGCACGTGCTCCGCGGTCTCTTTGTGCGTCAGCACGCGGACCAGCTCCACCGCCCCTTGGGCGAGGCGCGTCTCGATGCGCTTGAGCAAGGACAGCGCGTGGGACTCGGGCGAGCGGACCCAGCCGGTGCCCTGGCAGACGGGGCAGCGCCGCTGAAAGGACTTCTTGATCCCGGGGCGGATGCGCTGGCGCGTGATGATGCACAGGCCGTTGGACAAGATCTTCGAGATCTTGATCCGCGCGCGATCGGTCTTGGTCGCGTCCTTGAGCGCCTTCTCGACGGCGCGCTGGTTCCTGCGCTCCTCCATGTCGATGAAGTCGACCACCACGATCCCGCCGAGATCCCGCAGGCGGAGCTGGCGGGCCACGACCTGCGCGGCCTCGAAGTTCGACAGGTACACCGTGTCTTCGTGATCGCGCTCGGAGGTCATCTTCCCCGAGTTCACGTCGATGGCCACCAAGGCCTCGGTCTCGTCGATCACCAGCGAGCCGCCGCTGGGCAGCGGCACCCGGCGCTGGAAGGCCTCTTCGATCTGCTCCTCCACCCGGAAGAAGGAGAACAGCGGGATGGGGTCTTGGTGCTGAAAGAGCCGCTCGACCAGCTCGGGCATCAGCTCCTCGAAGTAGGACTTGGCCGCCTCGAACTCATCGCGATTGTCGATGTAGATCTCGTCGATGTCGTCGTTGACGAGATCGCGCAGGGTCCGGCTGATCAGGTCCGGCTCGGCGTGGAGCAACGACGGCGCCCGAGCGATCCCAGCGGTGCGCTCGATCTTCTGCTTCAGCTCCACCAAGCGGCTGATATCGTTCTGGATCGCCTGCTTGGTCTGTCCGAGCCCGGCCGTCCGGATGATGTAGCCGCAGTCCTCGGGGACCTCGATCTTCTCGGCGATCGCCTTGATCTTCTTGCGCGCGTCGTCGTCCTCGATCTTGCGCGAGATGCCGCGGGCCTCGCTGCCCGGCATGAGGACGGTGAAGCGCCCGGGGAGCGACAGATAGGTCGTCAGCGCCGCGCCTTTCTCGCCGACGGGATCCTTGGCCGCCTGGACGATGATGTCCTGGCCGCGCTTGATCACGTCGGTGATCCGCGGCGAACCGCCTTGATCCCAGGTCCGGTAGTACTGCGAGGCCGCGATCTCCGAGAACGGCAGAAAGCCCTGCTTGTGGTGGCCGAAGTTGATGAACGCAGCGTCGAGGGAGGCCTCTACGTTGTGGACGACACCCTTGTAGATGTTGCCTTTGATGGCGCCGCGCTCGGCGGCTTCGATGTCGAGATCAACGAGCTCGCCATCCTCCACGACGGCGATCCGTAGCTCGTCGGCTACGGTCGCGTTGATAAGCATTCTGGTGGTCATGAAAGTCTGTCTTTCCGGACAAGGAGGGCGCGGCGTAGAGCCGCGACGCGCGTTCTTTGTCGGATCCCGGGGCGGGCCGTGCTCTCGAAGAAAGGATCGGTAGAAGCGGCTGCGGAAGGGCCCAGAACAAGCGAATACCTCAGTCCAGGCGACACCATACGCCGAAGTGAGGCCGATCGCCAACCCAAAGGTCCCATTTTGGGCCGACTTGCGCCGGATTCCCGGCCGGGTCGCTCCGCGCCTCGGAGTACATCGACTTGACCCGCTGGGCCCGCCTCCCTAACACCCCCGGGGCAAGATGCTCGACCGAGATCCGCCGCTCGCCCTCACCTTCGACGATGTCCTCCTGCTCCCCGGATACTCGGAGGTGCTGCCCCGCGAGGTGGCGCTTTCCACCCGGCTGACCAAGACGATCGAGCTGAAGATCCCCCTGCTCTCCTCGGCGATGGACACCGTCACCGAGGCCCCGCTGGCCATCGCCTTGGCGCAGCTCGGGGGCCTCGGCGTGATCCACCGAAACCTCCCGCCCGAGCGCCAGGCTGACGAAGTGGCCAAGGTGAAGCGCTTTGAGTCGGTGGTGATCTCCGATCCGGTGACGGTTCGCTCCGACATGAAGCTGGAAGAGGCCGTCGTATTGTCGAGAAAACACGGCGTCTCCTGCTTCCCGGTGGTCGACAATGGGAAGCTCAGCGGGCTGCTCACCCACCGCGACATCCGGTCCGAGGACGACAAGCAGCGCTTGATCCGCGACGTGATGAGCAAGGATCTCATCACCGGCCAAGAGGGCATCTCACCCGAGGCGGCCAAGAAGCTCATGCAGGCCAGCCGCAAGGAGAAGCTGCCTGTGGTCGACGCCAAGGGACAGCTGGTCGGCCTCATCACCATCAAGGACATCGACAAGCGGCTCCAATATCCCCAGGCGGCCATCGATGACCGCGGCCGGCTCCGGGTGGGCGCGGCCCTGGGCGTCGGGCCCGACCTCGAGCGCCGGGCCAAGCTCCTCTCGGAGGCGGGCGCCGACGTCCTCTTCATCGACACTGCCCACGGCCACTCCCGGGGCGTCCTCGAGGCCCTCCGCCACGTGAAGAAGGCCCACCCCGAGGTGGCGGTCATCGCCGGGAACGTGGCCACCGCCGAGGCGACCGTGGCCCTGATCGAAGCCGGCGCGGACGGCGTCAAGGTCGGCATCGGCCCGGGCTCGATCTGTACGACCCGTATCATCGCCGGCGTGGGCGTCCCTCAGCTGACCGCGGTCGACCAGTGCGCCCGGGCCGGGGCCCGCTTCGGCGTCCCGGTGATCAGCGACGGCGGCATCAAGTACTCCGGCGATGTGGTCAAGGCCTTGGCGGCCGGGGCCCAGTCGGTGATGATCGGCAGCCTCTTCGCCGGCGTGGCCGAGTCACCGGGCGAGGTCGTGCTCTACCAAGGCCGCGCCTTCAAGTCCTACCGCGGGATGGGCTCGCTCGGCGCCATGCAGGACGGCTCGGCCGATCGCTACGGCCAGCACGGGGTCGAGCCGCAGAAGCTGGTCCCCGAGGGCATCGAGGGCCGCGTGCCGTTCAAGGGTCCCCTCGAGGATACGGTCGGTCAGCTGATCGGCGGCCTGCGCTCGGGCATGGGCTACGTCGGCGCCAAGACGCTGGTCGAGCTCCACGAGAAGGCCAAGTTCGTGCAGATCTCCAGCGCGGGGCTCAAGGAGTCCCACGTGCACGACGTGATCATCACCAAAGAGTCCCCGAACTACAGCTTCTAGGGGCCCCTAGAAGCAACGCCGTTCACTTAGGCCTGTAGGGCATCTGTTTCTTTGTACTTGTTGGCGGCGTGGGCATTCTGTCCGAGTGGCGCCAGTCGCGCTTCGCGCGCCAGCCACTTCGCGCGAAGACGCGCGCGGGAGCTTCGATTCGAGCTTGTCAGCAGGAGAACCGTCATGAACGCAGGCTCCTGCGCTTGTTTCCCCGGCGATCGCGCTAAGTGAACTGCATTGGGCCTAGTCCCAGTGCCGACGCTGGGGAACCAGAGAACCAGATGCCGTGCACGCCGCCGGACGCCACCGGGGACGGCTCCGGCCCCACGGCCTCAGTCGAGTCTGCCTTGATAGACGTGCCGCGCGGGCCCCTCGATCAGCACCCCTTCGCTCGTCACCTCGACGCGGAGGATGCCCCCGGGGAGCTCGACCTCGACCGGCCCAGATGGCACCAAGCCATGACGAAGCGCAGCCACCGCGGTCGCTCCTGCTCCGGTACCACAGGCCTGGGTCAGCCCCGCGCCGCGCTCGAAGACCACCAGCTCCAGCCCACCGCCTGCTTTTTTGCGGAAAAACTCGATGTTGGAGCGTTCCGGAAAGGCGGCGGCGCGCTCCAAAGTAGGACCATAGCGCTCCGCGAGGGCCCGAGGCGTCTCCTCCACGGGATCGATGACGAAGTGTGGATTCCCCATCGACACCCAGGTTCCCGTGAAGTCGCGGCCCTCGGCGCGGACCGTGAGGCGCTCGCTCAGGATCTTCGGGAGCCCCAGGCTCACGCGAAACCGCCCCGCCCCGACCGCCTCCCCCGAGCGCAGGCCAGCGTCGGTGTCCACCCAGATCTTCTCGCTGCTCGAGGTCCCCAGCACCGCGCGGACCACGCAGCGCAGGCCGTTGCCGCACATCTCCGCGACCGAGCCGTCGGCGTTGTAGAGGTGCATCCGCAGCTGGGCCTCGGGCGTGCGGCTCGGCAGCAGGCTGATGACGCCGTCGGCGCCGACCCCGCGGTGGCGGTCGCAGATCGCGATCGCGCGGGCCGCGCTCATCAGCTCGCCGGAACCGCGCGCGTCGATGACCACGAAGTCGTTTCCGAGCCCTTCCAGCTTGTCGAAGGTGAGCGCCACCACGAAGCATCAAAGGCGTGGGGACGCCCGGATGTCAAAGGGCCGATCTCGTGCCAGAGTCTAGGCCATGCGACCCATCGCCTGGCTCCTCCCCCTCGCCCTCCCCGCCCTCGGGGGCTGCGACCTGATCAAGAGCGCGACCTCTACGACCATCGTCTCAGGGCTCCTCATCGCCTCGCCCGAGGTGAAGCAGGCTGGCTTCTACGACGTACCGAGTGAGGTCCTGGCCACGTCCTGGGTCGGGCAGCGAGAGAGCGTGACCTCGACCAAGGAGCCCACGCCCATCACCGGGGCTCAAGTCTCGGTCCAGTTCGGCAACAGCACCGTCACCCTCAAGGAGCAGTCCGGCCAGCCCGGCGTCTACGTCGCGAGCTCGGTCGACAGCGCACCGCTCAAGTACCAACCGGGCAGCAGCTACCGCTTCGAGGCGGTGACGATGAGCGACATGCACGGCGGGGACGTCGACGCTCCGCCGCAGCTGGCCGCGAACGCGCTAACCTTCAGCCCCGCGCTCATCTCCGATCCGATGCTCCCCGAATTCAAGCGGCACACCAAGAACGCCGCGCTCTCTGTCTCCTGGCCCAAGGACGCGGGCCGCTACGCTTACGTCACCGTGCTCCGGGCCAACCGCGCCAATCCCCAGAGCCCCACGCAGGTCTTCGACACACGGCCCAAGACCGCCCAAGAGATCCTGAACTTCATCTTCGGAGATCCGCCGGCCAGCGTGGACATCCCCGGGGCGACCTTCGCCGCCGACGGGCTCTACGCCGTGGTGCTGGTGGCCGTGAACAAGGGCTCGCCCGACGCCAACACCTTCGCCGGGTCCCCGATCCTCGCCGGCTCGGGCGCCGCTTCCTTCTTCGCCATTGGAGCGTTGTGAAGCCGATCCGCCTCGTCGCCTTCGACCTCGACGGCACCCTGATCGACAGCGACCGAGACATCGCTCAGGCCGTCAACGCCACGCTGAGGGATCTGGGGTTGCCGCTGCGTTCCTTGGCCGAGATCCGCACCATGATCGGCCGCGGGGCACGCGATCTGCTCGCCCGCGCGATGGGGAGTGAGGACCCCGCCGCGGTCGAGGCCGCCCGGGCGCGTTTTGTCGGGCACTACGCGGCCGCACCGGTGGAGCACACCACGCTCTTTCCTGGGGTGATCGAGATGCTGGTCGCGCTGCGCGAAGCCGGCCTGAGCCTGGCGGTCGCGACCAACAAACCGATCGCGCTCGCCACCGTGATCATTCGGCAGATCGGCCTGGAGGCGGCCGGGATCAGCGCGGTCGCTGCGGCGGACGAGGTCCCGGAGCGCAAGCCCGACCCCGCCGTGCTCGCCTTGGCGCGGCAGCGCGCCTGCCCTGAGGCGACGCCCGACCAGACGGTGTACGTCGGCGACATGGGCCTCGACATCGACACTGGCCGGGCCTTTGGCGCCACCGCGGTCGGGGTGCTGTGGGGCTTCGCGCCGGACTCGGTGCGGGAGCGGTCGCCGGACCTCTTGATCGAGCGGCCTTCCGAGCTCGTCGCTTGGCTCAAAAGAGCGCGTAAAGCCGAGTCGGCCTAAGCCTAGTCGGCCTATACCTCGCTCGAAGTTTCCTGACTGAGGGAGTCCCGATGAAGGGAAAAAGCCGAAAAATTCAGGCTAGGACGCACGAAGCTCTGCACGAAGGGGGGGACAACGGGCCGACCTCCGTGCGTCCAAGCACTGAGCGCGTGGAAATGGCGACGACGCGGCGGGGGGGACACCAACAGCCGTCGTCATCTCCAGCGATGAACCTCTAGAGCAAGCGCCTTGCCAACCCGGAAACCTGGCTTTGTATGGCTTTTGGGCTCTCGTAAACGCCCATTTGCGGTCAATCTACCTCATTACGCGCGGTGAATCCGCCGCGGATGCAGGATTTCGCCCAGAAAGTCCAATGAAACCCGCGGTTCCGCTCGGGCTCGAGCTGCGGTACTTTTGCCGCGCCGATGGAAATCCATGCGCTGATCGCCGACGACGACCCGAATACCCGGTACCTCCTGGAGCTGTTTTGTCGCGACCAGCACAATCTCCACCTCGAGTTTGTCCCTAACGGCGAGGCCGCTCTAGGCCGGGTCGGCGAGGGGGATATCGACCTGGTGGTCACCGACATCCGGATGCCGGTGATGTCCGGGGACGAGCTGCTCACCGCGATTCGTCAGCACTACCCACAGATGCCGGTGGTGATCATGACGAGCTACGGCTCGATCGAGGACGCCGTCGACTTCCTCCACCGCGGCGCCGAGGACTACCTGGCCAAGCCGCTGACCAAGGACGTGTTCCTCCACCGCTTGGGGCGCATTATGGAGCGCGTCGCGCTGACCCGCGAGCTGCGCAAGCTGAAGGACACCTTCCGCGAGGCGGAGGGCGCGCCGCTGATCGGCCGCAGCCCGGCGATGTTGGCGCTGGGCCAGAAGATCCCGACGATCGCCCAGACCGAGGCCTCGGTGGTGATCTACGGCGAGTCCGGCACGGGCAAAGAGGTCGTCGCGCGGCTCATCCACTCGAGCTCGCGGCGCAGCGAGAAGCCCTTCGTCACGGTCAACTGCGGCTCGCTCCCCGACACCCTGCTCGAGTCCGAGCTCTTCGGCTACAAGCGCGGCGCCTTCACCGACGCGCGCGAGGACACGCCCGGCCTGGTCGACGCTGCCCACAAAGGGACCCTGTTCCTCGACGAGATCGGCGAGATCTCGCCGGCGGTGCAGGTGAAGCTCCTGCGTTTCCTCCAGCAGAAGGAGTACAAGCCGCTCGGGAGCCCCAAGAGCAAGGTGGCCGACGTGCGCATCATCGCCGCCACCAACCGCGATCTCCGCCACGAGGTCGAACGCGGAGGCTTTCGCGAGGATCTCTACTACCGCCTGAACATCGTCCCCATCGACCTGCCAAGGCTGCGCGAGCGGTCCTCGGACGTCGCGCTGCTGGCGACCCACTTCCTCGAGAAGCATAACCGCCGCTTCTCGCGCCAGGTCGTGATCCAGTCGCCCGAGGTCTTTCGTCGCCTCGAGGGCTACGGCTGGCCCGGCAATGTGCGCGAGCTCGAGCACAAGATCGAGCAGCTCGTGGTGATGGCGGTCGATGGCATCATCCGCCCCGAGGACGTGACCTTCGGCGATAGCACCAGCCCCCGAGTGCTCAAGACCGGCTCCACGCCGCCGAGCCGCACGGAACCGCTCGGGACCTACAAGCAGGAGAAGCAACGGGTGCTGGCCGACTTTGAGCGGAGCTACCTGGCCTCGCTGTTGGCCGAAGAGCGAGGCCATCTCTCCAACGTCGCCACCCGCGCCGGCCTGGGGCGAAAAAACCTGTGGCAGCTCATGCAAAAGCACGAGCTCAAGGCCGACCCCTACAAGGTGAATTGACGCTGGCGGGCCTGGTTGACTCGCCAGTCAATCTGGGTTGACTCTGCGGTCAATGGGCGACCCCTTCTTCACTCCGGATCACGAGCTCTTCCGCAAGTCCGTGCGGGACTATGTGGCGACCAAGCTGCGGCCCAACGCCGAGGCTTGGGAGGAGGAGGGCATCTTCCCACGATCGGTATTCCAGGAGCTCGGAGCGCTCGGCTTCCTCGGGATCCGCGTGCCCGAGAGCTACGGCGGCAGCGGCCTCGACTTTTGGTATACGACCGCCTTCGCCGAAGAGCTGGCCCGCTCCACGATGGCCGGGCTCAACATGGCGGTCATGGTCCAGACCGACATGGCCACGCCGATCATCTGGGAGATCGGCGACGACTACCACAAGCGGAACTTTGGAGTTCCGGCCGCCACGGGGGAGGCGATCGCGGCCTTAGGGGTCAGCGAGCCCAACGCCGGCTCCGACGTCGCCAGCATCCGCACCACCGCCCGGCGAGATGGCGACGACTACGTCATCAACGGTCAGAAGACCTTCATCACCAACGGCACGCGGGCTGACTTCATCACCTTGGCGGTACGGACCGGCGAGGCGGGCTATGGCGGGATCTCCTTGGTCATGTTCCCCACCGACACCAAGGGCTTCAAGGTCGGCCGGAAGCTGAAGAAGATCGGCAACCACAGCTCCGACACCGCCGAGCTCTTCTTCGAGGACTGCCGCATCCCGCGGAAGAACCTGCTCGGGGAAGAGAACCACGGCTTCTACTACATCATGCGAAACTTCCAGGGGGAGCGCCTGGTCGCGGCCATCTTGGCCGTCGCCGGGATGCAAGAGATCGTCGATGAGGCCCTCCGCTATGGCCAGGAGCGCAAGGCCTTCGGACGGCCGATCGGCAGCTTCCAGGTGTGGAAGCACAAGTTCGTCGAGCACCTGACCGCGATCGAGGCGGCCCGGCGGCTGACGTACCACGCCTGCGACCTCTTCAACCGGCGGGAGGAGTGCACCAAAGAGATCACCATGTCGAAGCTGTTCGCCGGGGACCTGATTCAGAGGGTCGTGTACGACTGCCAGCAGTTTTACGGGGGCTGGGGGTACATCGAGGAGTTCCCGATCGCCCGGGCCTATCGCGACGTCCGGCTGATCACGATCGGCGGGGGCACCTCAGAGATCATGAAGGAGATCCTGACCAAGCTCTGCCTCCCCGGCTGAAGAGCCCCGGGCTCCTACCGCTAGAAGGCCCCTCGCCCTTCTGGCGGCCGGGGTGAGGTTGTGGTTTGCTCCAGGCCATGACGGGGGGGCACGGCGGCGCCATCGTCGTGTTGGTGACCGCGCCAGAAGACAAGGCAGAAGCGCTGGCCAGAGGCC
>Ga0154020_10009855_pt1 | contig 10977 bp, 5 predicted proteins | sample Klosneuvirus_201_FD_109709 | JGI IMG/M metagenome (GOLD analysis project Ga0154020, IMG submission 109709) | Active sludge microbial communities from wastewater, Klosterneuburg, Austria - Klosneuvirus_20160825_MG | ecosystem: Engineered > WWTP > Aerobic digester > Activated sludge | place...
CCTTTTGCAAATCGCGATTGGTCGCCGCGATGACCCGCGCCTGGGATTGCAGGGTCTCGGTGCCTCCCACCCGGTTGAACTTCCCCCCTTGCAAGACCCTCAGCAGCTTGGATTGCAGAGGGTAGCTCATCTCCCCGATTTCATCGAGGAAGAGGGTGCCGGAGCCGGCTTCCTCGAACCGGCCGATCCTCCGCCCGGTCGCGCCGGTGAAGGCGCCGGGGTCGTGGCCGAAGAGCTCACTCTCGAGCAGGTTTTCCGGTATGGCGGCGCAGTTGACTTCGACGAAAGGCTCGCGGTGGCGAGGACCCTGGGCGTGCAGAGCCTGGGCAATGAGTTGCTTGCCGGTTCCGGTTTCACCGAGAATGAGGACCCGGCTGTCGCTCCGCGCCACGGCTTCGACGGTATCGAAAATCGCCTTCATCGCGGGGTCTTCGGAGATCATGCCGTCCCTCGGCGACGTGCATTCGGCCAGCGCGGGCGCGGGGATGGGAGCCATCAGCTTGGCGAGCCGGGCGAGCAACTCCTCTGGGACCACGGGCTTTTCCAGGTAGTCCGACACTCCGAGGCGCACGGCCTCGATCGCCGTCTTCTCATTACCGTACCCAGTGATCATGACGATCGGGATGCGGCTGCCCTGACCCCGCGACCGACGGATGAGTTCAAACCCACCGAGTTCTTTCATCACCAGGGTGGTGATGAGAAGGTCAAACGACTGTTGCCGGAGGAGTCGCAGGGCACGGAGCGGACTCCTGCACAGGGTGACGCTTGCGCAGTGTGGCTTCAGAACTCCGCGCAGCTCCTGGCAAAAGGCGGGTACATCATCCACGATCAGGATGCGTCGCGACGATAGAGGGTGTCCGGGCACAGCAGGAAAATCCAAGGAACCGTGCCAATTGTCCAATGGCGAATGGCCATGGTTTGCGCTTCGCCCGGCCGTAAGGCCCCGTCCGTTCAATAGTACGGCAGATCGAAGACCGCCTTCAGTCCCTGGCCCTCGTCGGGGGGGGCGAGCCCGAATCGTCCGCCGGCCAACTCGGCGACCGACCGGGCGATGGCCAAACCCAGACCCAGCCCGGACTGGGCCAGCTGAGCGTGCCGGAACTGACGGAATGCGTGCACGGACGCTCGTTCCTCTTCGCTCAGGCCCGGACCGCGGTCCAGGATCTCAATACGATAGAAGGAGTCTCGCGCCAGCCCGGTCACAACCACGGGAGATCCGGGCTGGGAATACTGGAACGCGTTTTCAACCACCATGCTTACGGCGTCGTGCAAGTAGGCGCTGGGGACCCGGAGTACACCGTTGGAGAGGCGCAGGCGCAGATCGTTTTCGCGGCCGGCGAATTGCGCGACCTTCTGCGAGGCTTCCACCACCGTGCCTTCGTGAGCGGCTCCGTGGTTGAGCGGCGGACGCAGGCCGGACTTGACCTGCTCCAGCTCAAAATGCCGCGCGAGTTTTCGAGACAGGCGTTCCTGCCGCTCGGCCCCTGCCCGGATGAGGGACAGCACCTTTTTCAACTCCGCACGATCGATCGTATCGACTTCATTCTGGACCATCTGCAGTCCCCCGAGCACTCCGATCAGCGGTGTCATCAACTCGTGCGGCCAGTCCGCCCCGACCACACGACGCTTCTCCTCCGTGAGCTGTTCGATGCGTTCGTGCAGCGTTCTGTGGCGTTTGACCCGCGTATTCAGCACGTCGAGAATCTCCTGCTCGGTGAACGGTTTTGTCACGAAGTCGTCAGCCCCCAGCGCCATGCCCCGCCTCTGGTCGGCGCGATCGACCCGGGCGGTCAGAAAGACAAACGGGATGTCCCTGGTCGTCGGCGACTCCTTCAGGTGGGCGAGCACCGCGTATCCATCCAGCTGTGGCATGGTGATGTCGCAGAAGATGAGATCGGGTTGCGCGGCCGCGAGACGAATTCCATCGCGACCATGTTCTGCGACCAAGGTGGAGTGACCGTGGATCGAAAGCAGATCTTGCAGCAACTGGCGGACGAGATCTTCGTCCTCGATGATCAGGATTTTCATGGCGGGGAAAGCGATGAATAGGAGAAGCGGGGCTCGATGGTGGTGGTCATGCGAGGGTGGACAGCGAATCGGGCTGGGGAAATGAAAGCAGGAAGCGCGTGCCTTCGGTTGCAGTGGGGTCGATCGTTATGGTGCCGCCCATGAGTTCGGTCATGCGCTTGACGATTGTCAGGCCGAGTCCGGAGCCCTTGATGGCCCCGACGTTGGAGCCTCGTTCAAAAGGCTCGAAGATCCGGTCGCGGTCGCTGGCCGGGATGCCGACTCCCTGGTCCTCCACGATCAACACGAGCCGTTCCGCTGTACCGGATACCCGGAGTGTGACCTTCGTTCCGGCTGGTGAATAGCGGACCGCGTTGCCGAGGAGATTGGAGAGGACGTGGCGCAGGAGGGTCGGATCGGTGATGAACGACGCGACGGGACCGGTGACCGCGACGTCAAAAGCGTGGGCTTCGCGATCTCCCAGCCGGATTTCGTCGACCCCATCGCGCACCAGCTGTCCGACGTCGACCCGCTCCCACGAGACCTCGGTTTGCCGGGCCTCCATGCGATTCAGAGTGAGCAGGTCGTCAAGCATGTCGGTCATGCGACCGAGCGAGAGGGTGACTCGCCCATACAGTTCGCTCCGTTTGGCGGGGGAGAGCCGGTCGTGGTGGTTGGCCAGCAGCTCGACTGAGCCGACCGCCGCGGCCATCGGGGTGCGGAATTCATGCGAGGTGACGGAGATGAAGCGCGACTTCATTTCCGATACCTGGCGCTCCCGTTCGAGCATGGCGGCGGTTTTTGCCTCCATGCGCTTACGGTCCGTGATGTCGCGACCAAAGACCACAAACTCCTCCATGCCGATGGGTGCGGCGCGCAATTCGATCGAGCGGGACTCGCCACCGGCGTCCAGGGCGGTTTCTCCCGTGGCGATGGCGTTTTCCGCCAGTGCGCGACGACCCAGATCGACACTGGCCCGGAGCAACCCCTCGCGCGGGAGGTCGGGCGTGGGGCGGCTCTCGTTGACCGCAAGCTCGTTCAGGATGGTAGCCTCGCGGGCGCGTTGCGAGTAAAGCACGGTGCCATCCGTCCGGAGACGCATGACCAAGTCCGGCACGGCCAGCAGCAGAGCCTGGAGTTCGCGATGGCTGTCGGCCAGCTCGGTGGTGCGCTGCTTCACCTTCTCCTCCAGGTCGGCATTGAAGCGCAGGAGCGTCTCACGAGCCGAGATTTGTTCCGAGATGTCCTGCAGAACGCAGATGTGGCCGGCGGCCCGACCGGCTGCGTCATGTTCGATCCGGCTGGTGAGCAGCCCCCAGAACTCACGCGTGTCTCTTCGGATACAGCGACGCTTGCGCGGGGAAGTCGGAGGTGGCAGCGGGGACTGGAGGTCGCCGACCGCGGCCACAAAGGAGGACCAGTGTTTTCCCACGAGGACGGATGGAGGAACGCCGATGAGATCGCCCAGAAACCGGTTTGCGCGTGTGATCCATCCGGCAGGGGTCGTCTCAAACATGCCGACTTCTGCGTGGTCGAACAGGGCGCGGAAGCGTTCTTCGCTCCGGCGGGTGAGCTCGAAGGACTCACGTTCGCCCAGAGCAAGACCGACGGTGCGGGCGACGCTTTCCAGCATTTCGCGCTCCTGCACAAAGATGGGGCCGTCGCGCGCGATCGAGAACGGCGTCACGTAGCCGACGGTGATGCTGCCGGCCGGGCTTCCGTCCACGCTGATCATCACGGACATCGCGTCCTGAGCGAGACCGGCGGCGCCTGCCGACACCTCGCGTTCTTCGAGCCGGATTCGTGCGAGCACTCCGCTCGGGTGCCGGGTGGCGCCGGGAAGCTGGTCGACGACCTGTTGGAGCAGGACGGGCAGAGCGCTCTCCCGGTGTTCAACGATCTGGGAAATCGCATGCAGCGCCCGCAGTTCCCGGACCAGCCCTTGGAGTTCGAGCTCCGCCAGTTTGCCCGCGGTCACATCCTGGACCGTGCCAATGCTTCGAACCGGACGTCTTTCCGCGTCATAGAGAGTCTCGCCGCTCTCCTCGACGTACTTGATCCGGCCGTCCGGCATGATCAGCCGGTGTGCGACCACGTAGCGGGAGTGTTGCTCCACCGACTCGCGGAATGCCCGGTCGACCCGTTCGCGGTCGTCCGGGTGAATACGTTCGATAAACCGGGAGTAGGTGGCATCGAATTTCAAGGGGTCGACCTCGAAAATCCGGTAGATTTCATCCGACCAGGTCAGCCGGTTGCTGACCAGATCCAGGTCCCAGTTGCCCAGACGGGCCATCTGTTCCGCCTTGCTCAATCGGTCTCGACTCTCGCGCAGCAAGGTCTCTGCCGTCCTTCGCTCGGTGAGATCGACCCAGACGGCGGTGGCGCAGGACAGACCGCGCAGGGTGAGTCCCCGTGCGCTGACCCGGACGGAACGAAGGCCGCCCGTTTTGGTACGGTGCAACGTATCGAACGCCACCGCTTCCCCTTGACGGATCCGATCGAGATTCTCGCGGATGATGGCGGCATCGTGTTCAGCCTGAATATCGGAGACGGTGAGCTGCTCGAACTCCTCGCGGGTGTATCCGAGGCCCTGGTGGGCAACTTGATTGAATTCGATGAAGCGCCCGTTGGAGAGATCGACCAGCACGATTGCATCCGCGGCCTGACTGACGATGGCGGAGAACTGTTCTTCCCGCTCGCGCAGCAGTCTCTCGGCAGTCCGACGTTCGGTCACGTCGAGGAGAAAACCGACGCACTCGCGGGGCTGACCGTCCCCGTCGAGCACAAGTTTCACCTCCATCCGCATCCAGACGAAAAGAAGGGTGGGGTGGCGAAAGCGGATTTCCTGCACCAAAGGGGCGCCGGGTCCGAGGAAGGAGAGCCCGGTCAACAGGTCATCGCAGTCCTCGCCCGAGACGAGCTCCGACCAGACCCCCGGTCGGTCAAGGAGCGAGCTGGCCGAACGGTTGAGGGAGGATTCCACATTTGCGCTGACGAAGGTGAGTTCGTGGTCTCCGTCCGGCCGGCAGGTAAAGATGATGACGGGTGTGGCGGAAAGCAGAAACCCCAGTCGGTTTTCACTGGAGCGCAGGGACGCTTCTGCCGTCTGGCGGGCCTGGTTTCGCGCCTCCAATTCGTGGGAGAGTGAAATGCCCTTCGCGAACTCCTCCAGCAAGGCGATCTCTTCCGCACTGAACCCTCCACGCTTGCTGTCACCGATCACGAGAAGTCCGTCGCTCTGGCCCGACCGATGCAGCGGCAACGTGACCACCGCCTTCAGGTCGGCCCGCTCGCGTTCGGTCCAGGGCCAGTCGGTCTCTGCCATCCTGGAGGCGCTAAATGTCAGGGGCAGTTTCTTCCAAATCTGCGGCGGTGCCGTTGCGGATCCATGGAGCGGCACGGGGTCGAGAGGAGCGCGTAGTTGGTCCGTGGAGGCGACGTTTCCGTCCTGAACCTCAACGGAGAAATGATGTCCCTCCGCGGCCAGCCAGCCCACCCAGGCGAGCGTGAATCCGCCTTCCTCGATACAAAGCCGGCAGGTTTCGGCGGCCAGCCAGGAAGGCGTCGGCGTCCGGGCGCTCGACTCGTTGAGCCGGCTCAAGGCCCGGTAGAGGTGATTGAGACGCACGAGTCGCTGTCTTCGTTCCTCGCGCTCCGTGATATCATGCACGATGCTGATCACTTCGCAGTCCTGTTCGATCTGGCACCAACGACTGCTGATCTCGATGGGCAGCGTGGAGCCGTCCGGCCGTCCGAGAGCAGACTCAAGCACGAGACTCTCTACGGAAACGGGATTGGCGAAAAAACGACTCAGCCGTTCGTCTCCGGCGAGTCGAAGCAGCTCCGGCCAGTCCCGACCGACCATTTCAGCGGCCGGGCGGGCGAACAGTTCGGTGGCCCGCTGGTTGACCTGGCTGACACGGCGGTCGGGTCCCACGACCACGATGCCGTCACTGGCCTGCTGCATGACCCGGCCGAGGCGGGAGGCCGCTTGATTGCGTTCAAGCTCGGCCCGCGCCTGCCGTTCGAGCAGCAGGTTCTGGTGTTTTAACCAGGCGATCCGACCCAGCCAGCCGCCGATGAGAATGAGGATCCCCACACCGCTGGTGACGAGCAAAGCCTCGAGTTGGGACGGTCCGAAGGCCTCGGCGGCGTCGATCTTGGCGACCAGAATCCAAGGCAGGGAGTCAAGCACGCGGCTGACGGCGATGATGGCCGTGCCGTCGACGTCCTCGGCCTCGATCAATCCGGCTCTGCTGCCGGCGCGCACGCGCGAGGTGAAGAGAGGTGTCTCTTGAAACGGCAGTCTCAACTGAAACCGTGCGTCCTCCGCGTTGTGCAGCGTGCTGATCAGCAGCAGTGCATCTCCATCCTCACGCAGGAGAACGGTTTCACCGGTCCGCGTCGGGGCGGGCCAGTATCTAATCTGCGGATAGAGTGAGGTCTCCGGATCGATTTTGAGCAGGACGGCACCCAGCGATTCTCCGGATCCGGTTGCGACCACCGGTGCGGTGATGTCCATGGTGATCCGACCGTTCGTGTGTCGCGAGAGGTCGCCGGTGCGGACCTGATGGAGTGCCTCGCGAGGGATCGCCGAAGGGCCGCGGGCCGCGACGCCCTCGGCCGAGACCTCGGGCCAGGTCAGGACGGGGTGCAACCGCGCGTCGAGCACTTGGATTTCAGCATAGCCGTAGCTCGTGCGGAGGGTCTCGAGGTGCGCCAGCAGACCGGGCTCGGCTCTGCGTGGGGCGGGTTGGGCGAGAAAGCGGGCGACATCGGTGGATTGGGCGACGACCCGGGCGTCACCGAGTCGCTCGTAATGCCACAGAGTGATCTGACGCGATTTGAGATCGGCGACGGTCTCCAGCGTGGCGGCGGTGTCCTGCCGCACCCGATTGAACTCGGAAGTCACATAGAGGGTTCCTCCCAGCAGGGTGGCGCCCAGCAGCCCGATCAGCCCGAACTGCGGCACCGCGGAGGCCGACCACCACCGGGCGAACCAGCGAGGAGAAAGCGGCGCACGGTACTTCGGAGGTGGTTCCAGATCAGGCATGACGGTCTTGGGGTGAACGTCTGGCGGCAACTACGAGGGTGCCAGCGCAGGCCCCTTTGCACCACGCATCGGTTGCGAAACACCGGGTGGTTATTGCGGAACGCGGATGAAGCGCAGACAGGAGGCGGGCGTTCTTTGGCGGACAATTGTGCATTTCAAATGCGTTAATCTGAGCGAGCCGTCCGCGGCTGGTCTGAAGTTGGCGTTGGGAACGACGGAGGTGGGGGGCTTCACCGAAGCGATGGTCCGGTCTTGTTCTGAGCCCAGAGGTAACGATAACTTAAATCGTTTTAAGCGAGGTTGTTAAAACATCAACGGGTCGAAGGAAGTAAACCGTGGACGCAAGGTCGCCGACCCAAGCCCCTCTCCTTGAGAGGGAATGTGAATAACCTGTTGGCAAATTCCGGGCGAAACCAGGGCTCTTGCCTTGACCTAAGTGGGAAAAAATGGGTTGAAATGGGGTACTTTGGGGGACCTTTCGGTCCTATTCATGGCTATTCTGGGCAAAGCATCCTACACCGGGTTCTTCCGGCACACCCTCGACGACAAGAATCGTATCACGATTCCGTCGGCCTGGAGGGCTGCGCACGCCGAAGGAGAGACCTTCCTGGCGACGCCGCATCCAGATGGATACATTGCCATCCTGCCGCCGGCGGAGGTGGAGAAATTGCACGCAAAATTTGCGCAGGTGCCCCTTTCCGACGGGCCCGCTCAGGATTTTGCTGCGCGGTTCTTCTCCCGGACCCAGGCGCTGACCTTTGACAAGCAGGGACGCATGATGCTCAACGCTGAGCTGCTGGCCTTTGCCGGGGTGGAAAAAGAAGCCGTGCTGGTGGGGTCGTTGACCAAGTTCCAGCTCTATAGCCAAGAACGCTGGGCCAAGGTTGAGCAGCGTACCGCGGGCGACAACTACGGCGATCTCATGCGCCGGATCGGAATTTGACATGGGCGTTCCTTTTCTCCCGTCCCCCACGCGCTTGCTGGTCCTGACCTCGACACGACCCGAGCGGCACTTTCCGAGCGCGTTGGTTTCCGCCCGCTTGCGGGCCAGCCTCACGCTGCATCGAGTATCCGATCAGCCCGGCGTCCGCCGACGAGGCGCGCAAGCCCGGCGCGCGCGAATCGAACCCCTCTTCAACTCTCACCGGGATCGGCGCGACGATGTACGCCCCGCGGCTTGATCTCCTTCCAGCTCCCATGGCGCCTGGCCATCTTCCGGTTTTGCTGCGTGAGACCCTGGAGCTGTTGTCTCCCCGGTCGGGATACCGTTGCCTTGACTGTACGTTCGGTGGCGGTGGTCACACGCGGGCGCTGCTGGAGAGTGCGGATGGGGTGCAGGTGGTGGCGTTAGATCGCGATCCAGCAGCGATCGAACGGGCGCAGCCGCTGCTCGCCCAGTTTCCCGGGCGCCTTGTCCTCATTGACCGGGACTTTGGCGGTCTGGACGGCATTCCGGGCGAGAACTTCAATGGCGTGCTGTTCGATCTCGGTGTCTCTTCGTTTCAGCTCGACGACACCACCCGGGGCTTCTCCTTTCGCTCGGACGCTCCGGCCGACATGCGCATGGACCCACGCGCAGGAGTCCCGGCCGCCCTCTGGCTGGAAACCGCGACCGAGGCGATGCTCGTGCGGGCAGTTCGCGATTTTGGGGAAGAGTCGAATTGGCGCCGGGTGGTGCGCGCCCTGTATGCCGCGCGAGGCTCAGGCCGGTTGCAACGCACGTCCTCGCTGGCGGAGTTGATCGCGGACGCGATCCCGCCGAAAGAGCGCCACGCTTCGCGCATCCATCCGGCGACGCGCACGTTTCAGGGCGTGCGCATCGCGGTGAACGACGAACTGGGCGCCCTGGAGCGCGCGTTGCCCGCGGCGTTTGCCAAGCTCGCTCCCGGTGGCGTGCTCGCCGTCATTGCCTTTCATTCACTGGAGGACCGTCCGGTGAAACAGTACTTCCGCCGTCTCTGCGGCCAGCCCGAGAGCGAGAACGACTCCCGGCCGCAGGATATGCGCGTCAAACTGGCCGAACCACTCACCCGACGACCGATTGTGCCGGCGGAGGAGGAGATGGCCCGCAATCCGCGCAGTCGCTCCGCCAAGCTGCGAGCCCTGCGCAAACTCTGAACTGCTATTTTCCATGAACACGTCCGACAACCACGCCTTTGTGAACCAGCTGCTGGTCTATACGCTCGTGATGATCTGCCTGAGCGGCTCCATCGGCCTCGGGACCGTGTGGATGCGTCACCAAATTTCCGTGACCGCAAACTCGACCCGGCAGATGGAATCGCGCATTTCCCAGGCGGAGCGCAGCCTGGCCGAAACCACCATTCAGGTGGCGGCAGAGGAGTCGCTCGAAGTCCTCACCCGGCGCAATTCCGAATGGAAGCTGGGCCTGCTCCCGCCCGTTGAATCCCAGGTTGGCCGCCTCGCGGGCTCGCCGGAACGCCGGCTGGCGGCGTTGCGCAATCGCGAGGCCTTCACGGACCGTTCCGGTGCGGAGACAGCTCCAGTTGTCTTCGCATCCGGCAGCCGCGTCCGCCGCTGAAAGACTCTGACATGGCGCGAGGATTTGGCTCCAATTATCGCATTGTCCTGCTGGTCGCAACCATCCTTGCGGCCTTTGGCGGCATAGGCGCGCGCCTGGTCCACCTGCATGTCATCGATCGCGAGCGCCTCGTCACGTTTGTCGACAAGGTCCGCCGTCAGATTGTGGTCGAGCCGGCGCGGCGCGGCGACATTCTGGACGGACGGGGAAAGTTTCTCGCGACCTCCCGGTCGCTGATCACTCTGGGCGTGGATCCGCAGATGCTGCGTCCTGAGGATGAACCCAAGTGGCCCGAGCTCGCGCGATTGATCGGTCTGCCTCTGCGTGAACTGGAGACGATCTTTCGGACCAAGACCCGGCCGGTGACGCCGGCCGCCGCGTCGAAGGCGGGAGAGCTTGTCATCGATCTGGATGGCGAAGGTACTTCTGGCGCCACACCGGCGGAACGGAAGATCCAGTGGGCCAAACTGAGCGACGCGGTCGACGAGTCGGTGTACGAGCAGATCGTCCGGCTCGATATCAAGGGTGTGTACGCACCGCCGCGTGTTTACACCCGCGCCTATCCGAACAATGAGCTCGCGGCCCACGTTGTCGGGTACGTCAACAAGGAGGGTATGGCGGTCCAGGGCGTGGAACGCTGGGCGGATTTCTACCTGCGTGGTCAGGATGGCTGGCGCGAGTCCGAGAAGGACGGGAAGCGCCAGGAGCTGGCGCAGTTTCGCGCCCGTGAGGTCGCACCGAGCCGGGGCTACGACGTGATGTTGTCGATCGACTCGGTCATTCAGCATCGGGTGGAGGCCGAGTTGTCGCGGATCATGACGACCTTTTCGCCGACCAAGGCCACGATCATTGTGAGCGATGCCCGCACGGGCTTCATCCTCGGACTGGCCAACTCGCCGACGTTCAATCTCAACGCCTACGGATCGGTTTCGGGCGAGGATATGAACCGGATGCGCAACGTCGCGGTCGCCGACGTGCTGGAACCTGGCTCCACCTTCAAGATTGTGGCCGCCTCGGGTGCGCTCCAGGAAGGACTGGTTCAGCCGGGCGATACCTTTGACTGCACCTTGGAACGGATCGAGTACAAGGGACGTTCGCGCGACCTGCCGCGGGAAGACCATCACTTTCACCATCCCCTGACGGTCACGGAGATCATCTCCCGCTCTTCGAACAAGGGGGCCGCCCAGCTGGGCATGCTGTTGCAGGAGAAGCGTCTTTACGAGTATGCCAAGGCCTTCGGTTTCGGAGAGTACACCGGCTTCTCATCCCTCTATCCGGAGTCGCCGGGAATCTTCGCTCACTATTCCAAATGGAGCGGATCGGACATCACGCGCATCCCCATGGGACACACCGTGGCGGCGACGCCGCTGCAGATTCA
>Ga0154020_10009856_pt1 | contig 10976 bp, 4 predicted proteins | sample Klosneuvirus_201_FD_109709 | JGI IMG/M metagenome (GOLD analysis project Ga0154020, IMG submission 109709) | Active sludge microbial communities from wastewater, Klosterneuburg, Austria - Klosneuvirus_20160825_MG | ecosystem: Engineered > WWTP > Aerobic digester > Activated sludge | place...
CGAAACGTAGCATGTAAAGGTGAAGCAAGTGGTTATATCATTGCTAATTTGACAGGCGGGTCACCGGCATATTCTTATGCATGGACTCCAAATATCAGTACCAATGATAGCGCTTATTTAATTCCTGCAGGATTCTATTCATTAACAACGACAGACTTGAATGGATGTACAAAAATAGATACTTTAACGATCACTGAACCGGATACACTTGTTCCTTTGATATTGCCATCAACTTTTATCGGAGCCGTGAATCTTCGTTGCTTTGGAGATTCAAGTGGAACTGCTACTGTCACCGTTTTTGGTGGCACAGCTCCGTTTACTTATGTGTGGAATACCGGAGATACTACAGCGAGTATTGCTAACCTTCCTGCCGATAAAATTACCGTCAGAGTAGTTGATGCAAATGGTTGCTCAATTGAAAGAGATACAACGCTTACTCAGCCACCACCATTCACACATATATCAGATATATATGATCCAATGTGTTTCGGTGATTCTTCAGGATACATTAAAATAAATCTTGCAGGAAGTACACCACCTTATACATATAATTGGAATAATGGAGCAACAACTGATTCAATTGGGAACCTTACATCCGGTACATTCTATTGTATTGTCGAAGATGCAAACAATTGTTTGGATAGTCTTGGATTTGTAATGGCCAACCCTGATTCAATAATTGTTCCTGCAATTGTTTCCGATTATCAAGGCTATAATATAAGTTGTGCCGGTGGAAGTAATGGTGCTATTCAGGTATTCCCATTTGGTGGTGATAATACATTCACTTACACATGGTCGAATGCACAAACATCAGATAGCATCACAGGTTTGAGTGCAGCAACATACAATTTAACAATTCTCGATGGACGAGGATGTAGAAAGGATACTTCCATTACATTAACTGAACCAATTCCACTAGCTGTAACTTTGTTGCCTGATACTTTTGTGGGCGGAACAAATGTTCGTTGCTTTGGATATAATGATGGTGGACTGCATTCAACTGTTTCCGGTGGGGTTTCACCATATCAATATTCATGGTCGAATGGTGATGTAGCTGATTCTGCTGTTGGATTGACTGCAGGTTCTTATTTGCTCACCGTAACTGATAGCAATGGATGTACAGTTGTTGATTCTGCTACTATCCTTGAACCGGATTCAATAAATTTGTTAGCAGTTGTACCAAATTTCAATGGTTTCAATATTGCATGCTTTGGTGATACTACTGCTTGTATTACATTGAATATGATAGGAGGGAATGCTCCATTTACATTTGTGTGGGATGGGAACGATACGCTCACAGCAACAACACGATGCGATTTAGGTGCGGATACTTTAAATTTAGTTATCCTTGATGGAAACGGATGTCAACTCGATACCTTCTTCATTATTACCGGTCCGCCACCGATAGCAATCAACTCCGTTCTTTCCAGCGCCGGCAGTTATAATATTGCATGTTTCGGAACCAACACCGGATCAATAGATCTTACTATGGCCGGTGGTGTCAGTCCTTTCAATTATCTGTGGTCTTCTTCGGAAACTACGGAAGATATTTCCAGTCTTGGGTCAGGGACTTATCAGGTGAATGTTACTGATGACAATGGTTGCCTCGATTCAGCTGCATTTACATTAACTGAGCCAACAGAACTTACTGCCGTCGTCTCAAGTACGCCAACTACATGTGGTTTGAATAATGGTACTGCTACTGCAACACCAACCGGTGGCGTAGCTCCGTATACTTATCTATGGACAGGATCCCAAACTACTGCAACAGCAACAAATTTGCCTTCGCAACTATATTTCATTACAGTTACTGATAGCTTGGGTTGTATATTTTCTGATGTAGTAAGTGTAACAGCAAGTTCACAGGCAGTAGTTTCAATAAATTCATTTACTAATAATAATTGTTTTGGGACTACCGAAGGCACTGCAACCGCTACACTATCAGGTGGAGTAGCTCCTTTTACTTATTTGTGGTCTAATGGAGATACTACATTTACGGCTGACAGTCTTGCTGCCGGAAATTATACTCTTGCAGTTACAGATTCTAATAATTGTGTCTCTTCCGGTAGTGTTACAATTACTGAACCGAATGCTTTTGCCTTTAACTATACCGTTAACAATGCATATTGCAATGGAGTAAATAATGGTTCTGTCACAGTTGCTGTTACAGGTGGTACCGGTTCCTACCAATTCAATTGGTCGAATGGTGATGTCGGTAATTTTGCTGACAGTTTACCGGGTGGTTTTGTGCTAGTACAAGTTACGGATAGCTTAAATTGTAGCCTGATCGATTCAGTAGACATCATTCAAGGTACATCAATCGCTTCAACGATCAATGCTACAACAGATGTGTTATGCTTTGGTGGAAACAATGGTTTTGCTTCTGTGAATGTAGCTACAGGTGGATTAGGACCGATAACATACAATTGGTCGAATGGTGATTCCGGACTTTCTATTGATTCATTGATTGCCGGTACTTATACTGTGAATATTGTTGACTCAGTTAATTGCTCCCTTTCATTAAGTGTAACTATTACTGAACCTGGTGTGCTTGCTTTGAATCTGACATCAACAGACGTTACTTGTTTCGGTGATAACAATGGTGCAGCTGATGCGCTTGTAACAGGTGGTTTCGGAACATATACGTATGTATGGACTCCAAATATTTCAAGTAATCCATCGCTTACAAATCTAGGACCGGGCACATATTCAGTTGTGATCACCGATCAGAATTTGTGCTCAACAAATTCATCAGCAATTATCACTGAGCCTGCAGAGATCGTTTCGGTAGCCGGATCTGACTTAGCAGATTGCGAAGCGACACTGACATTAAATGCTGTTCTTAATTCACCGTATACAGGCTTGTGGAGCGTGGCATCAGGCACAGCTAATTTCTCCGATCCGGCATCTCCAAATTCAACCATATCAGGATTGACATTAGGCGATAATCAAATTGTCTGGACCGTTACAGATGGTACTTGTTTCGGAAGTGATACTGTACTTGTAAGAAGAAATACGGATGCAGAATGTGATCTAGTGATCCCTACAGGAATAACTCCGAATGGTGATGGCAAAAATGATCAATTGGTAATTCGTGGTATTGAAAGATACCCGGACAACGAAGTAACAATCTTCAATCGTTGGGGAAATCTAGTATATCAGAAAGAAAATTATAATAACGAATGGACAGGAGGGAATAATTCAAATGATCCATTACCGGAAGGAACATACTTTATAATTCTTGTGATCAGAAATACCGATATCAAGATGAATACATACATTGACCTACGGAGATAACTAATAAATAATAATGGCGAGTAGTGAACATGTTCGCTACTCGCCATTAGTTATTAATAATTAATTATTAATTAAATTTTTATAATCGATCTCGTCACTTTTTTATTATCAAAGATCATATTGATCGTATAGGTACCGCTTTCTCTGATCTTTTCGTTCTTGTAAACATGAACATTTTTTCCTTTCGGTGCATCAAAAGATTGCGTGTCTATCATATTTCCTTTATCATCATTGATCTGAATCCATACTTTTCCTGATTTTGGAAGGAAGTAAGCAATGTCAAATGATTTATCGAATGGTAAAGGATTTATTTTTTCGATCGCCAGATTGACCTCATTCTGCATTTTAATTGCTGCTAAAGAATGAGAAATGAACTTGCCGTTTGTGAATGTCTGACGAAGTCTATAGTAGACAATGCCAGTTGTAGCTTTTGTTTTATCTAAAAACGTGTATTCTTCGCTTTCAGTTAGATCAGGATTTACGGGAACTGTTGAAACATTCATAAAATCAACTCCATTAATTGACCTTTCAATAGTAAATGATTTGATCTTGTCGTTTACAGATGTTGACCAGTGAATTTTTATTCCACCTTCTTTTTCTTCCAGCATGAAATTCAATAGAGATTCTGCTAGTGGTGCTGTATTTCCTGCCGTCCTGACAATAAAGTTATCAAAAATGGCAATGTCTTTACCTTCAGCATTCATACCTTTTCCTACAACGATCTTTCCGGCATTTTTCCAGGAGAGTGGAGTGTTAGCGGTATGTTGATTTGACCAGACAATAACACTATTTACAAAGATCTCTGCTTTTCCTTTTGAGGGATTGTATATAAAACGATAGGTTCTGAAATTCATATCAACAGGAATTTCGTATTCTGTTTTCGTTTTAAAAGATTCTATTCCTCCTCTTTTATTTTCCAAGCGATAAGCAATTGTGATAAAACCATTCTCCATTCCGAAGTTGAACCCATTTTCTCTAGAGAAGAAAGAGCCACTTTTTTCATTTCTGCTGTAATCAATACTGATATCAATTCCTTCTTGGTTCCAGAGTTCAGTTCCTTCAATTTCAAGATCAATGTCTTTTCCATTTGGGCCGGCTGATAAGCCACCGGTTGAAGATCTCCCTCCTGACATTGAATGTGCATCTTTACTAACCGAAATTGCATCAGGACCCAGTGTTGCTATCGTTACCGGATCTTTTTCCCAGGTAAATTCTGTAATAATGTCGCCATTGCTCAGACTTGCACCGCTGCCTTCTGTTCCGGTTGCTGTAGCTCTTGTTTTGCTGACGTTGTTCACGTTCAGGTAAACCATGATTCCTGCGGTTATGGTTAGCATAAAAGAAATACTTCCGGCAACAAGAATTACTCTTGCTCTCAGCTTATTTTTTTGTTTGCGATGTAGTCTGTTTTTCATATTTCTAGATGTTGCGGATTAATTTTTAATGACTTTTTTGGTCAGTCTATCGTTTAAACTTTCAACGATAAGGATATATGTTCCGGGTTCAAGCGATTCAAGATTGTTGATCTCTACCGAATTTTCGCCGATCTCTAATTGATATTCTTTTTGATACTTTGTTTTTCCATCGCTGCTGATCAATAACACTTTCGATTTTTGATTAATATCTGATTTCAGACTTAATCTCATTACATTGCTAAATGGATTTGGCGCAATTGAATTGATACGCATTCCTGATGAAACGCTTTTCGATTCAACCATTACAATTTTTGAATAAATAAATGAACCGTCAGGAGCGATCTGCTTTAATCTGTAATATGACTCTGTTCCTGTGTAGGTTTTATCATCGTAAGTATAATCTCTGATTTTGCTATCAAAGGAAGCCTTGATTTCATCAATCTCATTGAAGTTGATTCCGTCTGCACTTCTCTCTACTACGAATTTTTCAATACCCGTCTCTGATTGTATATGCCAATCCACGGAAACTCCGTCTTCAATTAATCTTGCACTAAGATCAATTGAGGCAGTTATCACAGATGCAATTGTCCAATCAGGTTGTAGCATTGTATTGTTCATTGTAATGCTGCCTTTACCGTTCTTAACTCCGCTTGCAATTGCATTGGTAATATTCCATCCTGTGCCTGTCCACTGAATAATTTTCAAAGGACCTGTTGACATTGTTGAAGCTAATGTGTTTTCCTCTCCTAAATAGGTTAGTGTTACATCTGCTTTAATTCCTTCGCCTGTAAACGACCACCAACGGTCCACTACATGTTCAACTGCAAAAGGTGATCCGCCGGGGAAGGTCATGTTTAGAGCAGGGTAGGGAGTATTATCTTTATTTGTCTTGCGTGTACTTACATAGATATCCTTCCCGAGTCCTGTTGTAATTTTGAAAATAACCGGAAAGATCTTATCCGCTGTGATACCGAATGGAATTTCATGAGCACCGGCAGAAAGTTTTTTCCAACAAACTTTACTGTTATTGATGGGCGTAGATCCTTCACTGATGATAAAGCCTTTTGTTCTTTTAATCGCTTCAGGAGATCCATTCTCAATTGTTATTGTATTTGCATTGAGTTTTATGCCACCTGATATCAGATCCAATTTTGTTCTGACAAAGACGAAGTTGTTCGAAACACTGGCACATGGTGATGATGAACCTTGTAGATTGACCTTCAAGATTCCGTATTTCGAGTTTTCATAGTTGTTTGCATTTGGCATACCGGTAAGAACCATGCTTTCTGAACCTGTATATTCAACAATACTATATGGATGTAATTCATAATTCAGATTCGCTGTTGAGTTGATCGATGATCTTGATGTTTGATCATAGAAACCGAAAGGGTTACTAATGGAAATAGTCCCACCTGAATCAACAAATAATCGTGAGAAACCAAATTGTTGATTTGATGAAATTTGTCCTTTGCTTAAACTTAACGTTCCATTCGATTTAATATGAAGCATGTTTATTCCGGACTGATTGTTTGACGCAAGCTGAAAGTTGCAATCCTTGACTATCACTTTACTACCTGACTCAATTCTCTGGATAACATTTTCTATGGTCTGTGAAGTTCCTGATCGCGTATATGTTAAAAATTTAGGTGATTGATAACTCATGGATCCAAAGACATTCGAATTTCCACCACCACTTCTCATGATCTTTCCTGTTCCGGAAAAATTAACTGCATTTCCCTTGAATCGTAAAATGTTTTCATTGGATGTACTCTGAATGTTGTTGTCCAGGTTGATCGTGCCTCCTGATTGAGTAAATATCCCTGATATTGCCACTGAAATATTGTCTATGCTTGGAGTAGTTATATTATGATGGAATATAAAATCTCCACCGGTTTGCGTAAAATCTCGAGCGATTTCAATGTTTGCTGATCCTTGATTATTTTTAACGGATAATGTACCACCGGCAATTATCATGTTTTCTATTGTTGAATTCAATGATCCGAAGTTCTTTGACAGAGCTAGAATTCCTCCATTCATTTTCAAACAAGTATTCACATTCAATTGCAGATTGTGTGAAGCAATCAGTGAACCATAGTTTAAACTATTGTTGCAACCATTGATTTCATAGTTTCCTTGAATTGTGATCTCTTCATTCCCTGATGCTGCAGAACTTGTTACTTCAGCTGATTGAATTCCATTAACTATAAAATTTCCACCTACATTGAGTTTTAGCTTTATATTGTTCAGCGTTCCTGAAATACTCGATAGGGAAGTGCCTCTGAATTTGTCATTGGCATTCTGAAAATTGATAGTGAAATTTCTGAGTACATTAAGTGTGCTGACCAAACCATTGGTGTGACAAGCTGTCTGACCCATGAATATTCCGCCATTTAAAGAAAGCTCGCCGATCGTGGCATTGAAAATTCCTGAATTGATAGTTGCTATGTTGTATAGTATTCTTGTATCCCCGGTGTTCTGAGTAAATGTTCCTTCAATATTCAGAGTTGCATTTCCATTACTTACATTCGGGATTCCGGTATTATTAATGATCTTTACATTTCCTGTATTGTAAAAATTCCCGACAACGTGAATAGTGACATTTCCGTCACCATCATTTAATCCGTAAAATACTCCGCCATTGTTAGCGATATTTGAACAATGCAGATTGAATGAACCGGTATGGGTTCCGTTATGCGCATAGAAAACAGAGTTGACGTTTTTAAGTTCAATGTTTCCTATCGTTGTATTTGAAATTGATCCTGATTTGTCTAAAGTGACCCATCCTTGGTCGATAGTAAGTGTTCCAAAGATCTTATGTGATTCAAAAAGATTGTTTTGATTCCATTCAACAATTGAATTATTTCCTCCCGGCGTATTTATCTCAAGATTTCCAAAATTTCCATTTACTTTTTCACCAAGTGGAATAGTATAATTATACCAGTTCTTTATGATCAGATTGCTATTGATCTCAAAATTTTCTGTGCAACTTGTAAATAGTGTTGCTTCTGCTGATGTATTGATGTTTGGGTCCCAGATAAATGTTCCACCGGCAGCGATCTTGAAGGGTCGACCTGTTGAACTGATCGTAATCAATCCTTTGTTCATGTTCATTCTTCCATTGATAGTAATATTACCCGCAATGGTCATTCGCGTTCCTTGGCCAAGTGTCAAATTTCCACTTTGGAAAACGGATAGATTTTGAACTGATGTATTTCCTGTCGTTACTATTGTTGTTGAATTACCAATAACAACATTGTCTCCTGCTGCAGGAATTCCTGCAGGATTCCATATTGCAGGATTTTCCCAGTTGCCGGAAGCGATAGAGATCTTTGAACCTGCTGTTACTGAATCTGGGAGAATGGTTGTAATCAAGAGAATAAAACCAATAGCAAATTGTAAGGTTGAACACCTTTTGTTTCCTTTTACCTCTTTGTGCGTCAGCATTAATGCTTTTTTCATGGCTGTTGTCTTATTGTGCATTAATTACTTTCTTGTCACGGATCAATATTGTGTGTTCCCCATTGATCTTTTGTTGAATGAGTACTGGTTGTTCCAGTGTCGTTTCATTCGTAAATACCTGTTCAGAAACCTTCACAATTTCAATTGAATTGTCTGTCTGTGCCTGTGAACTAAATGGATTCGACATATTCGCTATGATAAGCGCCAGAGCACCCATTGCAAATATTCCACTACTCACGATAACCACTGTCCTCAACGAAATTCGTTGGTGCAGACTGGTTTTCATTTCCGGTTTCTGGTTGTTCTTTTTTGGTTTCACTTTAATGTGATTTTTGGTTATATAGATTTACGATATAAAGCAAGGAAAGTAAGTTGTGAATAGGGTAGGTGATTACATCTGTAAGGTTTTAGGGTATTTGCAAAGCCGAAAAAACTATTTAACTCTTATGTCGTGCATCATAGGGGTTACAAAAAAAGCTTCCTTACTTGAATGTAAATTTCAAGTAAGGAAGCTTTTTCCTAATTTATAAAAATCGTTTTTACGAGTTCACAAAGACAAGATCTTCGGGCAGTATTGTATTGTTTTCTGACATGATCGCAGCTCTTTCAATAACAGCTTTCAATTCGCGAACATTTCCCGGCCATCCGTAGTCCATAAGGAATTTCGTGGCTTCTTTGCTCAACTGAATATTTGGCATTCTGTTTTCTTTGCAGAAGTCTGAAAGGAAGTTCTTTGATAATAGAACTACATCATCGCCTCTTTCAAGCAGAGTAGGGAGGTGAATTAAGAATCCTTGTAAGCGATAGAAAAGATCTTCTCTGAATCGTCCTTCTTTGACTTCCTGGACCAGATTCTTATTTGTCGCTGCAATGACTCTTACATCAAGCTTGATTGATTTATTGCTTCCTATTCGTGTAACTTCTTTCTCTTGTAGTACGCGTAAGAGTTTTGTTTGCATCATCAGGTCCATTTCTCCGATCTCATCAAGGAAAATAGTTCCTTCATTAGCTTCTTCAAATTTACCTATGCGACGATCTCTTGCGTCAGTAAATGCACCTTTTTCATGACCGAATAATTCACTTTCAATAAGGTCTTCAGGAATGGCACCCATGTTGACCGTTACAAAAGGTTTACGTGCACGCTGCGAATTGTAGTGAATAGCCCTTGCTACTAACTCTTTTCCTGTTCCACTTTGACCTGTAACCAGTACCATGATATTACTCTTCTCCACTTTCTGGATCAGACGAAGTACTTTCAATACAGGACTACTGTTTCCTAAGATGTTATTGTATTTATTACGGTCGATGACGATCTCTTTCAAGGCATCATTCTCCTGTTTTAAATACACTGTCTTGCAAAGTGTCTTTACTGAGTTCTCCAGGTTGACAAGTGCATTGTCATTCTTGATGATATAATCAGATGCACCTTTTCTGTATGTATCAATGACCACATCAATTTTTTCCTGACCGGAAACCATGATACACTGAATACCGTCATTGTAATTCTTTATTTTTTCCATTAATTCAATTCCGTTCATTCCCGGTAGCATGTAATCAATCGAAATTATATCAGGATTCAAATGCAGGTTGTCTATGCAGTCCTGAGGGGTCATGAAATGCGTGACTTCGCAGTTGTCAAGTTTTTCCAACGTCTTCTTGATCAAACTTCCCAGGAAGTGATCATCCTCTACTATAAATACTTTTATTAGTCCCATGTTTTTAACACTTTTATGTGAATCTTTTTATGCTAGTATTGCCTTTTTAGTTGCGTTTGTGCACCTTTAATACGGTACATTTACACCCTTAATCTTACACTTTTAAACTCCTATGAAAAGCAGGCTGATTTTGACATTTATAGTGATTCTCCTGGCCACACCGCTTTGGATGAGGATTGGATGGGAGTTTTCCCCTAAGAGGAAGCTGCATATGCTTATTGTCGACAAAACGGTTTTAAACACTAACAGTTTCAAACATCGGTCAATCAATTGGATCCTGGATTATGAAAAGTACACCAAACCTGACGGTTCTTTCTACGATATCAATCAGGATTATTTTGGCTTTTTCCCTAAAGAGGATGAAAAATATGTGATCAATGATTTTGAGAAATTGGATGAGCCCGAAGTCGATAGTCTGGCAGCAGTATACAATCTTGCCTATTTTGCGGATACTTATGGTGTGTTGGGAAATGAATGGTATGCGCATAGGGATATCAATGATAATTCTGAAAGTATTTATGGTGGATTGACAGAAAAGGATCTTTTACTCATGAAAAAAATGAAGAGTAAAAACAAACCTGTTATTGCGGAATTTAATACGATCGGTTATCCAACTCCCGTCGATATGCGTCGTCAGTTTGAAAAATTGTGGGGAATAGAATGGACAGGATGGATGGCCAGACATATTGCGTCTCTTGATACAGTGAATAATCCTGATCTTCCCATGTGGATTGTAAGAGCCTACAAAAAGGAAAATAAAGGTGTATGGAATTTCAAGAAAGACGGAATGCTCTTCATTCATGAAACCGGAAAAGTAATTGTATTGGAATCCGGAAAGCAACTCAATGATGCCATTCCTAAAATTTATACTGATAAGAAAAATCAGGAAGAATTTAATGTTCCTGCTGTAATGATCTATCCTTATTGGATGGATATTATCGTAAATAAGAACGATACAAATAACATTATATCAAAATATGTACTCGGTACTCTGCCGGAAGGAGAAGCTATTTTAGCAGCGAACGGAATTCCTAAAATTTTCCCTGCCATCATTCATAGAAATAAGGATTTTAAGTTCTATTATTTCTGC
>Ga0154020_10009857_pt1 | contig 10976 bp, 14 predicted proteins | sample Klosneuvirus_201_FD_109709 | JGI IMG/M metagenome (GOLD analysis project Ga0154020, IMG submission 109709) | Active sludge microbial communities from wastewater, Klosterneuburg, Austria - Klosneuvirus_20160825_MG | ecosystem: Engineered > WWTP > Aerobic digester > Activated sludge | place...
AAGGCGCGCGCGGCGGACGGGGATTGCGGGCCGGACGGCGGGTTCTTCGATGACGGGGTGGGGGCATGACGACGATAGCGTTCGATGGGAAGGTGCTGGCGGCGGACCGCGGCTGCTCGATGGACGGCATCGTCTTCTCCGGCGGCTTCTCGAAGATCATCATCATCGGCGACATGCTGATCGCCGGCGCCGGCACCGCGGCCGCATGGAGATCTCTTGCCCATTGGCATGCGGCGCAGCCGAAAGGTGAGGAATGGCGTCACCCGGCTCCTTCCTGGGGGGATGGATATGGGTGCGAAGTGATCGAGCGCGGCGGGCGCAGCTATACGATCGAAGAGAGCGGGGCGATGCTTCCAGCGGCGGGCTCATGGGCGCAGGGGTCCGGTCGCCTCATCGCCCTTGGCGCGCTGGGCGCCGGCGCGAGCGCGATCGAGGCGGTTCGGATCGCTTGCTCCCTGGATCAGTGCACCGTTGGCCCCATCGACTATGTCGTCGTGGAGGACGATCCATGGGTCATCCTCCAAGCACCGGCTGAACGTGCCGATCCGCCGTCGCTGCGGGTCGTGGGCGCATGACCTTCGTCCCGCTCGCCGAATGGCTCCCCGACCAGGCCGCGTTCGGGCTCAGCGGCCTGACCACGGCGCTCAACTGCGTCGCGGCGGCCGGGCAGCATTACGAGCCGTGGGACGCGCTAGAGCCGGTCTCCGACGCCCTTTCGGCCGCCTGCCTCGGCGCCGCGTCCGGCAAGGACAACGACGGCATCGGCTACAGCTTCGCCGGCTCCGCGGCCGCGATCGAGAGCCTGCAGAGCGACGGCACCTGGTCGGACGTGACCAACGGCGGCGGCGCCTACACGACCGGCACCGAGGATCGCTGGCGGTTCGCGCAGTTCGGCACGCTCGCCATCGCGACGAATTTCGCCGACGCGATTCAGAAGTTCGAGCTGGGCGCGGATGCGGCGTTCGACGATCTGGGGACCAATGCCCCGAAGGCCCGATATGCCGCGGTGGTGCGCGATTTCCTGGTCGTGGCGTTCACCGAGGACGGGGTCGACGGCGTCGTGCGCAACCGAGTCCGGTGGTGTCCGATCGCGAACCCGGACGGCGATTGGGCGATCAGCGCCACGACGCAGGCGGACTTCCAGGACGTCGCCACGGGCGGCGGCGCGGTGGGCCTGGTCGGCGGCGAGTTCGGCATCGTCCTGATGGAGGGCTCGCTCTACCGCATGAGCTATGCCGGCCCGCCTGTCGTGTTCCAGTTCGACGAGATCGCGCCGAGCCGCGGCTGCGCGGCGGCTGGATCCGTCGCGACCGACGGGCGGCTGTCGATCTTCCTGTCGGAGGACGGGTTCTATTCGACCGACGGGCAGAGCGTGCAGCCGATCGGCGCCGGCAAGCTCGACCGCTGGTTCGCGGGCGACGTCGATCCGGGCGCGTACGGGCAGATGTCGGCGCTGATGGATCCGACGCGGCAGATCTACATGCTGGCCTATCGCTCGGCGTCCGCCACCACGACCGCGAACGATAGCCTGCTCCTCTACAATTGGGTCGCGCAGCGCTGGACCGTCGCTCGAGCGATGACGGAGACGCTGTGCTCGATGCTCTCGGCGTCGCTCGACCTGGAAGACCTCGACAGCATCTCGGCCAGCATCGACGCCCTGCCGGCCTCGCTCGATAGCCGCCAGTGGATCAGCAATGCGCGCTACCGCGGCGCGATCGACACGTCGCACAAGCTCGCCACGTTCACCGGCGACCCGCTTGAGGCGACGTTCGAGACCGGCGAGGCGGCGCTGGGCAACGCGGGCGCGACCCGTGCGATGGTGCAGACCGTGCGGCCGATCGTCGATGGCACGCGCACCGTGGCGCTCGGCATGCGGGACGACCAGGCGGATGCGGTCGTGTGGGGCACGGCACGGTCGCCGGCGCGCGATGGCTGCTGCGGGTTTCGCGGCGATGCGCGGTTCCACCGGGCGCGGCTGACCGTGTCGGGGGACTGGACCAAGGCGCAAGGGCTCGACATCGCGTTTGTGGCGACGGGGGGATCGTGATGCGCACCTACGCGATCGGCGACATCCACGGCATGTGCGACCTCCTCCGCGAGGCGCTGGCGTGGATCGCGCAGGACGCCGGCGACGAGCCGTGCCGCGTCGTGTTCCTCGGCGATTACGTCGACCGCGGGCCGTCGTCTCGACAGGTGGTCGCCATCCTGCGCAAGGGGCCGCCGGCCGGGCAGGAGTGGGTCTGCCTCAAGGGCAACCACGAAGACCTGATGGCGAAGACATTGGACGAGCGCGTTGCTGATCGCCGCGATGCCGGAAGCCTCTGGGAGGAGAATGGAGGGGCTGCAACGATTGCGAGCTACCGTTGCATGGGAGAACTGGACGATCTCGTCCTGTTCAGTGATGGAGACTGGGCGCGCGGGCTCCCGCTTCGTTTCGAAGACGAGCATCGCCACTATGTGCATGCCGGGTTCAGGCCGGGCGTCCCGCTGGAAGCACAGGCCGAGCGGGACATGCTGTGGATCCGCCGCGAGTTCGAGGAATGCCCGGTCGATTTCGGCAAGTCCGTGGTGCACGGCCACACGGCGAACGATCAGCCGGAGGTGAAGCGCGGCCGCATCAACCTCGACACCGGCGCGTGCTTCTGGGGCCGGCTGACCGTGGCGCGCTGGCTCGCCGACGAGCGGGTGCCGCACTTCGAGTTCTTCGATACGGCCGAGCGCCGGGCGGAGGCGGCGTAATGGAGCGCATCGAGGATATCATCCGATGGTGCGAGGAACAGAAGCCCACTGGGAATTCAAACTCGGATGAGGCGTGGGCCGCCGTCATCAGGATCATCAAGGTGATCCCCCAGCCGGCATCGGAGGTCGCCATTTCCCTGTGGGAGGATCTGGAAGAAATTCGGATGGAGATTGAGTCGTCCGCCCGCACCCACGAGCTTCTCGCCAAAGAAGCGGGCAGCTGATGGCCTTCCGCACCCCGGGCCCCGCCACCGGCGACCGCGACCTCCGCGCGATCCTCGCTGGCGTGATGGACGGCAAGACGAACAACACCGGCACCATCACGCTGTCGGCGAGCGCTACCACCACGACGCTGGACGACCCGCGCATCGGGGCGGGCTCGGTGATCCTGTTCATGGCGACCACGGCCAACGCCAAGACCGCGGCGGCAGGTCTCTACGTCTCGGCGAGGGACAGCGGCACGGCGACGCTGACGCATGCCTCGGCGGTCGCGGTCGACCAGACGTTTTCGTATGCGGTGATCGGATGATCCTAGATCGGGAGACGGAGCGCCGGGCTCACTCGGTACGGCGGTCGCACAAGACGCGGCTGCAGCGCCGCGCCAGATGGATCTGGCAGGCGGTATGGCAGAACGAGCCGTGGCGCCTCTGGGAGCAGTCCAACGGCGACAATCGTAAGCCGTGCTCCTGCTACATGTGCGGAAACCCGCGCAAGTGGTTCGGCAAGGCCACGTATCAGGAACAACGTGCCGTCATCGGGTAGCGCCCGCATCCGCGAGGCGCGTCCCGCCGACATCGTGCCGCTGGTCGAGATGCTCGGCCGGGAGTTCGTGCCGCAGGCGCCGGACGCCGCCAACTTCGACCCGGCGCGCGCGGCGTGCGTCATGGCCCGGCTGCCGCGGATCTTCCTCGCCCTGTGGCGCGACGAGCTTGTCGGGTGCCTCGGCCTGCAGCACGGCACGCTGTGGTGGACCGGCACGCCGATCGTGACCGACCAGCCGCTGTTCGTCGCCGAGCGCGCCCGGGCCTCGACCCTGGCCGTGGACCTGCTGGCCGCGGGCGAGCGGTACGCGGCGGCGCGCGGCTGGCCGCTGGTGATCACCGTGTCGTCGGGCACGGATACCGAGCGCAAGAGCCGGTGGCTCCAGCGCCGCGGCTTCCGGGCGCTGGGTGGCGTGCATGCGAAAGGGCTTTGACGATGTGTGATCTGTTCGGGTCGAGTGCTCCCCAGACCACGACGACAGAATCGAAGAATCGCCCATGGTATGTTCAGGGCGCCTATTTGCAGCCCGGCTTCCAGCAGGCGGCGAACAACTACGGCGCGGCCGACCAGCAGGACTACATCGGCATGACGCCGACCTCTGCGGCGGGCTATGCCGGCATGGTCAGCAACGCGCAGGACCCGAACAGCCCGCTCAACACGGCGATCAGCGGGCTCCAGGGAACGGCCGGCGGCAACTTCCTGAGCACGGGCAACCCGTACTACGCCGACGCCTACCGCGCCGCGACGCAGCCGATGATCGACCAGTTCAACACGCAGATCGCGCCGGGCGTGGATGCGACGTTCTCCGGCGCCGGCCGCTACGGCTCGGGCCTCTACGCGCAGTCCCGGAACAGCGCCGAGGACACGCTGACGCGCGGGCTTGGCGATGTGTCGGCGACGATGGGCTACCAGAACTACAACGACGAGCGCGGCCGCATGCTGCAGGCCCAGGCGCTCCTGCCGCAGGTCGCGGGCCAGCCGAACCAGGACCTCATCACGGCCGGCAACGCCACGCAGGCGGATGCGCAGGCGAACCAGGGGTGGGACTATCAGCGCCTGCTTCAGTACATGGGCATCGTCGGCGGGAACAGCTGGGGCAGCTCGTCGACCTCGACCAGCACGCAGCCGGTCAATAGCGACCCGCTCGGCCAGGCGCTCGGGTACGGGCTCACTATCGCCGGCCTGTTCTGATGGTTGGCTACGCGCCGCCGGGCAACACGGACACGGCATACCGCTACTTCCTCGAGCACGGGTGGACGCCCGCGCAGGCGGCCGGCATCGTCGGCAACCTGATGCAGGAGAGCGGGCCGAGCCTTGACCCGACGATCGCAGGGGACGGCGGCGCCGCCTACGGCATCGCGCAGTGGAACGACCGGCGACCGGCGCTGTTCGATTGGGCGCAGTCCGGCGGGCGCGACCCGGGCGACCTGCAGACGCAGCTCGACTACATCCAGCACGAGCTCGGCACGACCGAGAGCCGCGCTGCCGATGCGCTGCGCCGGGCCCAGACGCCGCAGGACGCCGCCTCGGCGTTCCTCGGCTTCGAGCGGCCCGCCGGGTTCTCGTGGAGCGACCCGACCGGCTCGCACGGCTACGACAACCGCGTCGCGAACGCGCTGTCGCTCTACGGCGGCGGGACGATGCCGCAACCGATGTCGAGCATGCCGGCCGGCACGGCGGCAGGAGGACAGGACATGGCGACTGGTGGATTGCTCGGCGTGCAGCCGGCGGCGGCGCCCGCGCTGCAGCAGAGCTGGCTCGGCGGACTGCTCGATATCCAGCCCAGCGAGGAGCAGGGCCTGCTCGGGCAGATCGTCAATCCGCAGAATTCGAGCGACCGGCAGGCCATCATGCAGATGGCCGCGGCGATGCTGCAGGCGTCCGGGCCGTCGACCGAGCCGCGCGGGTTCGGCACGAGCCTCGGCGCCGGCCTGCAGGGCTATGCGCAAGGCCAGGCCATCGGCGCGCGCCAGGACGAGAACAAGCTGCGGGCGCAGGCCCGGGCGCAGATGGAGGCGATGATCGCCGCGCTACCGCCGGAACAGCAGGCGTTGGCGCGGGCGAACCCGGCGGCGTTCTCGGAACTGATGATGCAGCGGCAGTTCGCGGGGCCGGCCGCGCCGATCAACGCGGGGGGCGGGCTGTTCCTCGACCCGACGACGATGCAGCCGGTGGCGGACTACCGGCAGCCGGATGCTCCGAAGCCGATGGAGATCAATGGGCAGCTTGTCGATCCGACAACGGGTCGCGTCATGGGCGACTACCGTTCGCCCGAGACGCCCTCGGCCCCGACCACGCGCACGGTCAACCGCGGCGGCGTGGAGGTGCAGCAGGAGTGGAACGGCTCCGGGTGGACCGATGTAGGAGCCGGGCCACGATGGGCGCCGCCAGACCCCTCGACGACGGGGCCGGCGTTCAAGGACGAGCGGTCGCTGGCGGCCGAGTTCGAGAAGGCCGCTGCGCCGTTCGCTGCCGTCCAGCAGAGCTATTCGGCGATCCAGAACTTGGCGCAAGATCCGACCGGGGCAAGCGATATCGCGCTGGTCTATGCCCTGTTCAAGACGATCGATCCCACGTCCACCGTGCGCGAGAGCGAGTTCGCGTCCGCAGCCGGGGCCATGGGTCTACCCGAGCAGTTCGTCGCCGAGTTCCAGAGCTTGGCGAACGGCCAGTTCCTATCGCCGCAGATGCGGCAGGATATCATCTCTGTGGCGCAACAGTACTATCAGCAGCAGAGCACAGACTACAGCCGCATGACTGACTATTACACCAAGACGGCGACCGACTACGGCTTTGATCCGGAGCGCGTCCTCCGGCCGATCATGCGCCCGGAGGGCTCGTCGCCGTCCCCCACGCCGAGCGCACCCGGCGGCGCAACCAGCGTCTCGGCGCCTGGGGCCCCGGCGCTGGATCTGAGCGGCATGTCGGATGCCGACGCGGACAAGGCCTTTGAATCCATGCCGAGCGGGACCGTCTATATCGGCCCCGACGGCAACCAGTATCGGAAGCCGTGATGGCCGGATGGCGCGACGGGCAACTGATCGACCAGGCCGCGCAGCCCCCAAGCGAGGGGTGGCGCTCTGGCGTTCCCCTTGACGCTGCTCCGCGCCCGCTGATGACGCCGCCCGGCGGCATCCACGCGCCTCCGCGCGAATCGTACCCGCTGCCGACCGTCGACATCATTCCGCCGGCGGAGATGCAGGCATCGGCGGATGCTGCAGCCGCGGCGGCAGCGCCGACGACCGGAGCGGCAGCGCCATACGTCGCCGGGCAGCAGGGCGACTGGACCGCGCCGATCTTCGGGGCCTATTCGCTCGTGCCCGGCATCGGCCCGCTCGCGGCCTATTTCTGGTCGCAGGGGATGACGCCCGCGGACGCCGCCCGCGAGATCGGGCAGGGCGCGACGTTGAACGCTGGCGATGAGGCGCTGGCGATGGTCAAGGCCGGGCTGAGCCCCGACCTCACATACGACCAGGCGCTTGCGCAAGAGCGGCAGGCAAACGCCGCGATCGAGCAGGAATTCCCGGTTACGTCGGCGATCGCACAGACCGCGGGCGCTGTTGGGGCTGGCGTGCTGACGAGCGGCCTGCTCGGCGTGGCTGCTCCGAGCTCGACGATCGGGAGGGTCGCCGTCGGCGGCGTCACAGGCGGCGCCGCAGGCGGCATCGACGCTTTCAATCGCGGAGAGGGCGACTTCAGCCACCGCATGCGCGGCGTGCCGGCAGGGGCCACGGTTGGCGCGGCGATCGGTGCGGGCATCCCGATCGCGGCCAAGCTCGGCGGCATGGCCTGGAACGCGCTGCGCGGCCCGGCTGCGACCGCCTATGACGACGCGCTGCGGATCCTGCGGTCGAAGTTCAAGGCGGACGACGTGACGCCGGCTGGCGTTCAGCAGCGTCTCGATGATCTCGGCCCGGATGCGATGATCGTCGACAGCGCGGGCCCGAACGTCTCGCGGCTCGGCGGCTCGATGTACCGGGCGCCCGGTCCCGCATCGACCGCCGCCTACGACGCGCTGACGGCTCGGGCCCGCGGGCAAGGTGAACGGGTCTACAATGCCTTCACGGGCACCTACGCGCCGGGCCAGACGATCCCGGACTATGTCGAGGCGACCAAGGCGCTGATCGCGTCGCGCTCGGCGGCAGCGCGACCGCTGTTTGAGCGCGCCTTCGCGAGCGGCACCGCCGTATCGGATGCGCGGATCGACGAGTTCCTCGCGTCGCCGCTGGTGCGGGACGGCATCAAGCGCGGGCTGCTGATCCAGCGGAACGAGAGCCTGGCGGCCGGCGTGCCGTTCAACCCGACCGAATACGCCGTCATCGACTTCAACGCCGCGGGCGACCCGATCATCGGGCAGGTGCCGAACTTCCGGCTGCTCGATGCCGGCAAGCGCGGGCTCGACGAGATCCTGGAGAGCTTCCGCGACCCGACATCAGGTCGGCTGGTCCTCAACGAATACGGGCGGTCGGTCGAGGCCGTGCGCAAGGCCTACGTGACCGAGCTGGACCGCGTGAACCCGGACTATGCCGCCGCGCGCGCGGCGTGGGCGGGGCCGTCGCAGGCCATGGACGCGATGGACCTCGGTCGGAGGATCGTCACCGAGGACAACCGGCGCATCGCGGACCTGCTCTCCGGCATGTCGGCGGCCGATCGCGAGTTCGTGCAGATCGGCGTGGTCGACGCGGTGCGAAAGACGATCGCCCAGGCGCCAGACGCGGCCGACGTCGTGAAGCGAATCTTCGGCAACGACTGGAAGCGGAGCGCGCTCGAGGCGCTGTTCGACAACCCGAACCACTTCGCGGCCTTCCGACGGCAGATGGACGCCGAGGCGAAGTTCTTCTTGACCCAATCCAGCATCATGGGGAACAGCGCGAGCGCCGAACGTGGCGCTGCCGACGCCGCCAACGGCGTGCCGAACTTCGGCTCATCGGTCGGTGGTGGCATCGCGCTCGATCTCGCTACGGGGCAGGCACCAGGTACGCTCGGCGCGACCAGGATGTTCCTGGACACGCTCCTGAGCGACATGCCGCGGGCCACGGTCGCCTCGAATGCCGAAATCGCCCGTATCTTGTTCAGCCGGACGCCTGCGGAGAATGCCGCCGCGCTCGACGCGCTGGCCCGTGCCGGCATTGTCGATGCGCAGACGGGACGGCTTCTTCAGGGCGGGCAGACCGGGTTCGCCGGCCTACTTGGTGGGGAGTCCCCGCCCTGGCTCTCTGACCGACGGCAGGGGCGGGGGCTGCTCGGGGTGCAGTGAGGCTTCGGTGAGGGCCTCGAAGCGACGGATAGAGGCGTGCATGTCTCTCGTGCGGCGCAGCAAGGTCACGATGCCGACGGAGAGTAGGGCCAACCAAGCGAGGCCGAGGAGCCCAAAAATGGCGAACATCCCCTCGGATGCTTTCGTGTCCATGAGGCCGATGCCGATCATGATCCACGAGAGGATGACGAAGAACCCGACGATGATCCAATTCGCCGCGTTCCAGCGGCCATCGGTGAAAAGGCGGTTCACGGCGTCCCCTTTCGTTCGATGACGATCGTGTCCGCGAGCGCCTCGGCGGCGGCTTCGCGCACCGCGTCGCGCACGACAGCGGTCAGCGAGCCGAGGGCGAAGGTGGTGGGCTCGAAGGTCTGTTGGAGGCGGCTGATGATCTCGGCGTTCATGCTTCGGTTATTCGCCTTCGCGGACTCGGCGATGCGGTCGCGCATCCCCTCTGGCATTCGCAGCATGAATTTGTCGGCAAGGTCGCTGGGGGCAGGCGGCTTCGATGGCATGCCGAACGGGTAGTGTCGATATGACGCTATGTCTATCGCAGCGACTTGACACGCTGTCGAGTCGACGCCAAAGTGCATAGTGTCAGGTCGACATACTGAGGAGATCATGGACAGCAAGACGGCGGACAAATTCATGGTCCGGATGCCGGACGGGATGCGGGACTGGCTGGCCGAGCAGGCGGCCAGAAACGCATCGAGCATGAATAGCGAGGTCGTGCGGGCGATCCGCGAGCGGATGGACCGCGTGAGCGCTTCGGAAGCGAAGCGTCAGGTGACGACGAGGCGGGCGGCCTAGGAACCCTCGCCTCGTCGTCTTTCCCGTTCGGCGTTGGAAGCGCCGGACATGCCACCAAGGCCAGCGATGAAGGAAACCTTGATGACGGACCAGAATGTGCCCTCGACGGGCTTGATCTTCAACAGCGTCGCGATCCGTGACCGCGGCGAGATGCTGTCGCTCACCGATATGTGGCGGGCAGCCGGGGGCGAGGATGCCCGGCGCCCGACCGATTGGCTGGCGTCCGCCGACGCGCAGCGCTTCGTCAGCTTCCTCGCCGAAACCCTGAATGCCGGAGATTCCGGCATTGACCTTGTGCGCTCGACCCGCGGCGGTCGGACGCCGGGGACGATGGCCCACTGGCAGGTCGCCCTCGCCTACGCGAAGTACCTCTCGGCCGAGTTCCACGTCTGGTGCAACACGGTCGTCCGCGAGCGGATGGAGGGCAAGCCGCACCCGGCCGCCATGGTGCTCGACCAGGACACGCGGCAGGTCTTCGGCGGCATCATGAAGGCGGTGGTCAACAAGGCGGTCGCCGAGATGCTTCCCGAACTGGTGCGCTCGGAGCTCGCCGGCCGGACGCACTCGCTCGTGCACGACCAGTTCACCGCCGGGCAGGTGCTCGACAAGGCGAACGTCCCGCACATCGGGCGCCGCGGCCTCGTGGTGAAGGCGTCGAACGCGCTGCGCCGGTACTGCCTCCGCGTCGGGCACATCCCGCGCGAGGCAACGCTCGGCCACACGAAGGCGTACCTGTTTCCGAAGGATCTGGCGGAACGGTGGATGGCGGAGGAAGGCCGGAAGGCGGTCGCCGAGCACATGATCGCGCAGAACACGCAGGGGCGGCTCCGGCTGGTGCAGCCGTCGGCGGCCTCGATCTCGCGTACGGCCTCGTGGGCGCGGCCCGGTATGGCGGCGTTCGCAATCGAAGCGGATGTGCATCTGGTCGATGTGATGAGCTTCGACCCGACCGCCGGCGAGCGATACGTGGTGATCGACCCGGCCACGTCGACCCTGGTCATTCGCAACGGCACGGATCTGGCGCGGGAAGCGAAGCAGGGGAAGCGTGCGGCCTGGATGCCGTACCACAGCGGCAACTACCCCGCCGGCACCGTAGAGAAATGCTTGGCGCAGGTCGTCGGCCGCGTCGTCGCCACGCAGGAGCGCGCCGCGGCCTAGCCAGCGGCAACAGCAGACCAGCAATCAGGGGCGTCCTTCGGGGCGCCCCTTTCATTTGGGGTGCGCGGATGGCCTTCACAAAATACTCGTCCAGCGCGGGCAGCAACACGGCCGCCCCACCCAACGGCGCGCCGGAAGGCATGGCGCCGTCGGGCGTGAACGACACGATGCGCGACATGATGGCCGAGATCCGCCTCCTCGGCGACCTCGCGCGCGGCCCGCTGCTGCTGCTGACCAGCGTCTCCGGCGC
>Ga0154020_10009858_pt1 | contig 10976 bp, 4 predicted proteins | sample Klosneuvirus_201_FD_109709 | JGI IMG/M metagenome (GOLD analysis project Ga0154020, IMG submission 109709) | Active sludge microbial communities from wastewater, Klosterneuburg, Austria - Klosneuvirus_20160825_MG | ecosystem: Engineered > WWTP > Aerobic digester > Activated sludge | place...
AGCACAACTTCCTAACAAGATAGCAATACCAATTAAGTATAGATTTTTTTTCATATGGTTAGTTATTATACAAATATGAAGAAAAGCCGTCCGATGGACAAAAAAATATTGTTAAAAATTCATATGTAAGAAATTCATTTTTTGATAATTGATAAGTAATACATTTGCTTCTTATCATGCTTATTGCTAGGAAAACTCAAGGATTGTTGTTGTGTATGCTTATAAGCATTTTATTATTATCTGCCTTATATACAAAACCATTTTTTAATCCTAACACATATCTTTTCGCTGATGAAGGAGATGGTATAAAAACATACTACAATTATGCATGGCATATAAAACACGATAGAACGTTTACTCAATTTGAAGGAATGAGCTACCCATATGGAGAAGCGATGGCAATGGAAGATACCTTGCCTCTCTTTAGTACTACCTTAAAACTTATCTCATACATTTTTCCTCCTATTAATGACTATTGCATAGGCATCCTTAATTTTTTGATTTTATTTTCTATTGTCATTGGAGCAGCATTTCTTTATTTAATTCTACTGAGTTTTAATCTCCCTATTCCATTATCTATTACAGCAGCAAATGCGATATGCTTCTTGTCTTCACAAATACTATTGCTGAAAATTCCTGCGGGACATTATGGCCTTTCATTTGCGTGTTTCTTTCCTATGGGATGGTATTTTTTAATTCGCTTTTTTAGAGATAACAATAAAACTACATGGTCGGTTATAATTGCTCTTAATATTTTAATATGGAATTACTCACATGTTTATTTAGGATTAATCTTGTTGATGTTTACTTTTTTTACACATTTTTTTAAAATTATTTTTAATCCAATAAGTGTTCTTAAAAACTTGAAAAATTATATCTTTTTTTTTATTCAAATATGTATTCCGATAATTATAATCCTCAGTGTTATTAAACTAACAGATCATCATAATGATAGGATAAATATGCCTCCAATGATAGATTATAGAGCTTCTTTCTACTCTGTATTTATGCCTGTGATGTCCCCACTAAAGCCTATATATGAATTTTTATTTAACCTTTCAGAACAACAAAATCAATCATGGTGTTTAATAGGGAATTATATTGGAGTGTCGTCTAATATTGCACTTATTTTCTTTATTGTTATAGCTGTTATTAATGGTACTAGGCATCGTGTAAACAGAATAAAATTTTTTGCATTTAATGGTGGTGTCGTATACGTTCTTGCATCAATAGTTCTATTAATGTATTCAATGGCAATTCATTTTAGAATTATTCCATTAAAAATACTCAACTTGTTCCCGTTGATAAAGCAATTTTTAGGGTTAGGTCGTTTTGCTTGGGCATTTTATTATGTTATTGCAATTTTTAGCATTGTTTTTTTTTATGAACTACTATTTAAAAATTTAATAGGGAAAGTACTTGTGTATCTACTCGTTGGACTTTACTTTTTTGAAGGTATAAGTTATCATGTTACAGTATCCAAGGCAATTTCTAAAGCATTAAATCCATTTAATAAAAATTATTTATCTGCAGATAAAAAAATACTAGCATTAATAGATGCACATTGCTTTCAAGCCATTATGCCCATCCCTAATTATTTTTACTTTAATTTACCTTTTGGTCAAGGGAAGTATGATATAGATAAATCTATTTATTCTTCTATGGTTGCTTCTTATCATTCAGGATTGCCAATTATAAGCACATACCTATCAAGACCATCTGTTTCTGAATCTATGAATATATTCAAACAATATATGCCGTATCCATATCAACAGAATATTCCTGAAATGCTATTAAAGAAGAAAGATATTCTTGTACTGGCAACAATCGCCTATGAAAACAGGTTTGATGAAAATGAGAGAAATGTTATTGATCGGTCAGAACGTATTAAAGGTAATAAGCAATATGCATTATACAATTTATGTGTTGATGATCTAGTGCGGTCTGATTTGAATGAGAGAAGTAAAAAGTTTGAAGCTATAACCAATTCTCTTATACCCTATAAAGGACATCTAGTTTTAGATACAACAAAATATTTTTTTACTAATTCATTTGATTCTACTTATTCAAATGAAGGTCTTAAGGGAATGGGTGCATGCGTTGGATTAAAGAAAGGAAATAATATAATTTGTAATATTAGTACGGATAGAATGGATACCACTAAGGAATATAGTATTAGTTTTTGGTACTATAATTACATTTGGGATCAAACTTTTAATACTGCTATTCTTACTGAACGAGATAGTACAGGTAAAATACTACAAGAGATATATTATTCTCCCATAGATGCAAAAATAATTGATGAATGGTGGTATTTATCCGAAAGAACAATTAAAATTAAATCGAATAGTAGCAGACTTATTTTATCTTTTTCAGGAGAAAAAAAATTTGAAAATTGGTTTTCTGTTGATGAATTGCTGATCCGTCCTGTTGATTTGGATGTATGGAAGGTGATAAGAAATGATAGTATGGATTGGGTTTATCTTAATAACAAAAGGTGGTGTGAATGGAGTAAGCATAAAAATTAACAGAGATTGTCTTGAACAGGCAACCTCTGTTAATTTTAAAATATTTACTTTAAAATGACTTTTTGAGTAAGATTTATACTGTTACTACTTGCTTTAATGAAATACATTCCGGCAGATAACATAGAAAGATCAACAAACATTTTATTATTGATTTCACTTTTTTGTGAGTACACGACAGTGCCTCTTAAATCATATATCTTAACATCAAAGGCTTGATCCTTTGGAAGCAAGATATTAAACCTTCCATTGTTGGGATTAGGGATAATTTCAATTTGATCAGATGAACTTGTTGACTTTAGATTCTCTGTAGGTTCATTTTTTCCCCATTGCAATAATTCATTGAAGTTTGTTTGATCCATTTGCTTCAGATAAGGACTATTTCCTATCATGTCACATGGATGAATGTGAGCAACGAACTTATTGACTTGTGCTGAATTAAATCCCGGGTTCAACTCAATTCTTGTACCCGCTCTATAGGTAACATTAGAGGCAGTAATATTTTGGGTAGAATATATATTATTCTTAACCTCATAATATCTGTTAACAGATTGAGTTCCTGTTAATGTTTGATCAAGGGTTGTAGGGCAGGCTAATCTTGTTTGCCATAACCCTCTGCCAAATGTTGCAGCTCTTAAAACATTTTTACTATAATTAATTTCAAGATCCATAATTATGCAACGAGGTAAACCCGCATCATTATAACATACCCAGGAACTCATATCAGCATTTCTGTAATAAACACCTACATCAGTTGCTGCATACAGTCCGTCGTTGGTTCCCTTTTCATAAATTAAGTCGTTTACTATAAACCCGGGCAGCCCGGATGAAAAATCTGACCATGTTATGCCGCCATTAGATGTATAAAGTACTCTCCATGAAAGATCTGTTCTATACCCATCATAACCTATCCATACTCTGTTTGGGTTATTGGGATCAATTGAAATGCACCTGATGGAATGCCATTCTAAAGCAGGTATATTTGCGCTTATATCAACCCATGTTGAACCGTGGTTGGTTGATTTATAAAAAAGATTTTGTTTTATACCCCCATATACTTGTTTGGTCATAGCAGTATATATGACATTTGGATCGGAGGGTGCAATTGCCAAAGCGCCGATTACGTCTTGCGGATTTGCAAAGTTTGAAAGTTGGGTCCAAGTGACCGATGCTGCTTTAGGGTTAGCACATTCCCATACATCATGATAACCGGTATATAATTTTTTATCTCCTTCATGCATAAGTATTGGTCTTGTGAACAAAGAAGCGCCCGGAGGTTGATTCATAGTTGCCCATGTGGAACCTCCATTAGTAGATTTATGTAAAGTAAAAGTTCCCCCATTCAAACAAACATACATGTAGTTGTTATCTGTAATATCTATTACCCCATCATACGCATCAGCTAAAACACCGGTATTGATCCATGCCCCGGCATTGTATTTTTCGATGCCATTATCTTGTAAACCTCCTATGATCAAATCAGGATTTGATTCTGATTGTGCAATTCCATAAAACTGACTAATTGAAAGACCATTACCGTTAATGTTATACCATGTGGATCCTCCATTTAATGATTTTAAAACTCCACCATCAGTCCCTATAAGTAATCTATCCTGTGCTCCTGAGGTGCCCGCAGTACTCCCGGAAACTATAGTTATACCCCTAATATCACCATGAGATGTACCACTAAAAGCGGAATAGGTAGTTATAGGACTCCAGTTTAGACCGCCGTTTACAGACTTATACAAAACGGTATTACCATGATACATAACATTTTTATCTGTTGGAGAAACTGCAAATTCCTTCCACCAAAAGCTCATATCGGTACCGGAGGGAACGATAGGCGTAGAAAATGAAGATGTAGTATTATTATATTCCCTTAAACTTTGAACATGAAATGAATTGGGGCTTGTTTCACCCGCCAAAACATATACAACATTTGGATTAGCAGGAGTTACGGCCAATTCAATTCTTTCAAACAATACAGGGTTTGCCGGAGTAATATCAGTTGATGTCCAATTGGTACCGTTATAAATCAATTTTATCATATGCGCATTGTCACAAAGCGAACCCGGTGGAACAGATGTAACAAATAACACATTTGAGTTAGACGGTAAAATTTCAACATCTTCCAGAGCATAATTTTCTTTATTCCAGCACTCATTAGTGTTTGGACAGGGGTGATTATATATCGATGAAAAGGTTATGCCTCCGTCTGTGCTTCTGTATAAATCACGCTGTGCAAGAACATATACAATATTACTATTATTCGGGTCAAATAATATCTTTGTAATTTTAGTAAATCCGTTAGGAGCATTGGTGAAGTTAAGATTTGTAGTGGACCATGTTAGTCCGCCGTCTGTAGTACGGAAGACTCCTATATTTGAGCGACCATTTGCCCCAATAAGAATAATATTAGGATTAGTTGGATGGATCTTAAAACTCCTAATACCTAATAAGGCATCATTGATACCATCGGTAACATTTGTCCAATTTTGCCCTCCATCTGTAGTTTTCCATAGCCCCGAATTGTCTGTAGAAGCGAAAATAATATTTTGATTTGTTGGGTGTTCTTGTACGCAACAAACTAACCCCATGGTTTGCACAGCCATGTTTGTAGGCCCTAGCAAACTCCAAGATGCACTAACAGGGGAATTACTGCAAGTTGAACTATTTGTCTTCGCTGTTGAATATGATTTTTCTTTCATATTGGGATCTTCTGGAGTAAGCCTCCATCTCCAAAATTGATCCCATCTTTCAAATTGCATATAATTAAAGTCCTCGCATTCTTCATTACTACCGTTTTCTTCTTTATGTTCCTCTTCTTTGTCATGCATATATTCAAAACTATTATACTGTTTCAATATATGCTCGCGTAGCGCTTTGTATTCACCCGCTTTGTATCCCATTTCTACGTTCCAATCTGAACGAGAAGAATCTTGATATTTTTGTGCATTTCCTACATAGGGTATACCTATTAAAATAGAAAATAGCCAAATCAAATATTTTTTCATGATAAATTTATTTTATTAGTTATGTGAACTTTTCAGTTGTGCATGATTTATCTATCACATAATGCGTTCTGATGTATTTCTAATAATGCCCAGCCTTTATTAGAGATATTTTCAATAGAAAGAAAGCATTAAATTATAGATGTTTATTTTTTCTTTGAAAGTTCAACTTCTCTTTTAAGAGTTTCAACAGTTTTATTTAATTCTATAATATAGAGCGTTAATTCCTCAATTTTCTCCATTTGTTTTGCTTGGACAGCTCCTACATCTAAGCCTTTTTCTTCTACTTCTGCTGCAGATGGAATATTGGGTAAATGTTTGTTATGTGAAATGAATTTTTCCAATTGTTCTAGAGGCATGAGTTTATAATCTTTTTTAAATACATAGTCTGCCCAGCCAATTTCAACTACTACTTTTGTAGCTCTAATGGCTCCGTTTACAGATAGTCTGTAGGTTGCATTTATCTTATCAGGAGTTACTCCCATTCCTATATTACCATCATCCCTTAAGTATAAAATGTAATTAGCTGAATTATTTGCAGGTGACGGTTTCCAAAAATTAAGTCCGCTATAAGCAGGGTTTGCATCTGTATTATACTCAATACCGTATTCACCATTATAAGCTCCTGAAGGACTGCCTCCTAATAAAAGACCTGGCCCGGATGGTGCTTCCCCTCCTTGAATGAGTATAGTACCATTAACATGCAATTTCTTGGTTGGGTTAGTAGTACCAATCCCAACATTACCATCTGCATCAATGCGCATTTTTTCATTAGCCATGAATTGTGCATTTGTTAAAGAGCGTGCAACATTTCCGGTAGAAGCTGCTGTAATAAATGCTAAGCCGTCACCATTAGGGTGTATCATCGCTGAAAAATCATTATTCCCAATTGTCCGCACTTCCCATGTATTATTTGTTTGATTCCAATATACGTTTGACCCAAAGTTACTTCGGGTATACCCATTATCAACATCAATGGTATTATCAAGGTACGTGCATCCGGAAGCAACCTGTCCTACCACATCCAGTTTAAACATAGGATTTGTAGTTCCAATCCCTACATTACCACCTTGTTTCACCACCATTCTATATCCAGCTGTATTTTCATATAAAAACCAACCAAAAGCAGCACCGTTCACACCTATTTGCCAAGGATTTAAGGTCCCACCCGTAGAAAATAGCATACTTGCATCCTGACCGGCAGTAGAAGCAGATATTTTTAGTTGATTGGCTGTTCCATTAACTTCTAACTTATTTGTAGGAGATGTTGTTCCAATACCCACGTTACCAGTTGTGTTTTGTAGTAACATTTTAACAGTATTGTTAACTCTAAATTCTAGATTACCACTTGTTGTACCCCATCCTAAAAACCTTCCTGAAGCATAGGCATTTCCGGTAGTGGTTGACTGAGCATAAAGCTTTGCGTTGTTTATCATGATTGCTACTATTGCAAACACAATTACTTTGTTCATTGATTTTGTCATAATGTTATTAGATTAATGATTAAATATGTTATGTGTATAGTATTTATGAAAAATTAACCACACCTACTATCTACTGTTGCTGTAAAAGAAGTAAATAATACACACCTTTAATACCCTATTTATTTAACGGTAGGAATTGAGCAACCAACGGTGCTACCATTTTTATAAGAAGAAAATTTTTTGCAAAAAAACCATAGGAGCAATCACAAAGGGGTAGCAAGGGAGAATTCAAAATCAACTAAATATGTAGATAGAATTTTTCTTTGTCAAACAGGAATAGGAGATAAACAAAAGTAAACGTGTATTAAGAAATTCTTATTCTCTATTGTCGCTCATTAATCCAATTATTTTGACATTAAAATTATCTATATATCCTTTTTCTTTTTTCGGGTTCCAGATATAAATTTTTAATATTGAATTTTTCTTTAATTCTTTTTTGTCGATTTTAACGTCAAGCTTCACAAGAGACCAATTAGAATAGGCAATTATATGTTTATTGATATCTGTACTTTTCCAGAAGTATTGACCTTCAGGGTTTTCTATTGAAACAATTAGGCTTGACGCTGTTTTGTTATCAAAATTACAATATACTTTACTTGAAAAAAGTAGAGCATTGAAGTTATGTTCTATCATAGAGTCTAATGGATAAACAAATGTGGAGGAGTATTCACCAAGGACCCAACTACTATTGCCTTCCAATTTAGTTTCATGACTTGTATTCTTACCATTGGAATTCCAAAAATGCATATCATGTTCAAAATCATTATAGCTGTTTAAAATTTCTGTTCCGGTGATATCACCTACCTCTTTTACCCTATAAATGGAAATATGCAGATCCTTGTTTTCATAAAATAAACTATTGTCTGAATCAATACTTTTTAAGTAAGAAGGCAGATCATTTTGATCGATGCTTGATAAATATTGTGTATACCAGTTTGAAAAGATAATTGCTTCGCCCTTTAGTTTAGAGGTGGGGGCTATATCATTAAAATTTAAAATTTTACTGCCTTTAGATATGTCAAACCTACTTAAATACTCAGCAATTCTTTTTTGAACAGGATCGGTAATAATATAACTATCATTTTCTTTTAAAATATATCTCTCAACTATTTCTTTTTGCTCGTCGTAGTTTACTTTAGTAGCATACTTAACCATTTCATAAGGTATGAGAGAAGATATGATTACAAACCCAATGCAGAATATAATTTTTCTTGTCTTTAAATCCTTAATAAATACAGTTGCGATAAACAAGATGCTTAACGGTAAATATAATTTGCCGAAACAATTTGTATCTGCAAAATAAGAAATGAATGCGGTGGTAATGAGTATGTTAATAATAGGGAGCATGCGCCTCTTTGATTCTATATATTCAGTTATAACCACAGAAGCAGGAATAGATAAAATGGGAATTAAAAACAGGTAATGCCTTGCATCTAAACACATGGGCGAATAAGAAGTAGGAGATACTGTCATAAAATTAGAGGAGAGGACTAAGATTACTCCGGATGCAAGATAAAATGCAAAGGCATCTTCCATAAAAAAAATACGTTTTATATTTTTTTGAAAAAGTGCAGCTATTAAAAAGATAAAACCGGTGAACATGGATTGGTTAATGAATAGCTCGAAGAACTCGTATCCGATTCTTTTTAGGAGTATGTTTATGGGTTGCTTATCATAGCTGCATAAATTTAAATAGCTGTTGTTTGTAATTGCTTCAAACCTTTTTCCGAAATCTCCTGTTAATATTTTTATACCAATAAAATAAACTGTCAAAAGCCCCACACCCGTTACGATTGAAGACAACCAAAAGAGAATATTTTTTTTTCTTACGAGATCCAGTATTGCCAAGTATAACACCAATGGAAAAATAAGAAGTATTGTTTCTTTTGATAAGAAAGCCATAAAGAGAGAGGTACTAAATAGCCCTGCAAATAATGCCGTGTTTTTTTGTTGCCCGTTATTGTACTTGTATTTACCTAGACAATAGAGCGACAATAATACAAACAGTGCTACATAAATATCAGGCATTATTTTATCAGAATAGAAGATAAACCAATTTGATAATAGGGTCATTGAAAGGCCTAAAGTCAGAGTAAGATTGCTTTTGTTTCTTAGCTCTAAGAATACCAGCAGTAAAATACCGGATGTAGCGATTAATGGTGGTAATGATGATGAAAAATCAGATACTCCAAAAAGCAAATAAGATAATCCAGTGAAAACAATTACAGGCAACCTGTATGTGAAATGATTATCGTAATCAATAATTCCCTTTGAAAAACCACTCGCCAATTTAGCATATTCCATGTCGTCATATCCATAGTGCCCTATGTAGGCAAAATTATGATATGCTATTAAGATTAATATGAAAAAACAAAAAATGGGAAAAGAGCCAAGTTGCTGATATTTCATCAAGTAACTAATTTATCAATAATATTTTTGTGACAAATGTCTGGCTTCCATCCTCATTAGAACAGAAGACCATATATACTCCCGACTTGGATTTTTCTCCTTTAAAGTTTTTACCATACCATATCGCTTGTCCCCCCAATGCTTTTGTTTCATAAACAAGCGCACCACTTATATCAGTTATTTTCACATTTACATTTTCTACTAGACCGGTAATTGCAATAGGCCCCTCATATTCGGGTTTAACCGGATTTGGAAATACATATGCATTGGTATAATCTTCATTTCCTTCCGTCGCATCACTTTTATAGGAAATTATTCCTTCATTGGTTGCAAAAAATACCTCTCCTGTTTTAGAATTAATTGCAATTGATAATACTTCATTAGAGAGTAAGGGGCTATTATCAGAGGTGAAATGAAGTAGTTCATTAGTGCCATCAGCTGACATTAAGTATACTCCTGAATTTTGTGTGCCAATCCATTTACGATTAGCACCATCTACAACAATAGCGGTCACAACTTCTGTTTCTAATAGTATTTGTGTATGCCCATCTTGCTGAATGTAAATTTGTTGTGCATCACACTGGGAGGAGAAAATATTTTCAGCACAATAAAATACAGTTAGTCCTTTATCGGTGCCTATCCACATCTCGCTGTTTTTATCTTCTGTAATACAAATCACCTCATTACTGGGTAAGTTCCCTTTTCCCACACCTACACTTAATTTTTTTATTTTATCATCACCAGTTGCCCATGTTCCATTTTCATCATATACAATCATACCCCCACCCCTAGGTAATTGCATCCATTTTTGATTGTATTGATTGATGACCAGTTGCGCAACAGTAGGAGTAGTTACGAGTCCACCAAAATTAAAACTTTGCCAAGTGCCATCTTTTTTTCTAACTACTAATGGGTTTATTGCGTAACAATTGGTCATCCAAAGATTTTCATCTTTATCGTAAGTCATACTAAAAGACCCGACCCAATGAAAAGAGGCATCTCCTCGCGATTGAAGAGCGCTATTTGTTTCATTTAGTAAATTTATTTGCTTATTATTCTTAATTTCTGCAACACCTTTCCCTAAGGTACTCATGAATAGATGTTCCTTATCGCTTGGATCAATCGCAATCGATACAACATCCCTTAAAGAATCTAGCTCCAATATTTCATCTCTTGTAATTTTCGACCAAACTTCGTTACTAAACTTATATGCTTCAGCTCTATTATATACTCCTATCCATATTGAACCTGCTTCTCCTCTTGTTACCCATAAGTCCTCCTTATTCATTAATAAACTATATGCTTCAGAAGTATTAGGTCCATCCGGTAAAAAACTTACTGTGCCACCCCATGTGTCATAATTTTTTATAAGCCCGTTTTGGTTGTCAACTATCCAAGTAGTTTTCTCATTTGCTAAATCAATTATTGCTTGTTGCGGTTCTACGATAAGTGGCGGGCTGGTAGTGAAACTACCTAATCTATTTGTCAATTTGCCGTTTTCGGTATAAAAATCTATAGAACCTGCAAAAGAGATTACCAGTTGGTTG
>Ga0154020_10009859_pt1 | contig 10976 bp, 10 predicted proteins | sample Klosneuvirus_201_FD_109709 | JGI IMG/M metagenome (GOLD analysis project Ga0154020, IMG submission 109709) | Active sludge microbial communities from wastewater, Klosterneuburg, Austria - Klosneuvirus_20160825_MG | ecosystem: Engineered > WWTP > Aerobic digester > Activated sludge | place...
CGGGGAGGTGAAGGGCTTCGACGTTGGCACCTACCTCCCGCCCAAGGAGGCACGCCGGATGGATGTCTTCATTCATTACGGCATGGCGGCGGGCATCCAGGCGATCCGGGATTCCGGACTGGAAATCACCGATGAGAACGCCGTCCGCATCGGCGTGAACATCGGCTCCGGCATCGGCGGCCTGCCGATGATCGAGGACACCCACAACGATTTTCTCGGTGGTGGTCCCCGCAAGATATCGCCGTTCTTCATTCCCGGCACCATCATCAACATGATCTCGGGGAACCTGTCGATCATGTTCGGGCTGAAGGGGCCGAACCTGGCGGTGGTGACGGCCTGCACCACCGGGCTGCATGCCATCGGCACCGGGTTTCGCATGATCCAGTACGGCGACGCCGACGCCATGGTCTGTGGCGGCGCGGAATCCACCGTGACCCCTCTGGCCATCGGCGGGTTTGCCTCGGCGCAGGCGCTTTCGACGCGCAACGACGACCCAGCGACGGCCAGCCGGCCCTGGGACAAGGGCCGCGACGGCTTCGTCCTTGGCGAGGGCGCCGGCGTGCTGGTCCTGGAGGAATACGAACACGCCAAAAAGCGTGGCGCAAGGATCTATGCAGAGTTGGTCGGCTTCGGCATGAGCGGCGACGCCTTCCACATGACGGCACCGGATACCGACGGCCCGCGCCGCAGCATGGCCAATGCCATGCGGGATGCCGAAATCAACCCGGACCAAGTGCAGTATCTGAATGCTCACGGCACGTCGACGCCCCTGGGCGACAAGAACGAGACCGATGCCATCAAGTTGGCCTTTGGCGACACGGCCCGCAAGCTGGTGGTGAATTCGACCAAATCCATGACCGGGCACCTGTTGGGCGGGGCAGGCGGCCTGGAATCGGTGCTGACGGTGCTCGCCGTGCACCACCAGGTATCGCCTCCCACCATCAACCTGTTCGAGCAGGATCCGGAATGCGATCTCGACTATTGCGCCAATACCGCGCGCCAGCTCGGAATCGGGATCGCGCTGAAGAATAACTTCGGGTTCGGCGGCACCAACGGGACGCTGGCCTTCCGGCGCGTTTGAGCGTCGGGATCCGATTGTCGGATGCAACTCCCGCATCGGCTGGCCCTGGGTCGGTCCCGTTTGCTTGCCTCCACGCTGGTTTTGCTGATCCTGGCTACGCTGACCAGTGTGGTTTTGCTGCCGCTTGCCCCCTGGATCAAGCTGTTCATCGCCATCCCGGTGGGGATCTCGGTCCTGGTTTCGCTATACCAGCATGCGTTGCTTCTCGATAAAGCCGCAGCGAAGTCGTTGCTTCTGAAGGCCGATGGTTCTGCAGAGGTCATGCTGGCCGACGGCTATTGCTTCGAAGCGCGGGTGTCTCCGCGATCCACGTTGTTCCCCTGGCTGATGGTGCTGCGGCTGGACAGGATGGATTCCGCTCAGGCCAGGTCGCTGCTGGTCCTGCCGGACATGCTTCCCCAAGAGGACCTGCGGATTTTGCGCTGCTGGCTTCTCTGGAAGGCTATCTGAACCGATTGCGCAGGACGGTGTTGCGGGCCCTTGCCAGGGTGTCAGGATAATCCCGACTGGCGTGCAGCCCCCGGCTTTCCCTTCGCCGCTGGGCGCAGCGCACGATCAGATCGGCCGTCAGGACGAGGTTGCGCAACTCGATGAGATCGTTGGATACGCGGAAATTGGCGTAGTACTCGTCAATCTCCCGTTCCAGCAAGCGGATGCGGTGGCGCGCGCGTTCGAGCCGCTTGTTGGTGCGCACGATGCCGACGTAGTCCCACATGAAGCGGCGCAATTCATCCCAGTTGTGGGAAATGACGATTTCCTCGTCGGCATCCGTGACGCGGCTCTCGTCCCATCCCGGCAGGGAACGGTGATGCCGGCGCCCTGACTTGAGGATGTCCTCGGCAGCCGCCGTTGAAAAGACCAGGCATTCGAGCAATGAATTGCTGGCCAGGCGGTTGGCGCCATGCAGGCCGGTATATGCCGTTTCCCCGACCGCGTAGAGGCCGGGCAGGGCGGTGCGGGCGGCGAAGTCCGTGACGACGCCGCCGCAGGTGTAATGCGCGGCGGGGACGACCGGGATAGGCTGCTGGGCGATATCGATTCCAAGCTCCAGGCAGCGGGCATGGATGTTGGGAAAGTGTCCGATCAGGAACTCGGCAGGCTTGTGCGTCATGTCTAGATAGACGCAGTCGAGGCCGCGCTTTTTCATCTCTAGATCGATGGCGCGGGCCACGATGTCGCGGGGCGCCAGTTCAGCGCGACGATCGTGCTCCGGCATGAAGCGTTCGCCGCTCGGCAGGCGGAGGATGCCGCCCTCGCCCCGCATCGCCTCCGTGATCAGGAAGGTCTTGGCCAGGGGATGGTAGAGACAGGTCGGGTGAAACTGGATGAACTCCATGTTGGCGACCCGGCAACCCGCCCGCCAGGCCATGGCGATGCCGTCGCCGGTCGCCGTATCGGGGTTGGTGGTGTAGAGATAGACCTTGCCGGCGCCGCCGGTGGCGAGCACCGTGTGCGGTGCGGCAAAGGTTTCCACATGATCCGCCTGCTTGTCGAGGACGTAGGCGCCATGGCAGCCGCTGTCGGGCAGGCCGAACTTGGCGCCACTGATGAGATCGATGGCGATGTGGTGCTCGAAGATACGGATGTTCGGATGGTCGCGAAGCTTGCTTGTCAGGGTGTCCTGCACTGCCGAACCGGTGGCGTCGGCGACGTGGATGACCCGTCGGTGACTATGCCCGCCTTCCCGGGTGAGGTGATAGCCCTGGCCGGAATCGTTCAGGGTAAATGGCACGCCCTGGCGGATCAGCCAGTCAATGGCCGCCTTGCCCCTTTCGACCACGAAGCGGGTAATCGGGCGGTTGCAGAGACCGGCGCCGGCAACCAGGGTGTCGCGAATGTGGGCCTCGATCGAATCCGCATCGTCGAGCGCCGCGGCGATGCCCCCCTGGGCCCGGCTGCTGGCGCTATCCTCGAGCAGGCGCTTGGTGACCAGGGCGACCTTTTTGTGCGGTGCCAGCTGGAGCGCCAGTGCCTGGCCGGCAAGACCGCTGCCGATGATCAAAACGTCAAATGCCTGCACGTGGTTGGGGGGGATTAGGGGCCCGAAACTATACCACCGCGGGACAGCGACCGGAAAAGCTCCGTCCGTCCATGAACCTTTCTGCCGAGGGGTTGTCTTTTCCGTAGTTGGCAGAGCTACTCGGATACGTCGGCTATACTTGCGGCTTCTCGGCCCGACCCCTTCGGGACGATTGAACTTACTAAAACACAGCCGCTCGAATGGGAGAACGTGAGGTAGACCAGCAACTGGTCGTGCGCGCTCAGCACGGCGACCAGCAGGCGTTTGGGCTGCTGGTGTCCAAGTATCAGCGCAAGCTGGCCAGGTTGTTATCGCGACTGATCCGCGATCAGGCCGAGGTGGAGGACGTGGCGCAGGAAACGTTCATCAAGGCCTACCGGGCCTTGGGCAGTTTTCGCGGCGAGAGCGCCTTTTACACCTGGCTGTACCGCATCGGGGTCAATACCGCGAAGAACTATCTGGTGTCGCAGGGACGTCGGGCGCCCACCCGCACGGAACATGATACGGAGGAGGCCGAAGGGTTCGGGGAGGGCGAACTGCTGCGCGACATCAACACGCCAGAGCGCCTGCTGTTCTCCAAAGAGATCGGCGAAACGGTGAATTCAGCGATGGAGGCCCTGCCCGAGGATCTGCGTACCGCCATCGTGCTGCGAGAAATCGAGGGCATGAGCTACGAGGATATCGCCAAGATGATGGATTGCCCGATCGGCACGGTGCGTTCGCGGATATTCAGGGCACGCGAGGCGGTCGCAGAAAAACTCAGGCCGTTGCTGGATACGGCGCCGGACAAGAGGTGGTGAGAATGAAATCAGAGATATCTGCATTGTTGGACGACGAGCTCGAACAAGGCCAGGCGAACCGGGCGATCGACGCCCTGCGGCGCGACCGCGAACTGCAGCAAGCCTGGGATGTCTATCATCTGATCGGAGACACCCTGCGGCAGTCCCCGGTCCTGTCCCCGGACTTGTCGACCCGAGTGATGTCCCGGCTGGCAGAGGAACCGGTGATCTTCGTGCCCGCCAGACCGCCGAGGCCGACTCCGCTGCGCTTCGCGCTGCCCTTGGCCGCTTCCCTCATGGGCATGGCTGCAGTCGGCTGGATCGCCTTGACGCTGAATGCTCCACAGCAGCAGGAATTGGCTGCCCAGCAGCGCCCGCAGCATCAGCAGACAACCTCGGCGGTTCAGCCGCCCGCTGGCGCCCTGAAGGAATACTTGGTGGCGCATCAGGCCCATTCGCCGAGCGGCGGAATACAGGGTGTGGCGCCCTATGTGAGGACGGTTTCGGAGATTCGGCAGGGCGCCCGGCCATGAAGTTGGTTTCCGCCCTGGCCATGCTGGCCGGCTTGTTGGCGACCACGGCCCATGCCGATCCGCAGGACGAGGTGATGGGGTGGCTGCAGAGGATGACGACTGCGGCCAAAAAACTCAACTACACCGGCACGTTTACCTACCAAAGCGGCGGCGGAACCGAAACTTCGCGCATCATCCACCTGGTGGATGCGGCGGGAGAACATGAAAAGCTCGAAGTGCTCGACGGTAGCCCGCGCGAGGTGATTCGCAGCAACGACGAAGTCAAGTGCTACCTGCCCGAGGACAAGGTGGTGATTATCGAAAAGCGCAGCCAGCACAAGGCTTTCCCGGCGCTGCTGCCGGTCTCGGTCGGCAATCTTGGCGAGTCCTACCTGATCCGCAAGGGCGAAACGGCGCGCATTGCCGGTTTCGACAGCCAGCAGGTGGTGCTGGAGCCGAAGGACACCCTGCGTTATGGCCACCAGTTCTGGGCGGATATCCAGTCCGGCCTGATCCTCAAGGCGCGCACGCTCAACGAACGCAACGAGACCATCGAGCAGTTCGCTTTCTCCCAGCTGCAGATCAATCCGCCCATCGACAAGGATGAGCTCAAGCCCCATTCGAATACCGAAGGCAAGACCTGGCGGATCCACAACGCCCGCGCCTCGCAAAGTCTCACCGCCGGTGGGGACTGGCATTTCAGGACGCAATTGCCCGGATTCAAGAAAGGCGCAGGCATGAAGCGGCAGGGCTGGCGCGGAAGCGGCGTGGACACAACCCATTTCATTTTCTCCGATGGCTTGGCTTCGATTTCCGTGTTCATCGAGCCGCGGACCGATCAGGAGGCCGTCACGTCGACCTATTCGGCGGGCGCCATCAACGTCTACAAGCGAACGGCCGGCAAGCATCTTCTGACGGTGCTTGGAGAAGTCCCCATGACGACCCTGATGCGGCTCGGCGACGGAATCGAGCCTAGAAAGAAATGATGGATCAGGAGGCCGTCGTGATGCGTGTCGAGGGCAGCCATGCGCTTGTGGAGGTGGCTGGCGCGGGCTGCGGTCGTTGTCATGAGACGGACGGATGCCAAAGCGGCATCATGGGCCGCGTTTTCAGCGATCGCCCCCGGCAATTCCGCTTACCCAATGGCATTGGCGCTGCGCCAGGCCAACAGGTGGTCGTGCGTACGGCGGAAGGGGCCACCTTGCGGGCGGCGCTGCTGGCCTACGTGCTGCCAGTCCTCTCGTTGCTGGCCGGGGCCTGGGTCGGCACGGCTCTCGGTCAGGGCGACGACCTTGCCGGCGCCCTGGGCGCCCTGGGCGGGCTGTTGCTCGGCGTCCTGGCGGGACCGACTTTTCGCAATCTGGTCGGGCAGCCGGTTCTCCTCAAGTCGGACAACATTAATTGCACATCCAAGGAAGCTTGCAGATGATGATCCTCAGAATTCTCTTTTCCGTCCTGCTTTCGCTGACCGCCCTGAATGCGGCGGCGCAAGCCAGGGAGTTGCCTGATTTCACCGAACTCGTCGACCGGCACGGCCAGGCCGTCGTCAATATCAGCACCACTCAGACGATCCGCGGCAATCGCGCCCTACCGCAGTTTCCGGAACTCGACGAGGACGATCCGATGTTCGAGTTCTTCAAGCGCTTCATTCCGCGCCAGTCTCCAGGCATGCCGCGCGAGTTCCAGCACAAGTCGCTGGGTTCCGGATTCATCATCAGCCAGGACGGCTATATCCTGACCAACGCCCATGTCGTCGACGCCGCCGATGAGGTGGTGGTCAAGCTCACCGACAAGCGCGAATTCAAGGCCAAGGTCATTGGCGCCGACAAGCGCACCGACGTGGCCCTGATCAAGATCGAGGCGAGCGGGCTGCCGGCCGTCAGGATGGGCGATCCGGGCAAGCTCAGGGTGGGCGAATGGGTCGTGGCCATCGGTTCGCCGTTCGGCTTCGAAAGCTCCGTGACGGCCGGCATCGTCAGCGCCAAGGGCCGGTCCTTGCCTCAGGAGAACTTCGTCCCTTTCATCCAGACCGACGTGGCCATCAATCCGGGCAATTCGGGCGGGCCGCTGTTCAACATGAAGGGAGAAGTGGTCGGCATCAATTCGCAGATCTACAGCCGCACCGGCGGCTATATGGGCGTCGCCTTCGCGATTCCCATCGATGTGGCCATGGAAGTCCAGAGCCAGTTGCGCGCCAGCGGCCGGGTCAGCCGTGGCCGTATCGGCGTGGTGATCCAGGAGGTCACCAAGGAACTGGCTGATTCCTTTGGCCTGGCCAAGTCCGCCGGGGCATTGGTGAATGCCGTCGAGAAGGGCGGTCCGGCCGACAAGGCGGGGGTCGAGGCCGGCGACATCATCCTCAAGTTCGATGGCAAGACAGTGAATGCCTCCAGCGACCTGCCGCGGATCGTCGGCGCCACCAAGCCGGGCAGCAAGGTGTCGCTCCAGGTTTGGCGCAAGGGCGGCAGCCGCGAGCTGACCGTGACCGTCGGGGAAATCCCTGAAGAAAAAACGGCTCAGCGCGGCCATAAGCGCAGCAAGCCGGCGGAAGCCGCCGCCAACCGCCTGGGGCTGGTTCTGAGCGATCTGACGGCCGAGCAAAAGCGCGAGCTGAAAATCGACCATGGCGTTCTGGTCGAGGATATCCGCGCCAACGGCAGCCGCTCCGAACTGCGGCCCGGGGATGTCATCCTGGCCATCGTCAGCCGGGGAACCAGCATCGAGGCCCGCACTGTCGATCAGTTCAACCGGCAGCTGTCCCAGATCGACAAGACGGCGACGCTCACCTTGCTCGTCAAGCGCGGAGAACAGCAGACCTACATTACGCTCAAGGGGCTCGGTGAAGTGAAATAGTCCGACGACTTGCGCAGTCGTCATGGAAACCCGTCATTCCATTCAGGACATTGTCTCGGGACGTGCTTAGTCGCCGGATTTCCGGTAAAATTCAACGTTTTGTAACGTTTCCGAAAGGGTGCCTTGCAGCACCCTTTTGTCTATGATGGAGCACATCCGCAATTTTTCGATCATCGCCCATATCGACCATGGCAAGTCGACCCTGGCCGACCGCATCATCCAGCTGTGCGGCGGGCTGTCCGAACGGGAAATGGAAGCCCAGGTGCTCGATTCCATGGACATCGAACGGGAGCGCGGCATCACCATCAAGGCCCAGACGGCAGCGTTGCAGTACAAGGCGCGCGACGGCCGGCTCTACAACCTCAACCTGATCGACACGCCAGGACATGTCGATTTTTCATACGAGGTGTCGCGCTCGCTGTCGGCCTGCGAGGGAGCGCTGCTGGTAGTCGATGCCTCGCAGGGTGTCGAAGCACAGACGGTCGCCAACTGCTATACGGCCATCGAACTCGGCGTCGAGGTCGTGCCGGTGCTCAACAAGATCGACTTGCCGGCAGCCGACCCGGATCGCGCCCGGGAGGAAATCGAGGACGTGATCGGCATCGATGCCACTGAAGCCGTCCTGGCCAGCGCCAAGACCGGGCAGGGAGTGGAAGACATCCTGGAAGCCATCATTGCCCGCATCCCCGCGCCCAAGGGCGATCCTGCCGCGCCGCTCAAGGCGCTCATCATCGATTCCTGGTTCGACAACTATGTGGGCGTGGTGATGCTGGTGAAGGTGGTGGATGGCAGCCTGCGGCCGAAAGACAGGATCCTGCTGATGTCCGCAGAGGCGCAGTATCCCTGCGAACAGGTCGGCGTATTCACGCCCAAGTCGCAGGCGCGCAGCGCCTTGTCGGCAGGTGAGGTCGGCTTCGTCATCGCCGGCATCAAGGAACTGAAGGCGGCCAAGGTCGGCGACACGGTGACGCTGGCGGATCGCCGCGCTGCGGAGGCGCTGCCCGGATTCAAGGAGATCAAGCCACAGGTCTTCGCCGGCCTCTATCCGGTCGAGGCGAACCAGTACGACGCCCTGCGCGAAGCGCTTGAAAAGCTCAAGCTCAACGACGCCTCCCTGCACTACGAGCCAGAAGTGTCCCAGGCGCTGGGGTTCGGTTTCCGCTGCGGTTTTCTCGGCCTGCTGCACATGGAGATCGTGCAGGAGCGGCTGGAACGAGAATACGACATGGACCTCATCACGACCGCGCCGACGGTGGTCTACGAGGTTCTGATGCGCGATGGCACGGTGCTGTCCGTCGAGAATCCCTCGAAGTTGCCGGATCCTTCCAGAATCGAGGAAATCCGCGAGCCGATCATCACCACCACGGTGTTTGTCCCCCAGGACTACCTGGGTGCGGTCATCACCCTTTGCGAGCAGAAGCGCGGCGCCCAGGTGAACATGCAGTACCACGGCCGCCAGGTCATGCTGACCTATGACATGCCCATGGCCGAGGTGGTCATGGATTTCTTCGACAAGCTCAAATCCGTTTCCCGCGGCTATGCCTCGCTCGACTATGAGTTCAAGGAGTACCGGCCCGCCGACGTGGTCAAGTTGGACATCCTGATCAACGGTGACCGGGTCGACGCGCTCTCGGTCATCGTGCACCGCGCCAATTCGCAGTACCGTGGCCGCGAACTGGCTTCGAAGATGCGCGAATTGATCCCGCGCCAGATGTACGACGTGGCCGTGCAGGCCGCCATCGGCTCCAACATCATCGCCCGAGAGAACATCAAGGCTTTGCGCAAGAACGTTCTGGCCAAGTGCTATGGGGGCGACATCACCCGCAAGCGCAAGCTGCTGGAAAAGCAGAAGGCCGGCAAGAAGCGCATGAAGCAGGTTGGCAGCGTGGAAATTCCCCAGGAGGCTTTTCTGGCGGTTCTGCGCGTGGATTCAAAATAGGGGTTATCTTGAACTTTGCACTGATCCTGTTTCTGCTTACCTTGGCGACCGGCACCATCTGGGTGTTCGACCTGCTGGTCATGAAGAAGCGCCGCGCCCCGGACGCCAAGGAGCCATGGTGGGTGGAGTACGGCGCCAGCTTCTTCCCGGTCATCCTGGCGGTATTCCTCCTCAGATCGTTTCTGGTCGAGCCGTTCAAGATTCCCTCCGGCTCGATGATCCCGACCCTGCTGGTGGGCGACTTCATCCTGGTCAACAAATACACGTATGGCATCCGCTTGCCGGTGATCAACAAAAAGGTGCTTGAGGTGAATTCCCCCCAGCGCGGCGATGTCATGGTTTTCCGCTGGCCGGAGGATCCTTCGCTGGATTACATCAAACGGGTGGTTGGCCTGCCGGGCGACAAGGTGGCCTGGCAGAACAAGCGGCTGTTCATCAACGGCGGCGAAATTCCCGCTGCACGGCAATCGGACTATCTCCATCCGGATCGGCTGTATTATTCCAGCCAGTACGAGGAGAAGCTCGGCAATGCCGCCCATAAAATCCTTCTGGACAAGGATGCGCCGGCCTACGTCTCCCAGGTCCTGCAATACCCGGGCCGCGACAAGTGCATCTACAATAGTTCTGGTGTAACCTGCGAAGTCCCGCCGGGCCATTACTTCGTCATGGGAGACAACCGGGACGCCAGCAGCGACAGCCGGGTCTGGGGATTCGTCCCGGAACAGAACATAGTCGGCAAGGCGTTCTTGATCTGGTTCAATTTCGGCAACCTTCAGCGTATCGGCGGATTTAGTTAAGGAGGCGAAATGAAAAGAAAGCAAGGTGGAATAAGCCTAATTGGGCTAATACTGGTTAGCATAATTCTCATTGGAGTTGCTTTGGTTGGGATGAAGGTAACACCTTCCATAATTGAATACTTCACAATAGTAAAAAATATAAAGGTTATAGCGTCTGGTATCGAGGGCCAAGGTACCGTGGCTGAGATACGCAAGGCGTACGATAAAAAGGCTGAAGTTGATGACACCCCGAGCGTGACAGGTGCCGATTTGGATATCAGCAAAGAAGGTAATCAAGTCGTCATTTCCTTCGAGTATTCGAAGAAGATCAATCTGGCTGGCAATGTCAGCCTATGCATTGACTATGCTGGGAATACCTCGGGTAAAAATCGTGCTATTGAATGAGTTGTGATCGACATATGTTTTTTCAGCCGGCTGAAACGGCAGCAGGGTATTCTTTCCACAATAAGGAATTACTTCAACAAGCATTAACGCACAGAAGTTTTGGGGCGTCACACAATGAACGCTTGGAGTTTCTTGGTGATAGCATTCTCAATTGTGTTATTTCTTTGTTCCTGTTTGAGCGCTTCAGAGATATCCGAGAGGGGGATCTGTCTCGACTAAGAGCAAACCTCGTCCGCCAGGAAAAACTCCACGAAATCGCGCATAGCATTCATCTCGGTGAGTTTCTTCGTTTAGGCGAGGGAGAAAGAAAAAGCGGCGGACATAGACGTCCTTCAATCTTGGCGGATGCCCTTGAAGCTCTCTTCGGAGCTATATACCTGGATGGCGGGTTTGAGAAAACGCGAGAGATTGTTCTCAGGCTTTATGCGCCGTATTTTTTAAATCTGGATCCACGACAATCTGGTAGAGATGCTAAAACCGCCCTGCAGGAGCATCTTCAGGGCAGGCACATGGCTTTGCCGCAGTACCACCTCAAAGCCACGCATGGCGAAGCCCACGCCCATGAGTTCGAAGTCGAGTGCCTGATACCCGAACTTGGAATCGCCACCATA
>Ga0154020_10009860_pt1 | contig 10975 bp, 10 predicted proteins | sample Klosneuvirus_201_FD_109709 | JGI IMG/M metagenome (GOLD analysis project Ga0154020, IMG submission 109709) | Active sludge microbial communities from wastewater, Klosterneuburg, Austria - Klosneuvirus_20160825_MG | ecosystem: Engineered > WWTP > Aerobic digester > Activated sludge | place...
ACGCGACCAGCGCGACCAGTCGAATGAGATCATGCTCGACCAGCACGACAAGCTCCTGAGCGACCTGGGCGAGGCTCGTCGCGTTTTGACAGACATTGAGCAGAAACACCGCGAAGAGGTCCGCGAGAAGGATGCACGCATCTCCCGCCTTGAAGAGGAGCTTCGCGCCAAGATGGCCCCGTCCGCTTCGCTGAACGAGGCCCACTGGCAGCGGACTTGCTTGGGTCACCTGATCAAAGCCATCACGGCCGAGTTAGCGCAGACTGGCGTTCGCATCCACCCCATTGCTGATCAGGAGGTCTTGTTGGCTGAGCTCCTCACCATCCCATTGGACGAGTGGCCGCGAAGAGTGCGCGCTGAGCTGTTGCCTGAGTGGCTGCAACGCTTTCAGAATGAAGATAGTGGATTGTAAATCACGACGATTATGTTTTGCACTGGCCTCATCGGATGGCCAAGATGCTGATTATATTAGAAGGTTCCTTCGAGCGATACGCATTTGGAAACAATTTGCCTCTAATATTTGGATTCAAAGACAAAGAGAGTAGTGGGGATGGTGAATTCAACAGTCAATTGACCCCTGTGGTGGGCAACGGTGAAAGTCATTCTGTTTTTTTTGTTTTCTGAGCGAGGGGAGCAGATTAAGAGAAACCATCATTGAGAGACTGCTGCATCTCCTTCATGATGTTGCTCTGCTCCAGCAGGTCGACCTGGGGCGCCTCCTGCTGTCTCCGCTGGCGCTCCTCTTCACGAAGTCGCGCAATCTCTGCCTCTCGCTCGCGCTCGCGTTGCTCTTTCTCGGCTCGCTCGCGCGCGGCTGACTCTTCAACAAGACGGCGCTGGTCGTCTTGTTGCTTCTGAGCTGCCCTCTTCGCGGCTAACTCGCGCTCTTCTTTCTCCTTCTCGAGTTGCTGCTGAATGGCAGTGCGGTTCTTGAACTCGGACCAGAGCGGCACTTCCTCCTTGGCGTCAACGTCCATCCCTTGCTTGTCCGCAGAGTTGGCGAGACTACCCCAAGACGCTTCGTTGACCTCAATGGGGCCACCCGTGGGGGCCTCTGGGACGAAGAGCTTCGGCGCTTGCATCGAAGGCGATGGAGCAGGTACATTGGCGGGCATATTGGGGGCGCGACCTTCCTCGTCATCGCTCGAGCTTGAAGAACTCTCAGCATTGCGATTAGCCTCGAGAGAGTGTTGAGGCTCGCTCTTCACGTCAACAGCCGTGGGCTCAGTGGTGGGCTCGACGGGTACGGGGCGGCGGAGGGGCTCGCTGACAATATTATTAACGATGAGGAACTGCTCCATCTGGCGAAGCAGGCCATCGTCGAGCTCGTCCGTGTTCAAGTCCAGGACGAGAACGTCACTTTTCACGAGGTAGGGCTGCGACTGCTTCACGAGCTCGACCAATCCAGCGGCGTATTGCTCCGACAGATTCTGGGAAGGGAATAAAATCAAACCCCAGACAAAAAAGAAATGAAAGATGAGCGCACATTCATCGTCTGAGAGAGCTGCAGCTTCTCCTCGAAGGAGAGAGGCGTAGCGTTCTGGACAAGAGGAGGGATTTGATACGTCGGGGGAGGGGCCTCCCGGGTTGCCTGCAGCTCGCTTCGAATAGCACTCTCCTCGGATTGCTAAGAGTAGCAAGATGAGCCACATCGAAAAGAGGGAATGACAAGAAAGAAGTAGTGAGCAACAGTACCAGATTGTGGCGCTCAGTCTGCGCGCGCGAGTACGATTCGCGAATTTGGCGTAACTCGGCGCGCGGATCGAACACGGAGAGCTCAACAAGGCGCTTAGCGCGATTCTCAAAGAGGCTGGCAAGAAATTCCGCCATTTTGTAAATATCCGTCAAGGAAGGGTTGAACTGCATAGCATTCGCCCAAATAAGCCTAAAAGACAACCAAGATGACTCAGAGAACGAGAATGACAGAGGGCAGAGCGTCGAGCCTCATGTCGCGAATGTAGTCATTGATCGAAGCATATTGCTTCTTGGTGAATTTGTTCTTCACGGTGCTCAAGTCCATGGGATGCTTGATGACATCCAAGTAATCGGGGATACCGAGCTTGATGGGGTCAACTGGCTCCTTGAAAGGCCACGACCACTGGTGATTGCTGATATCGCGCCAGATTGCCTTGGCCTCCTCCCACGCCTTCTCCTCGCCGCCCGAAGCGCGAACACGGCGACCGCGCAACCATGGAGAAGGAGAGAGAGCGGGATCTTGAGGTTTTCGTTTACCTCCAGGGACAAATTGCGCCGGAGGATTGAGTCGCGGGCGGCCAGGTCCAGCGTGAGAGCGCGCAGGCGCCTGGAAGGAAACATCGGAGCTCGGAGGGTACGTCGGCTTGGTATCGCGCTTCATCCGATCACTCGGAGTGCCCAGTGGAGCAACAGCACGGGCAGGCGATGGCGAGATCGAAGGAGGAGCTGCCATTTGCATGTCCAGCTCAGCGAGCTCGGCGTCGAGAGATTGCAGTTCGCGGAGAAGGACCTCGCGAGATTTGGCAATGTCGGTCGACGACTGGATCGGCTTCGTCAAGCTTGACGAGGACGTCGAAAGCTGGGCTGGTGTGGAGAGCACACCTGTCGGGAAGGCGCTGGACGAAGACGATGATGTGGACGACACCGGCGGCGGAGCAGAGCCAGAAGTGCCGAGGGAAAACTTGAGCTTCTTGGGCTCTCGCTGCTCGGCGTCGGGTTCGCCTTCCGCTTTCCTCTTCTGCCCCGTTTGTGGCCGCACAGGAGTATTCTGCAAAACAAGTCAAAACGTGCTGCGAATGAGGAAAAGAGGGAAAATCCCGACAGGACCACAAGTTATACGGGTTAACGTTAGGGACGAAAAAGGCGCGTAAACATCAGGAGCCGCGAACCTCTGTGGCGGTCTGTATTGGCGCAGCGACAGTAAGCGAAGTGTCCATGGAGACAACAGGTGCGCTAGGAAAAAAGAAATCAGGTTGGGCCAGAACAAGAGGAAGACTCGGTGAAAAAGCAGCAAACGTTGTCTTCGACGCGGCGGACGGAGAGGAGATTCATCGTCCATTGAAACAAATTACATAAATGTCTTCATAATGTTTTCGCGCAGGAAACAGGTGCGAATGGGCCGCAAGAGGACCACGAAGAAAAAAGCAGAAGGCATAGAACGGATGGCCGACCAAGCAACGCCCTGGTGCGCTCCTGCACGCCCAAGCGAGTGCGAAATCTTACCTATCAAGAGACATTTGCGTCTCGAATCCACCCGCAGCTAATTCAAAACTAGACGCGGGGTTGGGGAAGATTTCTTCAGCCATCTTATCTACCCGTTCGCCAAGCTAGCGCCTTGCCGACCGACTACACCGGCGCAGAACAAATAAATAAAGATGAAATAAGAGAGGAAAATATCAAATATTTTCCACTCCCGAAGACGCCTCCCACGAGGGACAAGAGCAAAGTGAGAGGCCACTCAAGGCCAGCCGCAAGTGGCTCAGGGCGGCGAGGCTCAAGAGGAGCGACCTGAACTGTCGGAAGCACATTTGTCCGCCACGCTGCCTCGCTCGAATCCAGAACTGAAGGCGTCAAGGCGGCTCTAAGGCTCTCCATTCTAGTTCGAATGGAGAAATCAAAAGTTCACAAAAATAAAAAGATCAATAAGAAGGGCCACGGCGTGCACTTCGACGTTTTCGCCCACCCGAGGAAGGGCAACAAGAACATCAACAAGTTCGAGGTCACCTTTGACGAGTCCTCACGAAGGTACTTTGAATTTATAGATCACCGCATATAGTATAAGATTCAATTCAGCGTCCAGTGCAGAGGGGCGTGTAACCTGGTTCATTCGCCCCATTGTCTTCCCCCGCGCGCGATTCTTGCTCATCTTCCTTCCGCTTGTAGAGAATTTGTGAATGGTTTTCATGCTCGTAAAATGCAAAGGAGAAAAATTGCTGAGCAAATCCAAGAGCAAAAGGCGCGTAAGGAGCGTATCGAGGCTCGTAAGGAAGTACTACCATCCCTCGACCTTTCCTCGAGCTCATCTTTTAAAGCCATTGCATGTTTAGCGCAAAGAGACCATGATGGCCGCGCTCGCTAAAATGCGCGGTGAGGATGAAAAGATGGACCCCGATATTATGTTCGATTCTGAGCAGCGCAAGAGCAAGTCTAAGGAGGATGAGAACGCGCGCCTGGCCGAGGAGCTCTTCAACGATATCGACGATGTGGAGAGTGGACGGCCACGCGTCGAGGCTGGCCCCGCTGGTCGCCCTGATGACTTCGTTGATTCTCAAGAAGACGATGAAGAAGATAAGTTTGGTGCGTCCCTGTTTCATGGAGCTCTCTCTTTTTTATCACCTCATCAAAGTTTTTCAGCCGAGAAGACCTACGAGACGGATACTCAGACTATTACCACAACAGTGAGGCCGATGAATGGCTCGAGCTCCTCTGACTCCCATAATGGAGATAGCGATAGTGGACAAGATAGTGACAATCAGCAAAGCAATGAGGAGGAGGAGGAGGAAGAGAAAGAGGAGGTCAAACCGCCCCCGAAGAAGAATGTCGTTTCCAATTTCCCAACCTCATTTCAATTCGGATCGCTGTCGGCACCTAAGGTTGCTCCATCTCAGTCAAAGGCGCCATCGCAATCACAAAGTGGCATGAAGAGGAAGGCGAATCCTTCAAAGCAGCACTTTGAACCCTCAAAACACAAACACCAAGCCAAGAAACCCCGACGACAGTAATTTGCGTCCTCTCGGGTAAAAATGACTTTTTGCAATTTTGAAATGAACATCGTGTACAACTGTGAGATTCTAGTCCTGCTCGATGGCACTCACAGAACGTCACTCTCAAAAGATAAGGGCAGAAAGAAGATAGAAGACGACGAGGACGGCCATGAGGCCCGCTATGTAGCCGAGCACGTAACGTTCCTCCTCAGGGCTGAGCAGCCGCATGTGTGGCTTGTAGACTCGTGCCGATGTCACTGAGCGACTCACTTGTGGCTCGACGACCGTCGGGGCCGTCGCAGCGGATGCAAGCGCGAGCGTGGGTGAGGCAGAGGCAGCAGCAACCGCTAGTTGGTACTGCTGCTGAGAATCGGTGAGCTGCTTGGCCGATGCCTCCAGGGCCGCCTTGAGGGTCGCGATCGCACCGTCCTTCTCCAAGAGCGCCTCCTTGCGGAGCTGGGAGACACGGCTCTCCTGTTCGCGGAGCTCGGCGAGGCGACGGGAGGCGTTCTCGAGCTGCTGCTTGAGGTCGTCACGAGCGCGGGCGAGTGCTTTGTTATCCTCCTTGGCGGCAACAAGAAGATCTTTCCCGTCAGTGAGCATGCGCTCAAGCTGCTCGAGCGCGCTGGTATTGCCACCGGCAGCGTCGAGGAGGAGGCGCAGATGTTGAGCCTTGTGCTTGTAGTGGCGCTCATTATTCTTGCTCACAGCAAGGTCAACAATGAGCTGCTCTACGCGCTTCTGCATCTCGGAGACTATGGCCGCGTTGGCGCTGTCGGCCTCTTCGTCTGATGGTACATGGTCCATGAGGCGGAGGGTACGACGACTCTTTCGGGCAGCCTTCTTCCGCGCAGCCTCAGAGGCTTCCGCACTCACTGAGGACTTCTTTTCGCTCTCCGTGTCGGGCGCGCTTTCCGCCTCCTCGAGCTTACTAGCCTCCTCGGTCGAGGCAAGCGAAGGCTCCACGGGAGTATAAGGGCGGTCTTGTTGGCGCGGCGACTTTGGCTGTGGTAGAGTGGCGAGGCGATAGACGCGCTCCTTACCATCCTTGAACTTCGCCGAGTTGGTATGCGAGACATTGATCAGCAAGCCGTCATCTAGGAGCTTCTTACAAAACTCATTAGCGTTCTCCCTGGACCAGCCAGTCGCTTTTGAAACGAGTTCTGAGATGGTCTCGCCGTAGAAGCTATTTTTGTGAGAACGCAGGCGGAACTTAATCGTCTTCTTTTCCAACTTTTGCTCGAGCGTGTCCCAAATATCGTAGACCTGCAATATGATATGAGAATCCTCGCGTTTTCCTTAGACAGCAAATCAATGATGACCTTGGTGTGATTGAAGTCCTCCTCGAGCATGCGAACGGTGGCCAATGGGGCGACCTCAGAGCTGCTCTCATCGCCATTGTCCTCGCTGACGGCAAGAGTTGAGACGTTGTTATCGCTCTTCTTCTTGCTCATCAAACTCGTCCGTTTGTCGTCGACTGTCATCTTCTCTTTCTCCTTCTCTTTCTCAGTCTTTTGGAAGGTGATGCTCTTCTTCTTCTTCATTAGGTCGACTCGTTTGTCATCAGCATCCTTCTTCTCCTTTTCTTTCTCCTTTTCTTTCTCCTTTTCTTTCTCCTTTTCTTTCTCCTTTTCACTCTTCTCTTCGTCTTTGGTCATCTTCTTGCTGCCCTTGGATGATGAATCATCACCGCGCGAACCGAAGACGTCCGCGGAAGGAGAAATGACATTGGGAGAGCGAGTGGGAGGAGTCGATGTGGAGGTCCTCGGACTCGCAATTGCACTGGGAGCCGGAGCAGGGGCACCAGAAGGGATGACAGGAATCACACCCTTTCGAAGCGTCAGCGTGCGGCTGTGAGAAGCCTGGACGGTGAGGCTATGTAGTTCATCCTCGCTCGGCTCACTGAGCTCAACAGTGTTGCTTTTATCAAGAATCGGTGAAAGGGAAGGACTAGATGGGGGAAGAGCAGGAAGGACTGGCTCAGAGAGGACCTTCTTCTCCATCTCCGCAAGCTTTTCCGCCTGTCGCAGGCGAGGGGAGGTCTGGACGGTGAGAATAATAGAGGCAGACCTAATAATGACAATTAGAAAGATGTGAAGAATCAACTAGCTTCAGGTCAACGGGACGCACTTGACACCCTCCTCAAACTCAGTGACCTGCGTCGCAAGGTTCTTGCGGAGCTGTTCTCGCGCCACATCGTATAGCTCAGGATCACCAGAAAGGGCACTATCGAGGATATCTTGGCGGACATCGAAAGGAAGCGCAACCTCGACTGGGGCACCAAAAGCAACGCGATGATCGTTGATCTCGCTGGCCAGTTTCCTACAAGACGGACGCGTAATTAAGGTTCCACAAAGAGAGGGAAAAGAATGACGCACAATCGAATCTCCTTGGTCTCAGTGGCACGGTAGACTCGAGTGGCCTCATAGAGCAGGAAGGCATTGTCGAGACCATCGAAAGGCTCCAAATAATTGAGAAAGGCCATTCGCAGCCGTGGCTTATCCATGATGCCCTCGAGCGACAAGCTCCCATCGATGGGCTCCACGACGTCCGACGTAAACTGCTGCTTCTTGTCTGACGAACTCAGCAGCTGTGAAACCTTGAGTGCTAGAGAGGAATCACCACCAGTTCAGAGAAGATCGATCAATGGATAAACAAAAAGGTACAAAACGCAGATTTTTGGCGCTTCGGCTCGTCGCTCTTCGCCATGGCGGGAGTGCTCGGGGGACGAGAATGGGCCGAGATGCTGTCAGCGGGGGAGTCCTCTCCGACTGCGTCAATGTCATCGACGAAACGAAAAAGGTGGTCTTTGTCATCGTGGAAACCAGACGAACCGCCTGCTGGGTGTAGGAAGCCGCGGTCAATGAGGAGATGGCCGAACTCGATGCAATCAGCGCGAGTCCACACAGTCTCAGCGCCGAGGAAGTCGACAATACGCGATCCTATGGAGTAGTTGAGAAAGGATTGAGTCAAACCTCAACACAAAGAGAACGAACCGGTGCAAGTGAATTTGTAATTTTTGAGACTGCGCTTATTCGTCTTGAGCTCAATGTTCTGCAACATTTTCTCGTACAGCTGAGGAATCTACAGACAACTCACGTAAAATATCGACCCAAGGCGAGGAGAAAATGAGAAGAGACGAGTACCGAATACCCTTTGAAATCGCCTTGTGGAATGATATGTGGCCGCAAGGCTCCAGCAACGACTGATCCGCTCTTGGACAGAGGAGTCGACATGGTCGATGTGGGGCGACTTTCGTTCGAGCTGTTGGTGTTGTTACCGCTCTCCAGCGAATTATCAAGCTGAGCAGGATTAACGTATGAAGCAGAGGTTGGTGGAAGGTCTTCATGGGCAGGGGCCTCCGCTGGAGGCTCCTCCTCGGCTTCCTCGAATTGAACTTGGTCTCTTTGTTCTGCTTCCATCTCAGCATGGGCCTTGCCAACCTCGGTCCTGCTGAACATGGAGCTAATACGATTGCGGATACCACCTTTCTCTCTCTCCTTCTCTTTCTCTTTCTCTTTCTCTTCTTTCTTGTCTTTCTCCTCCTTGGCCTTCCGCTCTTTTTCTTCCTTCCCCTTCTCTTTCTTCTCCTCTTTCTCTTTGAGTTTCTTTTCCTTTTCGAGCTTCTCCTTTTCTTCCTTTTCCTTCTTTTCTCGCTCCTTCTTCTCCTTCTCATCCTTCTCCTTTTTCTCTTTCTCCTCCTTCTCCTTCTTTTTCTTCTCCTTTTCTGACTCCTTGGAATCGATGGGTTCCTCTGTGACCTTGGGCAGAGAGAGCTCGACTTTGGTATCAACCTTAGTCTCAGGCTCGGCAGAGGGCTCCTCAGCATCTTTGCCGAACATACCGCTGAGTCTTTTGAACATGCGACTTGAGCGCTTCTCCTTATTTTCAGTTGACTCTTTAGACTTTTCACCCTTCTCGGCGGAGCTCTTTTCTCGCTTAACCTTCTCTTTGGATCGCTCAGAAGAGTTTTCTTTTGAGGGTGATTCCATCGCAGTGGGCTTCTCCTCCACCTTCGGTGCTTCGACTTTTCCCTCCCTCGCCTTATCCTCTGTCGTAGGCTTCTCTTCGGCCTTGGGCTTCTCAAACCCTTTCGGTTCGGCAACGACAGCAATCGAGGAGTGAGCTGATTTGTGCGCCTCATCGTCCTTTTGTTTCGCTTCACGCTCGGCTTTAGCTTTCTGCTTGGCCTCAAGATCAGCCTTTAGTTTCGCAACGTCCTCCTCGAGCTTCTTTTTGAGAGCATTTTCTGTGCGCGGAGTGGGTGCCGGCGCTGGATTATGTTCTTGGGCAATGTCGAGCTCGTGAGGATCGAACTTGACGTGGGTCTTGGAGGAATCGCGCTTGAGGATCTCTTCCGATTTTTCTGCACCCTCGGCAGACTTGGCGTCGGTTTCGGCCTTCTCCGATTCTAATTCAGCTTTCTTGGCCTCTTCGCTTGCAGCAGCGAGGTCGACCTTCATCGACCGCCGGCTCTTCTCGCGTTCCTTATGTTTTTTGCTCTCTTTAGACTTCTCCTCACTGCCATTATCCTTCTCATTGTCATCATTATGGTGATCGGGCTCGTTTTGGGTTTTTGAGCGCTTCAATTCGCGCTTTTCTTGATCGGTCTTCTTTTCCTTTTCGGACTTTTCTTTTTCGTTCTTTTCCTTTTCGTTCTTTTCCTTTTCGGCAGGAACTATGACGGCTTCAGAGACGGTCTTGGACAGGACCTTTGACCTCCGCTTCTCTTTGTCCTCCTCCTTCTTCTGCTCCTTTTTGATTTTGGTCTTCTTGCTGGATTCGCTACCAGATTCACCATCCTAGATAACTGTCATATTCTTCTCTCCAAGAGTAGACAAGGAAACTGGTAATGATACCGAGATCGAGGCCCCTGACATCTCCATGGTCATCTCTTCACTCTCGCTGATGTCGTCAGCCTCCACCAAGTCGATGCGTCCATTCTCTTGCCTAATGCAAAGGAAATGAGATCACGCGTAAGAATACATTCGATTATGAGAGGACGCACTGGACAGGGCGCTGGCCATTCGCCTTTTTCCACTTGGTCTCAACTTTGACCTATCGACAACAACGCTCAGAAAAACGCGGCATAGCAAAATAGATATGATTAAACCTACAGTCACGGAGGCGGGCGGGTCGAGAGGCTTGTCGTCCTTGGTGAGCTCGGCGCTGACAGTGGTCGAGAAGGAGACATTCGTGGCCGAGGCAAGCTTTGCCAGGTCGAGCATGAAGTTGCCCAACGTCGACGAGGTCAGCGAGCCCTTCTTAGTCTAAGGTATAATAAATAAAAACAATACAGAAAATGATACAAGATCGATTTGGGGCACAGACGGCGAATGGGGAGGAGCGGAGGAGAAGATTACGAGACAAGATGACGACATTCGCCGAGGATCGTCATTGACGAGAACAGCACACGGAGACGCACGTATTTTATGGAGCATGCAAGATCTTTCTTCTCAAAGTGGTCGCCGACGAGCGAGAGGCGCGACTTGAAGGAGACGGGGAGCACAAGGGTCTGGCGAGAGTTGGCCACGACGTCGTCCGCCATTATTGAGGCTTTAGCGGAACTGCCTGAGTCCTTGGGCGCCTTGCCCTTCTTCCATTTCCACAGCAGCTGCGCACCCACTAGCTTCACAGAGAGCGGGCCGACCTCTGTGAGCGTGAGCTCGAAGAGGCACGTGATAACGTCGCTGGCCTTGGAGCGAGACATTGGGGCGTCCTCAAAATCGACGAGGCTCGAGCTCCCAGAGGAAGACGAGCACGACTCAAGTCGACCTCAGCGACCCCGTAATACCTTAAGACGCAAGAACAACAAGCTAATATCGAGCTTGGCAGCTTGCTGACTTGGCTGTGAGGAGGCGATGCCCCTCGACTGCCTCGGGACGGTTAATGTCAGACGGCTTCGAAGTCAGACTGTCGTGGATCGCTCTCTCCCCTTCGCTGAAAACAATGAGCACGTTCTCCTATGAGACTGAGAGTCTCAATGACAGATGACCATCTCATAATATTATCAATTCAAATGAGTTTGAGTGAGAAGAAGACTCGACGCACCCCAATCGGTACCTGCAGTGACCGTACCTGAGTCCAGGACTCATTCTGAGGACGGACATAATTTGCAGAATTGATATCTCAGGCGCTTCCTATTTCACAATCTAAAGCAAAGGGCCGAAATATAATGGCATCAATCAATATTATTTCTGTGACAGGGCTGTAGAAAGTCGACCAAACTTTGTTTTACAGTATACCAACTTATATACTGTAGTCGAAGAGCCGCAGTCAACCACCTGAGTTAAGAA
>Ga0154020_10009865_pt1 | contig 10973 bp, 8 predicted proteins | sample Klosneuvirus_201_FD_109709 | JGI IMG/M metagenome (GOLD analysis project Ga0154020, IMG submission 109709) | Active sludge microbial communities from wastewater, Klosterneuburg, Austria - Klosneuvirus_20160825_MG | ecosystem: Engineered > WWTP > Aerobic digester > Activated sludge | place...
AAACTGTCCGATCTGATTTCGTAATCCCTGTCCGATATCAATCGTAACGGGTGTCCGACATCAATCGTAATGACTGTCCGACTTGAATCGTAACAGGTGTCCGGTTTGCGTCGGAATACGCAGCGAGGTGTCGGATGCGCGTTTGACGGGTTTGGTTGGCACCTTTTAACCTGAACAAAATATCTGTCCAATCCAAGGTGCCAACCGCACGAGACCCGCGTCATCATTGGTTGGAATTGGTTTCCACCTTACCTAAGACAGATTCTCTGTTCGCTCGTTTGGTTTGGACAGATGCCCGCCGGACTGTAACGGCCGCCCGGTTCAGCCATCCGGTAAGTGCTTTGGCTGCATGCAACTGCCTGTGGTTCGGGCTGATTCAGGCTAATTCGGTCTATTCCGGCATATTGGACCGATTATTCGTAAAGACTCATCAATCAGAGCGGCTAGACAACCCAGTAAAAGTAAATATAACCCACATTGTTCATCTATAATTACAAACCTCTCAACGAGTCCGGCATCTTGCAATTAGTGCTGAACATTTCCCCATCCGAAACGACTAGAAAGTGGCCAATAGACGAAGCACGAACGCCCGATGACATTGTTCGCCGGGAAAGCACCCCAAGCACGCGAATCGAAGCTGTTCATGGAGTTATCACCCATCACCATCAGAGTTTTCTCAGGCAGATCAAACGTAACAGACTCGTCAGGAAAGTTTGGCGCAATTGAGTAGGGATATCCAATCTGGCTCGCAACGGTCTGGTTCACATGCCCTGAAAACTGGCTGTCAGCCGGCGGTGACTTGGGGTCGAAGCCATAAACAAACTCGAAATGTGGCGTGCTGGCAGTCAGCCGCTGACCATTGATGCGTAGGTGGCGGTCGTTGCCGATTTGCACCTGTTCGCCACCCACCGCCACGAGTCGCTTGATGTAGAACTGATCCTGCGGCAACTGATAGATTCCCCGGGTCTCGAACACAATGATTTCACCACGCTTGGGGGCACGGAAATTGTAAGTGAGGCGGTCCACAAACAAATGATCACCGCTGCGTGCGCGCATCTTAATCACAACTTCACCACGCTTGTAACGATGATCCGGCTGGACTCCTGCGCGGGACCCGAGATCCGATCCGCCCATGTCGGGTGGAAACCATAGTGTGTGAGTCTTCCCGGCAAATACGAATTTTTGGTAAAGCTTGAAAATGGATCCCGCGCGGCCGATCCCAACGGGCGGATTGATGCGTTCCATCTGCCCATCAACGTCGGCCACGAAAAGAACGTAGGAATCTCCGGCGAACCACTGGCGAACGCGTTCCCATCCGGTCGGGATCTCCAAGGCCGCCTGTAGTTTCCTTTGCTCAGCGACCTCCGCCTGGATACGTGCCTGATCGCTCAGCCTGTAATTAATCTTGCTGAAGTCAGGAACCGAAGTGACTCCATACAACGTCGGTTGCATCGAGCCCGTCGGTATCTTGAACGGTTGCAGGATGAACGTGCGGATGCCCATCGCGACGGCGATGGCGACCAGCAGCACCTCGACATTTTCGCGATAACCAGCGTTGGGATAAGGCTTGAGATTCTCGTTCGCCGCCGCCTCCAACCGCATGATATGCGTTTTCAGAATCGGCCGCGGACTCCCCTCGCGCAGTGCCCGCTTCACCTCCGCCATGGCAGACTCAATCTTCTCAACCGCATCAGGACTCAGAATGTCACGCTGATGCTGGAGCAACTTCCAGACGTGGCGTTTCATCGCGACTGCTTCGCGGACCGTCTTTGACAGAAACCAGCGGATGATCGTCATGATGATTGGTCCCCTGCCCTTTACGCTGCGCTATGCCTTCAGCACTTCGATGAACGCCTCCTGCGGGATGTTCACTGAGCCGATGGATTTCATGCGCTTCTTGCCTTCCTTCTGCTTCTCAAGCAGTTTGCGTTTACGGGAAATATCGCCGCCATAGCATTTCGCTGTCACGTCCTTGCGGAAGGCGCTGATGACCTCGGAAGCGACGATCTTGCCGCCGATGGCCGCTTGGATCTTCACCTGAAACTGCTGGCGCGGGATCACTTCCTTGAGTTTCTCCGCGAGTGACCGTCCCCTGCCCTCGGCCTTCGTGCGATGCACGATGCATGAGAACGCATCCATGGCCTCAGTGTTCACGAGCATGTCGAGCTTCACCATGTCGCTCTCCATGTATTCATCGGGTTCATAATCCATCGATCCGAAGCCGCGTGTGATGCTTTTGATGCGATCATGGAAATCGATCAGGATCTCGTTCAGCGGAATCAGACTCGTCAACATCACCCGGCGAGAGTCCAGCGTCTCCGTGTGGTCCACGTTCCCGCGCTTCTCCGAGATCAGCGACATCATATCGCCGATGTTTTCATTCGGGCAGATCACGAACGCCTTCACCATCGGCTCCTCGATTTTCTGGATATACGTCACATCCGGCATGAATGCAGGATTATCGACTTCCTTCATCGTGCCGTCGTTCAGATAAACTTTATACACCACGCTCGGATACGTCGCGATGATGTCCATGTCGTATTCGCGTCGCAACCGCTCCTGGACGATCTCCAGGTGAAGTAGGCCGAGGAAGCCGCAACGGAAACCAAAACCCAGCGCCACTGACGTTTCCGCCGAATACACGAACGCCGAGTCGTTCAGTTTCAGCTTTCCCATCGCCGATTTCAGGTGCTCGTAATCCGCCGTGTTGATCGGGTAGATACCGCTGAACACCATCGGATGAATCTCCTTGAAGCCGGGCAATTCACCCGAAGGATTCCGGGCATCCGTGATTGTATCGCCCATCTTCACTTCGCTTGGGCTTTTGATGTTCGCCGTGATGTAGCCGGTTTCGCCAACCTCCAGCTTCTCGCGCGTGTAAGGCTTCGGGTTAAAACTGCCGACTTCCTTCACCTCATAATTTTTCCCCGAGTGCACCAGCTTGATCATCATGCCTGGTTTGACTTCGCCATTGAAAACGCGCACGTGCGTTACCACGCCCTTGTAAGTGTCGAAATAAGAATCGAAGGCCAGCGCCTGCAAACTTTTCTCCTCCGTCGGCTTTGGCGGCGGGACGCGCTCCACGATCGCCTCGAGAATATCCACGATGCCGATGCCCTGTTTCGCACTGCACGGGATCGCCCACTCGCTGGGGACCGCCAGCACGTCTTCGAGCTGCTGTTTCGCCTGCGGAACGTTTGCGTGGCCGAGGTCAATCTTGTTGATCACAGGGATGATCGTGAGGTTCAGTTTCGCCGCGAGATGATAATTCGCCACCGTCTGCGCCTCGACACCCTGCGCCGCGTCAATCACCAGCAGCGCTCCTTCGCACGCGCTCAAGCTGCGCGACACCTCATAGGCAAAATCCACGTGGCCGGGCGTGTCGATCAGGTTCAACTCGTAAGTCTCCCCGTTCTTCGCCTTGTAAAGCATTGTCACCGGGTGCGCCTTGATCGTGATGCCCCGCTCCTTCTCCAGATCCATCGCGTCCAGCAACTGCTCCGACATGTCCCGCGTGGCGATCGTGCCCGTCATGTGCAACAGACGGTCGGAAAGCGTCGTCTTCCCGTGATCGATGTGGGCAATGATGCTGAAATTTCTTATGTGCGCTGCGTCCATCGTGAAAAAATCCCGGACGTATCCGGGCCGCTGAAGATACTGCGGAAGCGCGTGAAAGAAAGGCAAAACTCCCCCTGCCACGTTCCTGCTCAGCTTGTCCGGCCCATTCGCTCACGCCCGTCTTGCGTCCGCCGCCGCTCAGGGCTAAACCACTCCCATATAGCCCAATTCCCCTCAGACCACTTCACTCGTCATGCCCAAGTTCCATGTCAAAGACACATTCGCGATGGAAAGCCGGTCTCAATTCGTGCTGGCTGGTGCGATTGTGGAAGGCGAGATCCGCCCCGGCATGTTGGTGTGGATTCCACTCAATTCGGCCATAGTGCCGACGGCTCGCATCAATTGCATTGAATATGTCCGGCGGTCAGGTGGTGACGAGGACACCTGTTTGTGCATCAGCTACACCGGGCCGGAGGATCTGGAGTTCTGGAGCGGTTTGAACATCGACGACGAGACCCTTGAAGTCAGAGCCGATGCTTCCGGCGACGACGCCAGGCGACAAGCCATCGCAACAGCCGTCTTGATATTTCGCACCCACCCGGATGCTTCGGAGGAAGAAATCCTCAACCGGCTTCTGGAGCGTGGCATGGACCGGCTCGTGGCGACCCAATTGATTGGACTATTGCCGCTCGCTTACGGACGGGTCTTGCTCTCCGATAATCAATGCATGCAGTTCGCTGACACTTACATTCATCCCGGTGACCACAGCCATGCCGCTCGCGAGATCCGGTTGGACTCCCTGCCCTTGTGGACCGACGCGATCCGCTTCGCGAGGCGGGATGGGGAACCGTTTATTGGCATCGCGAGCCGCAGTCCGGAGGTCCGCGCCATCAATGCCGCACTACTGGACGGCAAAAAAATTGAAACGCTGCTATGCAGTCCGCCGGTGTTCTTGTGGCCCGAATTCTCCATGCCCGTCGGTTCAGGAATAGTCGCGGAGAAGTCGCGCGGGTGGCGGCAGATTTGGCAGGCGCCGGCAGAGCATCCATTGAGCTGGGGCGATCTTACCACGGCAAGAGTTGCGATGGTTTTAGCGGTCCTCGTGGGCTTGGTTGCGATCGGCGCGGTCGGGTATTATGCCTTCACACTGTGGCAGGCAGCTCGCTAAACTACCAAATGACCGGCACGGCAATGGCCACGCGAGAGGTTGGCTCAAAAATTCGGCGTGCAACGGAGGGCGCTCGTTTCTATCTTGGGGCATGACAATTTGGCTGCTTGCAATCGTGCTCGTTCTGTCCCTGGCCGGCCTCGGTTACCGGCAGGGTGCCATCCGTGTGGCGTTCTCATTGGTCGGCATCCTCATCGGGGCGTTGCTCTGTGTTCCGCTGGGCAAGTTGGTGGCCATTCTGCTCAAGGCGTTTGGCGTCGTAAATCCGGTCATACTCTGGCTGTTGCCCGCCGTGATCGCGTTCATCCTGATCTCCGCCATTTTCAAGGGCATCGCGCTGGCGGTGCATCACAAGATTGAAATGCATTTCAAATACAAGGCGGGCGACCTCCGGCTTTCCTTATGGGAGCGATTGAACCACCGGCTCGGACTTTGCCTCGGGGTCGTAAACGGAGTGGCTTATCTCATTCTGATCTCTTTTGTCATTTACGTCATCAGCTATTGGACGGTCCAGATGGAGTCCAGCGGTGAATCGCCCAGAACCGTGCGTTTGGTGACGAAGTTGGGTAAAGATTTGCAGAGTTCGGGCTTCATCAAGACCGCACGAGCGCTGGACCGGATGCCTCCCAGCTATTACGAGGCGGCGGATGTCGTGGGGAAACTTTATCAAAATCCCCTGCTGGAAGCTCGGCTTTCGCGGTATCCAGCATTCCTGATGCTGGGTGAACAAGCCGAATTTCAAGCACTAGCAAAGGACCAGGCCTTCACCGAGATGCGCACGCGGGGGGATTCGGTGGCGCAGCTTTACGCCCATGGGCCCGTGCAGGCCATTGCGGGCAATCCTGAAATACTGCGGAAGATTTGGGGCATTGCGGAACCTAACTTGAAGGATTTGAATACGTTTCTGGAGACCGGGAAATCGGAGAAGTTCGCGGATGAGCCGATTCTAGGCCGGTGGAATTACAATCTCCGCGGCACAGTGGCTGCCTTGCGCCGTGCCCAACCGAACATCACACCGCGCGAAATGACCGCCAAACGCAATTATTTTCAACTCAACTACAGCAAGGCGCACCTGGTCGTGGGCACGGAGAATCAACTCGTTTTGAAAGAATTTCCGAATCCGAAAACGGCTGCTGGCGCCCCGCCGGAACTCCTGACCGCCCAAGGGACTTGGAGTGGCGCGAGCGGAAACTACCATCTGGAATTTAACCTCGCAGGAAGCGACTTCAAACCCTCTGCCGTCATCGAGGGCGACCGCATGACGGTGACTGTGGATAAACTTGCCGTGGTCTTCGACCGGGAATACTGAGCCGGGCACCGCTCAGAATCCATTCCGCCTCACTCTGCGTATTGGTGCCTGCGTCAGAGAAGTCCGCGCATCGGAATTAGCTATGGATTGACCGAGGCCGGCACAGTGGAAGTCAGAACTCCGTTGGGAATCAAATCGAACAGATTTTGGTTGGTGGCAGCCAGCACTACCGGGTGGTCAATCGCCTCGCCCGCTCCCACTGGCGTTGTGGCAATGAATGGCGCGACCGTGCCTGTGTTGCGAGGGCCGGCAAACGTTGGCTGCTTGGCCGGCTTTTCAGCCAAGACGATGGCGGCAAGCACCAGTGCGCAGATTGCGGCGCCGAACGCGCCCGCAAAGATCGGTTTTCCCTCAAGCGATCGCCACAAATTCATCAGCCACGGTGCTTCGTCGTTTAGTTTCTCCAAGGCACCCCTGGTATCACCCGCGCGCTCCTCCCGGATGCGGGAAATGACATTGCCGGGCAGCTTGTTGAAATAACCGGGCGGCGGCAGCTCATGCTTCTTCAGCGCCAGCAGCTTCCTGAGTTGATCAAAATTTTCGTTCTCGTTTTCCATACGCATTACTTAAGGTAGTCGGCCAGATAACCCTGCAATTGCTGCCGCGCATAAAACAGCCGCGACCGCACCGTCCCGATGTTGCAATCCATGATCTGCGCGATCTCTTCATGCGGCACGCCCTGCACATCATGCAATGTCACCACCAGCCGATGCACATCTGACAGCTTGCCCATGGCCTCGTTCAATTTTTCCTGCAACTCCGCCAGACCCGCCTCGCGCCGGGGGGTCTTGTGCGAAATCAACGCCACCAGGTCGGGGTCATTTTCCGCGTTAAAATCAAGGTCGTTCAGGCTCATGCCCTGACGGTTCTTGCGCTGCTTGAGAAAGTTGATCGTCTTGTTGACCGCAATCCGATAGACCCAAGTGTAGAAGCTTGACCCGCCTTTGAACGACTTCAAGGCCTGAAATGCCTTCACGAATGTCTCCTGCACGAGGTCGTTCGCGTCCTCGTGGTTCGAGGTCATGTGGTAGATCGTGCCGTAGATGCGCTCCTGGTAGCGCCGCACGAGGTCGTCGTAAGCCTGCAAATCACCACCGCGCGCCCGATCCACCAGCGCAATTTCCACCTGGGCATCAGGAGAATCAATCTTGCCGCCTCCCGAAGTCGCGGGAGTTTCCGGCTGCCTGCCCTTGTCCGGAGTCGCCATGATGAATTCTCAATAACCCGCACCGAGCGCCGCGACCTGCTCTTCCAAGTAGTCCGTAAGCTTGGCCAGAGTTTGCCGGCCGGCCGATTCCGGCAGTTCCGCAACGCTGCGCCGGGCCGTTTCCAGATACTGATGGATAGTCTCTCGCGAGGGTGTCAAAGTTTCGTATTGCCGGAGCAGCGCCGCCACTCTTGGCAGCGAACCGGGCTCCCATTTGGCCAGCAGGCGCTGCAATTCCGCCCTGTCCGGGTCATTTGCCCGTTCGCGCAGCACGAGCAGCGGCAATGTCATCTTGCCCTTCACCAGATCCGTGCCCAGTGACTTGCCCGCCTTCGCTTCCGTGCCGAACAGATCGAGGCAATCGTCATAGATCTGATACGCGGTGCCGAACGCCAGTCCGAATTGCCGCATGGCCTGACGCTGCGCCGCCGTCCCGCCCGCCAGCAACGCTGCGAGATCGCACGACAAAGCGAACAACTCTGCCGTCTTCATCTCCATGATGCGAAAATATTCAGCCTTGGTGAGATTGAAATTCGAGCGGTTGCGCGTCTGGAGAATTTCTCCGGAGCAAACCGTGTTCGTGGCCGATGCCACAGCGCGGCAAATCTCCGGCGTCGGAAAACTCGCTGCCAGCCGGAGCGCGTGCGCAAACAGGCAGTCGCCGAACAACACCGCGATGTCATTACCCCAGTTCGAAGCCAGCGTCAGTTTGCCCCGCCGGATCTCGGCCTCATCCATCACGTCATCGTGAACAAGCGTGGCCAGATGCACCATTTCGATGATGACTGCAACCGTCACATGGTTCTCGTCGGGTTTGCCCAACGCCCTGGCGGAAAGGGCAACGAGCGCAGGGCGAAGATGCTTGCCGTTGCCGGTTAGAGCGTATTCGGCGTATTGCGCCAGTGCGGGATCAAAGGCATCCACCTGCCGGGCGAGACCTTGGGAAACGGCATCCAGAAACGGCTCCACCGGCTCAACAATCTGTTTCCAGGGGTTGGCCGGGTCGGGGCTCTCGGTGCGAGCGGCCGGGGCGCTGGCCGGCTTGGATTCCGCAACAAACATCGCCGGGAATTTAGGGTTGCGACTATTTCAAGTCAAACCACTTGTCCCTGACCCTGCCCTGGCCACTACGTGCAAATCCACGCCATTGCCTCCGCCAGATGCAATCCTCACGGCTGTAATGCTGGCGAGAGGCTCTCCGTTGGCGCCGAATCGGCGCTGGACGGCTCGCTCTTCTTTTCCGGCAGCAGCTCGCTGTGATTCTTGAGCAGCGATTCCAATGTCCAGCCGGACACGAGATAAGTCCACTTCCCATAGGCCTTCTCCATCGCAAGCTTGTCCGCCAACGCCTTGGTGCGCTCGGCGAATTCCTTGTCGAGCCGCGCCTTGTCCTCCGCTTTTTCGTCGGCACCAGCCTTGCGTTCCTTGGGCAAATCAGCGTGAACGCTGACAGTGAGAGCCTGTTTGTCCTCCCGCTTTGCTCCTGCCTTCAACGTGTAAGCAAAACCATCGAACGTCTCGATTGCGATGGTGGTCGGTTTGTCCAAGCCTAGTGCCTCGGGGCTCGTATCCGGCGCAACGTCGTCAAAGGTCGGCGAAGACAAAGCGTAGCTGAATCCACTGGTCTTGCCGGAATCCAGCGATTCATCCGGCTTTGCGTCCGCCAGCACCCAATCGCTGCCAGTTTCATTCGTGCGCGAGATGGACCAAGAATTCGTCGCCTCTGCGTGTGTGACACGGATGGACTTGATCTTTTCGATCTTGAAGAAATCCTTGTTCAGCCATTGGTTCGCTTCTGGCGCGAGATTCGAAAGCGGATCGGCTACCAACGACACAGCATCCTTCGCCTCACCGACCATCACCCACCGTCCGACCGGGAAGCCACCCATCCCGCCGCCAAATTGCGCGGCTTGTTTGTCCTCACGCATCTGTGCCTTGCCCAGCAACAGCGTCTCCAGAATTTTTCCGCTCGCATCGCGGAACTCAACCCGCGTAGCAGTATTGCTGCCCGGTCCGGGCGGCAACAATTCCAGCCGCCCGAGCTGCGAAGCGCCTATCTGCTCGGTCTGCACCGCCTTCAAGTCACGCAGCTTGATGATCGCGCTGCTGATATCGGCGAAGTTTGCGGGGTAATTGCCGCGCTCCTTCACGGTCCACGCCTCCCCCTTCTTTTCCATGGTCAGCGTGTTCGTCCCTTTCAGGATGGAGATCTGCGCGAGTTCTTCGCCGACCGGCAGCTTGGCCAGCAATTTATTGTTCGCAACCGTGCCGCCGCCCCACGATTCAGATTTTTTGCGGCTCAAAACCAGCCCGCCGATGCCAACGGCCACCACGAGAACGATAAGCAGTAAAATTTGTTTCGAGTTCATTTGGCTCCGGTCTTCTTGCTCTTCACCACGGCCAGCCCGATGCCAAACAAACTTACCAGCATCGGCATGGCCAGGATGTTGACCCACTTCACGTTGTTCTTGAGCGAGTCGATGTCCTTGTTCAGTTCCTTGCGCACCTGCTTGAGCTGCTTGCGCGCTTCCGCTTCCTGTTTCTGGAATTCCGCCAGCTCCTTCACCTGCTCCGGCGAAAGGATGAACCGCTGATTCTTGTCCTTTTTCTGCGACTGCAATTCGTTCAGGCGCTCCTGCGTCTCGCGCAGCTTCAACTCGATCTTCGCGATCTCGGCCTGGAACCGCGCATTCGCCTCGGCTTCCTTCTTCTTCACGACTTCAAACGGCCGGTTGCGGACCGCGCGGCTTCGAACCTGGATCAGGTTCTGATCGCCGGACATCTGTTCCACGCAGTTCTGCGCGAAGCTGAGGTTCGCATTCATCGGCATCGCCATCCGGCCGAACGGACTATCCATCGTGCGCACCGAGAAATTGTCGTAAAGCATGTCAGAGTCGCCCACCAGCACGACAGAAGTCTCGGCCTTCGACTCCTTGAGGAATTCTGCGTTCGCCGGAGCTGCATTCGTGTCCTTTTCACCGGGCGCGCCATCCGGAAACGCTGTCTTGAATTTGCCGGTCAACCGCACGGCGATGGCCTGCTCCTTGTCGTTTGACTTGAAGTCTTTGAGCACCTGATCCGGTCCCATGCTCGCCATCATACCCTCAACGAGCTGCGAATCCCTGGTGCTCTTGAACAGCACGGTTTGCTTCAACCCGGCCGCCGGCGTGCCGCTGAACGAACCCGCCATCGGCAGCCAGACATTGTCGATCTCACTGGTGGTAATGTCGTCCTTATCCATCTCGGACTTGGTGAGCGAAAGCCACGTCGGCTGCCGCGTCGGCTCGCCGTTGCGCCCGCCGAGTTCCATCAACAGGTTCACGTCGGCAACAACCTTGGTCGCATCGAACGTCAGCCCCCAAGCCTTGAGCAACTTCTCCAAGTTCGAGCTGCTGCCCATGCTCATGCCGCCCATCATTGGATTCGAACTCCGGCTGTCGACGAGCGAATACGGGTCCAAGAACGCAATCAACTTGCCCCCGCGCAGGACGAACTGGTCGAGTGCGAATTGAGTCTTGTCCGAAATCTCCTTCGGATGAATCACCAGCAGCACCTTGATGTCGTCGCTGATGGTTTCCGCCGACGGCTCCACGCGCTTGAGATCGAAGTCCGCCTTCAGTTCATTCAACACCACCCACGGTTCGCTGCCGCGCTGCCCCATCTGCTGCATCATCGGGTTCGACGGCTGGCCCCAAATGGGCAAGGCGCTCATTACACCAATGATAGGTTTG
>Ga0154020_10009866_pt1 | contig 10972 bp, 3 predicted proteins | sample Klosneuvirus_201_FD_109709 | JGI IMG/M metagenome (GOLD analysis project Ga0154020, IMG submission 109709) | Active sludge microbial communities from wastewater, Klosterneuburg, Austria - Klosneuvirus_20160825_MG | ecosystem: Engineered > WWTP > Aerobic digester > Activated sludge | place...
AAAGCCTTCCGCCGCATCACGAGGGGCAGACGCCGATCGAAGCCGCCGCATTGGGTAAGCCGATCGTGATGGGCTCCGTCATGAGTAATTTTCGACCGATCGCCGTTGAATTGGTGAAATGTGGGGCTGCCTTGAGCGTGAAGTCTGCGGACCAGCTCGCACTGGCAGTCCCGGACCTTTGGCGCGACCCCGCGCGGCGGCGATCGATGGCGCTCGCGGCGACGCGTTGGCATCGTGTCAACCAAGGGGCCCTGGCTCGCACCCTCGCGGCGTTGTACGAGGAATTGGAGCGTTCGCGGCCTGCGCGAACCTGACCAAGGTCCGACCTAACCCGTTGAATATCTGCGTCGCGGGGCTGGGGTGTTTTCCCGCGGCTTCGACTTGTCAAAAAAATTTGGTTTGCGGGGCATGGGAAGCGCTCTACAACCGCATTCTTTAGCTGGATGCAAACCCACGGACCCAAGCGCGTCTACACCCCTCGGTCAGTTGAGTTCTGGTTCGAAAAATTGTCGGACGAGTGGGAACCGTCGTTCTCGCCCCGGCAGCTCGAAGAAGGGGCGCGCATCTACCGCGAAGGTGAGGTGCGGGAGTTGGAACTGACGGACAAGGATGCCATCGTGCATCGACGGGTGGACAAGCGCGACGAATATGCCGTGATCGAATGGAACTCCGGCAGCCTGCACGTGCGTTCCTCCTCGACCGATCCTGAAGTCGCGCGCGCCTTGGCGGTCGCGGGGCTGCACGAGATCGAAGAGTTGGTCGCGGATGAGGTGTCCCCCCTACCGGGAGACTATCCCGCCGACAACGGTTCCGGCCCACTCAATGGCCATTCGTCAGATTCGCCCTCGGCTTCGTCAGCCTCGCCCAACGGCGGAACGACGAACGGCGCGCCGGAAACGGGGACGAATGGCCATTCGACCAATGGCGGCAGTGCAGGCGAATCCGGACCCGCGGCAGCGCCGCTTGCCCGGACGACCGGTGCCGGCGGATTGACGGCGCCTCCCCGAGTCGGCGGTTCCGTCCATGGTGGTCCCTCGAGGCCCCTGGTCCTCTCGTTTGCGACGCGGGTCGAAGGTCTCACGTTCCAAGCGCAATGGCGCAATGCCGACAAGACCCGCACCCCCGCGCATGGCTCGGTGGCTCACGCCAGCGGAAATGTTCACGTGACCTCGAGTGAGCGCGCCAAGCTCATTGGGTTGGCGGCGTATGCACGCAAGGCTCACTTCACGTACAACGCCGACCTTGGACTCTACACGCTCGCGTCGGTCGTCGAGATCCCGAATTTCCTAAAAGTGACGCTGCCGGCGTGGAAACGGCTTTTTGCCCTGGAGCTTGACGATGCGACGCTGCGGTTGCTCAAGGGCCCCCTTTCGATCGAAATTGAGGCGGTGGCCGACCGGCGCGCAGGTCGTGGCTCCGGCGCGGGGTCGCTCGACCTGCGGTGGATTTTCCGGGCGGGCGAACGCCTGCTCACCGATGAGGAAGTGGCGATCGTGATCCGCAGCGGGACGAATCCGATGATTCTGCCCAGTCTCGGCATCGTGAACCTCCCGGCCGACCGGCTCGCATCGGTCAACGCCTGGCAGCGGAATGTGGCGGAAACGCACGCCGACGGGGCCCTTTCGCCCTACCTGATTTTCTCCCTGTTCAGCGACTCGCGCCTCAAGCTCACGCTCTCCGCCGAGCTCGAAGCCTGGCGCCAAAGCGTGCTCAGTCCCTCCGGGACGCCGCCGCCGCTGCCGTCGTGGCTGCGGCCCTACCAGCGACGCGGTGTCGAGTGGTTGAGCCATCTGTGCAACGTCGGGTGCCATGGTCTGCTGGCGGACGAGATGGGACTGGGCAAGACCCTGCAGGTGCTTTCCTTGCTATCGACGCGGGTGGTCTCCGGCCGGCCCAGCCTGATCGTCTGCCCGGCGAGTGTGGTTCCCGTCTGGCGTGAGGAAATTGCCAAGTTCTTCCCCGCGCTCGCGGTGGACGTTCTCAAAACCGGAAACGATTTCAGCGAGCGGAAGGATCCGGTGATCTGGCTGGCGAGCTACACCCAGCTCCGCAAACACCGCTCCTTGCTCGAAGGAACCGAATTCGGATACGCGGTGCTCGACGAGGGGCAGTTCATTAAGAACCCCGACGCCAAAGTCACGCAGACGTGCTTCGCGGTGCGCGCCCGGCATCGGTTGGTGCTCACGGGCACGCCGCTGGAGAACCGGCAGCTCGATCTGTGGAGCATCTTTCGCTTTCTCCTGCCAGGGCTGCTCGGTTCACGCTCGGGTTTCGAGTCGGCGCTCGCCTCCGATCGTGTCGGCACGCTCGACCGCCTGCGGGCCCAGCTAGCGCCCTTCATTCTCCGGCGAACCAAGAACGAAGTCGCGACGGAGCTGCCGCCCAAGGTGGAGATGGAACTGATCTGTCCGATGACCGACGTGCAGCGCACGGAGTACGCCCGCATCTGTTCCGAGGGTCTTCAGCGGCTCGGGGACGACGTCGGTGCGGCCATGCGCGAGAAGAGTTTTGGATTCCTCGCCCTGCTCACGCGGCTGCGGCAGGTGTGTTGCGACCCGGATATGCTGCCGTGGCTGCACGCTCCCCTATCGGACTCAGGCAAGCTCAATCTGCTGGTGGAGAAGCTGGCGGAAATCGTCGGCAGCGGGCACAAAGTGGTGATCTTCTCGCAGTTTGTCATGCTGCTTGATCGTGTGCGGGCGGCGCTGACTCAGAGCTTTCCCGATTTGCCCCGCTTTGAGTTGACTGGGATGACTCTCGACCGACTCAAGCCCGTTCAGGCTTTCCAAAATGCTTCAGGCGCTGCGGCGATGTTAGTTTCGCTCAAGGCGGCCGGTACGGGCATCACCCTCCATGCGGCCGATTACGTCTTCCTCCTCGATCCCTGGTGGAATCCTGCGGTTGAGGCGCAAGCGGTTGATCGGGTCCACCGGATCGGACAAAAGAGCACCGTGTTTGTCTATCGCATGGTCACGGCGGGCACGATCGAGGAGCGGATTGAGGCGCTCAAAGCATCGAAGCGAGACCTCTTCGACAAGCTGGTCGGTGGACTTGGTGGAGACTTCGATCTCAGCCAGCACTTTTCGTCATTGCGGGAACTGACCCAGCTGACGAGCGCGGCGGCGGAGCCGGATCAGGTAGGGTAAAGCGGGCGGACAGGCGGAGTTTTGGGTGACTTTCGTCATGCAATCGTAACCTACGTTACGACTGGTTGTCGGACGGGTAACGTGTTCGCGACACCGCCACATTCGGTTTGTCTGGGAGCGAGGCGCCTGCGTTCTCAGCGGCATGTGCAGGTTTCGTCATCGTTTTTCGAGCATTCTGTGGGCCCTACTGCTTTCCAGCATCGTCTGGTCGGTTGAAGGCGCCGCGCAACGGACCACGGGCATTATCGCCGGTCGCGTGATCGGTACAGCCAACGGTCTCGGCGTACCGAACGCCCAAGTCTCAATTGCCGCGCTTGGACTGTCGGTCACGTCCAGCCTCGATGGTAGCTTTGTGCTGGAAGGCGTGCCGGCGGGTCCACACGACGTCGCCGTCGTCCGTGAGGGTTATCAATCGGCGACGATTTCCGGCGTCGCGGTGACCGTCGGGGAAATTGCCCGGATCGATGTACCGATCAGTGCACCCAGCGAACGCGTGATCGAGATGGAGGCATTTTCGGTTTCGGCTGACATCGTCCAACAATCGGGATTGGGGTTGCTCCTGACGCGGCAGAGGTCGGTCGCGGTGAGCGACGCGATCGCTTCGGACGAAATGAGCCGTCTGGCCGTGGGCAACGCGGCCGAAGCGCTGGGAAAGACTCCTGGCACGAGTATCGTGGACGGCAAATACGTCGTCATCCGTGGTCTGGGCGATCGCTATACCAACACCCAGATGAACGGGACCACCGTTCCGAGCGCAGATCCCGACAAGCGGGCGGTACAGATGGACCAGTTTCCCAGCGACCTGATCGACAGCATCACCACGCTCAAATCGTTCACGGTGGACCAGCCGGGCGCATTTTCCGGCGGGAGCGTGAACCTGAAGACCAAGTCGTTCCCCGAGCAGTTCTTCTTCAACACCTCGGTCAAAACGGCGAGCAACACCAATACCACCGGGGAACCCATCCTCTTTGTTCCGGGTGGAGGGAAAGACTGGCAGGGGCGGGATGACGGGACGCGCCCGCTCTCGTCGGCAGTGCCCAATCCGATGCCATCGTCTCTGACCACGACCACGGCCCAGCTGGCGGCCCGTCAGGGAAACTTCGGTCCGGCCGAACAACTCGATGCGCTCTCGAAGGGCTTCAATAACGCCACCTTTTTCCCGACGACCAAGGAAGGGAAACCGGACTTCGGATTCTCTGTCGCGACGGGTGACAGCCTCAATTTCGACAACGGTCAACTCGTGGGTTACATCGCCAGCTTCAACTACGACCGATCCTCCCGCCACCACACCGGGGGTATCACCGGGCGCTATTCCCAAGGAAGCGTAAACCCAGCGAGCGCAAGTTTTGTCGATGTCAGCCGAGTGTTCACGACGGATATTGAGGCCTACAATTTCGCCGATGCCTACCGGCTAAATCCGACCGTACCCGGGGGCCCACCGGCTTTCGGCGTGACCAAGAGTGCGGAGAGCGTTGACTGGGGGGCCTATCTCCAGCTCGCCTGGCGTCCCCGCTTCAACCACGAATTCACGTCGACGTTTTTCCACAACCAGTCGGCGGAGGACCGGGTTCAGCGCGGCATCGGCGAGGCCGTGCGGTCGGATTCGGGCGGTGAGTTCCGCGAAAATTACGATCTCCTTTATACCGAGCGGGGCGTGACCTCGATGCAGCTTGCGGGGAAGAGCAATTTTGAGTCGCTCAACGATTCCACCCTCGAATGGCGTGCGGCGTTCAGTCGCAGCACCCAGGATCAACCGGATTATCGGAATTTTGAATTCAAGTGGAGTTTCTCGCTGCAGGAGTTTGACCCGTCCGGGATCACCAACAGTCGCTATTTTCGCGAGCTCGAAGAGGAGTCGGCGGATTTCGGGGTCGATTTTACCCGGCCGATTGCACTCTCGGGTGACCGCGCGTTGAGCCTCAAGACCGGAGTCGCCTACACCCAGGGTGAGCGGACCAATCGCGAGCGGGCGTTTTCGATCGAAGGCGGAAACGTCCGGACTCGTCCGGCGATTGAAGCCTACCCCAATCCGGTGGGAATCACTTCCCGGGGCCCGACCAGTGTAGCGTTCGGAACGGTCATGCGGGAAATCCCCGCCAACTTGAACTACGATGGCGAGCAGACGTTCGCGGCTGGATACCTGATGGGCGACTACCAATTCAATACGCGTTGGCGGTTGATTGGTGGACTCCGTTACGAAAAGACGGAGATCGAGACGACCCCGCTGCCCACGGCCGGCGTGACCGTGAAGTCGGGCTTGATCGATCAGTCGGATGCGCTGCCCGCTCTCGCGATGATTTGGTCCCCATGGTCGAAACAGAATTTTCGGGCTTCCTACGGTCGCACGCTCGCCCGTCCGACGTTCCGGGAGCTGGCGGATGTGGTCAACTACGAGGCTTTCACGGATGAGTTCATCGGAGGCAATCCCAACCTGGAAATGACCGTGATCGACAATTTTGACCTCCGTTGGGAATGGTTTCCTCGCGGAGGCGAGGTGATTGCCGCCAGCATTTTCTACAAGAAGCTTGGTCAACCGATCGAGCAGGTGTTTTCCGCCGGACGAATTTTCCCGAACAACGTCGAACGGGGCACGGTGTATGGCGTCGAATTCGAGGCGCGCCGCAAACTGGAGTTCCTCGGTAACGCGTTTCGCAACTTGTCAGTTGGCTTTAACGCGTCCGTGATGGAGTCCGAGGTGACGATCTCCGCGCAGGAGCTCGCCCTCATCCGGGCGGTGTTTCCGGACGCCAGCGACAAACGGGAACTTTTTGGCCAGTCGCCGTTCATCTTCAACTTCGACGCAACGCTGGCCGTCCCGGAGTGGGGCAGCAGCTTCACGGTGGCGTACAACGTGTCGGGTGAACGCCTCGATCTGGTCACGACCGGAGCGTTGCCTGATGTCTTTGAGCAGCCAGCCCCGGCGCTGGACTTCATCTGGTCCCAGCGGTTGAGCCGGCGGTTCAAGCTAAAATTCGCCGCAAAGAACCTGCTCGATCCGGATCGCGAGAAGACGCTCGAGCATAACGGCACGACTTACTTCTACCAGCGTTCAACGCTCGGTCGGACGTTCAGCCTCGGTCTGAGCTATGAGTTCAACTGATCTCCCCCTTTTTTCCGTCCCCAATCCATAAGGCACACTATGAAATACTGCTCGAAACTAATGGCTGCTTTCGCCGCCTCGACCGTCCTGGTCGGCGCGACCTTTGCCGCCACAATCACTGCACCGCGCACCATCACGGCCAGCACGACTTGGACGAAGGATAACACGTACATCCTCGACGGATACGTCTTCGTCGCGGCCAATTCCACGCTGACCATCCAGCCCGGCACGGTCATCAAGGGCAAGGTGTCCAGCGGCGCCACGGCTTCCGCATTGATCATCACCCGCGGCTCAAAAATCATTGCTGACGGCACCCGCAACGAGCCGATTATCTTCACCTCCGAGCTCGACCAGCTCAATGGGAATCTCGGTGTCGCCGACACCGGTCTCTGGGGTGGCATCATCGTCCTCGGAAACGCCTCGATCAACTCGCGCGCGAACAGCCAACCAGCCGGCACGCCCGCTCAGGACCAGGTGGAAGGCCTCTCCGTGTCCGGTGCGGAAGTTGATTTTGCGACGTTCGGCGGCACCAATGACGCCGACAACTCAGGCATCCTCCGCTACATTTCGCTTCGCCATGGTGGCGCGCGGATCGGCGGCGATAATGAGATCAACGGTTTCACCTTCGGTGGCGTCGGTACTGGAACGGTGATTGAGTACCTCGAGGTGTTCGCTAACAAGGACGACAGCTATGAGTGGTTTGGCGGCACGGTAAACGCTCGTTATCTCGTCTCGGCCTTTGGCAATGACGACGGTTTCGACTTCGACCAAGGCTATCGCGGAAACGTGCAATTTGTTTTCTCGATCCAGTCCGACATCACTTCTGACCGTGGCGACAAGGCAATCGAGTGGGATGGTGCCACCGCACCTTTGGACGCGACGCCGCGTGCCAAGGTCACGGTCGCCAATGGAACCTTCATTGGCATCGGTTCTTCCGGTGGGGCCAATACCGCGGTGAACATTCGTGACGCCGTGGAAGCAACGCTGGTCAATAGCATCTTCGTGAACTTCGCCAAGGGCCTCGATATCGAGGATGACGTTCGCGGCCCGGTCGCGACCCCAGTGAATCCGGCGCCAGTGATTTCGAACAATATCTGGTTCAGCCACGTGGCGGCGAATAACACCGCGGCCGGCCTCAACGCTCGTCCGACGGGCGCGATCAACGGTAGCGCCTATTGGTCCGATGCCACGTTGAATAACACGATCGTTGATCCCGCGCTGCGTGCGATCTCCTACACCGCGAATCGCGTGCTCAATCCGCTCCCAGCCACGGGCAGCGTGGCTCTCTCTGGTGCCACGGCGTTGACGGGAAGCGGTTTGACCAGCGTCTCCTATCGCGGAGCATTCGGCACCTACAATTGGGCCGGCGGTTGGACGAAGCTCTCCCGCGACGGATTCTTCGACCCGGCGAGCGAAGTGGTTGCCGGTTCGACGTCGAAACTGGTGAACATTGCGACCCGCGGGTATGTCGGCTCCGTGGTCGGGCAGGAACTGATTGCCGGATTCAGCATCACCGGAACTCAACCGCAGACGGTGTTGATCCGGGTTGTCGGACCTGGTCTGGCCCAATTCAACGTGGCTGGTACGCTGTCTGATCCCGTTGCAGAGTTGTTCAGCGGAGCGACCAAGATCGCCGAGAATGATGACTGGTCCGGCTCGCTGGCCTCGACCCTCGCGGCTCAGGTGGGCGCGTTCGCTTTGCAGGCGGCCAGCAAGGACGCGGTCATCATCACGACACTCCAACCCGGCGGTTACACGGTTCAGGCCAAAGGCAAAGCCGGAGCGACCGGTGGCGTGATCGTCGAGGTCTACGAAGTCGACTGAGCTGACTCAGAGAATCTGAAGCCTCATTCGTTTCCGCCGAACGAAACTCAAGCCTCCCGAAAGGGAGGCTTTTTTTGCGCCGTGAGGACTGGATGCGCCTGCCCTCTCAGGGGACGCGTCTCCGAAGAATGGAGTTTACATCACGCATTCGGGAATTCACTCGTGAGACTTGGTCTGCCGCGAAGCGTCCGCAAACCGACTGCGTTCTCGTGGCGTATAGCTTTTCGCCGCCAAGAATGGCTTCGATTTGTAACCAGCCCCCGCACGCAGCGTCTGCCCCCCGATTCCCCGCATGAACCTACTCCAAGTCGCCCTGCGCCGCCCCCTCACCATCGTTGTGATCGTCGTCGCAGTCGCCTTGGCGGCCGGCCTCGCGCTGCAGCGGATGTCACGTGACATCTTTCCCCCGCTCGGAATCCCCACCATCTATGTGGCGCAACCGTATGGCGGCATGGATCCGGCGCAGATGGAGGGTTATCTGACGTACCGGTACGAGTATCACTTCCTCTACATCACCGGAATCGAGCACGTGGAATCCAAGTCGATTCAAGGCGCGTCGATCATGAAGCTGCAGTTCCATCCCGGGACCGACATGTCGCAGGCGATGTCGGAGACGGTCGCGCAGGTGAATCGTTCGCGCGCCTTCATGCCGCCTGGCACGGTGGCTCCGTTTGTCATGCGGTTTGATGCGGGCTCGGTCGCGGTAGGCTACCTGGTGTTTTCGTCCGATAATCCCAACCGGACGCTCGGCGAAATGCAGGATCAGGCACTGAATCGGGTGCGCCCGGCCTTCGCCACGCTTCCCGGCGTGTCGGCACCGCCTCCTTTCGGCGGGAGCTCGCGCGGGATCATCGTGAACGTCAACCCGGAGCGGATGCGGGCCTATAATCTCTCGCCGGACGAAATTGTTCAGGCGCTGGCTCAGGCCAATACGATCAGCCCATCGGGCAATCTGAACCTCGGTGACAAGTATCCGATCGTCTCGATGAACGCCATCGTGACGAACATCAAGGACCTCGAGGCGGTCCCGCTGAGACGAAACGATCAGGGCGCGGTCTATATCCGGGATGTCGCGACGATCGAGGATGGCGCGGATGTGACCACCGCCTACGCCCTCGCCAACGGGCGCCGCACGGTTTACCTGCCGGTGACAAAGCGCGGGGACGCGTCGACCCTCGACGTGGTCAATCGGGTCAAGGCGAACCTGCCGGAGTTTCAGAAGATTCTCCCGGAGGACATCAAGGTCAGCTACGTCTTTGACCAGTCACCGGTGGTGAATCGTTCGATTCGCGATGTGCTCAAGGAGGGTGCCCTGGGCGCGCTGCTTACGGGATTAATGGTTCTGGTTTTTCTGCGTGATTGGCGAAGCGCCTTCATTGTCGTGATCAACATCCCCCTCGCATTGCTGGCGGCGGTGTTCGCCCTTTGGGTATCGGGACAATCGATTCACCTGATGACGCTGGGCGGGCTGGCCCTGGCGGTGGGCATTCTGGTCGACGAGGCGACGGTGGCGGTGGAAAACATCCACGCCCATCTCGGCCGGGGCGCGTCCACGGCTCGCGCGGCCTTGGAAGGCACACGGGAGACGGCCCTCCCGCGGTTGCTCGCGATGCTCTGCATCCTCGCCGTGTTCATCCCCGCCTTTTTTATGCAGGGCGCGGCCCGCGCTCTTTTTGTGCCGATGGCCCTGGCGGTGGGCTTCTCGATGGTCGCCTCCTTCCTCCTGTCGAGCACCCTCGTTCCGATCCTCTCGGTCTGGTTTCTCCGCGGTCATCCTCCGACCGGTCATACCGGAGGTTTCTTCGGACGGTTGCAGCAAACCTACGGACGTCTCCTGGGTCGGGTGATCGCTCTCCGTTGGGTTGTCGCGCTGATTTATCTGCTGGTCTGCGGCGCGGTCATGGTCGGAGTGGGAGGGCGCCTCGGTCTGGAGATCTTTCCCGCGACGGATAACGGGCAGTTTGCGCTTCGGTTTCGTGCTCCCAGCGGGACCCAGGTCGGCCTCACCGAGGCGCTTTCGACGCGAGTGTTGCGCATGATTGAACGTGAGGCCGGCGGTCCCGAGGCGATCGACATCAGCATCGGCATGGTCGGGGTGCATAACTCCAGTTTCCCGGTGAATCTGGTTCATCTGTGGAATGGCGGTCCGGAGGAGGGGTGGATGGCGGTGCAGCTCAAGCGTGGCACGGGAATCAAGATCGAAGCGTTCAAGGAGCGACTGCGGGCTGCGTTTGTCCAGGAGCTGCCGGAGATTCGTTTTTCGTTTGAACCGCAGGACATCGTCACCCGGGTGATGAGCTTTGGTTCGCCCACCCCGGTGGAGATCGCCATCAGCGGATCCAGTCTGGCCGCGGGCAAGGCGCATGCGGATCGGATCATGGAGCGCTTGAAGACGATCCCTGCTTTGCGTGATGTGCAAATCGCGCAAACGCTGGATTATCCGACCGTCAACGTGAACGTCGATCGCGAGCGCGCGGGCTCGCTGGGTGTCCAGATGTCGGATGTGACGAAGTCGTTGGTCGCGGCGACAACGTCCAGCCGTTTCACCGTCGCCAATTTCTGGGCCGATCCGGGAAGCGGCATCAGTTACAATCTCCAGGTTCAGATCCCCGAGGACAAGACTCGGACGATTGAAGACCTGCAGAATATCCCCATCACCTCCAGCACCGGGCGTCCGATCCTGCTGCGTAATCTCGCCTCGATCACGTCTGGAACCTCCGTCGGCACCTACGAACGGTACAATCTCGCGCGGGTCGTCAGCATCACTGCGAATCTCCACGGTTCCGATTTGGGAACCGTCACGCGGGACATTCAGGCCGCGATTGCTTCGCTTGGGCCGCCCGCGGATCCGCGGATCAAGGTCGATCTGCGAGGCCAGGTGGTCCCGCTGAACCAGCTGGTC
>Ga0154020_10009868_pt1 | contig 10971 bp, 10 predicted proteins | sample Klosneuvirus_201_FD_109709 | JGI IMG/M metagenome (GOLD analysis project Ga0154020, IMG submission 109709) | Active sludge microbial communities from wastewater, Klosterneuburg, Austria - Klosneuvirus_20160825_MG | ecosystem: Engineered > WWTP > Aerobic digester > Activated sludge | place...
AATCCGGTCTTGCGGGAAGGCAATTCCGACCGCCGTGCACCAAAGGCCGTCAAACAGTACGCAAAGGCGAATCCGCACCGTATGGGCGTCTGGGAACGTGATTCCAAGACATCGGTCGCTCATATGAGCGACGGCGATTTTTACGGTACGGAGAACTCCACAACGGTAGGAGCTGACGGTACCTTCCGAATTGTTTTCTACGGAAGCGACGGCTCGGAAGAGGTCTTGAAGGATAACGCTCCGCTGCTGGCGGGCGAGGTTATTGATTCGTCCGTGATGCACCTCGATTCTCTTAAGGCCTTCGTCGAACAGGCGATCGGCGAGGCAAAGGAGAACGATGTCCTGCTTTCAGCGCATTTGAAGGCGACGATGATGAAGGTGTCCGACCCGATCATTTTCGGCGCCATCGTTGAAACCTACTTCAAGAACGTTTTTGAGAAGTACGCCGATACATTCAGCCAACTCGACATCAATCCGAACTTCGGGCTTGCGACGCTTTTCGAGAAGATCGCCGGACATCCGCAGGAATCTGAGATCAAAGCTGCGATCGCCGAAACGATCGAGAATGGGCCGCGGCTCGCGATGGTGAATTCCGACAAGGGAATCACGAATTTTCATGTGTCGTCGGATGTAATTGTAGATGCGTCGATGGCTGCGCTGATCCGCGGCGGCGGAAAGATGTGGAACAAGGACGGAGCGGAAGAGGACGCCATCTGCATCATTCCCGACCGCACATACGCCGGATTTTACGATTCGATCGTTCAGGATATGAAGGCGAACGGAGCGATCGACCCGCGGACGTTCGGCTCGGTTCCGAACGTCGGCTTGATGGCTCAAAAAGCGGAGGAATACGGTTCGCACGATAAGACATTCCAGATGTCGGGCGACGGCAGCGTCAAGGTCGAGGACGAAAATGGAAACGTTCTGCTCGAACAGGATGTACATAATGGCGACATTTTCAGAATGTGCCAGACAAAGGACGCGCCGATCCGCGATTGGGTGAAGCTCGCCGTCAACCGCGCAAGGCTTTCGGACACGCCCGCGATCTTCTGGCTGGATAAGGATCGTGCCCACGACCGCGAGATCATCAAGAAAGTTGAAGAATATCTGAAAGACCACGACCTTTCGGGCCTCTCGATACGAATATTGGATGTCAGGGACGCGATGACCGAGACACTCAAACGTGCCCGCGAAGGCAAGGACACGATCTCGGTCTCGGGCAACGTGCTGCGCGATTATCTGACGGATCTTTTCCCTATCCTCGAGCTCGGCACTTCCGCGAAAATGCTCTCGATCGTTCCGCTTATGAACGGCGGCGGTCTGTTCGAGACCGGTGCCGGCGGCAGTGCACCGAAGCATATTGAGCAGTTCTTGAGTGAAGGATATTTGCGTTGGGACTCGCTCGGGGAATTTCTTGCATTGCAGGCAAGTTTTGAACACTTGGCGCAAACTCAAAACAATAAAAAAGCCCAGGTTTTGGCAGACGCTCTGGACGAAGCGAATGCGAAGTTCCTGGCCAATGACAAGTCTCCGGCACGAAAGGTCGGCGGGCTGGATAATCGCGGCTCTCATTTCTATCTTGCGCTCTATTGGGCCGAGAGCCTTGCGGATCAGACAGCCGATACCGAGATCTCAGCGGCATTTTCCGCGATGGCCGCGGCCTTGAAAGAGAACGAAGACAAGATCAATGAGGAGTTGATCGCGGCACAGCGAACGCCGCAGGATGTCGGCGGGTACTATCATCCGGATACGGCAAAGGCGTATGCGGCAATGCGGCCTTCCGCAACGCTCAACAAGATCATAGATGCGAGTTTGTAATCCACGTTTTTTCAGCAAGCCTGTTTCGCAAGTGCGGCATCATAACGTTCTGTCCCGCAGGAGTTGTTTTGTGAGAATTTTTGTATTTGCAGGCCTTTTGTTCGCACTTTTTGCCATTTCGGCGAATGCTCAGTTTCCGCAGGCTCAAAGGGCACGCGAAAGGATGAGGCAGGCTTCGCAGCCGCCCGACCCGAACAAAAAGCCCGTCTATAAGCCGAAGACCAACGTCGATGTGTCGATGGTGCTCGCCAAAAAGGACGTAGCTTCATACGCATTGGCGCAGCCGCTTGCGGCCGCAAAGATCGCGGATGGCGACCCGCTGTGGCTCTATGTTCGATTCAAGGACGAGTTGGGCAAGTACGTATTCCGCACGCACGGCGAGGGCGGCGACAGGTATCTGCTCGCTCTCGAGATCGGAAAGTCCGGAATAATGGGCACGGCTATGCACTACATTCTCTCGTTCACCGAGCCGGAGCTTAAGCAAAAGGAACTCAAGATCGCGCTGACAAACGGCGTTTGGGGGCGAAATAATTCATCGCCGATCTTCCTGCGAAGCGTTGGCGAACCTGACAAGAAGATCGCGGCGACCGACCTGAGCCTTACCGGCGTTTTCGGCTTCCCGAGATCGAATACAGACGATCTCGCCCGCATCACGATCACAGCAGACCGCTCAAAAGGAAATCCGCTCTACGAGAAAATGCTCGCGGAATACAAAAGGGACGTGATCCGTGCCGACAGGACCGACCTGCTCCCGAAAGAGGGCACGTTCGACGATGCGGGCATCCGTGCACGTCTGTTGGCAACCTTGGGCGATTCAGGAATCACGCCGAGCAGACTCTATTTTGCGGCAGACGATTGGGTCGAATTCAGCGATCAGCCGATGCGCGTGATGGAAAAGCGGAAAATGGACGCCGTTTTCATCTATGACCGCGACGGCCAATGCTTTTACGGGACGGCCGAGATCACGCAGCCTTACGACCCGATGCTGCGGGCATACGGCGCCTCGACCTTCACGATCGAACACGAGATCGCACGGCCTTGCGAAGTGAAGTAGTCATAGCTCGGAGATCTTTTTTGCGACCGCAAGATCAACGTCCGTGATGCCGCCGCGGTCGTGCGTCGTGAGGCGAACCTCGGCAAAACCCCAGCCGAACTTGATGTCCGGATGATGATCTGCGGCCTCTGCCACCTCGCCGACCTTGTTCACGAATGCGAGGCTCTCAGCGAAATTCGCGAACTTTTCGTGCCTGACAAGCTCATTACCCTCGACCTCCCAGCCCTCTAGGGCACCGAATTCGGCCGATAATTCTTCTGCGGTCAATACGCGTCTTTCCATAATGTGTGCGAGTCTCCTCTATTTTCGGTATAATCTGAAGTTTTAACTTATCTTTAAGATGGCTTCAAGACGTTCTACATTTGCCCTTAAGTTCCTGTTCGCGGCGATTTTGCCGGTAATACTGCTTGCGTGCGGTGCGCCGAAACCGCCTGCCTCGCCCGTCGAGACCTTTGAGACCTACGTTAAGGCCCTAAAGAAGAAAGATTATACCTCGGCGAAGATCCTGCTCTCGGCCGCGACGATAAAGATGCACGAGCAGGAGGCAAAGGCTCAGAACACGACGGTTGACGACATCATAAAACGCGGTTCGCTGGTCGCGGACGGACAGACGAACGTCAAATACCGCAATGAGAAGATCGACGGCGACAAGGCGACGATCGAAGTGCAGAATTCGTTCGGCGCCTGGGAGACGATCCATTTCGTCCGCGAGGACGGCGTCTGGAAACTTGATATCGCGGCAAGCGCCCAAGATATCATCAAGGATATAGACGATCAGGACAAGATATTCGATCAGCTGAGCAATTCGAACACTCAGCCGTAATTTTCTATTGAAGTACCGCTCGATTTTTTCTCTGTGTCAAAGATCAAACCCTTAACACCATTCAGGCCCGCTCAAGGACACGAAGGCGACGTGACATGCCTGCCGTTCGACGTCTTTTACGGCCGCGAGGTTCACGAGATCGTCGCTCAGAACCCGAATAGCTTCCTGCGCGTAACGCGTTCGGAGAGCGATTTTCCGCTTGATGCTGAACCGACCTCGCTGGAGATCCTCGAGAAGGCAAAGGAGAATCTTGACCGTCTGATCCGCGACGGAGTCCTCGAAAAGGATAGCGAACCTGCATTCTACGTCTATCGTCTCGAAGGCGGCGGCCGCCGCCAGACCGGCGTGATCGCAGGCTGCTCTCTTGCCGAATACGAGGCAGGCAAGATCAAACGCCACGAAAAGACGCAGCCTGACAAGGTCGCCGACCGAACGCAGCACATTGTGCATCTTCGCGCACAGACGGGCCTTATCTTCCTTGCATTCCGCGGCACGGCGAGGATCCACAAACTCATTGACAACGCCGTCGAAGGCGAGCCGCTCTATGATCTCGGCTGCGATACGGGCATCACGCACACGATCTGGAAATGCACGAACACGCAGGATTGGATCGACGCGTTCGCCGATGTCCCGTCGATCTATATCGCCGACGGCCATCATCGTCTTGAGAGCGCGTTGAAGGCGCGCGACATTCTGCGTACCGAGAACCCGAACGAACGAGAGGCGGAATTCGATCATGTTCTCGCCGGCCTCTTCCCTGCCGAAGACCTCACGATCCTTCCGTACAATCGTGCAGTCGAAGATCTCAATGGCCTTTCTCACGCGGAGTTTCTCGACAAGGTCGCCGCGCACTTCAACGTCGAGCCGGCCGCTGAGAGAGTTCCCGCTAAGCACGGAGACATCGCGATGTACGCGGACGGAAAATGGTATAAGCTTACACAGAGAGACGGTGCGGCAGAACCGAGCGACCCGGTCGATCGGCTCGACGTGAGCATTCTGCAGAATGAGATCCTTGCTCCGATCCTCGGGATCAGCGATCCACGGACGGATAAGCGCATCGAGTTCGTCGGCGGACAGCGGGGCGTCAAGGAACTTGAAAGGCTGGTTGACGAGGGCGAGGCGGCAGTTGCATTCTCGCTGTTCGCAACAACAATGGACGATCTGCTTGCCGTTTCGGATGCCGGCGAGATAATGCCGCCGAAATCTACCTGGTTCGAGCCGAAACTTCGCGACGGCTTTATCGTGAATCCGATCTAAATGGTTGATAACACACAGCTTGCTGCCCTTCGCCACGACTTTGACCGCGCCGGCCTGAGCGAAAGCGATGCGAATGCCGATCCCGTCGAGCAGTTCCGCTCGTGGCTTGAAACTGCGATCAGTTCAGGCATAAAGGATGCGAATGCGATGACCGTTTCGACGGTCGGCACGGACGGACGGCCTTCGGCACGCGTCGTCCTGCTGAAGTATTTTGATGCGAACGGCTTCACCTTCTTTACGAATTACGAAAGCCGCAAGGGCCGCGAACTGGAGCACGATCCTTTCGCCGAATTTCACTTCTTCTGGCCAGACCTGGAACGGCAGATCTCGATCGCGGGCCGCGTCGAAAAGGCGCCGCATGGATCGTCCGAAGAATACTTTCTCTCCCGCCCGTTAGCGAGCCGCATCGGAGCGTGGGCCTCGCAGCAGAGTTCGGAGATCGCATCGCGAAAGACGCTCGAGGAACGCGTCGAGTTCTATCAGGACAAGTTCGGCGACGACGTTCCATTGCCGGATTTCTGGGGCGGCTTTACGATGACGCCTGATCGGTTCGAATTTTGGCAGGGCCGCAAAAGCCGCCTTCACGACCGCCTTGTTTATACACTTGACGGAAACGGCGATTGGCACATCGCACGGCTAGCTCCTTGAACGCTGAACGCTATGACGACCATCCTCGAAACGCCACGCCTTTTGATGCGGCCATTCACGATGGACGACCTGCCGTGGCTCGTCGAAATGCGTACTGCCGAGGCGGTCGCAAAATATATGGGCAGCTCGAAGTGGCAGAATCCGGAATCGCTCCGCAAACGGATACAGTTCTATATCGAGTGCTGGGATAAGTTCGATTTCGGCGTCTGCGGAATGATGCTCAAAGAGACCGGCGAGATGATCGGCACGGCCGGCATCCAGCCGCTCGAGGACACGGGCGAGGTCGAGGTCGGCTATTCGATCATTGAAAAATATTGGGGCAAAGGTATCGGTTTTGAATGTGCGTTCGCATGGCTCGATCACGGCTTTGAGCACCACGGACTCGAACGCATCGTCGCGGTCGCACATCCTGACAACAAAGCGTCGCGGCGGATAATGGAAAAGTGCGGAATGGAATTCGAACGCACGGAAAAGCACTACGGCCAGGAGACTGTCTTCTACGCCGTCTCGCGAGAGAGATTTCGCGAACTGAAGCGGCAGACCGGTGAACGCTCCTAAGATCTCTATGAAGCCAAGTTACCCAAAGCTCATCTTTGCCGCGGTCGCCGGGCTCTATTTTCTTTCGATCGCATACGATCCGATGCAGGGGAGCATGCTCGACATCGTGGATCTGCCGATCCACGAGACCGGCCACCTGATCTTTCGCATCCTAGGCGAATTTATGGGCATTGCCGGCGGCTCGCTCTTTCAGGTGATCTTGCCTGCGGTCTTCGTCGGATACTTCGTCTATCAAGGCAGTCTCTATTCGGCGGCGATCGTTCTCTTTTGGGTCGGGCAGAGTATATTGAATGTTTTTGTGTACGCCGGGGACGCAGTCAAGATGCAGCTCGTCTTGACGAGCGGTATGACCGGCAGCGAAGGCAGCTTTCACGACTGGAACTATTTGCTTGACGCGACCGGTCTGCTAAATTCGACTGATACGGTCGCCGGCGTTATTCGTTTTTTCGGAACGGTCGTGATCATTGCTGCCTTAGTTGGCGCGATATATTATTCGTGGCCGCGGAACTCAGATGAAAGTAACTCTCATAACAGGGGCTTCGAGTGGGATCGGTGAGGCTTTCGCACGCCAGTTGGCGTCCGACGGCCACGACCTCGTGCTCGTTGCACGCCGAAAGAAGATCCTTCACGAACTCTGCGACGAGCTGATGCTCAAGCACAAGATAATGGCGCACTACATCGTCGCCGATCTTACGGAAAAGCAGGCTGCAGACGAGATCTTTCTTGAAACACAGGAACATGATTTCGAGGTCGATTGGCTTATCAACAACGCGGGTTTCGGCTCCGCAGGGGATTTCGCAAAGCTCGACGAGAAACGCGAACTGTCGATGATCGATCTCAATATTCGAGCTCTCGTCGCGTTGACGCACAAGTATCTCGTTCCGATGCGGGAAAGAAAGCACGGCACGATCGTAAATGTTTCGAGTGCCGCCGCATTCCAGCCGATACCTTTTATGGCGACGTATGCTGCGACGAAAGCATTCGTGTCGTCCTTCTCTGAGGCGATCGCCGAAGAGAATCGAGCCTTCGGCATTCGCGTTCTAACGCTTTGCCCGGGCTCGACCGAGACGAACTTCTTTGCGGCCGCAGAGATCGACCGTCCGATAAAGGTGAAAGGCCAGCAGCAAAGTGAACAGGTCGTCGAGACGGCTCTCAAAGCTCTGCAAAGCAGAAAGACGGTCGCTGTCTCAGGCTTTACGAATCTCGTGGGCGCACTGCTCGGGCGGCACGTTCCTCATATGATCTCGACGCGGGCGGTCGCAAAAGCTCTCAGAGGCAGATACCAAAAGGCGGAAGAATGAAATTCACGGTTCTCGGCAGCGGTTCGACCGGCAATGCAGTGCTCATCTCAAGCGGCAGGACGCGTGTGCTTGTCGATGCGGGGATGAGCGCACGCGAGATCGTCCGCCGTATGAGCGAGATGGGCGTTGCCGCCGAAGACTTAGACGCGGTGCTCGTCACACACGAACATAGCGACCACGTCGCCGGGCTTCGCGTACTGCTCCGCTCGATAAAGTGTCCCGTGTTCATCTCGGGCGAGACCAAGGAATCCTACTATCGAACGCGTGCGGGACGCGGAAACGGCGAGGGCGAAGGCTCAAAGCGTAAGGCCGCCCTCGAAGGCCGTGCGGTCCCGATCGATTCGAATCAATTCTTCCGAATAGGCGATATCGATTTCGAGCCGTTCAGTGTGCCGCACGATGCGGCTGATAATTTCGGATTCGCTGCTGTCTGCGAAGGTGTCAAGATCGCGACCTTGATGGATTTCGGCCATATCAACGATCTCATCCGCGAGAAGCTTCGCGATTGCGACGCGATCGTCGTCGAATCGAATCACGACCGCGATATGCTGCGCATCTGCCATGTCTATACCTGGGATCTGAAGCAGCGTATAATGTCCCGCACCGGACATCTTTCGAACGACGATCTTGCCGAATGGCTCAACCGTGATTTTGACGGGCGCGCACGCAACATCGTCCTCGCTCATCTTTCACAGAGAGCGAATGAGCCGCACTTGGCTCGCCTTTCAGCGGAAACTGCACTTGCGATGCGAGCTCCGCTCTTTCGCGTCGAGACAAAGATCACCGTCTCGCAGCCGCAGACGCCGACCGACTGGATCGAGTTCTAGTTCTTTGCTTTCTCTTCTTTTTTGAGGCGTTTTGCTTCAGCCTTCTCGATCGCCTTTGTAAGGCGGTCGGCGTCGTTGCGAGCGATGAGCGGCAGGATCTCGTCATTTGCGAGCTGTCTTAGAAGCGGCAGAAAATGCGGCGGATCGGGAAGCTCATTGTTCTGATAATATGCCGAGAATCGTGCCATCAGACGCGGCGTCTCGAGCGGCTGATTCTCACGCGCGACCTGCATCTCGAACTTCCAAATGAATTCGTTCGAGATCCGGCGGTATTCATCCATCAGGAATTTTGCGTCCGCGTTGTCCGACCAACTGAATGTTGCGGTTCGCGAACGGCCATTCTCTTTTAACGTGATCGAGATCGTACCGGTCGCGACACTCGCCTTTGCGGAATTATAGTTCTCGTTCGAGTCGATAAAATTCAACCTGCTAAAAGCTGCATTCAGGGCGGTTATCGTCGCCGGCGAGAGCTCGATCGGGTCGTCCATCGGTTCATCGAGATCCATCTTTTCAAAAGTTATAACGCCTTTGCCCGCATCATCATGTTTGATCTCGACCCGCGGATACATAAAGCCGGGACGCGTGAAAAGATAGATATGCGTGGCTGCGGACATCTTTTGAGCCGAATTGTCTTCGACCGCTGGTGCCTCCGGGCGGCTATTGAGTTTAGGCGGATCTGCGGCAGGTGTCGCCGTTGGTTTTGGAATTGGGACCGCTGCGGCAGGCGATTTCTTGACGGGACGTTTTGTCCGCGCACGTCTTTTTTGGCCGAACGCAGGTGCTGCCGCGGCGACGCACAGCAAGATCACGAAAATGAAGGTTTTGATCCTCATCGAAAGGGTTTGATGCTCGTTTCGGGCGTTACGGTTGGAATCGCGAGATCTACTCGAATTTGACCGAAACGATCTTCGAAACGCCCGGTTCCTGCATCGTGACGCCGTAGAGGGCACGCGCGGCCTCCATCGTGCGTTTGTTGTGCGTGATGACGATGAACTGCGTCTTCTCTGCCATATCGGCGATCTTATTCACGAAACGGCCGACGTTCGCCTCGTCAAGCGGCGCATCGACCTCGTCGAGCAGACAGAACGGCGACGGACGATATTTGAAGATCGCCATCACGAGAGCGATCGCAGTCATCGCCTTTTCACCGCCTGAGAGCAGGAGGATGTTCTGCAGGCGTTTGCCCGGCGGCTGTGCGATGACCTCGATACCGGCCTCGAGGATGTCATCGGATTCGAGCAGCGTCATCTGTCCTTGCCCGCCGCCGAAAAGCTCTCGGAAGAACTCCTGGAAATTCTCGTTGATCGCCTCGAACGCCTGCCGGAAACGCTCTCTCGAACGTTGTTTGATCTCCTTGAGAGCCTCTTCGGTCGCCGCGATACTCTGGACGATATCGTCACGCTGCGTAGTAAGGAAAATCTGCCGTTCCTCAGCCTCTGCAAGCTCTTCGAGAGCGAGCATATTCAACGCGCCGAACCCATCAAGGCGTTCGCGAAGCGAGTCGGCATCCGTGCGTGCTGTTTCAAGCACAAAATCCTCGGCGATCTCCGTCGATGCGACTAGCTCGGAAAGCGCGACGTTCAGCTCCTGCTGGCAATTCTCTCCCGCGTTCTTTAGCTCGGTAACTGCCTCAGCTTGACGCACTTCGATCTCGGCGCGCGTGTTCATCGCGTCCGCGGTCCGTCGGTTGATCTCGGCGAGATCCTCGCTCGATCTGTCCGCATCCGCACGGGCAAGAGCTAGCGCGTCGATCGCAGCGTTGAGTTCCGTAGTTTCTGCCGAGATGGCATCCGGTGCGGCGGAGATCTTGTCCGTGATCTCGTTGATCGAGGTGTGAAGTTCGCGAAGCTTGCCTTCGGTTTCGAGAGCCTCGGCCTTTTGGTTCGCAATACGCGATTCGAAGTCCGCGCGCTGCGTTTCGACTCGCCCAAGAGCGGCCTTTACGGAGCGTCGGCGTTCGTCCGAAGTTGCGGCGGCCGTGCGTTTCTCATTAAGAACGAAGTTCGCGGCCTCAAGCGCAGAGCGTTCGGCAAGAAGCGTTGCGGCAATGCCTTCGAGCGAGCCGGCAGATTCCTTACGCGCATTCTCCGCGGAGGTGCGATTATCCGCCGCGTCCGCAATGCGTTCTTCGAGGTCGGCGATCTCGGCCGTGGACTGTTCGCTCTCTTCGCCGACGACCTTGCGATGACGTGCGGCACGGTCGATCTCTTCCTTTGCTGCGTGGAGCTGGATCTCGAGGCCGTGAATACCCCGATCAACCTTGATGAGCAGCGATTGCAGATCGACGGTCTTGCCTTCGAGCTGAACGAGTTCCTCGCGGGCGGCGTCAACCGCGGCGATCGCCGCATCGATCCCGGACGAGAGTTCGGCAACGTCCGAAGCTAGGATCGTCAATTCCCGTTTGAACGCGAGCAGCGACTGATTCGTGCCTTCTTCCTGTGTTCCGCCGCCGACGAGCACGCGTCCGCCGATCAGGATGTCGCCCGCAAAGCTCACGGCCATCGAGCCCGGAAAAGAGGCCGCACCCGCAAGATCATCGATCAGGATCGCCGACATCTCGTTCGGGAATGCCGAGCGTAGCACCGCAGCGAAATCCGGCGCCACGCCGAGATAGGCTTCGATGGAATGTTCGAGCGGCCGGTTGCCATCCGTCGAACGCGCATCATCGCTGTCGATCAGCAACGC
>Ga0154020_10009871_pt1 | contig 10969 bp, 9 predicted proteins | sample Klosneuvirus_201_FD_109709 | JGI IMG/M metagenome (GOLD analysis project Ga0154020, IMG submission 109709) | Active sludge microbial communities from wastewater, Klosterneuburg, Austria - Klosneuvirus_20160825_MG | ecosystem: Engineered > WWTP > Aerobic digester > Activated sludge | place...
GGAAGAGGCCGCGTGGTGGTTCGTTCCAAAACCGAGATTGAAACAGACGACAAAGGCCGCGAAGCCATCATCGTCACCGAAATACCGTATCAGGTCAACAAAGCGATGCTCATCACCAAAATCGCCGATCTGGTCAATGAGAAAAAAGTCCTGGGCATTTCCGACGTGCGGGACGAGTCGAACCGAGAGGGCGTGCGCATTGTCATTGAGGTGAAACGCGACGCCGCCGCGAATGTCATCCTGAGCCAATTGTTCAAGTTGACACCGCTTCAAACCAGTTACGGGATTAACAATATCGCGCTCGTCAACGGTCGCCCGCGTACGCTGAACCTGTTGGACCTGGTCACGGAATTCGTCAAATTCCGCCTCGAAGTAATCGTTCGACGCACCAAGTTTGAACTCCGCAAGGCAGAAGAACGCGCACACATTCTCGAAGGATTGCTCATAGCGCTCGACCACCTCGATGAGGTCATCGCGCTCATCCGCGCTTCGAAAGACGCCGAACAGGCCCGCGAGGGACTGATGGAGCGTTTCGGATTGACCGAAGTTCAGGCCAAGGCTATCCTCGCCATGCGCTTGCAACAACTCACCGGCCTGGAGCGCGACAAAGTGCGGGCCGAATACGATGACTTGCAACGCAAAATCGCCGAATTCAAAGCCATTTTGGCCGACGAAATGCTCCAGCGCGGCATCATCAAGGAGGAGCTGCGGGAAATATCCGAACGCTACGGTGATGCCCGTCGGACGGCAATCGAAATTGACGATGCCGATATCAGTATCGAAGACCTCATCGAAGACGAGGAAGTGGTGATCACCATCAGCCACGCCGGCTACATCAAGCGCACGCCCAGCACCGAATACCGCGCCCAGGGCCGCGGAGGCCGTGGGGCTGTGGGCGTCCGTACCCGGGACGAAGATTTTGTGGAGCACATGTTCATCGCGACGAATCACCAAACCATCCTGCTCTTTACCGAAAGCGGGCGCTGTTTTTGGCTGAAAGTGTACGAGATTCCCGAAGGAGGCAAAACCACTGCCGGGCGTGTGATCCAAAACCTGCTGAACATCCCCAAGGAAGACAAAGTCCGCGCCTATATTATATTGCGGAAAAAACTCGACGACGACGAGTTCATCAACAGCCACTACATTATCTTCTGCACCAAACGCGGTCAGATTAAAAAGACCTTGCTGGAGGCCTACTCGCGCCCACGTCAGGGAGGCATCAACGCTATTGAAATCAATGAAACCGACGCGCTGATCGAAGCTAAACTGACCAACGGCAACAACGAAATTCTGCTCGCCGTACAAAGTGGCCGTGCCATTCGCTTCAACGAGCAGGACGTGCGCCCGATGGGTCGCGGCGCTGCCGGCGTGCGTGGTATCCGGGTGGACAATGAAAACAATGATACCGTGGTGGGCATGGTATGTGTGGATCCTGCCGATACCACCGCCACCATACTTGTTGTTTCGGAAAAAGGCCTTGGCAAACGCACGGCGCTTGAAGACTACCCGACCCACGGTCGTGGAGGCAAGGGGGTAAAAACCATGCAAGTCACTGCCAAAACGGGCAACCTTGTGGCGATCAAGTCCGTGACCGACGAGGACGATCTGATGATCACGACCACCAGCGGGGTTACCATCCGAACTGCCGTGAACGAAATGCGTGTGATGGGACGCAATACCCAGGGTGTAAAAGTGATTCGACTCGGCGATAACGACGAAATTGCCGATGTGACCGTTGTAAAAATTGCCGAGGAAGAACCCCCTGTTGAGACTGAAGAATAAACGAACATGAATACCGGCGGAAAAAATCTTCTTAACAGGGAACGGTTCGGTCTTACTATCGAACGCTTGTGCCACCAGTTGATTGAAGACTGGGGGGATTTTTCCGATGCGTGTGTCGTCGGTATTCAACCGCGCGGTGTGCCGTTGTCCGACCGCATCCACGAACGTTTGCAGGTGCTGACGGGCAATCACCATATCGAATATGGCCGTTTGGACATCACGTTTTATCGGGACGATTTTCGCTTGCACGATACCCCGTTAGCCCCCCATCCCAACGAAATGGATTTTATTGTCACCAACAAAAAGGTTTTGCTGGTGGACGACGTGCTTTACACCGGGCGGACGATCCAGGCTGCCCTCGCCGCGCTTCAGCATTTTGGACGCCCGCAGGTGGTCGAATTGCTTGTGCTCGTCGATCGACGCTTCAACCGTCATTTACCCATCCAGGCGGACTATATCGGTCTGATTGTGGATGCCCTGAATGAGGCTTATGTAAAAGTGCACTGGAATGAAATACACGGCCAGGACGAGGTCTTGCTTTTTGATAAAAAACAATGAAACAGCTGTCTACGCGCCACTTGATCGGCATAAAAAACATTACTGAAGAGGACATCCAGCTCATCTTCGAGACTGCCGACAATTTCAAAGAGGTCATCAACCGCCCGATCAAGAAAGTGCCTTCCCTGCGGGATATTACCGTAGCCAACCTGTTTTTTGAGAGCAGCACCCGTACACGGGTTTCTTTCGAACTGGCCGAACGCCGTCTGAGTGCCGACATCGTCAATTTCACCGCCTCCTCGTCCAGCGTCAGCAAAGGGGAGACCCTGCTTGACACGGTTAACAATATTCTCGCCATGAAGGTAGATATGGTGGTTATGCGCCACCCGGCGCCAGGAGCATGTGTTTTTTTATCCAAACACATCCCGGCCAACATCATCAATGCCGGCGACGGTACGCACGAACACCCGACACAAGCCCTTTTGGATGCTTATTCCATCCGGGAAAAATTCGGCGATGTAGCCGGTAAAAAAGTAGCAATTGTTGGAGACATTCTGCATAGCCGAGTGGCGTTGAGCAATGTTTTTTGCCTCCTGAAACTTGGCGCCAAAGTGCGCGTATGTGGTCCGCCAACCCTGATCCCCAAGCACTACGCCGACCTGGGAGTGGATGTGTCGCACGACGTGCGTGACACCCTGCGCTGGTGCGATGTGGCCAATGTGCTGCGTATCCAGTTGGAACGCCAGGACATCAAATACTTTCCCAGCCTGCGCGAATACCACCAGTATTTTGGCATTACCCGCGAAATACTCGACGGTTTGGACAAAGAAATCGTAGTGATGCACCCAGGCCCCATCAACCGCGGGGTAGAACTCACCTCCGACGTAGCCGACAGTCGCCATAGCATTATTTTGCAACAAGTGGAAAACGGCGTGGCTGTACGTATGGCCGTGCTTTATCTGCTGGCTGCTCAACGCGCCTGAACTGTTTTCCTTGACAATCAAGTCGGGTAATAGCAAATATACAGGCTCGATGCCTGTGCGCATTCCTTTCCGGGCGGCTTCGCCCTATCTTGCCTCTGTTTTCTAATCTGCATTTTTTCTGAAACATTATGACCCTCCGTTTTTCACTTGTAACGCTGATCTGTGTATGGCAATCAGCCCTTTATGCCCAGATTAACTTTGTCAAACATGCAGACCTGCTTACGCCTGCGTCACATTTTAGTGGTGTGGCAATAGCCGTGCTCGATATGAACGGCGACGGAAAGGACGATATCGTCCGCATGAATCAAGGCTACGAGTTGGCTGTCGAATATCAAACCGCGCCGAAAAAGCCCTTTTCCCACCTAACCATTGGGGATGTTTCGCATGCAAGCCAGTGGGGCATTTGTGCCGGAGACATCACGAATAATGGCCGGCCGGATATTCTGACCGGCGGCGATTATGACGGCATCAAAGTGGCTATTTTCAACGGGACCACATTTGGGATTTCCCAATTGACAAGCCCGCAGACCTTCGTCCAGGGGGTCAACATGGCCGATATCAACCACGACGGTTGGCTCGATGCGTTTGTGTGCCACGACGACGGTGCTCCCCGTATTTTTTTAAACGCCGGCGATGGCCAGGGGACGCTGGTGTACACCACGGATGCCATCACCTTCCAAACCGTGCCGCCATCCGACAATTCAGGAAATTATGGCTCTGTCTGGAGCGACGTGGACAACGACGGCGATCTTGACTTGTACATTGCCAAATGCAGGCAAGGCGTGACGGACCCCAACGACGGCCGCCGGATCAATCAGCTGTTTCTGAACAATGGCGACGGCACCTATAGCCAGGACCTGACGAACGCTTCCGGATTGCGCATTGGCGCCCAAAGTTGGACGGCGGATTTTGGAGACATAGACAACGATGGCGACTTCGACTGCTTCGTCACGAACCACGACCAGACCAGCCAATTATTGGAAAACGACGGGTTGGGTCATTTCACAGACATTACATCAAGTGCCAGTTTGTTAAATGCCATCATTGGACTGCCGATACAGGGCATTTTTCGCGATTTTGACAATGACGGTTACGTGGATATTCTCGTGGCCGGTACACAGCATTACCTCTTTCGGAACAACGGCAACAAAACGTTTTCGAGTACGCCCATTTTGGACAACAACCAAATGGAATCGTTTGCACTCGGGGACCTGAACCACGATGGGTTTCAGGATATTTATGCAGGTTATGCCGAAATTTATACCACACCAAGCGGCATTTCGGATGCCGTATGGCTAAACTCCGGCAACGACAACCATTACTTCGGAATGACTTTGCGTGGCGTTCAAAGCAACAGAAGTGCCGTGGGCGCCAAGGTCTTTTTATACAGCGCATTAGGCAGGCAGGTACGGGAGATTCGCTCGGGTGAGAGTTACGGAATTACGAATTCCATGAACATTCACTTCGGGATGGGCCAGGTAACCGAAATTGACTCAGTTGTCGTGTTATGGCCCTCCGGCACAGTGGATGTGTTGGTTATGCCGTCAGCAGATCAGTACATCGTAGTAGAGGAAGGGAAATGCACTGTAGCAACGGCGATCATTTCCGCATTGGGAAGCACGATATTTTGCACCGGAGACAGCGTCTTACTGGCGGCTTTGGACAATTTCGCTGCCTATTCCTGGAATACCGGGGACACAACAACATCCATTTGGGCCAATACCGCTGGATATTATGCCGTAACGGCGACTACTTCAGACGGATGCACTACGGTTTCGAACTATCTTTCCATTGTTGTGGACCCGATCGAGAATCCAACGATCGAAATTGTAGGAGATACGACTTTTTGCTTTGGTGGTTCTTTGATTCTGACGGCCTCCCCTGCTTCGGCCTATCAATGGAATACCGGTGCGACCTCGGCTTCCATCACGGTATCGGAATCTGGGGTATATTCCGTACTGACACAGGGTTTGTGCGATCAGTTTGCTTCAACACCCGTTCATGTTACCGTCCTGACGCCAGATTTGCCCGTACCCGTGCCCGATACGGTTGCAATAAATTCAACCGCCACGCTTACCGCTACCGGTAGCCAACTGATCTGGTACGATGCCGCGACGGGAGGGAGCCCATTATTCATTGGAAACCCATTCGTTACACTTCCTTTGACCGGCTCAACAACGTTCTGGGTGGCGAACAATGCGATTTTTGACCGTCCCAACCAATTTACAGGCATGACCGACCATTCGGGTTCCAACTTCGCAGGAATGCAAACCAATGGTGCCGTTCTTTTTGACTGCCATACGCCGTTTCGGCTGTTGAACACAAAAGTGTACACCAATCGGGCTGGGATCAGACAAATTGACTTGCGCAGTCCAGACGGCACGGTTTTGCAGAGCCTTTCGGTACATATTCCGGTCGGAACAACCGTTGTCCCACTGAATATGAATGTTCCCGTTGGAACCGACCTTGTGCTGACCACCGACATTGCCACCAATCAGCAATCTTTGGGCACGGAAGGCCCGCAATTGCGTCGCAGCGACGAGGATGTGGCCTATCCGTACGAAATACCTGGTTATCTCAGCATCAAATCTTCTAATTTTGGAACCGGGCGCTACTACTATTTTTATGACTGGGAAATTGATTTCTATCCGGACGAATGCCTGAGTGAACGGGTTCCCGTTACAGCTTACGTGGACACGACATTATCTGGCACTACTGACTTTCCCGACCTTGACGGTATTCAAGTCCTCCCAAATCCTATTTCAGACGTATTTTATTTGGATTGGAGCCGGTTCAATGGCGGTGACCTTGTTGTAACGCTTCGAAATACCCAGGGGCAAATGATTCAGATACATCAATTTTCCCTCCCGGGAGGGCCGATAAGATTGCCAATATCGGTCAGCGATTTCCCCACCGGCGTTTATTGGCTTGATATCCGCACAGCAAAGGGGAGCGTTCAAAAAAGACTGGTATTGCGGTAGAGTATGAAGGTTAATTTTAGGTTTGTTTGGAGATTTTCCAGAAGCCCTCTACTTTCGGCGCAGATATTTTTCAAAAACATTTTTTTCAAATTAGCCACACTAAATACGCACTTGGCCTATGATGAACGAACGCATACACACGATCATGATCCCCAACGTCATTACCCTTACTCCGGGAGACACGCTTGGTCAGGCTCGGGAAATTTTCATGACCAAACGAATTCACCATATACCTATCGTTGACGGGAAAAAACTCGTCGGGCTAATCACGTCTTGGGACATGTTCAAGTTGGGCCTGTCTGCCGTTGCTTACCAAGATATGCGCGTAAGTGAAGTCATGACTACGCACCTGGCCACCCTTGAGCCGGATCAACATATCGGCGCTGCAGCAGAAGTACTGATGGAACACCTTTTTCATGCTATCCCTATTGTGAATGACAAGCGCGAACTGGTGGGTATTGTAACTACTTATGACGTACTCCGATATGAGTATCTGAAAGAGTACCCGGAGAATCTGGAAAGGTTCATCCCGGACAACATGCGGTAAATCAGGCATTTTTATGAGTGTTTCGGCATCGGAGGTATCCTCCGGTGCCGAAACTATTTTTGGCGGCATCTGTTAGGAAGTCCTAAAAAAAGCATGTCGGTTCACACATTAAAACGGATACAACGTCTGCCCATTTCACCTGAGGCAGCCTGGGATTTTTTCTCCTCACCCGTAAACCTCAAAGAGATAACCCCGGCCTACATGGGATTCCACATCCAATCGGATTCAGAATTCCTAAAAAAAATGTACCCGGGCCAAGTTATCGCTTACACGGTTAGCCCGCTGCTGGGCATACCCTTATTTTGGATGACCGAAATCACGCACATTCGGGAGGGAGTGTATTTTGTAGACGAACAACGCATAGGCCCTTACGCGCTTTGGCACCACCAACACCATTTCAAGCCGGTACCCGGAGGGGGGGTGGAAATGACCGATTTGGTGCATTATCGGCTTCCGTTGGGTGTTTTAGGGCGCTTGGTCCATGCTATATTTGTTCGACGGCAGTTGAATACCATCTTTGACTACCGCTTTCACGTATTGGAAGAGCGATTCGGTAAAATGACATAACCTGATTCGGCTACATAAAAAAGAGCCGACAGGAAAAATCCCTGCCGGCCCCCTTTTCGTTTTCAAACTGACGGCGACCATTCCGCGTCGCACATCTCCGGACGCTACAAACTTCAACACCGGTTCTCCAAGCATCTCAGGTAGTAGTATTCGCCCTCTTCTCAGGCTATTAGCCGCAAATCTGCAGCAAAAGTATAGGCAATATTTTTAAAAAGTTGCTTACAAATTATTGCAAAAGTACTTGGGAAATTGCTCAGTCAAATGCCGCAATTGCCGTGTTGCTACCAGTCTCGACGACGATTTTGATGTCGGTGCCATCGTGCATTTCAAACTGTACATCGAAGGTGAATCCGCCATTTTCGTACTGGAGTACCATGTTGTCCGCCACACTGAAATGTTCCCAAACAGTTGTACCGCATTCGCCAAACATGACAATTTCTTCACCCACAGTGTCGTATTCGACCATAAAAATTGCGCTGCCTACGGCAATTTTTACCTGGCCGGAGCTGCCACCACCGGCCCCCCAGTCAAATGTGTAAGGGGTGTTGGCAAATGCGAGTTGTGTGTAGTAGTTGTTCGTCAGGCTGCCGCAGGATTGCTCCACCTGGTTGTTCGACGCCCGTTCCCGAATAACTTCGTTAATAATGATGGACTCTTGAGAAGTATTCATATTGAAAATGATTTAGTTGCCCTATTATTGTCCGGCCAATCTGGCATTTGCCCTTAAGCCGGTATTTGTTTATTTAGAATGATTAATTCGGATCTGATTAAATGTCTGCGCGTATTCACGAAAGCCGAGCAGAATGCATTTGAGTTGTTTTTAAAATCACCCTACTTGACTGCCGAAAAGGATGTTTCCAAAGAATTGGCTTTGGTCAGGTATGTTTTTGAGGTATTCATGGCGCGGGAAACGGAGGCCGGCCAACTGCTGGCACGCGAGCAGGTATACGCAGTGTTGTACCCTACTCGTCCCTTTAATAACCAGACTTTGAAAAATGTTACCAGCTCGGCCTTGAATTTTGCCGAACGATTTATTGAGTATGAAAACCTGAAAAACACTATCCGCCCCGTCGGAACGCATGCCCGGCTCGTCCATTTTTTTAGCGATAAAGCAGCAATTGATGTGGCGGAATCTTACTTAAAGCGTCTCGAACGCACACGCGCTAACAGAAATTCCAGCGACCTCCTGGATTTTTTCCAGGACTGGGAGGCTGCGTATGCGAAATCTCATCTGATGGGCTTACAGACGGATATCAGAGATGATATGAACAATCTGCAAGCCCTCAAAACCCTGGATACGTTTTATTGGGCGCGACGTCTGGACCTGTTGCTTTCCGTTTTTAGCCTCATGGGGTGGGCTCCGATTTTAGAACCGGAACAAGTAAAAGCGATCTTTCAGGAAGCGGACGAAGCCCTGCAGCAGAAGCCCTGGCTTTCCACACCTCTGTTTAATCTACATCTGTCTGCCCTGCATGTATTGAATTCCTGGAATAATCCGGCAGATGAAATTTTTGATACTTTCCTGAAAGATCTGACGGAGTATGAAACAACTTTGAGTTCTTACCACTTGGGGCGACTGGAAAACATTGCATATAATTTCTGCGCGCGTAATTACGGCACGCCAAAATATCGCAAAATTCTGTTCGATTTGTCCCGACGCCGGTTGTCGCCTGCACGTCTGCAAACTGAAGGGCCGATATTTTCAAACTCGTTAATAAGTTTAATAAAAACAGGTATTCTCGGAGAACAATACGATTTGGTGCTACAATTCATTGAGATAAACCGCCACCGCATCATTGGCCCCCAAGAGTCGGAACACTACTACCAACTTGCCCTGGCATATTTGCGCTTTACCCAAAACAACATTTCCGAGGCGCGAAAACTCGTGCTCAACCTGCCTAATTTTCTGGACAATACCTGCAAGTATTTCAGCAAGATGCTGGAAGTGAAAATTTATTATGAAGACGGCCCCGGTGAACAGACCTTGTTCACGTCACGGTTGAACAACCTGCGCATGGCTGTGGTTCGGGAGAATAGCATGACGGAGGGGCGAAAGGCCGGTTATGACAACTTCGTCAAATTTTTGACACGGCTCGACAGGCTACGCCGGAAACCCCAGCCCAGCAAGACCCGTCTTTTGGAACTATTGGCTGACATTGAGCAGGACAAAGACGTAAATGAACGCTTGTGGCTTAACAAAAAAATAAACGAACTACTACAGAAGGCGTAGTTATTGCGGGATAAAACCCTTGTTTTTCGAAGCCGGCGCCGCTTGTTCCCGGCGGCTCGTTTCTTCTGCAGGCATTCCTTCAATCTGTTCCCGGTAGCGGAGTTCCAGTTTGTACTTGCGTCCCATACTTTTAACCACCGGCCCCAGCATGAGCTGCATGACAGTATCTGCCCGAGCCTTGGCTTTGTCCAACACGCGCTCGTTGTCCAAAGCATCCTGTCGAAATTGGCGCCTTAATTCGTTGAAGTTTTTATTCATTTCTTCTCCACTGATACCGGCCAAAAAGCCCACATCCAACTTGTCCACACGCGGATAAACCTCGTGCGAGAGGATGGTCGGCGGCGGCAAGGTGACATACACGATGCCTTTTTTGGGGCTGAATGTCACATCGAACGACTGATCCAGTTTGAAGCCCGATTTGATCACACTGATCGCCTCCACCCGAATGTCCGTTTCAGAAATTGAGAAACCGAATACTTTATACGACAAGGTTTTGTCAAGCCCCAAACGGCTGCGCAATTCATACGTAGCCAACTCGGCGATACCTTGCCGAACCTTGTCTTTCAGCATCCCGCGGGAAGCGCTGAAATCCATGATGGAGGCTCGGGTTTGCAGCCGTTCCACCATCGGGCGCAGCCCCTCGCTCAGGGCGATACCGCAAGGATTATCCACATTTTTTCCCTTGGCCATCAGGCGTCCGTCGGTAGCCTTGAGCAAGGTGGCCATGATTTGGGTGACAAAAAAACACGTGTACTTGCCCGCTACTTCGTTGAATACCTGCACAGCCTGGTTGGCATTGTCGTTGTACCAGTTTTCGTACATGTAGGCTGTAGTGTCCTTCAGTGCAACAAAATCACTGTAATACAAGGCTTGCAAATAGTCGTGGTGCTTGCGATACTCCGGCTCCAGGCGACGCTTGAGGCTGTCAGGCAGGTTCATGCGATTGGCCACGTGAAAAAGCAACGAGACGTTGAAATTGTACACCAGTTCGTCAAACTCCTTGCGGTATTTCTCCGGCTGGGAGAGAATTTGCAGGGTTGCTTCTTCATTCAGGTTTGGCTGAAAGTCCGAAGGTACGTACGTCAACTGAACACCTTTTGGGCTTTGAAAAATATCCGAAATCCCTCCAGCAGAAAAAAATGTCTTGTAAATCAACATACCTGCCACACAGACAAGTGCCAGCAAAAGGATTTGTTTTCCAAAAACAGCGCCCGAGCCTTCTCTGCCCGGCGCATCCGGTTGATTTGTCGCCATAGTGTAGAGTTTTTTCGCGCTAAGGTAGGGCAATTCGTACCTTCGCGCCCGCTATGCTAACCCTCAGCAATATCTTCGTCAAATACGGCAACCGCACTCTGCTCGATTCCGTCAATCTCGTGGTCAA
>Ga0154020_10009873_pt1 | contig 10968 bp, 3 predicted proteins | sample Klosneuvirus_201_FD_109709 | JGI IMG/M metagenome (GOLD analysis project Ga0154020, IMG submission 109709) | Active sludge microbial communities from wastewater, Klosterneuburg, Austria - Klosneuvirus_20160825_MG | ecosystem: Engineered > WWTP > Aerobic digester > Activated sludge | place...
TGTGAAGACGATCGGAAGCTTGCGCGTACCGTTGGCAATGATCTTGCCGCCCTTGTTAATACACAGCACGGAATTCTGTCCTACGGTGTCGCCAAGGATGATCGTACCAGGCTCGATCTCGAGTACTGCACCGTCATTTACATACACGTAGCCATCAAGACCGTAGATCTTTGTGTTGGAGAGATGAACACGTGATGTGATCTCGCCACGCAGGACGGAGTCTACCGTCACAGGAGCAGGTGCGATGATCTTGATCGGCGTGTTGTTTACGTCTGTCTTTGTTGTGTCGCTAAGAAGCACCATGCGTACATAACCGGTCTCGGTTTGATCTGCCGGACGGAACACGATGCCACCGGCAACTTGTCCGCGACGTGCAGCAGAGTCGAGCACGTTCGAGAGACCAGGCAATGTTGTCCACGGACCTGTCTGTGTCTTGCCGAAGTCAAAACGCCAGCGTTGGCGATAGGTACCCGTTGTGTCCCACGAGACAGTAACGGACTGACCAACACGCACGGAGGTAACGTTTGTGCCCGGCTCAATGAGTCGGACCGTTGGCTCAACAACTACTGGTGCAGTGATAGCGAAAGGAGCATCCGAGATATCGAACTTCGATGGGTCGCTCACGAGGGTCATCTTTACATAGCCCGTGCTCGTTACGATGTTCGGAGCCGTGAAGCCATTTGCAAGCTTTCCGCGTGACGCGCCTGCATCGACGACGGATTCAGCACCAGTGATCGGTGACCATGGGCCAGCTGCTGAGGTACCGAATTCAAACTTGTAGGTGTTACCGGCTGGACTTGTTGTATCCCACTCAACGGCGATCTTGGTTCCTTGAAGATATGATTCACCGGAACCTACACCCGGCTTTGTAAGACGCACAACGATCGCTGCGCGATACTCAGAGTTCACGGGATCGTAGTTGGCCCAACCTTCGTCCCAACGCTCTTCATCCGCAGCGAAAGCACCGCGGTAGTTCACCTTTGTGAAGAACGCATCGTCGATCGGATAGAGCGGACCGCCGTTGCTGTACGACGCCGTGTTGAGATAAGGAGCTACGATCAAAGGTGCCGGATTGAACGAGGCATCGTTTGGCCATGGGTTGGAAAGGAAGGCATTGTTTGGACTGGTCTTGTCAGCACTGTTGTTGAAGGCTGCCTTGCTGATCCAGTTCGCATCCATTCCTGCAGGGGGCGTACCACCCGCAAGATTCAGCCATGTGCTCTTGATACCATACCAGTTGCTCGAGCGGATCGCTAGAGAATCAGTATTCGCAGCAGCCATCGTTGGTACCTGTGCGATCTCAATGCCGCGTGGCCATCCGATGAAGACGGAGTTGAAGATGCTCTGACGTGAGTTGCGACGGATCTGAGCTGCTGCGCCGTAACGGGAGCTAAACTGGTTTGCGCCGCTGCCGGTGGTCCAGCTGGTGTCCTGAACCGGACCGATCACGGTCACGTTTGAGAAGAGTGCATTTGTCAATGGTGCGTTGAAAGAACCTGTTGCGTCATTGTCGGATTCAAAGGCCTGCGACGTGGAGACATCGGCCGTTGTCCGGAAACGCTTTACAAGTACGAACTGAACCTTACCACGAAAACCGTTGTCGGTGTCGAAGTCATCATCAAGAATACCGTAGGAGATGAGGTTCTTCGCATTCACGGTGCCACCGAACCATTCAAAGCCATCGTCGTTACCGTACGATACTTGAATGTTATTCAGGACGGTACCGCGTCCAACACCACCCATGGTAAGCGAGTTGAGTTCGTTGTTCGGAGCAACGGCGATACCAGCGAATTCGATACGGACGTATTGAAGCGAACCACTGTTGTCTTCGTCATCAGTGCCACCGAACCATCCTCTACCAGGTGTTGACTCAGCAATACCACCTTCGATGGCAGCTTGTCCACCCGGATGGTTCGTACGTGCCTTTCCGCAGATCACAATACCACCCCAGTCACCGCGTGCGCGTTGACCCGGAGCTGCAGAGCTGGTGAAGACGATCGGCTGTGTCTTAGTGCCATTCGCAATGAGCTTGCCACCACGATTCACGCAGATCACGGAGTTTTGTCCAACGGTATCACCAACTACGATCGTTCCGGCTTCAACCTCAAGAACTGCTCCGTCGTTGATGTACAGATATCCATCGATGCCATAGATCTTGGTGTTGCTCAGACGGATGCGACCAGTGATCTCACCGCGAAGAACAGAGTCCGGACGGATGACGTCTGGCGACTCGATCGTGAACGGATTGTCTGTGATGTCGAAGACGTTGTTCGAGTCCGCAATGAGTTCCATGCGGATATACCCCGACGACGTTCCTTGAGCCGGTACGCGCCATCCGCCGCTTGTTGGCACGGATTGTCCACGTGTTGCTCCGGAGTCGAGCACGTTCGCTGTCTGGCCCGCAAGCGTAGTCCACGGACCAGCTGGCGACGTGCCATACTTGAAGCGCCAGCGTGCACGGAATGTGCCTGCTGTGTCCCAGCGCATTTCCTGCGTTGAGCCCGGACGGAAGGTTTCTCCGCCATTCGGGAACTTGATCTGACACGACGTTGGATTTTGTGCCATCATCTGCGTGGCGGTGACCACGAGCATAACAGCAAGAAGACATAGTGTCTTCATAAAGGACCTCTGATGTGATGTTGTGAGGTGAAGAGTCATAGTGTGATTGACGTAGGGATCGATAGAGCTTAGTTGAAGCGGTAGCCAATACCAAAGGTGTAGGTACGACCGCGAATGTTGGACTGAATGTTCACGCCCCCTTGCTCCCAATACAGTGGCTGATTGAGAATGTCACGGATCGCGAATTTCAGTTCGAGGTTTCCACCGAGGTTCTGACTGAGGCTGAGGTCGACCATTTGGCGCGGCATCTCATACACGTGCGGATCGTCGAACTGGAAGGCTCCACGCTGTCCCACCTTGATGATGCGACGTCCGTAGGTGTTGTACCCAAGATTGATCGATGAGCCGGTGCTGAAGTTCGTGTAGAAGAGGCCGATATTCACGGTGTACGGGCTCTGTCCCCACATCGTACGTTCGTCTGTTACACCACCCTGATTCACAACGATGTGGGAATTGATTACCGCAGCGTTGATAGAGAAGGTGAACGGTGTAAGGAACGATGCGATGAATCCGAGTTGTTTGCGTGCCTCGAACTCGATACCGTAATTCTGTGCCTGACCATTTGCATTCTGGAAGCTGTAGATCACTTCCGATGTTGATGGAAGAATGGTCTCTTCGATGGCATTGGTGAATGTCTTGTAGAAGGCACTCACACTGATCACTTCACCGGCATTCGGGAAGACCTCCCAGCGAACATCGTAGTTCTGGATGAGAGCGCGTGTGAGATTCGGATTGCCCGTTGTTACAGCTTGGATCTGGAAGTTGTAGAAGGAGAAGGGGGCAAACTCACGCAAGGAAGGACGAGCCAGCGTCTGCGATGCTCCGAGACGGATGTTCATGTCTTCGGCTGGACTGATCACGAGGTTGAGGGACGGCAGAACGTCTGTTACGTCCACTACCGGATTCACGGCCTGATCCTGAGCGTCAAAGGAGTTGAGCTGCTGAAGGCTGCTCTCGATACGTGCACCACCGATGAAGCGCATTTTCACGCTTGCAAGATCGAATGGAATGTCAGCCATCAGATATGCTGCGCCGAGTCTTTCAGAGGCTGTGTAGGCATCAGAGAGGCGCGTTTCTTCCGACATCATGAGTCGGTCTGCGGAGTAGTTCGAGTCTGCAAAGGCAGCAGACGGATCTACTTGACCTTGTTCACTCGTGTTGAAGAGTCCATCGATATCACCGGCATAGTTGCGCGATTGGATCACAGTGAATGATCGTGCAGTGAAATCGCGATTACGGAACTCATAGAGTCCGCCGAACTTGATCTTCGATGCCTCAACTGGCAGGGTCACGTTCGCCGATGCAATGCGGTAGTACTCAGACATGTCCGAGTAGAAACGTCCGGCTGTTGTTCCGTCACCAGTAGGTGATGGAGAGAAGTTGATGGCAAGGGGCGATTGAGTGTCCGTTGACTGACGTGAATACTGGAGTCGACGATAGTCGGGCTCATCACGCTGCGTCTCTGAATACCCGAGCTTCCAGTTGACAACAGCATTGTTGAACGACCCAACGGTGTGCTCACCGCCAAGTTGAGATGTGAGGAGTTCCTTTTGGACGTAGTTGAATCCGAACTCACGGCGTGTCTGTGCTTGAGAATAACTCTCACCGTAGAGTTCCAACGATTCATCATCCATCGAGCGGTTGTACACATTCTTGAAGGAGAAGGTTGTGCTCTCTCCCAGACGATAGGCCAGATTGAGGAGTCCGCCCATGTTAGAGCTGCGTGCGGCCGTATATCCGCTCTTCGAGAACTGCAACGACCTGTCTGCCTGCAGTCCCGAACGCGTCATCCGATTCATCGAATACGTGTTGCCGTAGTTCACGTTCGCTACGATGCCAAAGGCATCGGTCTCACCGATCTCGATCGGGGCACTTACTGTTACACCAAGTCCGCCATTCATCGGCGCTGTTTCGTAGTTCGTCTTCCACTGTGAGTTCGGGAAGCCGGAGCCGATCTCTGCTACACGGTTTGCAGCATCTACGTCGCCAACCTGTGCCTTGCTGTTGAGGTTGAGGAACTCTTCGCGGTTTGCAGGGATATCAGCTGGGTAGCTACGGTCACCGGCTCCATTTGCCGACCAGTCCTTGGAAGAACCGGTATAGGAAAGGAATTCACCTTGGTGGAACGTAACGTAGTCGTTGATGGATTGAGATCCGCTGACCTTTACGCTATAGGCCGATGGGAAGTCGATCGTATTCAATTGAACGAGACCACCGGAGAAGTTGCCCGGCAGATCGGGAGTGAACGACTTCGTAACGTTCGCATTCTCGAGCAGTTCGGCCGGGAACATGTCAAAGGCAAACGCCTTCTTGTCCGGCTCTGTTGACGAAAGGGAAGCCCCATTCAACGTGGTGTTGCTGTAGCGCTCACTCACGCCACGCACGTACACATATTTGCCTTCTACGAGCGTAACACCGGAGACGCGCTTCAGAGATTGTCCAGCATCACTGTCCGGAAGCTTCGAGATCTCTTCTCTGCCGATCCCGTCACTAACCTGCGCTGCGTTCTTGCGCTCTGCCAGGAGGGCTGCTGCGTTGTCATTCACACGCGAGGCCTGAACAACCACTTCTTTGTTGACCTTTACCGAGGCACCAAGAACAATCGTGACCGGTGATGCTGCGTCGTCCTTCACAACGATGCCTTCAACCACCTTGGTCTCGTATCCAATGAACGTTACCCGTAGTTTATAGGTGCCGGCGGCAAGCTTCTTGATCCGGAATGTGCCCTTTGTGTCGGAGTAGGCACCCTTCTTGGTGTCTACTACGCCAACACTGGCGCCACGGAGAGCTTCGCCCGTCTCGGCATCCGTAACTTTGCCTTCGATGGATCCCGTCTGTGCACTTGCAGCGATAACGCTGGCACAGAAGAGGAGGGATGTGAGAATGTGTTTCATAGACTTTACCGATCACTTTACGACATGAACAGAACGAACGTCTACGAAACTATCGGCGCGCTGTTAGGTGTATGTTACCGGCGTATTACCAACAGGAAACACTGGTCTGCAGCCGCTCTGGTGCTGGTTTTTTATGTGCCATTGGTAGCTCAACAAGCCCCGCAGAAGGTGTTGATAGGGGGCATCCAGTTCGATTCGGCGGACGCCTATACGTCGGCCTACAAGGTTGAGGCAGCTCTTGCCGTGGCGCTAGAAGCCTCCGGACGCTATGCGCTTATCCCGAATGTTACGCGTGATTCACTCGTTGCATCATTACGTAATGATTCTCTTTCCGTGCAGGCAGCAGCTGACAAACTTGGCGCGGAACTCATCGCGTTCTGCTCCATCGGACGTATCGCAAATCTCGTTCGGATGGAACTGGTCATCATTGGCGGTGATGGTTGGATCATCACTACATCAGGTGTGGGCTACGCCACATCGTTCCTTGTCTCTGACAGCACCAAGAAGCGCGTGATCGATCCAGCGATCCTCACCGCTACGCAACGAGCACTCTGTGTAGCGGTTCGTGATTCATCGTTGTATGCAGCTGCCGATTCTATCCTTGCTGTACATCCATCTGAGCTTGCAGCCGTGGGCGGAATAGAGTTCATCGCAACCAATACAGATCTTGCACCGTGGTCGGTGATGAGAGAGAAGATCGCTGCATCGTATGATGCTGTATCTACGATCGTTGCGGCGATGAGACAGAATCCGGATATCACCGTGGTGGACATCGAGACGCGCGACAGTCTGTATGCGTTGGGCGGACTCTTCATGGTTGAGAACTACAACGCTGCATCGCGCTCCGAACTCAACATTCTGAAGGGCTTTGAGATCACGCACCTGATATCCGGCCGTTTAGAACGGATGAAGGGTGGTGCGGAGTTAACGTTGGTCTATAACGAGATCAAGCCCGATGCAACGTATACGCCAGTGAAGAAGGCTCAGTTCATGATCGCGGTTGATTCAAAACTCGCGTTCCAAGACGGCGTACGCGCCTGCCTGCGCAAGCTCTTTGGTTCGATCACCGAACCAGCGGAACGGAAGTAGTAAGTGCGCCACTGGAGCCGGAGGTCACTCGGACTCCATAGATGCCTGAGGCCAGGCCATCGGTAGAGCATTGCAGGACAGAAGCCCCTTCCGAGATCTTCATGTTGTTGTAGGAGCGGACGATATTGCCAAGTCCGTCCACGATCTCGATGGTCACAAAATCGCCATGTTTTGCCGTTGCTTCCACCGAGATCACGTCCCGTGCCGGAAGTGGAGGTAGGATCCGGAATGTTGAAGCAGCGCCGATCTGGATCATGAAGCGAGGACCGCATGCATCCACGATGATTGAGCCATCGTCAATGAGCACGTTCACAGCCTCTGTAGCCCAAATGGTAGTGCGTGTAAAGGCCAACTCTGTACTGTCTGGGATAGCAGAGAAGGCAACACCATGAAGGACGGCAACAACGCCTGGGCGACCGCAATCCGGTCCGGTTGATCGCAGCAGCAGACGTATGGAATCGTTATCCATCGTCCAATCAACAACGGCGTCCTGCATCGTTCCTGCAGAAATTGAGTCTACGAATAGGTTGAGCTCGTTGAAGGCGATATACGTCCGCAAGCTATCGACCATTGCATCGTGCACATCCGTGTCCCAATAGACCGGTATCGAGATACGTTCGTTCGGACCCTTCACATAGTCATCGATATGCAGTCTCAACGTATAGGTTGGAGGTACGCGCGGATCCTGGGCCCGCCCCTTGAGGGAGATAGCTGTTGATGTTGTGCACTGATCAACATCTACCAGAACCAACTGCGCATCATGAACGCCTTGAGAGGTTGGAGCATATTCCAGCGTGGTTGTCAGTGAGCCGCCGGCAGCAACGGTCTGTCCATTCACCGATGCAGTTATACGCCATGGTACGGTAGGGGGCTCCACACGCAACTCAACGATGGTCCGCGCATTCACACTCGGATTACTGATGGTCACAACTCCCGAGTTGTTCTGCATCGGCTCGAGTGTACCCAAGTCGAGTGGATCGGGTGTGAGGACGAGTCTATCACTCGGAGCAAGGACCACGGTGACGGATATCGTATCGAACGTTCCGCATATTCGATCATAGAGAAAGATCGTAGCCGTGGTGGTTCCGGCAGAGAGTTGCGATGGATCGATCTCGATCGTGATATAGGCACTGTCAGAAGGGGCAATGGTCACGCGAGATTCGAGTGTGCGCATGCCGCGTGGTGCGTTCGCCAAGGTCACGTCAACATCGGTCTGCAGTGTGCCGCGGTTGTTGAGTTTCACTGTGGACGTCGCCTTTGGTAGACAGGCCTCAACGGTTCCAAAGTCAACAAGCGTTGGCGATGGAATCACATCCGGTACAAGCAGTGATCCACGAAGCGGGACGGCGAACGTGCCGCCGGCCGCATCGGTAACCACATCGAGTGTGGCAGTGGAGAGCCCCATACCAGCTTGCGGGTTGTATTCAACAACGATCCAGTGTCGGGTTCCGGGAGACATCGTAAGCGGAGTGGTCAGTCCCACGATACGGAACGGTGTACCGACGGGCCTGATGGACGCACTTGTCAAGACAACGGGTCTTCCGCCCTTCACATCGATATAGACGCTGTCTCGTTGTACACGTGAGGTGCATTGCTGTGTCCACTGCAACTGTGGTGGACCAAGATCAAGGTCTGTTGAAAGTGCGCGAAGTCTGACGTCGGCAGATACGGTTGTTGAGCATGTTGTAAAGGCCTCTACATCCAAGAACCCAACATATTCTGCGGGAACGGGTGAACTCCACGAGATGGTCACAATGGCACTGTCATTCTTCCGAAGTACAAATGGGACGTTCGGGATGCCCGTGATCATGGCGAACGGAAGCGGCCTCATGCGGATGGCGTAGATCGTTGCGCTGTCCCCCGTTGCGAGTCGAATAACGAAGCGCTTTTGGATAACCGTGTTCACATCGGCTGAGTCGAGCACGGCTGGAGGTGTGATCGTAATGGCCAAGTCTTCGACCATACCACGTACAATGATGGTCTCAACGGTGTCACAGGGTTGAATGCGAACCCTGATCGTGTCGAGAACCGGGCCTTTGCGTGAAGCGGTATAGGTAAAACGAACCTGACGAGATTGTCCGCCAAGTAACGTGATGTTTCCAACCGTTAGACCAGTGATCTGCGGCGATGAAGTGGTAAGGTTGATCGCGGTGGTTGTCTGGCTCTCATTCTTGAACGTTATCGTCCTATCGAGCTGTGTGCCGGTGCACATCGAACCGAGGTCAACGATCCGCGGTGTGATGGTTATGACCGGACGCAGCGACACACCACGCAATGCAACCTGCCACGAAGATTTTGGTCCGCGTGTGAGTGTGAGATCATCATTTTCGATGATCATCGTTGCATTGTCGTTCCCTGTCTGCGAGCGATACTCCACAAGCACGGTATCTCGTTCGAGTGGCTGCAAAACCCAGGGCGCACCAAAACGACCGCTGACAAATCCCAGTACAATGAACGCTTGCGGTCCGAGGTTTGAGGCCGTCATCGAACGTATCGTGAGCGGCGCATTCCCCGTATTCGAGATCGGAATCCGGAGAGTGTCGCGCGTTTCACACTTTGCTTCCGCCGAGACATTCACAATGCTGTTGAAGATCGGCGATATCCCGTAGATCCTCACCGTGATAAACGTATCTCGTGTGCAGGGGGCTAACCGGACTCTAAACTTGGCTTGTATCCAGCCTGTGTCTCGCGCCGTGGCTGCCACATACGTCAGTGTACCTTCCGGACGTACAAGCGCCGGAGGTGGTACCGTAAGGCTAATGTTGGTATCACCGGATACACGCGTGATGTTTACGATCGATTCGAGATTCTGTCCGGAGGAAGTGCGCCACATCAACGTTCGGTTGACTGGGACCCCAACACGCTCAGTATAGGTAACGAGCGTATCGATCGGATACGCAACCGGTTCACGTCTGTCTCCTTCGAGAAGGACGATCAGCGTTGTATCCGGGTTTTGGATCTGAATGTTCAGAACCGCTACATGGTTTCCGGCGGTGCGTGGTCGGTATTCGATGATGAGCGGCTGCGGAGTGCAGGATGCGATCGTTGCCGATATCGGCGCATTCACGATTCGGAAATGAATGGCATCCGGTCCGGTGATCGACGCCGACCATGGTGAAGCGAACCAATTGATGTTTCGCACCATCACCGTATCTCGTTTCGCAGAATCAGGGCACACACCGCGGAATCGGAACGTTGTATCGCTCTGCGTTCTCAGTGCCGGTGCAGTACGAAACACGCCGTTCCCTACTACCCATCCATCGTTGTTGTTGAGGAAGAGAATGTCGTCTGTGTTCGCCCCTTCCAAACCGCAATTTCTCAACTGCCAGTTCTGACCGGCATTGGAGGTATAATAAACGCTTTGATTCCAGCCTGCGGCCCAGCCATGATCTGCATCATGTAAGAAGGACCCGAACATCTGTTCGCCGGTATCAAACTCACGCCAGGTTTGGCCGAGGTCCGGACTGAAGCGAATACCTTCCAAGAGTCCTGGCGTGGTATTACACTTGGTTCCTCCCGCCGGAACACAGATCGCATTGCCATACATCGCCAGTTCTTCATGCCATGGAGCACTTGTTCCCGTGTAGGCAAGGACCTGCCAATTCACTCCGTCGGACTGCGATCTCCACAACGTGCCTGAACCGATAGCATAGACCGTATTAGCAGGCATCGTTGCATCCCAATACGGATCGGAAAGAGCCGATCGCTTTTCATTCGTGTCAAGAAACATTTGGAAGGTTGCGCCGCCATCCATTGTCCGTAAGAATGCATTGTAACCACAGCCACCGCCGGTGAACCAGCCCTCGTTGGCGTTGCGGAACCAGCCGCCCCATATGAACGGGGAACCTGGTGGTTTGATATCCTGCCAGGTTGCACCACCATCTACGGACTTGAAGATTCCGCAAGGTCCGGAGCAATACCCAACGTTTTGATTCAGGAACTGGATGTACTCAAGGTGGCATGCACCGCCGGCTGCCAATACCTGCGTCCCCTGCCACGTCTTGCCGCCATCCACCGTGCGAATGACGTAGCCTCCGTTTTCATCACAGGCCCATCCGTAGTTCGGATCCGTGGGAAGAAAGAAGATGTCGAGGTAGTATCCAGTATTGTACGGAGCCGGTATGGGCACCTTTTCACATCGCTGCGCATGACTCGTCACAGCGCAAAACGCCGTAGCCACAAACACCAAGATGGTGGCAAGGGTCTTCATCATCTACAATAACAACCTACTCGCCCTAAAGATACATTGTTTCACCTTCAAAGGTCACCTATCCAGGTCACCTACAAGGCAAAGGTATCTTCTCGAGCCGGGCTGGTAGACACCCACGTGATCTTCGTTTCCAAGAGCTGTTCGATCATGCGAACA
>Ga0154020_10009874_pt1 | contig 10968 bp, 5 predicted proteins | sample Klosneuvirus_201_FD_109709 | JGI IMG/M metagenome (GOLD analysis project Ga0154020, IMG submission 109709) | Active sludge microbial communities from wastewater, Klosterneuburg, Austria - Klosneuvirus_20160825_MG | ecosystem: Engineered > WWTP > Aerobic digester > Activated sludge | place...
CCTGCCGTCGGGTTCGTTCCTGCGGTCGGGTTCGTTCCTGCGGTCGGGTTCGTTCCTGCGGTCGGGTTCGTTCCTGCGGTCGGGTTCGTGCCGGTAGCGCTCGTATCCGGCAACGGCGTGGGCGTCCTCACTTGCGAGCTTCCCGCAGGCAGTGCGTCGTCAACAGTCGCCGATCCGTCCTGCGCGAGTAGCGCGCGGTCCGCGACAACACTCGCATCGAGCACATTCGCTTTTGTCGTCGCGACGCGTGTTGCATCGCCGGAGTGGTTCGAGCTCGACGACGATCGCGTCGCGATCACCACGATAACCGCTGCGACGGCGAGCGCACCGCCGAACACCGCGAGCATCAGCCCGCGTGACCGCGGTAGCGGCTCCATCGATTGCGACGGAACGGCGCCCATCGACAGCGACGACGGAGGCGATCGCGGCGGTGCGCGCTCGGGCACCGTGTCGGCACGCGTGCTCGGCGTGCTCGCGAAGGTCGGCCGTGCTGGCGGCGGCGTGTCGCGGGTCACCGGGCGATGCATCGCCCGCGAGTCGTCGTTCGTCGCGTTCGTCGCGTTCGTCGTGCTCGACGTGCTCGACGTGCTCGACGTGCTCGACGTGTTCGACGTGTTCGACGTGTTCGACGTGTTCGACGTGTTCGACGTGTTCGACGTGTTCGACGTGTTCGACGTGTTCGACGTGTTCCCGCTCGGCGCGGTTGCGGGCGTTGGCTCGGGGAGAACCACGCCGAGGATCCGCGCGGCCATCGGTCGATCGCGCTCGATGAGATCGAGCAGGTGCCGCGCGGCCTTTGCACTCTCGGGGCGATCCGCGGGCTTCTTCTGCATCAGCAGGCGGGTGAACGCCTCGAGCAGCGGATCGACGATGACGCCGGGAACGCGGACGTCCATCGCGGGCGTGGGCGCGATCAGGTTCGCGCGCGCGACATCGACACCGTCGCCATCGAACGGCAGCCACCCCGTGAGCAGCTCGTACATGATCACGCCGAGCGCGAACAGATCGATCCGGTGATCGATGCCCGCACCCATCGCGTGCTCGGGCGCCATGTAGTGCGGCGTGCCGAGCACGAGGCCGGCCGTGGTCAATCGATCCTTGTTCTGTGGATCGTCGGCGTCGTCGCGCAGGATCGCGATCCCGAAATCGACGATGCGAGGACGCTCGTGGCCGAACCGATCCTTCTCGACGATCACGTTCTCGGGCTTGAAGTCGCGATGGATGAGGCCGCGCTCGTGCGCGTGCTGGAGGCCATCGCACAGCTGCTGCGCGAGGTTGATCGCACGCGCCGATTCCATGGGGCCGTCGATCAGCGCGCCGAGCGTCTGACCTTCGGCGAACTCCATGACCATGAAGTGGATGCCGTCCTCGGTCTCGCCGACATCGACAACACCGATGACGTTGATGTGGTGAAGCTTTCCCGCGAGCTCGGCTTCCCGCTCGAAGCGCTTGCGCAGCTTGGGATCGACGAGCAGTCGCTCGTGCAACACCTTGACGGCGAACGGCCGGCCGACCTTCACGTGTCGCGCGCGATACACCGCGCCCATCGCGCCCTTGCCGAGGAGCGCCTCGACGCGATAGCGAGAACCGAGGACGCGGCCGATCAGGGAATCGACGACGTCGTCGTCGCGCGTCGCTGGATCAGCGCCGTCGTCCCATCCGGTGTCGCTCACGAGCGTCCACCATGCGCTGTTTCCAGCGCGGTACCAGATACGAGACGGATAGCAGTCAGCATCGGTACGCCCCACCACACGATGCATCGTGATCGTGCAGCGACCGTTCCACCGAACGGTCTCGCGAGGTTGCCACGAGGCTGGCTGTCACCTCACGGTGGAATCGACCAAAGCCGACGGGTTTCTACCAGCGATGCCGGGATTGCCGCCTAACGGTGACCTTCGCCGATCTCGTCGACGGCGAGCACGGTTCCACCCGCGGTGGGACCCGCTTCCCACGTCCACCCGGAGTCGTACGTGATCCAGATCTGTCCACCGACGCCCGCCGCGTAGCCGATGCCCGAGTAGTCGTCCGTCGGTGCGACGTGCAACGTCGTCAGGTCGGCGGTACCGATGCGCTGCACGAGCACGCGACCCTCCGCATCGATCCGCGCGACCGCGCCGCCGGTTCCGACCGCCACGGCATCGCCACGGCGATCGAAGCGAACGTCCTCGAACACGATCGACGGATCCACGTCGAGCGCGGTCCACGTCGCGCCGCCGTCGAGGCTCTTCGACAAGCCGTGGCCCGCTGCGATCGCGAACGCTCCATTCGCTGCCACCGCGATCGACGTCGCGCCCTCGACGTGCGACCGCTTCGCGAGCGCTCCATCGGCATACGACCAGACGTCACCGAGGTCATCGATCGCGAGCACGGTCTTCGCTTCCTGTGCCGCCGCGACGCCCATGAACCGGGCGCCGTCGATCGTGGTCCAGGTCGCGTTTCCATTCGCATCGGGGACGGAGGTCAGGAACACGCCATCGCCGACCAAGAACACCGATCCGTGATCCTGCGTGGCCACGCCATGCAGATCCGCTCCGGTGGGCAGCGTCTGCGTGGTCCAGGCCGCGCCGCCGTCGTTCGTGTACAGCAGCGTGCCTTGCGCACCGGCGACCCACGCTTCGGCGCGATGCCGGCATGCGATCGCCTCGAGCGACTGCTCGGTGCCGAGCGCGTAGTCCGCGACATCATCGGGCGACTCCTCGGGATCGACGTTGACCATCAAGCCCGACTCGCCGACGAACCAGCCGCCTCCGCCGCCGGTCGTACCCTTCTTCTTGCAGCCCGTCGTCGCGACAACGGCGAGAACGCCGAACACCAGGATCGCTACCTTGCGCATGCAGTCCCTCCTTAAACAGGTGAGAGGTGAGGTGGTCGACAAAGTCGCACGAGCCCACAACGATTATCGGCCCGAGCGACCAACCCACGGAGATCACCGCGTTCCTCGTCGTCTGCTCGACCCGTCAGAACGGTAGCAGCGCTCCGATCAACACGTCGGCGCGATCGATCGCCCGCTGGGCTCTCTTGACGACATCCGCGGGCGCGAGCTTCTGTCGCCCGCACGCGACGACCGCGCGATCGATCTCGCGCACCGCGATCCACGCGCGTTGATGTGCGATGCGACGTCGCCGGCTCTCGGGCGGAGACGCGAACCCGTCCGCGAGATCGCCGCACGCGATCGCGAGCGTTCCGACCATGCCCGTGGCGTCAGTGGGCGCCTTGTCTTTGCGCACGCGAAACGCGAGCTCCGCGATCGGAGACGCCGCCGCGATCACGGCGCGAAACGAGGGATACAGCTCGAGGGGGTGGGCAGGTCTACGTGTCGGCATGCGAGCCCGTGCTCCACGATTCGCGCCAGCACTTCGCACATGTCGATCCGCGCGCTTGCCGACGCGATCGTCCGCCGCTCGGACAGCGCGTCCGACTGCCGGCCGGACACCGGACACTGTGGAGCGTTCGGGGCGATATCCCTGCCGCTCAGTCGGGAACAAACTCCCACGTCTGGTCGCAATCACCGCCGCAGGCCGCAGCGCCATTGCCGCCATACATCACGATGACGTCGCGCGCTTCGTCGTAGGCGATGCCCACCGAATCGCGGCCGGGCGGCATGTTGTCGTATGCCTGCCAGCGATCACCGACGAGGTTCTCGGTGCCGCGGATCTCGGTGCCTTCGAACCCGCCGATCAAGTACGTGGTGTTGAGCGCGAGGTCGTTGATGATCGTGGCGTCGGTGCGCGCCACGCCGCTGCAGCTCTCGCACACCATGGTCCACGTACTGCCGTTCCACGCGAAGAGCTCGTCGCGCGCACTAGCGAGATCACACGTGTCGGCAAGGACGAGCAGGCGATGGTTCGCGTGGTCATAGGTCATCTCGGTGCCGTGACCCCCCACCGCGACCGGACCGCCCGCGGGCATCGGGTTTGCCCACGCGGTGCCGTCCCACTCCCAGATATCGCGTCCGCCGGCGCACGCACCCATGAGCACGACGCGTTGGCGATCCGGATCGTACCCGAGCTGCGCACCCGCGCGGCCCGACGGACGCGTGCCGGATGGCGTGCGCTCGGTCCACGTGGTGCCATCCCACTCCCACAGATCGTCGAGCTCGACACCACCGGGGCGTCCACCGAACAGCACGATCCGGTCGCGACCGCTGTCATAGGTCATCGCGTGGTACCTGCGGCCACCAGGAGCGCAATTTGTGCAGAGCTGCGTCCACGTGGTCCCATCCCACTCCCACATCTCGTCGCTGACGATGTTCGGCGTGATGCCGCCGCCTCCTCCATACATCACCACCGTGCGCCGGATCGGGTGATAGACGAGCTTGGGCGCGAACAGGATGCCGGGCGCGCCGGCTCCGCGGTTCACCCAGTGGCGCGACGTGAACGATGCGTCGATGCGAGCATCCGCCGTCGCGTCGCTTCCAGAGCCGCCGTCGAAGCGGTCATCGAAACCGACGCGCCCGCACCCGACGAGGGCCGCGAGGAGGAGCACCACCGATCGCACGACTCATCGTAGCAACGTCTCGCACGTCATGCGTGAAAGCGGAGCGTGTGACTCGCTCGCGTCCACGGGATTGTCGCGAAGCGGAGCAGGGCACGCAGCGGCCATTGCAGACCCGGGACGCCACCGGCCGCGAGCTCGCCGTAGATGCTGAACGAGCTGCGCAGCTCGTCGCAACGAAGGCCCGCGTTGGTCGCGAGCTCGAGGAGATGCGTCGCGGGCCGATGGATCGAGTGGCCATGCGAGGGGTACTCGGTGCGTAGGCCGAGGTTGTACGTGCAGTAGTCACGGATCACCACGTGCGCGTTCGGTGCAGCATGGGCGGTGATCCGGCGCAGCACGTCGGCGACATCGCGATCCGGCAGGTACATGAACGCGGCGCCGACATAGATGAAGTCCGCGCCGCTCGGGATCGGGAAGCTGCGAATGTCCGAGACCTCGACGGTGGTATCGCGATGCCACGACGTGCGCGCGCGTGTCTGCGCGACGAAGTCCGGCGAGACATCGCATGCGTGGAGCTCGTCGCACAGCGGCGCGAATAGCTCGGTCCACTCGCCGTTACCGCAGCCGAGGTCGACGCCGATGCGATAGCGACGGCGATCGGCGCGCAGGCGATCGATCGTCCAGCGCTGCAGCGCGCGGCGCGAACGCGCGTGATAGCCGTGCCAGCGGATGTACGGCTCGACCGCGGTGACACCGGCGGCGGTCTTGCCTTGTTGGATCCAGAAGTCGGGGGCGGTCTTCGCATCGCTTCGCAGCTGCATGCTGGATCAGGACGGAAGGTTCGAGCCGGACGTCACGTAGCCCCAAAAATGCAATGTCGCGTGCGACTCGTCGAAAGGCCCGACCTCTCACCTGTCTAGACGCTGAACACGACGAAGGGGAGTTATGAGTTGGTTCGATAACCTCATGCACGGTGATTGGTTCACGGGTGGAGCAAGGCCTTCAGCTCCCGAAGGCACCGGAACAACACCTGCTGCCCCCGCAGAGCCATTCTGGGGCGACAGCGCGTGGGCAAAGGCGACCGGCATCGCGCCGTGGGCGAGGATGCTCGGCGGCGGAGCCGCAAGCCATGCAGAGCCGGCGAAGACCGGGGATCGTCTGGCCGATCACCAGAAGCTCACCGGCTACGGAACGAGAGAGCTTCCGGCGCACGGTGCCAACGCAGGCGATATCGCGCGCGGCGATTGGCACACACGCTCGAACAGCATCGAGGGCGAGAAGAAGGTCACGGGGTTCGAGCGTGACGAGAAGGGTGGCTTCAAGACGCCCGAGTACAACCGGTGGCACGCGACCGGCAAGTCATGGGGCAATAGCGAAGAGGACGTGAACAATCACGCGCTCGATCGGAAGACTAAGGTCTCCGCGATCCCTACGATCTTTCAGCCGACCCTCGACAAGATCGGCAACAGCGATCCGACGAAGTCTGGCTACGATCCGCGCTCGAGCGGCTCCAACGTCAAGTCCGGCCCGCTCGAGAAGGACGCCGCGGCCGAGAAGGCGAAGGCCGACGGCGCGGACTACAACGATTCCGGATCATTTCGCGCGAGCAAGTACGGCAGCTACTCCGGGAACACGGGGCTGTCGTCGCAGAAGTGGGATCCGGAGAAGAAGATGATGGTGAACGACCCGAGTGCGAAGTTCACCGTCACTCACGGTGGCAAGGGCTCGGCGGGAATCGCCGGGTGGGAAGGGCAGTGGGGCGCCGAGGAGAAAGGCGGTTGGCGCGCGACGCACGTATCGAAGGATGGCAACACCTCCGCATCGGCCGAGGCCGGCTGGGTGGCCAACGGCGGCGCGAGCGGAGCCTACGGTCTCGATATGGGGAAAGGTCTGTACGCGGAGGGCGGCGTCGGCGGCAAGTTCGGCGGATACGCGCAAGCGGATGCCGACCTGAAGAGTGATCCGCTGAAGCTCGGCGGCGTCGACTTCGACGCGGGTATCGGTGTTCACGGCGACCTCTTCGCCGGTGGCAAGGCGGGGATGAACGGACAGATCGGCTTCGGCCCGGACTTCTGGGGCGCGAAGGGCAATATCGGTGCGATGGCTGGCGCGGAGCTCAACGGCGATGTTCACGGAAACTTCGGTCCGGTCGCCGGCAAGGTCGGCGGATCGCTGATCGCCGGAGCTGGCATCGGTGCGGAAGGCGACATCAGCTACAAGGATGGCAAGTTCCACGTCGGCGGAAAGATGTACGCGGCGCTCGGCGTCGGCGGCTCGCTCTCGGGCGACATGACGATCGATGTCGGCGCGATGGGAAAGAGCGCGTACCCGTTCGCGGCAGGCGACGAGGAAGCTGTCCAGCAGCTGAGCAAGATGTACGACCTGGGCTCGAATTCGGTGTCCGACGCGGCCGACGGCATGGGCATCATGGTCGACGACATGGCGAGCGTGGGCTCGAGCGCCCTCTCGTCGCTGGGAGTGTCCGATGCAGTAGACGGAATCGAGAGCACCGCGAGTGACGTGTACGACTACGGCGCGAGTGCGCTGTCGTCGGTGCTCAGCTGGTAATCACGGGAGCTCGAGCTGCTGATCGGTTTCGTCGTCGAGATCCGCGGCGACGTAGGCGTCGAACGTCCGCGTCGTCGCGTCGCTCGTGACCGCGACGCGATACGCACCGGGCGCGACGTTGGCGAGCTCGAAGTGGCCGTCGTCGTCCGTGGTCAGCGTGTGCGTCGCGAACCGCGTGTGCACCGAGTCCCACGTGAGCTCGGCGAGACCGACGTCGGGCGAGATGCGGATCTCGACGGCGACGTGCGCGTGCGCGACGGGGCGACCCGCGCGGACCACGCGACCGCGCAGCGTGCGATCGCGGAGCGCGACCGCGCGGCCATTGACGATGCGCCACGGCACGCGGCGCATGACGCTCGCGAGCGATTCCGCGCGGCCGACCGCACGCCACACCGTGATGCCGCTCGCGCGCGTGATGACGTTCGCGCTGTCGTGGCTCCACGCCACCGTCGACTGCGGCGCGCGGAAGCCGGTCTGCGACCACGAGGGCGGCGCGTGTGCAATCGGCCAGCGTGCGAGCACGCGTGCCGTGGCGGCATCGATGACGAGCGCGACCTGGCCGTGCTCTGCGATCGCGGCGACGAGAGCGCGGCGCGAATCGATCTGCGCGTCCTGCAGGTCCTCGGCTTCGAACGCGCTGACCTCGGCGCCATCGTCGACGGACAGCGTGCGCACGACGCGATCCGCGGCCGTGAGCGTCAGCCAGCGTCCGCTCGGATCGAGACGCGCGGTGGTCGCGGGCGCGCGGCGAACGAGGTGCGCGCGATCGGTGTAGATCGCGACCGCTTGCTCCGGCGAGTTCGGTGATTCGAGCACCACGAGACGAGTGCCCGCGAGCGCGAATGCCACGGGTGCGAGATCGCCGACCGGCAGCGGATGGCCCGACACCGACCAGCGGTCGTCCTCGCGCGCGAGCCAGCTGTTCGCGTCGAGCAGAACGATGCTGCCGGGGACCGTGCGCGTCTTCGCGCGCGTCGCGGCGTCGAGGATCACCGAAGAGCCGGTGGCGAGCGTGACGCCGATCGCGCCGTCGGGCGAGACGACGATCGAGGTTCCCGCTGTCGGTAGCGTGGTGATCGCTGCGCCCGTCTTCGGATCGATCAACACGGTGTCGGCCTCGCTCGTCGCGGCGATGGTGCCGTTCTCGATCGCGAACGGGGCGTGCACTCGAGGCATCGCGAGCGGCGTCGCTCGCGTCGTATCCCACAGCTGTAACCATCCGTCGGTGCGTTCGATCACCGCGCGCTGACCGTCGAGCGCGACGCCCGCGAGCGATCCGGCGGGCGGCTCGAACGCGACGTCCTGACTCGATAGCTGATCCCAGATCTCGATGCGCCCGTCGCCGCGTTGCACGACGAGGCCGCGGCTGTTCGGCGTGAACTGGGCGTTCTTCCCGCTACGCGCGTCGACGCTCGCGAGCAATGCACCCGAGCGCGCGTCCCACACTTTGACGCTACCGCCGACGCCGATCGTGACGAACCGCCGGCCGTCGGGGGACAGCTCGGCGCTCGCGAGCACGTCGCGATGCGTGACGGAGGCGACGAGCGCGCCGGTCGCGACGTCCCATACGTTCGCGCGACCGTCGTGGCCCGTGGTCAGAACGTGCGCGCCATCGCGATCGAAGATGCAGCGCCAGATCACGTCGGTGTGACCGGCGAGCGTGTGGTCGAGGTGTCCCGTGCGCGCGTTCCAGATCTTCGTCATGCGATCCACGCCGCACGAGACGGCGTGCGAGCCATCGTCGGAGATGTCGCCGCCGAGTGTCGCGGCACCGTGGGAGAAGCCACCGATCGGCACGCCGGTGTCGATGTCCCACGCACGGCCGTTTCCCTCGATCGTCTGCGTCAGGATCATCGAGCCCGCGCGATCGAGCGTGCCGTAGACGTGGGTCAGGAGGCCCGAGGTCACGGGCACGTCGAGCAGCTGCGCGCCGGTCTGCGTGTTCCACACGCGGGCGTGACCATCGTGACCGGTCGTGAGCATGCGCGCGCCATCGGGCGCGAACGACGCGCGCGAGATCTCGGCACCGTGCGTGACGCTCGCGCGCAATGCGCCCGTCTTCGCGTCCCACAGCCGCGCGACGCCGGCCTTGCCCCACGTGACGAGCGTGCTGCCATCGGCCGAGTAGCGCACGCCGGTGAAGCCGTCGTCGAACGGGCCGAGGGTCGCGACGAGCGTGCGATCCGCGAGCCGCCAGATGCGGCCCTGGCGCGTGCAGGCAGCGGCCATCATCGTGCCGTCCGGAGAGAACCCGATCGAGAACGCGTAGCCGCCGCAATCGAGGACGCTCGATGCGGGTGCGCTACGGATCGCGGCGTCGACGAGGAACGCGAGCGCCGGTGTCTCGGTCGTGCGCGCGGTTGCCGCGTGCAGATACGCGAGCGCACCGAGCGTGTTGCCGGCGAGCACTTCCACGCGCCCCTTCTCGCCGAGGAGCTCGCGCGCCGTGTCGCGGGCTTCGGTGCGCGAGCGCAGCACGCGCGTGACGGCGACGGCGCCGACGACGGCGAGCACGACCGCCGCGGCGAGCGTGGTGATCACCGCCGCGCGATGCCGCCGCACGAAGCGGCGTACGCGATCGCGCGCGGAGTATTCGTGCGCCTCGACCATGCGGCCCGTGCGAAATCTCTCGAGCTCGAGGACGAGCTCGCGTGCGCTCGGGTATCGAACCTCCGGATCGCGGGCCATCGCCTTGTCCGCGATCGACACCAGATCGCGCGGCGCGCCGCTGACCACTTCGTCGATCGGACGCGGCGGTCCCGTCTTCACCGCGCGCAACAGCGCCGCCGTCGTCGGTCCCTCGAACGGCGCAACGCCGGCGAGCAGGTGATAGAGGATCGCACCGAGCGCGTAGACGTCGGCGCGTTCGTCGACGGGCTGCGCGTGCGCCTGCTCGGGCGGCATGTACGGTGCGGTGCCGATCACGGCGCCGGCATTCGTCAGGCTGCTGCCGCTCGTCGACGATCGATACGGATCCTCGGTCTCCGGGTCCGCCTCTTCGGCGAGATCCTTGGCCAGGCCCCAGTCGATCACGACCGTCTCGCCATACGCGCCGACGATGACGTTCGCCGGGGTGAGGTCGCGATGGATCACGCGCTGCGCGTGCGCGAACGCGACCGCGGATGCCGCGCTGATCAACGCGGGCAGGAGCGCCAGTCGCGCGCCGAGCGTCGGCGCGGCCGCGAGCGCATCGCGCAGCGTGCGACCGTCGACCATGCGCATCGTGTAGAACGGCGTCCCGTCGGGCCACTTGCCGATCTCGTAGATCGGCACGATGCCCGGGTGCTGCAATCGCGCGGTGACGCGAGCCTCGCGCTCGAACCGCGCGGCGAGCTGTGGCGATCGCCCGAGCAGCTCTTTGACCGCGACGGGCCGCCCGACGCGCAGGTCGCGCGCCGCCAACACGCGGCCCATCCCGCCGCGCGCGATCTCGAGCCCCAACGCATAGCCCGCGGGATCCACGCTCGGCAGCGTCGCGTGATCGCCCTCGGTGTCCGCCAGCGGGGACAGCGTCTCCGCGACGGCGCGGCACTCGGCGCAGCTCGCGAGGTGGCGCTCGAGCAGGTTCTGCCCCGCGCGCGCGAGCGTGCCGTCCGTGCGCGCGGCGAGCAGGGCATCGAACTGCGCACAGTCGGCGACATCGAGCGCGCCGCCGGCAACGCGATCGAATAGCTCGGCGACCAACGCGCACGACGCGCAGCCATCGATGTGCGCGCGCACGATCGGATCGCGCGGGCGCTCCTCGAGCAACGCGAGGTCCGGACACGCGGTGCTCACGATGCTGGCGTCGTGCGCATCGCTCGCATGGGCATCGCTCGCACGGGCATCGCTCGCGCGGGCATCGCTCGCGCGGGCATCGCTCGCATGGGCATCGCTCGCGCGGGCATCGCTCGCATCGCTCGCATGGGCATCGCTCGCATGGCCTTCGTTCGCGTGGCTCGCGACATCGCTCGCGCGTGGATC
>Ga0154020_10009875_pt1 | contig 10967 bp, 8 predicted proteins | sample Klosneuvirus_201_FD_109709 | JGI IMG/M metagenome (GOLD analysis project Ga0154020, IMG submission 109709) | Active sludge microbial communities from wastewater, Klosterneuburg, Austria - Klosneuvirus_20160825_MG | ecosystem: Engineered > WWTP > Aerobic digester > Activated sludge | place...
GCCGCGTGCGCGGCCGAGCCCGCGCCCGCGGTCAAGCCCGCGCCCGAGGCCAAGGCCGCGCCGGGCGCCAAGCCCGCGCCCGAGGTCAAGCCTGCGCCCGAGGTCAAGCCCGCGCCGGTCGTGAAGCCCGCGCCCGAGGTCAAGCCTGCGCCGGCCGTGAAGCCGGCCCCGGTCGTGAAGCCTTCTCCGGCCGCGAAGCCCGCTCCCGAGACCAAGACCACCGCCCCGCGTGGCAAGCCCGTCGTCGGCATGCCCGAGGGCAAGACCACCCTCGACGGCCGCCCGCTGCCGCCCGAGTACAAGCCCGGCCTCGACGCCCTCGCCGCCAAGGACTGGCCCGCCGCCGAGGCCGCCTTCCGCACCGCCCTGAGCAGCGACGACAGCCGCGCCGACGGCCACTACCGCCTCGGCGTCGCCCTGGCCGCCCAGGGCAAGCTCGACGAAGCCATCGCCTCCTTCGAGGCCGCCTTGCTGCGCGCCCCGCGCGACCCGCGCCCACGCGAAGCCATCGAGCGCGCCCGCACCGCCCAGGACAAGCGTGCCCCCGCGCCGCCGCCCACCGGCGCCGCCCTGCTGCTGCGCGCCCGCGTGCACTTCGACGCCCGCCGTACCGTCATCGCACGCGGCCTGCTCGACCAGCTGCTGGCCGCGCCGCCCGCCGACCTGACCCCGCCCGACAGCGCCGAGGCGTATCTCTTGCGCGGCCAGGCCCGCGCTGCGCTGCACGATCTCGCCGGCGCCGCCGACGACTACCTGCGCGCCCTCGCGCTGGCCCCCGCGCGCGCGACCCCGCTGCGCCTGCTCGGCCAGACCTACGTCCTGGCCAAGGACGACGCCCGCGCGCTGGCCTACTTCCAGACCTACCTCGAGCGCGCCAAGTCCGACCCCGCCGAGATCGACCACATCGCCGACGTCCGCCAGCACGTGGCCACGCTGTCGAAGCAGAAGTAGCGCGCCGCTACCGCCGGCGCTTCTTGCGCGACCCGGTGATGAACGACAGCAGCAGCAGCACGCCGAAACCGCCCGCCGTGTACGCCGCATAGGTCGCGCGCTCGAACTCGCCGCGCCCGTCCCACACCAGCGCGAAGGCCGCCGCGGTGATGCCCAGCGCGGTCCAGATCAGCTGATGCCCCAGCGCGTACAGCAGGCCGACGTTGGGCTCCAGGTTCTTGAGCCTGAGCTCCAGCTCGCCGCGCTGCGCCGCCGACATGAACTTCTTCATCTCGCCCGGCAGCGCCAGCACGCTCATCGCCACCTCCTTCGAGGTGTCGATGGCAAACGCGGTCCAGTCCTTGTCCTTGCCGAGGACGAACTCCTCCAGGTACGGCCTGATCACTGCCATCGGGTTCATCGCCGGATCCAGCTCGGTGCACAGGCCCATCAGCAGGAGCACCGTGCGCTCCAGCATGATCCACTCCTTGGGCACGTGGAACGACTCGCTGATGTCGCGCAGCGAGATGTCCATCTTGCGCAGGTCGGCCAGGTTCTCGAGGCCCTTCTCGGGATCGAACTTGATGTCGCGCAGGTTCAGGCTGTCGAGGTGGATCTCCTCCTGGAAGCGGTTGTGGAAGTAGTCGACCACCTTCTCGAACACGCGCTGGTCGCCGGTGCGCGACACGAAGCCCATCTCCTTGAGCGCGCGCACGATGCGCGGCGTATCGCGTGCCAGCGCGCCCTGGATGAGCTCGACCATGCCGTGGCGCATCGCCGGTGACACCCGGGCCACCGCGCCGAAATCCAGGAACACCACCGCCGGCTGCGGCGCTCCGCCGGTGCCCCGCATGGCGCGCACCAGGAGGTTCCCCGGGTGCGGATCGGCGTGATACAGGCCGTCGGTGAAGATCTGCTTGCAGTAGGCCTCGACCACCAGGCGCGCCAGCGCCGACAGATCGAAGCCGGCCTGCTTGAGCTTGACCTTGTCGGACACCTTGATGCCCTCGACCCACTCGGTGGTCAGCACGCGCGCGGTCGACAGCTCGCGGATGACGCGCGGGAACGCCACGTCCTCGCGATGGCCCTCGAAGTTGGCCGCGATGGCCTCCAGGTTGTCGGCCTCGATGGTGTAGTCGAGCTCCTCCATCACGATGGCCTTGATCTCGTGCCAGATGGCATCGAGCCCGCGGTACGGCACGAACCACGACACGATGCCGAAGATGCGCCGCAGCGTGTTGAGATCGATGCGGACGATCTGCTCGACGTCGGGGTACTGCACCTTGACCGCGACGGTCTCGCCGGTCTTGAGGCGCGCCTTGTGCACCTGCCCGATCGACGCGCTGGCCACCGGCAGCTCGGCGAAGTCGTCGAACAGCTCGCGCGGGGCCTTGCCCTCGAACTCCTCGCGGAAGCGTCGCTCGATCTCCTTGAACGAGCGCGGCGGTACCTGGTCCTGCAGGCTCTCCAGCTGCTGCCGGAACTGCTCGGGCAGGAAGTTCGACATGATCGAGAACAGCTGCCCGACCTTGAGGTACAGCCCCTGCAACTCGGCGATGGCGCGCTGGATGCGGCGCGCGTTGCGCAGGTGCTTGCGCTCGAGCAGCCGCGCGATCGAGTCCGCCGAGCGGAAGCGCGCCTGGAAGCGCACGCTGAGGTAGCTCATGATCACGCGGAACGTGACCATGTAGGCCTTGAGCCAGCGCCAGCTCTTGGACAGCGGCCGCTGCCGCGCCATCAGGCCGCTGGTGACACGCGGCGCGCGCGCCATGCCGCTCGGGATGGTGGTGAACGCGGCGACGCTGGCACGTGCTGGCCCCGTCTCCGAGCCCAGCCGCGGCGACGGCGCCTTGGCCTCCACCTCTGGCATGTCCCAAGTCTACCCTTTCCGCGCTATCCTTGCGCCATGGCCGACGAGAAGCCCGGGCGCCCTCCCGATGCACCGCCTCCGTCCGACGATCCGCCTGGTGACGACAGCGCCAAGCGCGGTCGCCTGGAGGGCTTCATCCCCGACCTGGTCAAGCGCACCTTCTACGCCGGTCTGGGCGCGCTGTTCACGACCGAAGAGGGCATCCGCAAGATGGCCAACGACTTCCAGCTGCCCAAGGACGTCGCCAACTACCTCATCCAGCAGGCCGCGGCCTCCAAGGACGAGCTGTTCCGCATCGTCGGTCGCGAGCTGCGCAACGCGCTACAGCAGATGGACATGGCCGGCGAGCTGCAGAAGCTCCTGACCGCCATCTCGTTCGAGATCAAGACCGAGATCCGCTTCATCCCCAACGACAAGTCGGTCCTCGGGGTGCAGCCCGACATGAAGAACAAGGTCGCGGTGAAGAAGGTCGGCCCGGAGTCGTAGCCACGCCCGGGGCCCGGCGCGCGCCGGCAGCTTTACTTCCTGTAAATCGAAATGATCATGCGGATGGCCTCATTCGGGCGATCCATCGGGTTGCGCTGCACGCGGGCGATGGTCTTGACGATCTCGGTGCCCTCGCACTGCCCGAAGATGACGTAGCCGCCGTCGAGCTGCGCCGGCATGCCCTCGGTGATGAAGAACTGGCTGCCACCCGAGTGCGTCTGCGGCCCCTTGTTGGCCATCGCCAGCCGCCCCGGCCGATCGAACTTCAGCCCCGGCGCGACCTCGTCGGGCAGCGTGAAGCCCGGGCCGCCCATGCCGGTGCCGTCGGGATCGCCGCCCTGGATCATGAACTCGGGGATGACACGGTGAAAGGTCAGGCCATTGAAGAACAGGCTGCGCTTCCACTCGCCGGTGGCGCGGTCCTGCCAGGGCCGCTTGCCACGCGCCAGGCCGACGAAGCTGGCCACCGTCTCGGGCGCCATGTCGGGGAACAGCTCGCACGACATGGTCCCGTGCACGGTCTGGATGTCGGCCATCAGCTTGCCGCCGCCGGGCAGCCCCTCGGTGGCCATGGCCACGGTGAAGGTCTTGCCCTCCCACGGATCGGGCGACCCGGCGGGCGCGACCACGACCGGCAGCACCTCGTCGTTGCCATTGCCCGTGCTGCCCAGGATCGACGGCCGCGGCGTCGCGCCGGCGCCGGTACCCATGCTGGGGCTGCCGCTGGCTGACGTCACCGGGCCATCTGCGGCCGGCTTCTTCTTGCAGCCGCCGGCGGCGGCGAGGGTGACGACCACGAAACTCGCGAAGATCGTGCCTGTGCGCGTCATGTCGGCGGACCTTAGCAGCAAGCCCGGCCGCGTCAATACCCCGGCACATTCACGAAGCGCACCCGCGTCCCCGCGCTGATGCCGCGCGCCGCGGTCAGGCCGCCCTTGACCTCGAGCACGTGGCGCGACACCGCGTCCACGCCGCGCGCCGTCAGCGTCTGCGGCTCGGCGTTCTCGACCACCCCCGCGACCACGCCCTCCTTGGTGATGAACACCATGTCGAGCGGGATCAGCGTGTTCTTCATCCAGAAGGTGTGCACCTCGTCGTGATCGAACAGGAACAGCATGCCGGCGTCGGGCGAGAGCTCGGTGCGGAACATCAGCCCCTTGGTCTGCTCGGGCACCGTCCGCGCCAGCTCGACCTGGATGCGGACCTCGTCACGCCCCTCGGGCAGCAGCACCACCATGGGGGGGCCCTTGGCCTGCGCCTGCTGCTCTCCGCCGGGGCCGGAGCTCGTGGGAGTCGAGGACGGCGTCGGCGTCACCTTGCCACCATTGCCCTTGCCCGGGCTGCGTGCGCTGCGCTCACACCCGACGCTGAACGCGATCAGCCCGAGCACCAGCGGCAGCGCTGCCCGTCGCCTGAACATGGTCGTGAAGATGACACAGCTGCCGCCTCTCGGCCCAGATCTCGTATGCTGCCCGGGTGCAGCAGCTCGGTCCACAGCCCGGCACCGTCTACCTGGTCGGCGCCGGCCCTGGCGACCCCGGCCTGGTCACCGTGCGCGCCACCGAGCTGCTCGCGGGCGCCGACGTCATCGTCTATGACGGCCTGGTCAACCCGCTGCTGCTCGACCTGGCGCCGGCCTCGGCCGAGCGCGTCTATGCCGGCAAGAAGCGCGGCCGCGCCGCCGAGACCCAGGACGCCATCCACGCCGTCCTCATCGCCCGCGCCCGCGCCGGCCGCGCCGTCATCCGCCTCAAGGGTGGCGACCCCTTCATGTTCGGCCGCGGCGGCGAGGAGTGTCAGGCCCTGGTCGCCGCCGGCATCCCCTTCGAGGTGGTGCCCGGGGTCAGCGCCGCCACCGCGGTCGCCGCCTACGCCGGCATCCCGCTGACCCACCGCGACGTCGCCTCCACGGTCGCCTTCGCCACCGCGCACGAGGCCGACGACAAGGCCTTCGCCGCGGTGGACGCCGCCGAGCTGGCGCGTGTCGGCACCGTGGTCCTCTTCATGGGCGTGCAATCGCTGGCGCGCAGCAGCGCCGAGCTGATCGGCGCCGGCCGCGCTCCCAGCACCCCCGTCGCGGTGATTCGCTGGGGCACTCTGCCCGCGCAGGAGGTCATCACCGGCACCCTGGCCGACATCGCCGAGCGCGCCCATCACCTGCGCCCGCCCGGCCTGGTCGTCATCGGCGGCGTGGTCGCCCTGCGCGACAGCATCGCCTGGGCCGAGCGCCGCCCGCTGCACGGTGCGCGCATCCTGGTCACCCGCCCGCGTGCCCAGGCCGGCGAGCTGTTGGTCGCGCTGGCGCGCCTGGGCGCCGAGCCCATCGCGTGCCCGGTCATCGCCATCGAGCCCGCCACCGGCGACGACGCCGCCGCGCTCGAGGCGGCGCTGGCCCGCCCCGCCGCGATCATCGCCTTCACCAGCAGCAACGCGGTCGACGCCGTGATGGACTGCCTCGACGCCACTGGCCGCGACGCCCGCAGCCTGGCCGGGGCCACCCTGGCCAGCGTGGGGGCGGCCACCACGCGCGCCCTGGCCGCGCACAGCCTGCGCGCCGACCTCACCGTGCCCCCCGCCGACGTCGCCCGCGGCGCCAGCGCCCTCGCCGAGCTCCTCATCGCGCGCGGTGTGGCCGGCCAGCGCATCCTGTTCCCGCGCGCCGCCGATGGTCGCGACGAGCTGCCCCGCCTGCTCGGCGCCGCGGGCGCCAGCGTCGACACCGTGACCGCCTACCACACCGTGCGCACCCCGGCAGCCGAGCTGACCACCCCGCTGGCCCGTCTCGCCGCCGGCGAGGTCGACCTGGTCGCCTGCATGAGCCCCAGCGCCGCCGACGCGCTGGCCGCGCTGGCCCCCGCCGAGGTGCTGGCCCGCCCGCGCTGGGTCGCTGGCGGCGCCACCACCGCCGCCGCGCTGGCCCGCCTCGGCCTGCCCGTCGCCGCCGAGGGCGCCATGCCCGCCGCGCTGATCACCGCCTGGGCCGCCCGCGCCCGCGCCGGCAGCGGCTGACCGCGCCGCGCCGCCCTGCTACATTGCGGCCATGCAATATCCCGAGTATCGCGCGCGCCGTCTGCGCCGCACCGAGGCCCTCCGTCGCCTGACCCGCGAGACCCACCTGCGCGTCGACGACTTCATCTATCCGCTCTTCGTGGTGCCCGGTAGGGACGTGCGTAGGCCCATCCCGTCGATGCCTGGCATCCACAACTTCTCCATCGATCAGGCCGTGCTCGAGGCCAGGCGCGCATATGACGCCGGCATCCCCGGCGTCATCCTGTTCGGCATCCCCGAGAAGAAGGACGCCGTGGGCAGCGAGGCCTGGGACGACCGCGGCATCGTGCAGCGCGCCATCCGCGACATCAAGCGCGCGGTCCCCGAGCTGACCGTGATCGCCGACGCCTGCTTCTGCGAGTACACCGACCACGGCCACTGCGGCGTCCTGGTCGAGGGCGCGGTCGACAACGACGACACCCTGGAGAACCTGGCCCGCGCCGCCCTGTCGTACGCCAAGGCCGGCGTCGACGTCGTGGCCCCCTCCGGCATGATGGACGGCTTCGTCGGTGTGACCCGCGAGTCCCTCGACGAGGAGGGCTACACCGACGTCGCCATCATGGCCTACTCGGCCAAGTACGCCTCGGGCTACTACGGCCCCTTCCGCGACGCCGCGCAGAGCAGCCCGAGCTTTGGCGATCGGCGCGCCTACCAGATGGATCCCGCCAACGTGCGCGAGGCCATGCGCGAGGTCCAGCTCGACGTCGACGAGGGCGCCGACATCATCATGGTCAAGCCGGCGCTGGCCTACCTCGACGTCATCGCCCACGTGCGCGACGAGCACGACCTCCCGGTCGCGGCCTACAACGTCAGCGGCGAGTACGCCATGCTCAAGGCCGCCGGCGAGCGCGGCTGGATCGACTACGACCGCGTCCTGATGGAGACGTTGACCGGCATGAAGCGCGCGGGGGCCGACATCATCATCACGTACCACGCGCTGGAGGCGGCCGCGCTGCTGGCCAGGAAGTAGCGCCCGCGACCCTACTTCAGCGTGACGTTCAGCCGGTACGGCACCTCGAGCCCCACGATGCGCGCCCCGGTGGCCTCGCGCTCCGGCGGCCGCCCCGGCGGGTCCTTGCGCGCCACCGCCACCCGCGCCCCCGCCGCCCACTCCGCCTCGACCCGCTCCGGCGCCCCGTAGGCCCCGGCATCCACCTTCTGGCCGTTGACCTCCAGCGTGATGTCGACCCCGTCGATGCCGCTGACCTCGATCGACCCTGTGCCCGCCGTGGTCAGCGCGAACACGTCGCGATCCTCGGGCTGCCCCAGATATCCCGTCATGGTCCGCCCCGCCCCGAGCTCGGTCGGGCTGGCGTCATCCGACGGCTCCGCCGCCATGTCGAGCGTCAGCGGCTGCGCCGTCACCAGCAGCCGGTAGCCATCCGAGGTGTTCTCGGTCGGCCACCTGCCCGCCACCGGGACCTCGCGCACCACCAGGTACACCGCGCGGCCGTCGCTGCGCACATCAGGCAGCACCTCGGCGCCGCCGACCGCGGTGGAATCCGCCCGCGCCAGCGCGCGTCCGCTGGCGTCGATGACGTCCAGCTCGAGGTCGATGTTGGGGATCGGATCCAGCCGCGCCGTCAGCACGCGCGCCCCCGGCGTGCCCGCCGGCATGAGCTCGAAGAAGTCACGGTCACCGTTGCTGTCGTCGATGCGCCCCTTGAGCTTGCCGGTGATGGCCCGCCCGGCGGCGATCTTGGTGGCGTGCTCGGCGTCGTTGTTGGGCTCGACCTCGACGGTGCGCGGCCGGCGCTGCCACCAGCGCAGCGTCAGCGCCGCGCCGCCCGCCAGCGCCAGCACCACCACCGGGACCAGCACGGTGCGCGCCCAGCCGCGCCGCCGCAGCGACTTCTCGTAGTCGTCGAGGTCCTCGCGGCGCAGCTTGACGCCCTGCGCGCTGTCGCTGTCGCCCGCACCGGCGCTGGCGCCGTGGAGCTCGTCGTGATCCAGCTTCTCGCGCGGCGCGGTGGCCTCGTAGGCCCGCGGCGAGCGCTCGTGCCGCCCCGAGCCCTGCCCGCTGCCATGGTCCGAGATGTGGTCCGACGCGCGCCGCATCGGCAGCGACCCGCGCGCCAGCTCCAGCGACCCGCGCGCCAGGCGCGGCACCCCGTCGTCGTCGACATCGCCGCCGTCACCGCCGCTGGGCTGCGCCGGCGTCGCCAGCACCGCCTCCAGCTCGATGCGCATGACCTCGACGCTGGGGAAGCGCTCGTCGGGCTTCTTGGCCATCGCGCGCATCACGATGGCCTCGACGCGCTCGTCGATGGCCGCGGCCAGCGCCGGCACGCGCTGACGCGGAGGCACCAGCTCGTCGGTCAGGTGCTTGGTCAGCACCGCCATCGGGGTCGCGCCCGCAAACGGCGGCTCGCCGGTGAGCACGCGGTACAGCATGGCGCCCAGGCTGTACACATCCGAGCGCGCATCGACCCCGTCGGACCGGATCTGCTCGGGCGACATGTAGTACGGCGTGCCGACCAGGTTGCCGCGCCCGGTGACCTCGTTGGCCTCCTCGCGCTCGCGCACCTTGGCCAGCCCGAAGTCCACCACCTTGACCACGTCGCGGCCGTCGCGCGCCCGCGTCACCAGCACGTTCTCTGGCTTGAGATCGCGATGGATGATGCCGGCCTCGTGGGCCTCGCTCAGCGCCGCGCAGATCTGCGCGAAGATCGGCCCCACCCGCGCAAACGGCAGCGGCCCGTCGCGCTTGACGATGGCGCCCAGGTCCTCGCCCTTGACGTACTCCATCACCAGGTACAGCGCCCCGTCGAAGCTGCCGAAGTCGAAGGTCTGCACGGTGTTGACGTGGGTCAGCCGCGACACCGCCTCGGCCTCGCGCTTGAAGCGCTTGACGACGTCGCGATCCGCGGCCAGCTCGCGGTGCAGCACCTTCATGGCCGCGACCTTGCCCATGTGCAGGTGCTCGACCTTGTAGACCGAGCCCATGCCGCCGCGCCCGATGCGCGTGATCACCTTGTAGCGCGCGTCGATGGTGCGGCCGATCCAGGTGTCGGGCGCCTCGGCGTCGGTCAGGAACGGCAGCGAGGGCTCCGACGTCGACGCGTCGGGGTCGGCCACCGCGGCCCGCGGCGCGGTGGGCTCGGTGCCGCGCCGGGCCGCGCCCTCGGCCAGCGGCTGGGCGGCGCTGGCGTCGGCGCCTTCACCCTCACCCGGCTCCCCGGGGGCCTGCCCGCTCTCGTTCGGCGACTTCAACGCCGACCCCGGACAGTCCCGCGCCCACGCATCGATCGATCGTAGCTGTGGCGGCGCATGCGGTCAACGCCCCGGCTAGGGCGTTCCGCCCGCTGCCGGCTTGCGCGCGGCGGCGAACACGGCGCGCACCTTGGGCGAGATCAACGCGGGATCCAGCTTCATCTGCGGCCGGCGCGCGCGCACCTCGCGGAACGCCTCGATGGCCAGCGTGCGCTGCCCCAGCGCGACGTGGGCGTTGCCCAGCAGCCACTGGATCTCGGCCAGCTCGGCCTCGCCCGGATCGGTCTCGCTGAGCAGCTTGAGCGACAGCGTGCTGATGACGTCCTCGAAGCGCCCGTCGCGCAGCCGTGTGCGCGCCAGCTCCAGCGCCGACGCCACCCGCGCCGCGGCGTCCTTCAGCCGCTCGGCCTCTGCGGCTGCCACCGCGGGATCCTCGACTGGCAGCTTCGACGGCCGCACGCGCACGAACTCGATGGGAATCAGGAGCTCGGTGTTCGGTCCCTCCGACGCCCCGCTCTTGAAGTTGTATTGCTTGAGGAGGTCGGCCTTGCGCGGATCTCCGTAGTAAGCACGCGCGATGTCCTTGTAGCTCTCGACCCCGGCGGTGACGTGGCGCAGGTGGAACGGCATGCTGAGCTCGGCTCCGGTCACCAGCACCGCGCCACTGCCCAGGCCATTCACGTCGCCCAGGTAGCCCGCCCTCCGCGCATCACCGAGCTCCGCCTGCGCCAGCGCGCCCAGGGTGTCGCCGGCCTGCACGGTGTACTTCCACGAGGTCGGGATGCGCAGCTTCATCCCCACCTTCAGCTTCTGCTCGTGCGAGATCCCGTTGGCCGCGAGGATGAACACCGCCAGCTGGCGATTGCCATAGTACTCGGCGGCCAGCAGCTCCGCGGTGTCGCCCGCCTGCAAGGTGTGCTCGACCGTCGGGCGCGTGCCCGCGGCGCGCGCCGGCGTCGCCAGCATGGCGGCCAGCAGCGCAAGGGCTGCCGCGGCGCGCCCCGGCCCCACCCTGGGTCGCTGCAGCCTCACCGGGTCTTGCCTCCCTTCGGCTTGACGACTGGCTTCTTGATCACTGGCGGCTTCGGGAGAGGCTTCCTGATCGCGGGTTTCGAGACTGCCTTCTTCGCGGCGGGCTTCTTGTCGGCGACGCCGGTCACCACCGCGCTGGCGACGCCGGGCGGCACGATCACCGGCCCTGTCATCTCGGCCTCTTCAACGCCGCCATCCGGGCCCTTGCCGTCGGGCTCACCGGTTGGCGCCTCGCGACCGCTCCAGTCCAGGGTCGGCGGTGCCGGGTCGAGGTCGGGCAGGGCGCTGTCGCGGCGCTTCTCGAGATCGGCCTCGACAACCAGCGGCTGGCGGCCCGGGGGCAGCTCGACCTTGCGCTCGACGTCCTGGAAGAAGGGATTCCTGAACA
>Ga0154020_10009876_pt1 | contig 10967 bp, 11 predicted proteins | sample Klosneuvirus_201_FD_109709 | JGI IMG/M metagenome (GOLD analysis project Ga0154020, IMG submission 109709) | Active sludge microbial communities from wastewater, Klosterneuburg, Austria - Klosneuvirus_20160825_MG | ecosystem: Engineered > WWTP > Aerobic digester > Activated sludge | place...
AAGAAATATTTAAAATTAAAGCGCTTCTCATCCTGAAGTCTTTGGTCTGGTTGGTTATCAGTAGTCATTTTCCGGAAAATGGTTATTAATTTACTCTTATTGTTAAAATTGCAATCAGCGATAATACACTAATTACCAGAGGGGCAATTCTATAAAACGTATCGGCAGTTGCAATTCTTCCTTTTCCAGCTGGCACATAAACTACATCTCCGGGTCTTAAATAATAAAAATCAGATTGAAATATGTCACGTGTTGTAAGATCCAGTGTTGAGAATACTTTTTGTCCCTTAACATTTCTGATTACCATCACTGCTTTTCTATCGCCAAATATTGTCATATCTCCGGCTAGTCCAAGTGCATCTGTTAAGGTTAGCTTTTCATTTTTCACCTGATAAACTCCAGGTAGTTTTATTTCGCCCAATAAGGTCACTTTGAAAGATTCCAGATAGATCCTCACAGACGGATCCTGCAGATATTTTTCTAGTTTTTGACGCAATACTTCTCTTACTTCACGGGTTGATTGACCTTGTACTTTTAACTTCCCAACCAAAGGTATTTCAATCTCTCCTTTTAAATCAACCAGATAATTCGTCATTTCTGTTCCCGCTTCTCCTGCGTTTGCCTGAGCCGGATTAAAAAAACTGGCGGCTTCCGCATTTATGCTGGAAATATGAATTGCAAGGATGTCATTTGCTTCAATTTTTGGTTCAAACTCATCAGGCATAGACAAAGTATCCATGTTTTTTCTTGCTTCAGTATCTTTCTGAAAATAATCATAATGCTTTCTGCTTAGGCAAGAAGAGAATGATATCAAAACAAAAAGGAGAAAACTAAAATAGCTCATTTTTTGTTTGACAAGAGATGATTTTATTATGAACATAATTTGTTGATATGGATTCCTATTGAATTGAATTTCAGGTGATTAGGCACGAATGAAGGCGTGCTCCATGAAATTAGTCGGCAAAGATAGAAAAAATCTTTACTCCAAACAGGTTGTGGAGACTATCGTTTGCGATTTTCAGTATCAACTATTTTTAATTAAGATGATTGAAATTCAATTAGATATGTTTTATTGTGAATAGTTTATGATATATTAAGGCTAAAACATGAGTGATTTCATTAAAATCACGTGCAAGAGGAAATTGATAAAAATCATTATTTCATCGTATTAAAGTGGTAATTTTGTGTCATTAAATGGTTTGATTATGATAGCTACAGATACTGAAAGAGAATTGGAATTCCAGGCAAAAATTGACAGGGGAGAAGTGATAGAACCTAAAGACTGGATGCCTGAGAGATATCGGAAACAATTGATTCGGATGATGTCACAACATGCTCATTCAGAGGTTGTTGGAATGCTTCCTGAAGGAAATTGGATTACCAGAGCACCTTCCTTAGCCAGAAAAGCAATTTTACTTGCTAAGGTTCAGGATGAAGGTGGTCACGGACTTTATATCTACAGTGCTGCTGAAACACTGGGAATCGATCGGGGAGAGATGATAGATCAGCTCCATACCGGCAAAGCGAAATACTCATCGATTTTTAATTATCCAACATTAAATTGGGCCGATATCGGTGCAATAGGCTGGTTGGTAGATGGTGCTGCAATTGTTAATCAAACAGCACTCGCAAAATGCTCTTATGGTCCTTATTCAAGAGCGATGATAAGAATTTGTAAAGAAGAAAATTTCCATCATAAACAAGGCTATCAGATGTTGGCTTACATGATGCGTGGTACCAAAGAACAACAGGAAATGGCTCAGGATTCCATGAACAGGTTTTGGTGGCCTGCACTGATGATGTTTGGCCCTTCCGATACCGACTCTCCAAATAGTGCTGAACTCATGCGCTGGAAGGTTAAGTTGTATTCAAATGACGATTTAAGACAACGATTTATAGATAGAACTGTACCTCAGGCAGAGGCAATCGGATTAGTAATTCCTGATCCAAAATTGAAATTCAACGAAACTACCCGCCATTATGAACATGGTGAAATTGACTGGCAGGAATTTAAAAATGTAGTTAGTGGAAATGGTCCCTGTAACAGAGAACGTTTGCGCGCCAGAGTAAAAGCAGATGCCGATGGAAAATGGGTCAGAGATGCTGCTGAAGCATATGCAAAAAAACATATGAACTGATATCAGTCATTTTTTTGTCAGAAATCCTTTAACACCTTGCACCGTTAAATTTATCATTATGTCAGAATCAAATATACCCACCAATCAATGGAAATTGTGGGAAGTTTTTACTCAGAAAAAATCTGGTTTACCTCACGAACATGCTGGAAGTCTCAGGGCTCCTGATGCAGAAATGGCTCTCCTGAATGCCAGAGATGTTTACAGCAGAAGAAATGAAGCCGTAAGTATTTGGGTTGTACCCTCTGAATGCATGGTTTCTTCAACACCTGAAGATGTCGGTTCATTCTTTGATCCTGCAAATGACAAATTATACCGTCACCCAAATTTTTATAAAACTCCGGATGGAGTAAAATGGACTTCCTGATCTGCTTATTATCATGAATACTAACTTAGAAAAAAATAATGCCCTGTTTGAATATCTTCTCCGACTGGGTGATACATCATTGATTCTCGGACACCGGATTGCTGAATGGTGCGGACATGCTCCAATTCTGGAAGAGGATATTGCATTGACAAATATTTCACTCGATCATATCGGTCAGGCTAGATTACTCCTCGATTATGCCGGCAAAATTGAAGGTAAAGGAAGAAACGAAGATACATTAGCCTATCACAGAGATGCCAGACAGTTCCGTAATTTGCTGATGGCTGAACAACCAAATGGTGATTTCGGAAATACCATGGTCAGACAGTTTTTAGTCAGTGTTTATAATTTCCATTTATATAGCGCTTTGTCTAAAAGTGCTGATGCAGAACTGGCTGCTATTGCTGCTAAATCTGTAAAAGAAGTAGCGTACCATGTTCGACATAGCAGTGACTGGCTCATCCGTTTAGGCGATGGGACAACAGAAAGTCATGAAAAAGTTCAGCAATCGATTAACGATTTATGGATTTATGTTGATGATTTTTTCAATGGTGACGAAGTTGATGCGTTGCTTGTTGGTCAGAATATTGCACCCGACCTGAATGCGATTCGTGCCCTTTGGAATGAAACGGTTCAATTGACCATGGTAAAAGCAGGACTTGTAATACCACAGGTAAACAGTGCAATGCGTACCGGTAGTAGAAAAGGAAATCATACCGAATATTTGGGTTATATTCTGGCTGAAATGCAATTTCTGCCCCGGGCATACCCTGATGCTGAATGGTTGTAAAATCAGTCCTTCCCATGACTGACACCTCTGATATTTCCCACATTCGCAACCTTCTTACCCAGGTTCAGGACCCTGAAGTTCCTGTGCTTACGATTGCCGATTTAGGTATTTTAAGGGATGTTGCCTTGATTGATGGAACATATGAAATAAAAATCACACCAACTTTCACAGGTTGTCCGGCGATGAAAGCCATCGAAGAAAATATTGCAGAAGTCTTAGTCGAGAATGGAATCCAAAATTTTAAAGTTAGAATGGTCATGTCTCCGGCATGGACCACCGACTGGATTTCAGAACTTGGCAGAGAAAAATTGAGGAAATACGGTATCGCTCCTCCATCACAATCTACTGAAGAACACTTGAAGGCCATTCTCACCGGAAAAAACAAAGCTGTGGCCTGTCCATTTTGCGGATCTGTGAATACCCGATTAACAAGCGCTTTTGGTTCTACTGCGTGCAAGGCACTTCATTATTGCGATAATTGCCATCAACCATTTGAAGAATTTAAATGCCATTGATTGGATGGCTTTTTTAGTAATTATCTTAGCTTTTTGTTAATTAATTGATTCGATAAATACAGGTTGGAATTGCAACTTTTGTTTTAATTTTAGCCGCAATTAAAAAGATATATGACAATACAATTCGAAATTACAGAAAACGTAGCTCAAATCAGATTAAACCGACCTGATGTATTGAATAGCTTCAACAAGGAAATGGCATTAGCATTTCAAAAGGTTTTGGATCAATGCGATAAGGATCCTCAGATCAGGGCGGTTCACATCACAGGAATGGGAAGAGCTTTTTGTGCAGGTCAGGATTTGGCTGAAGCAATTGCTACAGATGGGCCAAGCTTGCAAGATATCGTTAAGGACCATTATAATCCAATAATTGCCCGTTTGCGGGGAATTGAAAAACCTATTGTTTGTGCAGTAAACGGAGTAGCTGCCGGAGCGGGCGCAAATATTGCAATTGCCTGTGATATTGTTTTTGCTGCTGAATCGGCCTCATTCATTCAGGCTTTTAGCAAAATCGGATTAATACCTGACAGTGGTGGAACTTTTTTTCTGCCCCGCTTAATAGGTTTGCAAAGGGCGACTGCATTAATGATGTTAGGTGATAAAGTTAAGGCTCAGGATGCCTTAGCAATGGGTATGATATATCGGGTTTGCGCCGATGATCAATTGCAGGACGAATCTCTTAAAATTGCACGTCAACTTGCTAAGATGCCAACCCGTGGATTAGGTTATACAAAAAGGGCGCTCAATTTGTCGATGTTCAATAATCTCGATGATCAGTTGGATGTGGAAGAGGATTTACAAACCAAATCGGCAGCAACTTATGATTATAAAGAAGGTGTAAATGCATTTTTAGAAAAACGTACTCCTTTGTTTAAAGGAGAATAAATTATGAGCAATAAAGGGATAATTGGTGTTGCGGGATCGGGTGCCATGGGTAGTGGAATAGCACTTGTTGCTGCTTCTGCCGGCCATCAGGTATTAATTTTTGATGCCAACCCGCAGGCTCTCGAAAAAGCAGTTTCTTCAATTAACGATATTTTAGCTAAATCAGTTGCAAAAGGCAAACTTACAGATGATGCTGGGAAGCTGATTTTGGACAGAATTAAAACCATTGATTCTGTGGCGGGATTCTCGACTTGCAGCATGATTATTGAAGCAATCATTGAAAATATTGATATTAAAAAAAGTCTTTTTAAAAGTATTGAAGCCGTAGTTGAGCCATCCTGCATACTTGCAACCAATACATCTTCATTATCGGTGGTGTCGGTAGCATCAGCCTGCCAAAATCGTGGACGGGTTTTAGGGATTCACTTTTTTAATCCTGCCAATCTGATGCCACTTGTTGAAATCATTCCTGCTTTCACCACAGATGAAAATACTGTGAGCCAGGCCAGAGCAATGATTGATTCGTGGGGTAAAATTACAGTGCTGGCTAAAGATACTCCGGGTTTTATTGTAAATCGTATTGCCCGACCATTCTATGGGGAAGCAATCCGGATTTATGAAGAGGGTATTGCAGACTTCGCCACAATTGATTGGGCAATGAAAGAGTTTGGAGGATTTAAAATGGGACCTTTTGAACTCATGGACTTTATTGGAAACGATATCAATTATAAAGTTACAGAAACCGTTTGGGAACAATTTTTTTATGATCCACGATACAGACCCTCATTAACTCAAAAACGTCTTTACGAAGCAGGATTGTTTGGCAGGAAGTCGGGGAGAGGCTATTATAATTATGAACCTGATAGTTCAGTTCCAGAGCCTGTGAAAAATGAATATTTAGGAAAAGCAATTTTTACACGAGTATTGGTAATGCTCATTAATGAAGCTGTCGATGCACTTTACCTGAAGATAGCAACAGCATCAGACATAGAAACATCTATGATGAAAGGTGTGAATTATCCTAAAGGATTGTTAAAATGGGCTGATGAAATGGGAGTTGACAAAGTTCTGTCAGTTTTAAATTCCCTGCAAACCGACTACCAGGAAGACAGGTACAGGCCTTCATTGCTATTGAAAAAAATGGCAGCTGAAAAATCTAAGTTCTTCAACGATTAATCACAGTCGCTGTCTTCAATCCTGCGACTTATTTTGTAGAGTGCCTCAGTTCTTTCAGCAAGCTGTTTGATCATTTCTTTTTCTTTTTCTGTCAATCCACGCATTCCGGAAGGAGCATTGGTTTGAATTTCTTTTGCAGTTCCGATTTCGCCAAACAGCAACCAGGCCAGCAATTCGTCACGGAAGGATTCTTTTTCTGCAGGTGCCATGTGTGCAGTGAGTTCCTTAACCTGCTCCATTATTACAGCTATTTTCTTTTCGTTTCTCATACCTCAATTGTTATATTGCTTTAGCGTATTGTTCACTTTTTATTTGTGCGTTCTCATGGTATTTCGGCCAGGTAAAATGAAATGTTGCTCCATTGCCGGCGTGCGATTCTACCCAGATGCGCCCACCTTGTTCTTCTATAATTTTTTTGACAATTGCCAGACCAACACCGGTACTTTCAAATTCATCACGGGTATTGATGGTTTGGAATATCACAAAAATCTTATCATGGAAACGCGGGTCAATTCCAGGTCCGTTGTCTTTGATACTGAACTGATAAAATGGTCCGGTTTCAGTAAATGTAATTTTAACCTGCTTGTCGGCTTTGGTATTAAATTTAATTGCATTCCCGATAAGGTTCATAAAAACCTGCTGCACTTTAACTTTGTCAGCCAAAACCATAGGGAGTTTATCTTGTACCTGGAAATTAACCTCAGACTTATGGCCTAGAAATTCTACGGCTTCTTTAACGATTGTTCCTGTGTCGAACAATTCAAACTGATCATTTCTTTTTGCAGCCTTGGAGTAGTCAAGAATACCATTGATCAGATTCTCCATTCTGCCAACTCGTTCTTTTATTAAATTGAAATTTTTCCTGACTTCACCCGGAAGTAAATGTCCTGCATCTTCTTCGATCCATCCTGTTAAATTTCCAATAGCTCTGAGTGGTGCCTTCAGATCGTGAGAAACAACATAAGCAAACTTATCAAGTTCCTTATTTGTTTTTTCAAGATTCTTCAGATATTCAGCCATCTTTTCCTCCGATTTCTTTCTTTCGGAGATATCGCTTTCAATGAAGATATATTTGGTAAGCTGATCGGTTTCATCAATTATTCTGGTAACATTTTCCTGAACCCATATCATTTCGCCGTTTTTGCGATACTTTATGATCTCAGCATTAAAATTGTTTCCATCAAAGTTTAAATCAGCTAACTGTTGTCTGATAAGTATGTCACTTTTATTTCCAAAAAGCATATCGCAATTCGGTTGTCCTGTAATTTCTTCAGAAGAATAGCCTGTCAATCTGGTGAATCCATCATTCACCCATTCTACTTTTCCAAACTTATCGGTAATAATTACGGAGTTAACGGTTTCACTAGCCACCAATGATAATTCCTGTAATTCTTCATTTTTCTTTTCCAGAACTGCTTTTGAATCTTCAATCCTTCGAATAACAGCATTCTTTGAATATGCCAGGTAGGTACTCAAAGAAGTCATCAGGAACATACTTGTTATTGCTGTGTAGAGGTGTTTGCCGTCAATTCCTCTATCATCCAATTGTTGGGAAATGTATATCCCCGGATCAGTGAAGTCGGTTAAAGCATAAAAATAAATGATGTTTGCGACCGAAAGCCAAAGTGTGATTCGTCCCCCTTTATTTTCAAGCACTATATAAGAGTATAAGATAATTGATCCCATGTAGAAAAAATCGGGGTTTTTTACCCCACCGGAATAGTAGGTAGCGCAATGAATCAGGGCCAGACCGGCAATTATGCTTATACTATAGGCAACTGCAGGGATACGATGGAATTGTAAACCCACGTAATTGATGATCAGTGTAGAAGCAATAGCCAGAAATAATATAGTTTGAGCCTCATCCAGTGAACTTATTGAGTATTCTTCGATCGTAAATGCCAATAATAAAAGTGCTCCCAGAAAGGTAAACACGCTAAAAAGGGTGTAACGCTGACGTTCCAGAATATTATCAGATGGTATGGCCTGATATATTCCTCCTTTTGTGATTTGTTTTAAAAGTTGCTTGAACATAATTTTATTGGTAGTAAGTCATTGCACCATTAAATTGATAAGCTTCAGGTTTTGCTACTTTTGGCCAGGTGAATTTGAATTCTGAACCTTTCTTCAGTTCTGATTCAACCCAGATTTCTCCACCTTCTTCTTCTATTATTTTCTTAACAATAGCCAAGCCAACACCGGTACTTTCAACTGTATCACGTGGGTTTAATGTCTGGAAAATCACAAATATTTTCTCGTAAAAACGGGAATCAATACCCGGGCCATTATCTTTCACAACAATTAACCAGTCGTGTTCTTTTTCTTCAGCTGAGATCTGAATATTGATTTCTGGTTTGTCGTTATATTTAATGGCATTGCCAATAAGATTGGCAAATATTTGCTGGAATTTAATTTTGTCACCGAACAACACAGGAAGTTTACCATGAATTGCTATAGAGCAATTCGGAGGTACCGCACAAAACTCAATGACTTCATTTATAAATTCATTTAAATCAACTATCGCTTTTTCTCCTTTTTTATGATTGGCCCTTGCAAATTCCAACAGTCCGTTAATCAGATCTTCCATTCTTGCAACACGACTTTTGATGATGTTAAAGTTGGAGCTGGTTTCATCCGAAAACTTGCCTTTCATGTCCTCTTCAATCCATCCGGTAAGATTTGAAATTGCATGCAAAGGAGCCTTCAGATCATGTGAAACCACATATGCAAATTCATCCAGTTCTTTGTTTGTTTTTTCAAGATCTTTCAGATAATCTCTGATTTTATTTTCTGCAATTTTCCTTTCGGTGATATCATCCTGAAGGGTAATAAATTCTACAATTTCACCAGCAGGGTCTACAATTGGAGTTATTGAAACCTGGCTCCAGAAAGTGGATCCGTTTTTATGATATTGCTCGAGTTCACCAACAAAAGTTTCTTTAGCATTCAATCGCTGATGCATAAATTGAATTGTTGCAAAATCAGTAGCTGTACCATGCAATAAGTCTTGTGATGATTTACCGGCTATTTCTGAAAGCTCGTATCCACTCAATCTTTGGAATGCATCATTAACCCAGTTTATTTCAAAATTGCTGTTCGTTATAATAACTGCCGAATCGGTTTTGCTTGCAACTAATGATAGCTTTTGCAATTCCTTATTTTTAATAGCCAGAATTTCCTGCGATTCTCTTATTTTTTCGATGACAATATTCTTAGAGCTTCCCAAACTGTTGCTCAATGCTGCAATTGCAATCACAGCCATCACTGTTGAGAAAAGGAAATCCTGATTTAAGTCGGAAGGGTTTGCAGCTAATACATTACTTACCAATTCCGGATTGTCACTAATAAAATAGAAGTAAACCATGTTGATGACCGATAGGCCCAACATGATCCAACCTTGTTTGTTGCCTAATAAAATAACAGTGGCAATAATCATGAACAGGTAGTAAAAGTTCCCTGCATTTCTGATTCCACCATAATAGTAGTTGAACAAGTGTACACATGCAAATGCAGTTGCCAAACAAACCATGTACGAAATGCGAAGTTGTTTGTGGCGCTGCAACCAGATGTAATTAACTAAAAATATGGCTGCAAATGTCTGTAAACCAGCACCTAATATGTTGTTTCCGGTGTCAAACGACATCGCATGAAACGACTCCGCAAAACAAAGCAGAAAACAGGTAATTGAAAATGTAAAAAACAACTTATATCGTTGTCTTTCAAGTAGATCGTCTTCCGGAATACTTTTGTAAATACCCCAGGAAAGGACTTTTCTGATTTTTCTTATAAGCTTCCCAAACATAAGGCATTTAACGTCAGGTATATGGTTGGGTTACATCAAAATGTTATTAACCAAGGGTTTTCCCTGTACAATAAACAATTAGTGGTTTAAAACTTTTTAAAATGGATGCGTATAAGTTTAAACGATAAAAGGATTTTTGCTATCTTTAATTTATTAAAACACACACACACAAATACTGAAGCGAAATTATGTCAACGAAGACGGTAAATATCCTCCATGTTGAGGATGACGAAGTGGACGCCATGGTCATGCAAAGGGCCCTGAAAAAGACCGATTTGAATTACAAATTGTATCAGGCAAAGAATGGACTTATGGCATTGGATATGTTGCGGGGAACCAATGGTTTTGAAAAGATTACACCTCGTCCAAGTATCATTTTACTTGACTTAAACATGCCTCAAATGAACGGACACGAATTCTTAAAAGAATTACGTGCCGATGAAGAGTTGAAACCTATTTCGGTGTATGTAATGTCAACATCTAATGATGACCGCGATCGCATTGAGGCATATGGTCAGAATGTTGCCGGTTATATTGTTAAACCTTTAAGTCTGGAAAGCTACGTAGATGCCGTCTCGGTACTAAATGGCTTCTGGAGCTTGACCGAACTTCCATAAAAAAACCGCCCTTAAGGCGGTTTTTTTATGGAAGTTCAAATCTTATATCAGGCTGTTTTTTTCTGATATGGGTAAGGCTTTTTGAATGCACGATAGACTTCTTTCGCAGTAATGTTTGATTCCTTGAATGCATCAGGGAGTTCTTCAGCTATGTTTGAAATAAGTCCTTTCAGATCTTCGAAAGTATGATTTCTGCTGATCGGCAATCTGAGTCCCGCATTATTAATAGCAACACTTGGGAATACAGAAAGATTAAACAGGAATCCTCTGTTCATCAATCGCTTAACCATGCTAAAGGCAACCATAGGTTTAGATACGCCGATAAAGAATATAGGTGTATTGTTTTCCCACATTAAAGGCAATTCATATTCTTTACAAAGGCTATTTACATAGTTTACTCTGTCATTCAACTGCTTTTGCATAGTTGTAATTTCAGGAGTAAGGTGAATTTTTGCCGAAGCAATACATGCACCCAGCATTGGAGGTTGAATTGGTCCTGAGAAAATGAATGGCTTACTGCAGTTTCTGGCAAATTCGTGTATTTTTTCGTTAGGGAATACGGTTATTCCGCCTGCTGCACCAAATGCCTTGTTCAAAGATGTAACCAAAATCATCTTGTCATGGAAATATGGAACGGCACTCATTACATATCCGGTACCATTTGGTCCCGTCCAACTCAT
>Ga0154020_10009877_pt1 | contig 10966 bp, 8 predicted proteins | sample Klosneuvirus_201_FD_109709 | JGI IMG/M metagenome (GOLD analysis project Ga0154020, IMG submission 109709) | Active sludge microbial communities from wastewater, Klosterneuburg, Austria - Klosneuvirus_20160825_MG | ecosystem: Engineered > WWTP > Aerobic digester > Activated sludge | place...
GACGAAGAGCGCACGCAGATGACGACGGACCGCGCGCTGCTCCGCGTCCGGCCAGCGCTCGAACGACGCGTAGCCGACCTTGCCGAGGACGAGCTCCACGTCGAGGCCCGGCAATAGCTCGAGCAGCCGGGGCAGGAAGTACTTGAAATCGGCGACGGTGCCCCAGGTCGTCATCGCCTTGAAGGCGAAGCGCCCCAGGTCGTCCGCGCTGGCGGACCGCCGATCGAGCCTGCAGAGATCCTCTCCTCGGGCTGGATCCACGCAGTGAGGACACCCCTGGACCGGCCCCAGCAGCGGCGCAGCGAAGACCTCGTAGAGCGCGACGGTCGACTGGGCGAGCTCATCGCGAGCGGAGCGCGCCTGGTATCCTGTGCGCATGCGGCGGTTGATGTACATCGAGAACAAGGTCGACGGCGAGGCCCGCATCGGGTGGGTCGAGATCTCTCGTACCTTCCGCAGCTACGCTTACGCCGGTCGACGACTCCTCCGGCTCGGCTCCGGCTACAAGTACAACTGCATCGAGGAGGGCTCCGGCGAGGAGTACTGGGTGTCCGGTCCCCACCGCGACGGCGCTGACAAGCTCTATGGCGGCATGGTCCGCATCGACGAAGACGCCCGGCTCGCCTACTGGACCGAGATCCGTGCGCTCCCGGCGCTCGTCGCCCAGCGCGAGTACCGCGCGGGATCCTCGACGCGAACGGGCGGGAGCACGCGCCAACTCGGTCGTCGGTCACGGTAGCGCCATGGACGTGCAATGCTGCGCCCATGGACGCCCACGACGAGGCCCTGCTGGCCGAGCTCCCGAAGAAGGTCGGCAAGCGCATGCGCAAGGCGCTGGTCGCGCTCGAGGCCTGCACCGTGCCGGACGAGCCCTCGATCGCCGTCGACGCCTACGCGGGCCTCAAGATCGAGCAGTCGCCGAGCAAGGCCCGCGATTCCGACGCGCTCTTCGCCAAGGCCTTCTCGGCCGCGAAATACCCCGAGTTCGACGAGGTCCTGCCCGTCGCCGCGAAGCTCGACCCCGTGCACGAGAAGCTCGCGCGGCTCGTCGCGCACCGCACCGGCATCGCCCTCCACGAGTGGGCGATCCCGCAGACCGCGTGGGCGCGACGGCGCTGGCTCGGCATCGATCCGCCGGGCGTGCTCGATCGCGAGGTCGAGTACACCAGGAAAGAGAAGGTGCGGCGCGCCCCGCTGTGGCGCGCGCTCGCCAAGCTCGGCGACGAGGCGGGCGAGAAGCTCTTCGCAGCGCTCCCGGCGATGGATCGCCTCGAGGCGCTCGTCGATCTGGCGCTCGAGGCCTACCGCGTCGAGGCGCCGTCGTGGGACGACTGGGAGAAGGTCCGGATCGACGAGCCCGCGCGCCTGTCGGCCCTCGCCGACCGCGTCACCGCGCTCTACGCCGAAGGTGCCCCCTCGAGCGAGCGCGACGGGCACAGCACCCTGCCCTGGCCGATCGGCTGGCTCCTGTTCCTCTCGCTCGTCCGCGCGGGCGTCCCGATCGAGGAGCGCTGGGACTGGATGCTCCCGATCGGTCCGCTCACCGCCGAGTGCGTCGCGGCCATCGCCGAGCCCCGGCAGGGACAGGCGATCGTGAACGCGTTGAAGGCGGAGTTCCCCTCGCGCGCGCTCGCCTCGGGGCTCGAGCTCGCGAAGCAGTTCCCGTCGCAGGTGCTCGCCGACCACCTGATGGAGCTGGCCGACGGGGCCGTGCACAGCCTCGCGTGCCCCGCGCGTCGAGGCTACCTCGCGGACCTCGCCGCGGCGGTCGGTCCCGAGCTCGGGGCGCACGTGCAGAAGAGGCTCGCCGCGCTCCCGCCGTTGCCTGCGCTGCGCACCGAGCGCTCGCTCTACGCGCGGTCCGTCGACGAGCTCACCGCGGGGCAACGCCTCCAGTTCGCGGTGCTCGGTCAGGGCTGGGAGACCGACGCGGGGCCGATGGTCACCGTCGCGGAGGACGGCGCCGAGCCGGTGTTCGGGCCGATCGAGTTCGTGAGCGCGTTCGAGATCGTCGATGCCGAGGGCGCGCCCGCCTACGAGGCGCTGCTCTACATGGACGAGGACGGCGCCGTCTGCGAGGCAGGGACGACGCGGTCGGTGATGTACGTCTCGCAGGAGAACCTCTCGTGGAACGTCCCTGACGACGTCGCGGAGGCGCTGCACGGGCTGCTGCAGGTCGCGCCGAAGCCCCGCAAGAAGGCGGCACCGAAGAAGGCGGCGGCGAAGAAGCCGACAGCGAAGAAGGCTCCACCGAAGAAGGCTCCCGTGCGCAAGACCGCGAAGAAGCCGGCCCGGACCCAGCGAACAGTCTGACGGGCGCGCGCGGCGGATTGCGCTATATTTCGCGCATGATCCGCACCCTTTCCTTCGCTTCCCTCGCGCTCTTCCTCGTCGCCGGCTGCTCCAGCGAGGACGGCGCCACCGTGCCCGAGACCGACACGGGCACCGCGACCGACACCGCCGTCGCCGACACCAACGCCGACACCGCGACCGACACCGGCGTCGCCGACACCGCGACCGACGCGCCGGCCGACACCACCAAGCCCGACGTGGCCGTCGACGGCGACGCCGCCGGCAAGATCGAGGCGACCACCACCGGCACCGTCACCGGCAACTGCATGCCGGTCATCCCCGCCGATCCGGCGAGCATCACGGGCACGCTCACCGTCAAGAACGGGACGGGCGCCGCCATCGGTCCGGTGACCGCGACCTTCGGCGTGCTCAAGTCCGGAGCGACCGCCTACGCCACGTGGAAGATCGACAAGTTCGACCTCGGGACGATCGCGCCGGGCGAGACCAAGAACCAGAAGTGGCAGAAGACCGCGGACACCTACTCGTCCGATCCGGCCGACTCGGTCTGCAAGAAGTGCAGCACCGACGCCATCGTCGAGATCACCGTCTTCGGCCTCGGCACGACCAGCGGCACGCCCGTCGCCGCGCCCGCGACCAAGATCGCCTGCGCGCTCTGAGGGGCCCGAAGCGTCGCGCGTCGGTTTCGCCGAGCGACGGACCAGGCGTACCCTCTCGCCGTGGCCACCGACGACGCCTACGCGAAGAAGTACATGGCCGGCGCCGGCGCGGTGCTCCTGCGCGACACCAAGGTGGGCCGCACCTCGCTCGCCATCCTGGGCCTCGTCACGCTCTGGTGCGGCGGCGGCGCCATCGGCGCGTTCCTGAACGTCCTCCCCAAGTCGAGCGTCGGCGCCGCCGTGTTCATGACGTTCATGACCGCGTTCTTCGCGTTCCTCGCGCTCACCCTCACCGTGGTCCGCACCGTGGTGAGCGAGGGCGAGGTGCAGGTGCAGTGCGGGCTGTGGGGCCCGCGCGTCCCCATGGAGCGCGTGACCTCGTGCCGCGTGGTCCCGTACGACTGGGTGCGGTTCGCGGGCTGGGGCATCAAGCGGAGCGCCGACGGCACGTGGGCCTACACGCTCGACGCCAAGAGCGACGTCGTCGAGCTGACCTGGACCGACGAGGCCGGCGAGGCCCACGCCGCCCAGTTCTCCGCGTCCGACCCCCACGCCGTCGCGGCGGCCGTCGAGAAGGCCCGGGCCACTCGCCTTCGCATCGCGACCGACGACGAGGCCGTCGTGAGCGACCGGGCGATCGCCGAGGCCGCCGCAGAAGAGGCCGAAGAGGCCGCCGAGGGCACCGCGCGCCGGAACTCGTGAACGCACCCTCGCCGTGGTAGACGCGGCGCCATGTGCGGCGTCATCGGGCTGATCTACGAGAACCACCGCGACGACCTCGGTCAGGTCGCCGCCGAGCTCCTCAAGACCCTCGAATATCGCGGGTACGACTCGACCGGCGCCGCCATCCAGGGCGACGAGGTCGACGTCCGCCTGATGAAGGGCGTGGGCGCACCCTCGGTGATGGTGCACGAGCTCGGGATCACCGGCGCAGGCGGCCGGGCGTTCTGCGGGCAGGTGCGCTGGGCCACGTTCGGCGCGGTCACCGACGCCAACTCCCAGCCCCACGTCGTGCGCTGCAAGACCTTCCTCTACGGCGCGCACAACGGCAACGTCACCAACTGCGACGACCTCAAGGCCTGGCTCACCAGCGAGGGCCACCAGGTGCTCTCCGACAACGACGGCGAGATGGTCGTCCACACCATCGAGCACTTCTTCGCCCGCGCGTTGGACCGCGACAGGCCGGCCGACACCGCCACGCGCCGGGCGTGCATGCGCGGCGCCATCCTCGAGGCCCGCAAGAAGCTCGAGGGCTCGTTCGCCGCCGTGATCGTCGACCCGGTCACCCGCACGATGTGGTCGATCAAGCAGGGCTCGAGCCTCTACTTCGGCATCGGTCAGGACCGGGTGGGCGGCCGCTTCGCCATCGCCTCGTCCGACCTCTCGAGCGTCCTCAAGCTCACCCGCGTGGTGGTGCCGATCACCGAGGGCGAGTTCGTCGAGTACGACCCGACCTACCACCACATCCACTGCATCGAGGACCGCACGCTCAAGACGGCGAGCGGCCCGGTGAAGATGAAGGCGGGCGACGTGGTCACGCGCGAGCCCGTGCGGAGCCGCCTCCGCGCCAAGGACACCGCGCTCGTCCCGCCGTTCGAGACCTTCATGGACCAGGAGATCAGCGCGCAGGAGCAGACCTGCCGCGAGGTGGTCACCCTGTTCCTGGGGGGCTCCGAGGAGGCCCGCGCCGTCTCCCACTGGGGCGAGAACGCGGAGCTCGGCGCGCGGCTCGACGTGCTGCGCGACCAGTACGACGACGAGCGCATCCGCGCGCTGTTCCACGAGCTCGTCGATCTGCCCGCGTTCGCCGGGTTGCTCGCCGAGGCCCCCGAGCTCGTGCGCCGCGACGCCACGCGGACCCCCCACCTGCACTCCTCGGAAGCCGGCTTTCTCACCGACCTCTTGCCGATGGCCCGGGGCGAGAACGACGTCCTCGCGGTGCGCCTGATCGACGCGCTGCTCGAGGCCGCCGAGGTCCGCGAGCACGAGAAGACCATCGCGCGCTTCGCCGACATCTGCCTCGACGCCATGGCCCACGGCGGCCGCATCTACGTGATCTGCTGCGGCAGCAGCTACCACGCGGCCAAGGCCGCCGCGCTGTTCTGGAACGAGCTCGCCCACGTGGAGCTCCTGCCCGTCCTCCCCGGCGAGTTCCGCGGCCAGTCCGCGCGGTCGCTCGCCGACCACGACCTCGTGATCGCGGTCAGCCAGAGCGGCGAGACCAAGGACCTGATCGACGTGCTCAACGACGTCATCGCGTCCGGGCACGACATCAAGCGCGTCGGCCTCGTCAACAACGTGAACTCCACGCTCGCGCAGGAGAAGTGCGATCTCGTCATCCCGCTCCGCTGCGGGCCCGAGATCGCGGTGCCCGCGACCAAGAGCTTCATGAACCAGCTGGTCGTGTTCTATTGCCTCGCGCTGCGGTTCGCGACCCGGCGGCTCGACACCATTTCCGACGAGGCCGCGCGCAAGGCCACCGCGCGCGACCTCGAGGTGCGTCGCGAGAACCTCCGCACCCTTCCCGCGCTCATCCGCGAGACGGTCGAGGTCACCCAGGCCGACGTGGCCGTCGCCGCCAAGCAGCTGTTCCTCTGCCCGAGCATCCACATCCTCGCGACGCGCCTGACCGCCGTCGCCAAGGAGGGCGCGCTCAAGATCCGCGAGGTGCTGCTCAACCACACCGAGGGCTTCGAGGCCTCGGAGTTCAAGCACGGCCCCAACACCATCCTCGGGTTCAACACCGTGCTCGGCCCCGCCGAGGTGGCCCACATGCTCGAGCACCTCGGGCGCACGCTCGAGGCGCTGGCCGTGGCCGCGGCGAGCGCCGGGCTCGGGCCCGACTCGCTGCGCCGCCTCGTGCAGGTCGCGACCGAGAGCGTGCTCTCCACGCAGACGCCGTTCTCGCTCACCGAGGCCGAGCGCGCGGTGTTCGAGCGCACGTTCGACCGCGCGGCGCTCGTCCGCGAGCTCTACGCCGACTACCCGCTCATCTACGTGACGGGCCCCGACGAGCGCGACGTCGCGCTCACCGTCTCGCAGGTGAACACCCACAAGATCCGCGGCTCGCGCACGGTCATGATCGCCGAGGAGCACCCCGCGCTGCGCGGCGCGGCCACCAAGGCGCCGGTCGACAACCCGTCGTACCAGTCCGTGTTCGTCGCGCTCCCGCGCACCAACGACACCCTCCTCACCACCTTCTCCGCGACGGTGGTGCTGCAGCGCCTGGCGCTCGAGATGAGCCTGCTCAAGAAGCGCTATCTCGACCGCCTCGGCGTCGAGGACCACGGCGTCCACCCCGACGTGCCCAAGAACGTGAGCAAGTCGATCACCGTGGACTAGGCTGCTCGTCTCGAAGGCCCCCGTGCTGAAGCACGGGGCACCGACTGCGGGGGCAAGCCCGCCTCGCGGCGGGCTCCAACGGTTCGTACGGAAGGCCACATTTCGAGCCTCGGAGCGGCCCCACTTCGCGAGCCCAGAGAACAGCCTCTACGTTGGCCGGTGCTTGGTCTCGAGCCCGAGCGCCATTCTTCGATGGCCCTCGGGCTGCTAGAGTCGCGGCTCCATGACCGAGCCGAGCGACTTCATCCGCGACATGATCGGCGCCGACGCGGCTGCCGGATTGCACGGCGGCCGCGTGTGCACGCGCTTCCCGCCCGAGCCCAACGGCTACCTCCACATCGGGCACGCCAAGTCGATTCACCTCAACTTCGGCATCGCCAAGCAGTTCGGCGGCGTGTGTCACCTCCGCATGGACGACACCAACCCGACCACGGAGGACCCGGAGTACGTCGCCGCCATCCAGCGCGACGTGCGCTGGCTCGGGTTCGAGTGGGGGCAGAACATGTTCTACGCCTCCGACTACTACGAGCGGCTGTACGAGCTCGCGGAGGGTCTCATCCAGAAGGGCCGCGCCTACGTGTGCGACCTCACCGAGGCCGACATGGGCGAGTACCGCGGCAAGGTCGGCGAGCCCGGCAAGGAGAGCCCGTATCGCAACCGGTCGGTCCAGGAGAACCTCGACCGCTTCCGCCGCATGCGCAAGGGCGAGTTCAAGGAGGGCAGCTGCACGCTGCGCGCGAAGATCGACATGGCGTCGCCCAACATGAAGATGCGCGACCCGCCGCTCTACCGGATCAAGCACGCCCACCACTACCGCACGGGCGACGCGTGGTGCATCTACCCGCTCTACGACTACGCGCACTGCCTCAGCGACTCGTTCGAGAAGATCACGCACTCGCTGTGCACGATGGAGTTCGAGAGCGCGCGCGAGCTCTACGACTGGGTGGTCGCCGCGACCGAGGTGCCGCACGTGCCGCGCCAGACCGAGTTCGCGCGGCTCAACCTCTCGTACACGGTGATGAGCAAGCGCCGCCTGCTCGAGCTCGTCGAGAAGAAGCTCGTGCGCGGCTGGGACGACCCGCGCATGCCCACCATCGCCGGCCTGCGGCGTCGTGGGGTGACCAGGGAGGCGATCGCCGAGTTCTGCAGCCGCATCGGCGTCGCCAAGAACCTCTCCATCGTCGACATGGCGCTCCTCGAGCACGTGATCCGCGAGGACCTGAACCAGCGCTCCCCGCGCGTGATGGCCGTCCTCAAGCCGATCGAGGTGCTCATCGAGAACTACCCCGAGGGCGAGGTCGAGCAGCTCGACGCGCCCTACTGGCCGCACGACGTCCCGAAGGAGGGCTCCCGCAAGGTCCCGTTCTCCCGCACGATCTACGTCGATCGCGACGATTTCCTGGAGAACCCGCCCAAAGATTTCCATCGCCTCTCGCCGGGCAAGCGCGTGCGGCTCCGCCACGCGTACGTGGTCACCTGCAAGGAGGTGATCAAGGACGCCAACGGCGACCTCGCGCGCCTCGTGTGCACCTACGACCCGGCCACGCGCGGCGGCTCCGCACCCGCGGGCGAGAAGGTCGCCGGCACCATCCAGTGGGTGAGCGCGGCGCACGCCCTCGACGCCGAGGTGCGCATCTACGACCGGCTGTGTCGCGTGGAGAGCCCTGGTGACGGCGGCCGCGACTTCCTCGAGGATCTCAACCCCGACTCGCTCTCGGTGGTGCAGGCCAAGGTGGAGCCGTCCCTGTCGAGCGCGGCCGAGGGGCAGCACTACCAGTTCGAGCGCGTCGGCTTCTTCTTCGTCGACCCCGACACGCGCCCCGGCGCGCCGGTCTTCAACCGCACCGTCGCCCTCAAGGACGGCTGGGCGAAGCTGGTCGGCAAGAGCGAGCCCGTGAAGGCCGAAGCGAAGCCCAGAGAGGCCAAGGCCGCCGCGCCGAAGGGCGACGCCAAGGAGCTCACGCCCGCCGCCAAGGCCCTCGCCGAGCAGCACGCGCTCTCGGCCGACGAGGCCCGCGTGATCAGCAGCGAGCCCGCGCTGGCTGCGCTGTTCGAGGGAGCCCTCGCGGCGGGCTCCGCGGCGAAGCCCATCGCGAGCCTCCTCGCCAACGACGTCGTGCGCGAGCTGCGCGCGCGTCGCCTCGAGAAGGCACCGTTCGACGGGGCCGCTCTCGGGGAACTCCCGCCGCTCGTCGCGAGCGGCACGCTCTCGACCAAGCTCGCCAAGGAGGTGCTCGCCGAGATGTTCGTGCGCGGCGCGCGCCCCGCGGAGATCGTGAAGGAGAAGGGCCTCTCCCAGGTGAGCGACGCCGGGGCCGTCGAGGCCGCCGTCGCCCAGGTGCTCGCCGACAACCCCGACACCGTCGCCCGCTACAAGGCCGGCAACGCCAACGTGGTCGGCGCGCTCGTGGGCATGGTCATCAAGTCCCTGCAGGGCCGCGCAAACCCCAAGGTGGTCAACGAGATCCTGAAGAAGCAGCTCGGCTGATCGCTACAGCGTCCAGCCGAGACCGATGCTGAGCCGCCGCTCTCCGAGGACAGCGGCCTCCAGCAACCCATCGAGGTGGTCCCCGAGCGCGAACGCGCTGCCCACGCCGACGTGATAGCGAAAGGCGTCGGAGCCCTTGCCGCCGCCCACGCTCCAGTCGGTGCCCGCGCCGAAGAAGCGCCCGACCACGTAGGGTGCCACCCGGCCGAAGACGACCTTGCCGATCGAGAGCCCCACCCGCCAGTCCTTCGAGGTGAACGTGGCCTCGGTCGCGTCGGGCGCGCGGGTCGTGGCGCGCGCGATCGAGTAGGTGAAGGAGGCGTGGGCGAACGGCAGCGCTCCGCGCCCGTCCAGCAGCCGGTAGGAGACGCCGAGGCCCCCGAGGTAGCCGGGGCGGAGATCGTGCCGGACCTCGCGGAAGTCGACCCGCCCCCCGAGGGCCGCGCCGAAGGCTCCGCTGACGGTGAGTGCGTCGAGCGGGGAGACGTCGAGCGTCGCCACGGTGGCGCCCTGCAGGAGGTCGGCGCGCTCGTCACCGAACTTGATCTTCGTCGCGGTCCCACCCACCGAGAGCCCGACGCGCACCCGAACGGTCGAGCTCTCGCCCCGGCACACGCCCGGCAGCCCGTTCGGGCCGATCGGCGGCGAGAGGCCGCACGCATCGGCGTCGACAGCCGTGAGGGTGGGGACGAGCAGACAGATCGCGAGCGGGACGAGGCGCATGGCCCGGAGATACGTCGCGCAGGGTCGTCCGTTTCGGTCTACAGCTGCGGGAGCCGCTCCATCGCCTCGGCCATGGAGCTGTCGTCCGTCACCGAGAGCTCGATGTGCAGCGGGGCATACGCCTCCGACTGGTAGACCCGCGTCATGCGCAGGCGGGTCATCTCGAGCAGCGCGAGGAACGTGATCACGTACTCGAAGCGGGTCTGCGCGCCGTCGAACAGCTCGTCGAACTGCACCTTGGGCTTGCTCTTGAGCACCTCGCACAGCTCGTGGATGCGCTCGGTGATGCTGATGCGGTCGGCCGTGACCTCGTGCTGGATCTTGACCTTCGACTTCGAGAGGACCGACTGGAACGCCTCGAGCAGCGAGAAGAGCGGGATCTCGGCGAGCGGCGCGTCGGCCGAGGTGCCCTGCGGCGTGGGCGGACGACCGAACACGTCGCGACCGGCGACGTCGCGCTCGCTGAGGCGCTTCCCGGCGTCCTTGTACTTCTGGTACTCGAGCAGGCGCCGGATGAGCTCCTCGCGGGGATCGAGCTCCTCGCCCTCGAGCGCGTCCTCGGCGTCCTGCTTCGGGTCGGGCGGCAGCAGCGTCTTGGACTTGAGGTGGGCGAGCGTGGCCGCCATCACGAGGTACTCGCTCGCGACGTCGATCTGCAGCACCCGCATCATGTCGAGGTACTCGAGGTACTTCTGCGTCACGAAGGAGACGGGGAGATCGATCAGCGAGAGCTCGTGCTTCTGCACGAGGTGGAGCAGCAGATCGAGCGGGCCCTCGAAGGCCACCTGCTCGAGGGCGAGGCGGTAGGTGGCCTCGCCGTGGTCCTGGTACGGGAGGCGCTCCTCCTGCGCGGCCTTCGCCGTCGCCGGTTCTTTCTTGCGCGCGCCGCCCATCAGGCCTGACGAATAGCCCGAAACGTGGCCGGCATGAAGCGCCCACGCTAGGAAACGCCCTTGCGGTCCCTTTCGCGGCTCCATCGCGCGATTCTCTCGATCGCCCGGCTGCACGCCTCGCCGGGCCGACTGTTCGCGGCCTGCGTGGTGGGCGCGATCGTCGGGAGCACGCCGCTGTTCGGCCTGCACTTCTTCGTGTGCCTCGGGCTCGCCACGGTGTTCCGCCTCAACGTGGTCGCCATGTACGCGGCCGCGAACATCTCCATCCCGCCGCTCGCGCCGTTCCTCGGCGCGGCCTGCGTGGCGGTGGGGGGCAAGCTCGTGTTCGGGAGCGCCCTGCCCTTCGACCGCGCCGCGCTGCACGCGAGCTCGCCGTTCGCGGTGGCCCCCCGCCTGTTCGTGGCGTGGCTCGTGGGCGCGCCGTTCGTCGGCGGCGCGATCGGCGTGGCGATCGGCGCGTCGGTGGCTTCGATCGCCCGGCGGCGCGCGGCGGTCGGACGCGACGCGACGACGCTGGCGCTGGAAGAGACCGTCGCGCGCTACCGCGAGGC
>Ga0154020_10009878_pt1 | contig 10964 bp, 7 predicted proteins | sample Klosneuvirus_201_FD_109709 | JGI IMG/M metagenome (GOLD analysis project Ga0154020, IMG submission 109709) | Active sludge microbial communities from wastewater, Klosterneuburg, Austria - Klosneuvirus_20160825_MG | ecosystem: Engineered > WWTP > Aerobic digester > Activated sludge | place...
CGGAGCCGGGATGATGATCATCGCCGTGGTCACACGCGCGGCGATGGACATCATCGAGGACAGTCCGCAAGGTCACGTGCGGGCAGCGCACGTCGTTCTGAAGCCATCCGCCGTCGAACTCGTGCGGAGCGTCGTCCTTCTCGATCACCGCATCGTTCCGACGCTCGTAGACGCGACGGTGCGGCGAACCGGCAAGCCAGAGATCGTCGCCGGAGGGAACAGCAACGAGAGAGGCAACGTCGTCGGATGGAGCAAGTTCAACGAGAACTTCCACCGCGCATTGACAGGATGCTCAACTCGGACCCGTCGAAGCTTCGCGTATGGGCCCAGCTCTCATATTGGAGAATTCGCTATCGTCTAGCGGCGCTCCGATTGACTGAGGCCGGTGAGACGGCTCGGTTCAGTGCAACGGTTAACCCGACGTTTCCGGTCGGCAGTGGCGTCAGCGTCCACATCAGCGATGCGGATTTGCTCCGCATCGTCTTCGAGGTAGCGGACGAAGTTCTCCGGTCAGATGGGGTCATCGCCACTGCGCGTCGGGGACTACGGAATGAAGCGTTGGCGCAAGGAGGCGATTCGCCCGAGTTGAATGCACGGCGAGCGCGAGGTCTCTTTGGTTTCGCGTCATACATGCGCTCTGGCCGTCCGCCACCGCCTTCGCCAGTCATCCAAGTTGGCGACACGGCCGGAGGTGGGATCATCGCAGCTCGAATGCGACGGCTCGCACGTCAACGGGATCCAAATCGTATCGTGACATCACCGGCCCCCGGCTTTCAGCCGCCAATTCCGTATCTCGGCCCAGGTTCTTTCTCACGTCGCCTACCCAGCGGGTCAGGGAGTACCGCGACCGGTCGAGGCCTTCGCAATATCCTTACGGGAGCAGACGTACAGCCTGGACAAGGTGACCCCGCGTTGCTCGGTGAGTTTGCTGCGACGCTCTACTCTCAAGAGCTTGGACGTCGCCCGGAGAATCTTGCGATGTCGGCAATGTTCCACGACCTAGTCGAACGAGGTCCGAGACGCGGTGGCGTCGGACTAACGGCCGGTCTTCAAACTCATCCAGCGACCATGCAAGGCGCGCGGGCCGCCCAAGCGGAATTGCGAGCTGCCGTCGCGCGCGGCGGGCCCCTACGAGGTTCGTCTGAAATGCAGGAAGCGAGACGTCGATCAGTCGAAATGGTACGTCTCTGGGTGCGTGCTCAGCTCGCTGCTGGAAATGGTCCGATCACCAAGACCCGACTTGCATTCATGAGATGGCTACGTCGAACGATTCGCGAACGTCTCCGCACTCTGGTGCGAACAGGAGCCTGAAATGGCCGCGACTAAGGAACAGCGATTGGTGCTGACCGAAGACGTCTCGGAGGAAGTGTTCCGAGAAGGCGCAGTCCGACGAGGATGGATACTCCTGGAGGAGTATTCCGAGACCAATGAAGCACCGTTCGAGTTGGTTTACACCACCGAGGCGAACACGGATGTCCGCATTCACTATGTCGACGATCCATTTATTCTCGCGCGATATGCGATCGTGAAGGGAAAGAACATCAAGACGGTGGTTTCGCTCTTGGAGACGACGTTCGACGCGTACGACGATGAGGAAGTCCTCGAGAACGCGGAGAAGGCAGCGAAGCCACAAGAGATCGTTGACTGGATGCTCAACGCAACAGCGCTGGCCGAGCAAGCCGGAAGAGAAAGGCTCGCGTCGTTGATCCGAAAACGAGTCGGGCATCGGAGTTCAGACGTGCGTCGAGCGTGTCTGATGGCGATCAGCTGGCTCGAATGGCCAGTGTTTCGAGAACTGGTGGTGCACCTGACGCGAGACAAGAATGCTGCCGTACGTGCAGACGCGAAACGTCTCGCTGACGCGTACGCTCTGCGCGACGAAGGAAAATTGTAGTGATACTCGAGGACGCCCCGTTCGGGGCGCACTACGCCGCGGCGATGAGCAAGGCCCGCTCCGTACCCTTGGTGGGAGGGCCTGTCGATCAGCTTCGTGATCGAGACCCAGTGTCCGTTGACCATGAGACGACGGTTCAGGTTCATCACGGATACCCTCCACCCCGGACGCTGCATCGATAGCGGATCCGTAGCCACATCAATCGCGCTCGAAGGAGCAAGACCGATCCGCCGCGTCGTCGCGGTGAATATTGACCAGCGGCCCGACTGCCGCGATTGCATGCAGCTGCGCGTGGGGAGTGATGAAGAGCAAACGCGACATCAGAGTCATCCCGAAGGCGAAAGGCCCGATGCCGGTCTTCATGGAGCATGCGCGCAAACGACGCTGGTTGCTCGAGAAGGCCATTGCACACCCGCCAAAGAGCAAGGAGTCCGGAGAGGTTGTCTATCGCGACCCTGCATCGCAAACCATCATCACGCTTCGCGACGATGCCCTTGCGGGGTTCAGGTTCTTCATCGTGTCCGGCTCACAGCAGACCGAGATTGCCGACGAGCTCCGGGCCCTCGTTCCCTCCTACCTTGATTCGGAGCTTCTCGAATGGTGGGACAATGCGGTCGATTCCAACGATATCGACGACAAAGTCGACGCCGTCCTTTACCTCGGCACTGGAGCGCCGCCGGAGCCGCGCACCGACGTCAGTGACCGTCTGCTCGCGGCGCTAGATGACGAGGACGACGACGTGCGTAATGCCGCCATCGTCGGAGCAGGCTTCACGGATTGGGCGGACGTGTTTCGCGCCCAACTGAACGCGATGGCGAAGAAAGACGCAAACGCCACTGCTCGGAGCCGTGCTCGCGTCGTGCTCGACCGCTGGGGCAAGTGACACTTGAGAAGGTTGTGTTGCGACGCGAGCGATCGCGGTCGCACTGCGTACGAGCTCGTTCCTTTGGCAACTCACGAACCTCTCGAGCGTCCATGCGGACACGCGATTCGCAGCCTCGCTGGCAGCATTTCTGGGTTTCCTGTAGTTCTTCGAGGAGAGACACAGTGAACGAGCTAGCTCTCATTCTTCGCGAAAAGCCCGGCGACGAGGCCGGCTTGCTTGCGATTCGAACGGCGATCGAATCTCTCGAACAACCGGGTGCCTTCGTGTTCCTCCTCGGAGAGGAACGCTCGGAGAAGACGAATACGTGTGGTCTGGCCCGCGCGAAGGCGACGAGATCAGTGTCCTCGACGATTTCGCGATCGATGCCCGCTACCTTGCCGTTCGCTCGAATAGCGAGGCAACAGCACGAAGCGTTCGCGACGCGCTCGCCCGTTCGCTGAATCCACGCACCATTAGCGAGCTTCGCGAACAGGCGGCGGCGGATCCACGTGCTCTCACGATCCTGGCACTCGCACTCGACACCATCGACGACGCCTCCGGGAGCGTGATCGAGTCCGCTCTCGCGTCTACCGACCCGGGCGTTCGCGGCGAAGCGATCATCGCCGCATCGCTCACACGATCCACGCGATTTCGCAGCGCTTTGCAGAAGCTAGCAGAGGTCACGAGCGACGAGCGCGAACGTGCAATGATCGACGCCGCGATCGCTGCATGCATGTGATCTCGAGCGTCCACGGTGTGGTGGCAACACGAACGGCTGGCGATAGTGACCGCCAGGGTTCGTGAGTCGCGGACCGCAGTTTCCACGCAACCGGCGCGCCCGCGCACCGAAGGCGCCGCCCATGCGCCGCTCTCGGACTCGCAGCCTTCGCAGGACGCCGGCTCCCGTCGTTCGCCGAAAACCACGGCAACCCCGCGCGATCGTTACCATCGACGCCATTCTGATCGCGGTCGAGCGCATCCTCGACACTCATGGTCCGGCGGGCCTCACCACGAATCGCGTCGCCGAGATCGCCGGTGTCAGCATCGGCAGCCTCTACCAGTACTACCCTAACAAACAGGCGCTGATCGCTGCGGTGCAAGAGCGAGTGCTCGACGAGCTCTACGAGTCGCTCGACATCGTGTTGACCTCGAGTGGCGAGCGCGCGCTCGCGGAGATCGTGGAGCTAGTCGCGCGAGGGATGCTCGACGTCTACAGCGCGCGGCGATCGGTGTATCGCTGGCTGATCGAGCTTCGACGGTGCGTGTCTTCGTGGAGACCGAGTCGGGCGCGGCGATGGCCGTGGAAGCGAGGAGGACGAGCGCGAGGGCGATCTTCACGTCACGAGCATCACCCGCGCGACGCGTGAGACAGCAAGTGTCGCAGCCTAGGTACCGCCGAGGCCGAGGAACTCGAGGATGCCGCGCAGGATCTTCGAGGTGCGAAAGCGCTCGTCGAACCAGTCGTCGATGCGCGTGACGCCCGCGAACCGCTCGAGCTTGCGCAGCCAGTTGGCCGCGCGCGCGGCATTGCGGATGCCGAGGATCTCGAACGCGTGGCGGCGACCGTGCGTGTACAGCCACTTGTCGATCGCCTTCGCGAACGTGAACTCCTCGGGCTCGACGAGCGGCCACATCTGCACCTTCGCGGTCGTGGAGCCCGAGCGCGTCAGGATCGCGTTGGTCGCCGCGCGTGCCGCTTCGCTCGCGCCTTCCATCGATGCGAGGTCCGTCGTCGTGCGCACGTAGTCGGCCGCGATGACGAGGTTCGGGATCGCCGTGCCTGCCTCGGGACGCAGGTGATACGAGTTCGGCGGGTGCACGAGCAGGCGGGCCTTGTTCGACGTCGGGGTCGTCGTGAAGTCGATGTCGTCGTCGAGGTGCCACGAGTGCAGCATCGCGTCGGTCAGCGTCTCTTCGCCGGGCGCGGTGCCGTTGAGGGCGGCCTTGAGCTGCTCCCACACCTCGTGCGCGATTTCGGCGGGCGTGCACTCCTTCGCGATCTTCGGGACGAACGTTCCGGGCGTATCCCAATCCGAGATGTCGACGGAGATCAGGCCACCGACGTCACCGGCGCCGTAGCGCGTGCGGAAGATGCCGAGGTCGCGCCAGAACTGCGGCTGCGAGATCGTGGTGAGCGCCCACGGGCTATCGGGATAGAACGTGTGGCCGCGCACGAGCGGGACGTCCTCGTAGAGGAAGTACTGGATGCCGACCATCCACGATACGAGCTGGTCGGCGTTCGCGGTGCGCAGCCGCTCGAGCGCGGGATCGAGCGCGCCCATCGCCGGCGTGATCAGCGGGATCGCGACGTCGATCGGCACCGCGAGCACGTAGTAGTCGGCGGTCTTCGTCGAGAGATCGGACATCTCGATGCCGCTGATCGCCCCGGCGGCGGTGTTGATCTTCGTCGCCGAGAGGCCGAGGTGAAAATTCACGCCGAGCGATGCGAGGTGGGCGCGCCACGGTTCGATCCACATCTCCGTCGTCGGGCCGCCCATCGTGCGATCGGTGGTGATGCCGGAGTCGGCGTAGTCGAGGATCAGCTGCATCGAGATGCCGCCGATCGTGCGGGCGGAGCCGCGCTTCGGATCCATCGCGACCATCGTGCGCGGCACGGCGCGGAGCTGGCGCTGGAAGTTCTCCGAGTACAGATCGCCCTCGAGGAACTGCCACCACGAGATCGTCTCGTACTCGCCGAGGCGGCGCTCGTTGCTCGTGGTGAGGAACTCGAGGATCTTCGCGGTGAACAGCGCGATGTCCGCGTCGTCGAAGTCGAGCTCCTGGAAGAACAGCTCGAGGGCTTCGATCACCTCGAACGGCCGCGACGTGCGCCGGCGGAAGAAGCGGTACCAGGTGCCGACATCGACGAGCGCGATCGAGCTCTCGGTCGTCGGCTTCAGGTGATCGACGACGGAGCCACCGAGCGGTGACGGGATGCGCTTCATCGTGTCGATCACGTGCGTGTAGAAGCGCGGGTAGAACCGGAAGCCGTGCTCGCCGGGTAGATCCGCACGCCCTCCGGATCCCGAGCCCACGACGGGCTGGCTGCGCGCCTTGCCGCCCAGATCGGGGCGCGCTTCGTACAAATCGACGGTGAAGCCGCGCTCGATCAGCTCGTGCGCGACCGTGAGCCCGCCGACGCCGCCACCGATGATCACTACAGAAGGTGCCATCTCGTCCTCGTTAATCCGTTGACCACATACCACCCGTACTCCACGCCACCGCCGAAGCCAGATTGCCCGCGTCGATCGCATCGCCGGAGAGCGCGCGGATCGCGAGCTGATCGATCTTGCCGCCATGCGCGCGCGCGACGGTCGCCGCGTTCGCGAGCAGCTCGCGATCGTCCTTGCCGAGCAGCCGCGCCGCTTGCGCCGCGAATCGGAGCGCGGTGGCGGCGTAGAACGAGTGCCGGCCGCGACCGTGCAGTCGCTTCGCGATCGCCTTCGCACGCGCACCGTTGCCGAGGCCGATCTGCGCGGTTCCGTCGATGACCTCGATCATCGCGGCGACCGGCGGCATCACGTGCAGCCACTGCGTGCGCGCGGATCGGGCGAGTGTCTCGGCGAGCGACGCCGCGCGCGCCCAATCGTGCTCCGCCAGCGCGAGCTCTCCGAGGAATGCCTGACGATAGATACCCGCCATGCCCTGCTTCGCCGCGGGTGTGCGATCGAGATCGAGCGCGAGATCGCGCGCGGCGTCGAGATCACCGGCGAGGACGAGCACGCGGCCACGACACGAACCGAGCATCGCGCGTGTCCACAGATCTTCCGTGGTGTCCGTGAGCGCGCGAAGTAGCTCCTCGGCGCGCGCTGGCTCTCCCGCGTACAGCTCGCCGAGCGCCCAGTACGTGCGCAGGAACGACGCTTCCCACGACCGCTCGAGCCCGAGCTTCTTGCACACGCTCTCGGCTTCCTCGTGCGCGCTGCGCATCGCCGACCACTCGCCGCGCAGCGTCGCGAGCATCCCTGCCGCACCTGCTGCGACCATCCGCGGATACGGCGCGCCCGACTGCGCGGACAATCGCTGCGCGTTCGCGATCGCGCGATCACCGAACCGACCGAGCGAGCCCGTCGCGACGTACGCGGACAGCATCGCCATCCCCATCGCATACCCGCCGCGATCGCCCGTGCGCTCGGCGAGCGCGACGCCGCGCAGCACGTACTCGAGCGACTCGAGTGGATACGGCGTCGAGAGAAAGCTCGCGATCACGCGGTAGGCGGACGCGAGCACGTCATCGCCGGAACGCTTGCGCGTGGGAAGCGGCGAGAGCCAGCGCGCGGCCACGGCAGCCGCGCGCGCGATCGAGAACACGCGGACCGTGGTGCGCTTCTCGCCGCGTCGCTCGAGGACACCGTCGAGCTCGGCGAGGCCGCGGTCCAGCTCGCCGAGCTTGAGATACGCCTCGGCGGCGCGCACGCGCCAGCGATCCGCGCGTTGTCCATCCTGTCGCTTCTCGAGGAGCGCGAGCGCGAGGAACTCGTCGGCGGCGGCCGCGAGCTTGCCACCGAGGAACAAGCAGTCGGCGAGCTTGCCGCGCACCGCGATCGTGTCGACGCCGCTCGGCGCCGTGCTCGCCAGCGCGACGGCGCGTTCGTACCAGCTCGCGGCGAGAGCCCACGCGAGCTGACTGCGCGCGGCATCGCCAGCGACGATCGCCCAGTGCGCGGCGCGTTGCGGCGAGCCCGCGTGCTGCCAGTGGTAGGCGAGCTGGCCCGCGTCGATGGTGCCGCCGCTCGAGGTGTCCTCGAACCAGCGCGCGAAACGCTCGTGCAGCGTGCGCTTCGCATCGTCGGTCATCGCCGCGGCCGCGACCTCGCGCAGGCGCTGGTGATAGAAGACGTAGACCGGATCACCGACGAGCGCCGGCGTCGCGCGGACGATGCGCGCATCCTCGAGGCCACGCAGCACCGACTGCAAGCGCCCCGATGGCAACCGCGCGAGCGCGCGCAGCTGCTCGAACCTCGCGGCACCGCCCGACAGCGCGGCGATCTCGGCGACCGTGCGCTCCGCAGGCTCCAAGCGATCGAGGCGGCGTTGCTCCGCAGCCTCCGGATCCGCGACGTCGGCCTCGCCGAGCTCGCGACCGATCAGCTCCGCGAGATACGGGCTGCCCTGCGCGAGGCGTGCTGCGTGTGCGAGGCGCGAGCTCTGCGCACGCGGGGCGAGCTCCGCGATCACCGCGAGCAGGTCGGCCTCGGTCATCGCGGGCACGTCGATGATCTGCGCGGCGGTGCCGAGCCGATCCGACAGCGCCGCGAGCGGCGCCGGCAACGCCCCGCCGCCATCGGTGGTCCACGACGCGAGCACGGTGAGCGGAACATCGATGCGCTCGACGATGAGGGCGAGGAGCTCGAGGCTATCGCCGTCGGCCCACTGCAGATCGTCGATCACGATCATGCCGTGCGGCGTGGTGACGAGCTTCGCGAACGTCTGCACGAGCGCGAGCAGCGCGCGTTCACGCTCGACGCGAAGATCGGCGACCGCGGGCTCGTCGCGCTTCGGATCGATCAGCGGCGCGAGCACCGGGAACACGCGCGCGAGCGCCGCGGCATGATCGATCTCGCGCGCCAACCGCGGATCGCCGGCGAGCTCCGTGGCCAGATCGTCGACGATCTGGTCGAACGCGCGATACGGCAACCGCTCGCGCTCGTGACAGCGACCACGCCACGCGAGCGAATCGAGCTCGCGTTCGATGCCCATCGCCTTGCCGACCGCGCGATCGATCAGCGCGCTCTTGCCCGATCCGGACGGCCCGACGACGAGCAGCAACCGGCCGCGCGGCGCGGGATCCGCGATGCGCTCCGCGATCTGCGCGAGCTCCCGCACGCGTCCGACGAACGGTGGCTCTCGTCGCACGATCCGCGGTTGCGATGACTCCCCCGCGAGCCGGACCGCGACCTCGAGCGCCGACGGCCGCAGCTCGGGATCCGAGGCCAGCATCGAATCGATGATGTCGTCGAGCTCGGGCGGGATCTCCGAGTTCAGCTCGCTGACGCGCGGGATCTTCAGCCGTCCGCTGTGCAGTCGCGCGAGCACGTGCAGCGTTCCGCCGAACGGCGGCTGCCCGGTGCACAGCTCGTACGCGAGCACGCCGAGCGCGTACACGTCCATCTGCGGACTCACCACGAGACGCTCGAGATACTCGGGCGCGAGGTACGCCGCCGTGCCCACGATCCGCGACTCGCGCGCGACATCGTCCTCTTGGCGATGCCGCTCGAGCGCGAGGCCGAAGTCGAGCAGCTTGACGACTCCACCGACGACGATCGCGTTCGACGGCTTCACGTCGCGATGGATCACGCCGCGCGTGTGCAGGAACGCGATGCCCTCCGCGAGCTGCATGATCACGTTGCGCAACCGCGAGAAATCGATCGACGGCATGATCCGCGGCGCGAACGGACTCGGCACGGTGACCGTCTTCACGATCGGCGAATCCGTCGCCGCCGTATGCGCTTCCTGAAGCGGCCGCGCGCTGTTCGTGGTGCCCTCGCTGAGCTCGGCTTCGTACGGTGGCAGCCCCGGCGCGCGCCGCTCGACCCACCGCCGCGGATCGATCCCCGGCAAGTACTCCATCGTGAAGTAGCAGCTCTTCTCGTGCGCTACGAGCTCGTACAGCTCGACGAGGTTTGGATGCCGCAGCGACGCGACCGACCGAAACTCGCGCTTGAGCCACAGGGTCGCGTCCGAGTGGGTGACACCGCGGAACTTGATCGCGACGTCCATATCGAGCCGCAGATCCCGGCCGAGATAGACCACGCCCATACCGCCCCGTCCGAGCTCGCGGACGATGTGGTATCGGTCCCCGACGAACCGTCCGGGTGCCCCCTCCGTCACGCCCGAGACGGTATCGTGTTCGCCGTGACCGACGCAATCGACCGCGCCATCGCCCGCTGGGGTGCGGACACCGTGTGCACGACGCTCGCACCGATGCTGACGCCCGAACGCATCTCACGCATCGACGAGGTCCTCGCCGCCCGCCTCTCTTCGGTAGTCACCGTCGTCGAGGATACCTACGATCCCCATAACGCCGTCGCGACGATTCGCACGACCGAGGCATTCGGCCTCGCGGAGCTGCACGTCATCGAGCCGAGCGACGAACGCGTCGCGACCGCATGGGGCATCACGCGCGGGTCGCACAAGTGGATCGACCTCGTCCGGTGGAAAGATCCGGCAACCGCTGTCACGCACCTGCGCGAGCGCGGGTTTCGCGTGTTCGCGACGCTGCCGGACGCCACCCAGACGATCGAGGACGTCGACGTGTCCACCCCGATCGCGATCGCCTTCGGGAACGAGCACGCCGGCCTGTCCCGCGCTGCCATCGAGGCCTGCGACGGCGCGCTGGTCGTCCCGATGTACGGCTTCTCCGAGAGCTACAACCTGTCGGTGACGGTCGCCCTCGCGATGTCCACCGTCGCGCGCCGCCGTCGCGCACACCTGGGCGCCCTGGGGGATCTCCCCGACGAGCGACGGCGCTTCCTGCGGGCTCGCTGGTTCGCCGCAAAGCTCCGTGGAGCCGCGGAAATCCTCGAGCGCACGCTGTCAGACGGCCGCGCTACACCCGGGCCATGAGCTTCGGTCGTAACCCTCACGTCGCCAAAGCAGAAGCCGCCGAACAGAAGGCGCAAACCGCCCGTGACACGCGGCTGCAACAGGCCGCCTGGCTCGAAGCAGGCCGGCAGTGGGAGCGCGCCGCGGCTCGCGAGAACGACTCCAAGCGCCGCACGCTGTACGAGGCGAACGCCGAGCGTGCCCGCGCCACCGCCGATGATCCGCCGGCGCTCGAAGGCGCGATCGCTGTCGAGGACGTGGTGACCACGGCCGACAAGCTCGATCCGAACGCGAACTGATCGCACCGCACGAGTCCGGTCGCGATCGCGCTCGTCGACCCATCGCCGCTCCGCGCTGCGCGATAGTCGCCTCGGCTGTCGGAGCGTTCGCCCGATCGCCGATCACGTGCAAACGTGCGTATGGGCCGGACCCGATCGGCGCCGAACGCGACGACGAGGTAGCCGAACGTGCGCCCGAATTCGCAGGGCGGCAGCGCCTCGATGCGCGAACCAGATCGGTGCATCGAACCCGATCGTCGCGCCGAACTCGCGGTCAGCGCGTCGATGCGCCGGACCTGATCGGCGCCGAACTCGCCGTCAGCGTCGATGCGCCGGACCAGCGGTGCACCGAATTCGCAGGTCAGCGCGTCGATGCGCCGGA
>Ga0154020_10009879_pt1 | contig 10964 bp, 6 predicted proteins | sample Klosneuvirus_201_FD_109709 | JGI IMG/M metagenome (GOLD analysis project Ga0154020, IMG submission 109709) | Active sludge microbial communities from wastewater, Klosterneuburg, Austria - Klosneuvirus_20160825_MG | ecosystem: Engineered > WWTP > Aerobic digester > Activated sludge | place...
ATAATTAATGCCTCGGTAGAGAATTTGCTTCATGCGGATGCTGTGCTTACCAAGGAAATTTTGGCTGCTAATAAGTTCCAGATGTCGGCTCCACACTTTGAAATTGAAAATGAAATAGTGTGGAGCGCCACGGCCATGATGTTGAATGAGTTTAGAGAAGTACTCAAAGAACTGAATTACTGATCTAATAGAACTCAATTTCCGAAAATGCGACTTGCTTTGATGAGTGTTTAAAACTTATCCTGAACCGAGTGCTACTTACCTTATCAAATTGAAATGAGTTTGCTGTGTTGCCGATTAATTTTCCAGTTTGATTTTGAACGGGTTTCCATTCGCCATTAGTTTGAAATTCGACAATCAAGTTTTCGGGGATTTCAAATGTGACGTGATCAGTAAAGGGATATATTTTTAGCATCGAAATTTCATGGACTTTCCCAAAATCTATTTCGAGCCAATCGGCATTTTTCTGTGACCCAAAGGTTGTCCATCTATTTGTGATTTCAGGGAAATACCAAATCTTTCCATCAATAATTTGTAGAAGCGAATCTTGCTGGGAATTAACTGAGGCCGACAGTTTTGGGAAAGCATTTTTGCTAATATTCAAAGCATAATTTTCTTTTGATTCGCTTACTTTATTCACGATTGGTTCGCCAATATAAACCTGTATTTTTCCTTCCTTCTTTTCCAGTTTAGCCTTTTTGCCATCCACCAGGACCGAGATGCCCTTTCCCATTTTATATTTTTTGCCATCTTTATCATAAACTATTGTAACCTGATGACCATGATATGAAACATCGCCTAGATAAAAGTAATCGATGGAATTATCAATCAGAGGATTAATGGTAAGTGTATCGCTTTCCGATGGACGAATTCCACAAAGACCCGTAATAACCAGGTTATTGTACGATGAATGCAGATAATGATTGCTCCAATAGAAATAAACGATAGGCCCACCAAGATTTGGATCATAATTTTCTACGAGATTTATTTTTCCATCCGGTAGATAATGCTGCCGAGTGAAAAGTCTTAATGATTTTAGGTAATCGGTAGATGTAAGAATATCTTGATCGTAATTGTTTATAAAGTTGGCCATTCCTGTAATTGCCTGACTGGTTTGATAGGGCCAGCTGGGTCCATTCCATTGGCTTCCGCGCTTGCCTTCATGAAATGTAAACTGTTTGAAGTAATATTCATACGTTGGTTCATTCGTGCGAAAGCCATATTTCCCTAACAGGTGAGAGGTGTCAGTCAGGTGTTTCCAGGCCGCATGATAGATTGGATTATCCTCAGGAAGATTAAAATACCAAGGCGCAAATCCTGCCAACTCCCGGCCCCGAATGAAATCCCAGTAGTGAACAAATTGATTATCAACTTTAAAACGATCAATGAAATGCTGAAGCGAATCATTCCACAAGTCTTGCTGAACTCTGATTTGAAGTGCAGCTGCTTTTTGATTGTATTCCAAACTTGTAGCTGCATCACCTTTCAATGCCGCAATTCGTGCAATTGCCAGTGCGTTACCATACATATAACTGTTAACAGTTGGTCTGAATGCTTCCCCACCATCGAAGCCTTCTTTACCTCCGGTTGCATCAATGGAAGCAATTGTATATTCAGTGGCATCCGGCATAGCGGGTATATAATATAGGTTCTTTGTAACGTCCCAATGATCGTCCCATCCCTTGAAAATAGCTTTCATTCTGTCGAGTTGATTAATCACTAAATCTTTATCCGCGTTAACGAGATAGCTGGCATAGGTGGCATCGGCAACACTTTCGCTATACTGTCTATTATTTCCGCCTTCCTGATAAAGATTATAGATATACCCATTTATGAAGGTGGGGTTCCTCAACCATCTGCCTTCGTAGATATGATGCATGGAGGCAGCATTAATTGTGCAGAATGGCTCCTTGTCCCATGGAACGTGATTGATAAATTCAGTTATAATAAATTTATCAGGACCAACATTGCGAAGATGCGCCTTATAAAGTTTCCACCGATAGTAATAGACATCTTCTATCTCTTTGTCTGAGCATTCAAAAATAGGAACGTTGTCAAGATACCACTGATAGTCTTCATTGAATTTTTCTTTAGCAATTTGGGTATGATTGGGTAATTGTTCACAGGAAGAGAAAACGAACAAAAATATTGAGCCAAGGAATAGACCCACTAAATTCATAAATAGGAAACAATTTCTAGGTTTCATTGGTATAAGTTGCTTGCTCATGTTATCTATACTTTACAAATCTCTGCTAAGACACGCAGTCCTTAAAAATACAATGTCGTCAAACGTATTTTGTTTCTCCGCTTCAACTTCAGTTTCTAGCTCATCTATTATATAAATAAAATTATTGTTTTTTTAACAAGAATTTGGATTTTGCATGCTCTAAAAAAGAAAAGCGCTCGAGGCGCTTTCTTAATTCAAGTTTTCAAAGATTATTTTTTACGCTTTGCAGACTTTTTAACTATTTTCTTTTTAGTTGCTTTTTTCTTTGTGGCCACCTTCTTTTTTGTGGCTACTTTTTTTACAACCTTTTTCTTAGCTGATTTATTAGCAATCTTCTTTACTTTCTTTGCTACTTTTTTAGGACTGCTCTTTTTTACCGCCTTAGATTTTTTCACCACCTTCTTAGGACTGCTTTTCTTAGCTGTCTTTTTTACAACCTTCTTAGGCGATTTTTTCGCTGCTGGCTTAGAAACTTTCTTCACAGCTGGGGTTGAAGTCTTTACGGCTGCTTTGCTTGCTGCAATTTGTTTTGCCATCAGGTTAAGTGCAGATCCAGCTTTGAACCATCCTATCTGTCCGGCATTGTAAGTATGATTTACCTTAATGGTGTCTTTGCTTCCATCACTGTGATTCAATACAAGAGTCAATTGTTTGTCAGGAGCAAATGAAGTCAAGTCAACAAAGTCTATGTTATCGTCTTCCTGAAATTTATTGTAGTCAGCTTCGTTGGCAAACGTAATCGCCAACATGCCTTGCTTCTTCAAATTGGTTTCGTGAATCCTTGCAAATGATTTTACCAATATGGCTTTGATACCTAAGTGGCGTGGCTGCATCGCTGCATGCTCGCGCGAAGAACCTTCACCATAGTTATGATCGCCAACAACAATAGTTGAGATGCCTGCAGCTTTGTACGCGCGTTGTGTAGCGGGCACTGGTCCATGTTGACCGGTTATTTGGCTCTTAACGCTATCGGTTTTTTCATTGAAATAATTGGTAGCGCCTGTCAAGGTATTATCTGAAATATTATCAAGGTGTCCGCGGAAACGCAACCAAGGGCCGGCCATAGAAATATGATCGGTAGTACACTTGCCTTTCGCTTTAATCAATAATTTTAATCCAGTCCAGTTCTTACCACTCCAAGGCGCAAACGGAGCAAGTGCTTGCAGACGTTTCGAGTTAGGATCAATACTTACTTTTATTTGACTGCCATCTTTAGCAGGGGCGAGGTAGCCTGGATCTTTTACGTCAAAACCCCTTGGAGGAAACTCAACACCCTTTGGCTCATCTAACTTAACTGATTGGCCAGCTTCATTAACAAGAGTATCTGTCAAGGGATTAAAAGTAAGATCACCCGCAATAGCAAACGCTGTTGTTATCTCTGGTGAGGCAACAAATGCATGTGTATTGGGATTGCCATCATTACGTTTAGCAAAGTTTCTATTGAACGAAGTGATGATTGAATTCTTACGATTCGGATCATTAGTGTGGCGCGACCACTGACCAATACAAGGGCCGCAAGCATTTGCCAAAACAACTCCGCCCATTTTTTCAAATGTGCTTAAGAAGCCATCGCGCTCTACCGTGTAGCGTACAAGTTCTGAACCTGGTGTGATGGTAAATTCTGCTTTTGCTTTCAAGTTTTTATCGATAGCCTGTTGTGCAAGCGATGCTGAACGGCTAATATCTTCGTATGAGGAGTTGGTACAAGAACCAATCAATCCTACTTCCAGGCGTGCAGGCCAATTATTTGCTTTTACTTCGGATGCAAATTTTGAGATCGGGATTGCACGATCTGGAGTGAATGGTCCGTTCACGTGTGGCTCTAAGGTAGATAGATTAATTTCGATTACTTCATCGAAATACTTTTCAGGATTTGCGTACACTTCAGGATCACCGGTAAGGTGTTCCTTCACCTTATCAGCAAGTGCTGCAACTTCAGCACGTTTTGTTCCGCGCAAGTAGTCACCCATTTTATCATCGTAGCCGAAAGTTGAAGTAGTGGCGCCAATTTCAGCGCCCATGTTACAGATGGTGCCTTTACCCGTTGCCGATAAAGTTGTTGCACCGGGTCCAAAATATTCAACAATAGCACCTGTTCCACCTTTTACGGTAAGGATGCCAGCTACTTTCAAAATCACATCTTTAGAAGCTGTCCAGCCACTTAGCTTACCAGTAAGTTTTACACCGATCAGCTTTGGAAATTTCAATTCCCACGCCATGCCCGACATAACATCCACGGCATCAGCACCACCAACCCCAATGGCCACCATACCTAAACCACCTGCATTCACTGTGTGTGAGTCGGTACCAATCATCATTCCCCCTGGGAACGCATAATTTTCAATCACGACCTGGTGAATGATACCAGCGCCTGGCCGCCAGAAACCAATGCCATATTTATTAGAAACTGATTCAAGGAAATTAAATACTTCGCCACTGGCGGTAACTGAATCTTTCAAGTCTTGTTTTGCACCATCTTTGGCTAGAATCAAGTGATCGCAATGCACGGTGGAGGGAACCAATACTTTGGGAATTCCACCCGACATGAATTGGAGCAATGCCATCTGTGCCGTAGCATCTTGCATAGCCACCCGATCCGGAGCAAAATCTACGTATGATTTCCCGCGTCCAAAGGCCTCCAGCTTTTGACTGCTATGAAGGTGAGCGTATAGAATTTTTTCAGAAAGAGTGAGTGGCTTGCCAACTACTTTTCTTGCTTTTGCAATACGGCCCGGCATGGCTGCGTAGTGGGCTTTAATCATGTCTAAGTCGAATACCATAATCGTAATTTTTCGAAGTTTAGGAGGTGCTAAACTACTAAAATAACGAGTAAATTCAATCGGGATTTACGAATTTGGATTTACGAATTACGAATTAAAGAATTACGAATATTTAGCCATTGTTGATTGTAAGGACCGTACACCCCACTAGGGACTAAAGACTCAAGACTAATTGCTACTTACCGATTTACTTGCTGTTAATGTAGTTTAAAAACTCCCGTTTCGTATTTTCATCAGCAAAGCGACCTCCAAAAAAGGCAGTTCCGGTTTTGCTATTGGTATCGCCCACACCACGCGAAGCAACACACATATGATTAGCATCCATCACTACCCCTACATGGTCAGTACCTAAAATACGTTGCAATTCCTTGCCAATCTGAACGGTTAAACGTTCCTGCACTTGAGGGCGTTTTGCAAAATATTGTACGATGCGGTTGATCTTTGACAAGCCAATTACCTTACCACTCGAAAAATAGGCCACATGAGCTTTGCCGTAGATAGGAACAAAATGATGCTCGCAATGGGAGTAGAAAGTAATCTCTTTCTCCACTAACATTTGATCGTACTTGTATTTGTTTTCAAAGAGTTTCGCCACAGGGCGGTTTTTTGGATTCAGTCCGCTGAAAACCTCCTTAACATACATTTTAGCAACTCTTCTAGGGGTACCCTGCAAACTATCATCCGTTAAGTCAAGACCAAGTATCTCCATGATCTCACGAAAACGTTTCTCAATCTGTTCAACCTTTTCATCATCATTTAAGGCAAAAGCGTCTTCTCGCATCGGGGTATTCCACGAAGTGAGCAGATGATCATCATCAAACTCATCATCCACTTGTTTAATGGGCCGGATATTCAACGAAATTTCTTTCTGTCTCATACAATTTCACTTTAAGGTCGTGTTGGTTATCAATGTGCTGCCTCAATATCCGCCAGATCACAATAGCCATATTTTCAGCGGTTGGATTAAGATTTTTGAAGAAGGAAGTATCTAAATTAAGATTTTTGTGGTCAAAGTGTTTAAGTACATGTTCTTTAATCAAGTCACTTAGCACCTTCATGTCAAACACATACCCTGTTTCTGGATCGGGTGTACCGACAACGGTTACAATTAATTCATAATTATGCCCGTGATAATTTGGGTTGTTACATTTCCCAAAGATTAAATCGTTCTTCTCGTCTGTCCACGATGGGTTAAACAGGCGATGCGCGGCATTAAAATGTTCTTTACGAGAAACAGCTACTTTCATCAATACAGTTATAAACCATTTATATGTAAAATGGTTCAGAATTAAATTAAACCAAGATTATCTTTAAAAATTAGAAAAAGACCGATCGTGATAATCAAAGGTTGGCATTGTTAAACCCAAAAAGAGTTCATGGGTTGTGAAACTAGTACCAACGGAGCTGTTGGTGGGTAGCTCGAAGGTATATCCAAATTTAAGTTTATCACCCAATTTTGCCTGAAGTTGTAAGCCATACGAATTGAAATTGCGGGTGAAAATTCCCGCTGAATATTTCTCGTAAAAGTTAAGGTTGAAATTCAAATCTACAGATACAGGGGAACCACTAACTCCACGTAGTAATACGGATGGTTTTAGTCTGATACTCTCGTTTAAATAAAATACATAGGCCCCAAAAAGATAAACCGTTCGGTTATATAGCTGAAACTCTTCTCCACCTGTATTAATAGTTGTGTTTACTAATCTAGGTATAGACAATCCCAGAAGATATCGTTCACTTTTTAAAATCGCTCCTGCCCCCAAGTTGGGCTTGGTCACATTTTCATTTTGAAGGAAAGCCGGGTCATCGGGGTCTGCCAGGTTTAAGTCATTAACGTTCGATCTGAAATTGATGAACCCAACTTGCATGCCGAAGCTTAAGGTTGTCTCATCACTAACTGGCAACTTATAGGCAAAGGCGCCTTGAAGTTCTGTATTCTTAGAGTTACCGATTTGATCCTGAACCAGAAGTAAACCCGCACCTATCTTATTATCCAAAAGTGAAATATGGCTGTTGAAATTAATTGTAGCGGGATTTCCTTCGAAGCCGCCCCATTGATTCCGATACGTAATGGAAGCATTAAAATTCTTGTTCAGCCCCGCATAGGCAGGATTGATTACCATAGGATTATTGATGTATTGTGCGTAGAGTGGATCTTGTTGAGCAAAGGCTGATCCCGCAAAGAAAATTAAAGCAATCGCTGATAGAATTTTTTTCATAATCATTTCTTAAGGGTTAAGTATCCCGTCATGGTCTCACGGCCACTCGTGAACTCGATCTTATAAAAATATGTACCCGATGGAAGTTCATTCCCATTATTGTTTTTTCCTTCAAACCGATTGGTGTCATTATTATAATTATCCACCTCAAAAACTTCACTGCCCCAACGATTAAATATACTCACTTTATTTTCAGGTTCAAATACACTTATATTGGCAATTCTGAAATAGGGGTTGTAGGAATCGGGATTGGGCGAGAATCCGTTATAGACTATAATATCCCCAGCAACATCGATGGTGACAAGGGAAGTAGTACAGGCTCCGAGCAGGTCACAAATCTCTATCGTAAATTGATCTTGCCCTACAAAATCCAGATTAGCATAATCTAAGTTTACAACGAAATTGCTTATTGTATAAGAAGCACCACTAAGTGGATCTTGAATAACTCTAAAACTGGTAGGATCAAGGTTGTTATTTGGATCGCTGATAAGGCTGGTAAAATCAATTAGTACAGAATTTCCAACTGCCACTTGAGCAGTTATTGGGTTTATGACGGGTGGTTGATTAGAGCTAAGAAAAGTAATTTGGAGCGCCATGGTTTTTATGGCCGGGGTTGTAAAATCCTGATCGAGAACGGAAAAGGTGATGGAACGGTCAAGCACCGCATCCGCTGTGCGGCCTGAAGATAGTCTTCCGCCAGTGGGAGCGCTGCCAATGAACTGATATTTGACTGACCTTAAAGCGGACTGAAAATATGAAATTGGTAGAGGAAAAGGAGAATTAACACCACTCGGGTCTAATCCTGTGAGTGTTAATATTCCGGTTGTTGCATTAAAGACTCCATCAATAGCTTCATCCGGGGTATAGGAAAGCACCTCATCGCCAGGCCGGAAATTCAATATGGTAACTTCTGCTTTAACAATTTGATCATTGTCGGAATCGGAAATAGTTAGATTAGCATCTAATACAACGGGATTTATACCCTGTGTAAAGTTAAGATTAGGTATTACCCCTGTGATCGGTGCCGGGTTTGTATTTTCAAAGAAAGAAAATTGGCCTGTATTGTCACCGGAAAACAGATCCTGATCCCCATCATTATCCAGGTCTGCAAAAGCTGGTGAATGTATATTGACAGGAAAACTATTTATTTCCATTCCTTTAAATGGATTTGAATTAGAGAGTGCATTATACAACAGGAAGGAAGGCGTTTCTGGTGAACCTATATTTTCGTAGTACCAGAAGCCCTGATATTTACCAACAATAATATCTAAATCCCCATCATGATCAAGATCTAGAAATTTAGAATGGTTCTCTGAACTTGGATTATTTGTGAAACCCGTTTCCCATTCCATTTTCCGGCTGAATATAGGATTTGCTAACGTGCCACTGTTTTCAAATAATTCAAGCCTACTGTTAGATCTTGAAAGTACCAAATCTGGTTTTCCGTCTCCATTTAAATCTCCAAGATCAACATCGGGTTCAAAACCCGGGCCTTCATTAATGAAGTCGAATGGATTATTAACCCCGGTAAGTTCAGTGTAAATGCCGGCATTGTTTTGAAAGTACTGGACTTTTGCTTCAGAATAATAACTGTCATTAACATGATAGGGAGCAATCAAATCTAAATCCCCATCCTTATCAAGATCAAACAGTTTTAGATTGGCATCGCCAATAAAGCTTAAATTCGAAAAAGGGTTTTGTTGGGGGTCAGTAACCAGACTGAATACTCCATTATCATTCTTATAAAGCTCCTGATAAGTATAAGTACTTGAGATACCATATTTATTCTGAACTTCAGATCCCGAAGTCAATGCATCCAGATCCCCATCGCCATCAATATCTGCAAAGGAGACATTTGAATGATTTTTAAGGTCAACACCATCTACCGGACTTTCTAAACCTTCCTTAAGTTCTAAAACACCAAGTCCTTTGTTTTCATAATAGAATAACGCTTTCTCAACATTAGAATAATAACTGTATTCGTTGTAGCCAACTGTCACATCCATGTCACCATCATTATCAAGATCGGCAAACGCGAAGGATAAATAATCGATGCCGCCTGGCAGGTCGTTATTAATAGCATCAAAAGGATTTCCCTGAGAGCTTCCTGGATTGCCCGGATTTGGAATCCAGGGCCCTACCTGGGTGGCATCGCCATTATATCCATATTGTATCTTAAAGGATCCATTATCGTTCCGGTAATAGATTATTTCACCGTAAATACTGATGAAAAAATCAAGATCTCCATCCTGATCAAGATCGGCAAAGGAAATTGGGCTCGAGATACTATTTCTGGAAAGATTGTTTACAACCCCGCCTTCCAAGAGCGGATGGGTTGGAAAAAGGGTGGAACCATTTACGTAAATAGGATTTGAGGCAGTACCCGTATTCTTAAAGTATTGAAGTAAGTAATAGTCGGTTGAATTGTCATAATACCCACCTACAAAAAGATCCATATCGCCATCCGCATCGATATCCACAAAAGTGGGATGTGCGTAACGGTTGGTACTTATGCCATCAAATGGGTTTGTCAAGCCAGTTTCGGGCGAAAAATTTGGAGAGGAGGCATTCCCTATATTTCTATAGAAATACATTTCTCCGTACCCGCCACCGTACTTTACAGCTTCATCGGTGCCAATTAATAGGTCTAGATCGCCATCATTGTCAACATCTGCAAAGGCAGATACATAAGATCTCTTTGCGGGGCTCATTGTGTTATCAATGGCGGCAAAAGGATATTTGGGTTGGCCAGATTCTCTCTCCAAAAATCTGGGTTTGCTTTTGGTGCCTACATTTTCAAAATACAAAAGGCCCCCTCCATTTTGCCCAACTACCAAGTCAAAGTCGCCATCGCCATCCAAATCGACATAAACAGGAGCTGGTCTTGAGACATACGGCAATGGGGGTGGGAGCGGATTATCAAGATAATTTCTGGTAAAAGGGCCAAGAGAAGTTTGGGCATTAGCTGGACTGACATTGAGTAATATGCTAATTGTAGCTCCGGCAGCGGCAAGTTTCAATTGTGTTTGTAAATGGAATACGCGGTTACGTAGCCGCTCCAGTTTGTCTAAGAGCTGGCTTTGTTTTCTTCTAGTAAAACGGTGGAATCGTCCATTGGCGATGTTTTTGTTTATCCGCCCTCTAAATTTATGGTATTTAGTGTTGGCTGATTGATAAATTTGGACGACCAAGGTGTTCATAGTATCTATGAATGCTTTATTGCCGAAAAACTTTTTTGCACATTAAAGATAATGAAAGCGGGCTGGTTTGAAATATTTTTAATAAAAATTTTGGAGCGGTACGTATGAAATCGGTTTCGGATTATTCCTTTCACTTTGTAAATGAAGCCATTTCAGCGGAACTGAGTGGGGAAATTGTAAAACTATGGACGGAATTTGCTGCGCTACAGCAACCTGAAGCAGAAAGGAGATTGAGTGAGTTGGTCTTAGTCCTGAAGAACAAATTCGGCAAAGTCATCGGTGTTTCCACCGTTGTTAAAACCCTGTTGCCTCAGATTCATAATTATGTTTATGCTTACCGCTGCTTCATTCTACCCGAGTTTCGTGCGCCTGCTCTGGATACACAGATGATAGTAAGAACAAAAAATCATCTGCAAGAAATAAGTGAACTTGAAACGGATAAGAAGTGCGTAGGCATCATGGTAATTGTTCAGAACGAGACATTAAAATCACAATGGCGGCAGGCTGTTTGGCTTGGGGCCGACATGATTTTTATTGG
>Ga0154020_10009880_pt1 | contig 10963 bp, 8 predicted proteins | sample Klosneuvirus_201_FD_109709 | JGI IMG/M metagenome (GOLD analysis project Ga0154020, IMG submission 109709) | Active sludge microbial communities from wastewater, Klosterneuburg, Austria - Klosneuvirus_20160825_MG | ecosystem: Engineered > WWTP > Aerobic digester > Activated sludge | place...
CAGTATTTTATTAAACATCATTTGCCCTGCTCCCCACATGGCATTCATCACTTTTTGAGCATGACCTTCATACTCATTTTTGATCTTTACAATTACGAGATTATGAAACACACCTTCTACCGGCATATGCATATCAATAACTTCCGGCAAGAGAGTCATTTTTATAGGAGCGAGAAAAATCCTTTCAATAGCCTTTCCCATCCATGCATCTTCTTGGGGAGGAATACCCACAATTGTAGCAGGATAAACAGCGTTCTTCTTGTGAGTAATGCAGGTAATGTGAAACTTAGGATAATAATCTGCTAAAGAATAATATCCTGTATGATCGCCAAAAGGGCCTTCTAAAATAAAATCTTCGTCAGGGTCAACATAACCCTCAATAATAATATCTGCATTAGCAGGTACGTACATCTCTTGGGTGAGGCATTTAACTAGTTCCACTTTTTTCTTACGCAAAAAGCCTGTGAACATGTATTCATCAAAATTAGGAGGTAAGGGACAAGCTGCTGAAAAAACGTAAAGTGGATCACCTCCTAATGCCACAGCAATAGGCATACGTTTCCCCAACTTTTTATACTCATTAAAATGAGCTGCTGAAACTTTATGTTTATGCCAATGCAAAGCAGTTAGGGTTGGTTCAAACACCTGCATTCTATATAACCCTACATTTCGTATACCGTTATGTGGATCCACCGTATGAATTACAGGAAGTGTTAAAAAATTACCACCGTCATGAGGCCAGCATTTAAGAACGGGAAGCTTAGTGATATCAGGGTTTTTCATCACCACCTCCTGGCAAGTTCCTTTACCGGAAATAATCTGAGGCATCCATGAAGAAATTTTTCCCAACTCAGGTAATACTTTGAATTTTTCAAACAAAGAGTTTTTAGGAGATGACAGGTCTTTAAACAATGTATCTATTCGTTTTGCAACATCATTTAAATCATTTACGCCTAATGCAAGGCACATTCTTTTTTCTGATCCCATCGCATTAATCAGCAACGGGAAGCCTGTACCTGTATTTTCAAAATACAAAGCATACCCCCCCGCTTCTCTTTCTTTAGTAGCAGGGAGCTTAGAAATCCGGTCTGTTATTTCAGCAACTTCTAAGGCCGGGTCCACAAATTCTTTAATCCGAATGAGCTCCCCATGCTTCTCTAAAACTTCTATAAATTCTTGCTGTGATTTATACATAATGGTTGTAAATGTAATAGAGAAATTTCACAATCGGGTTCTCCATTTTAATTTTTAAATGATTGTTCAAATCAGATCACAACCTTATGTTCTCCGTATATTTACACCATATCTATGAGTTGGTATACAAAGTTTATTCTTCGACTGATCATATTCAGTATTGTACTGATTATTGTAGACTTGTTTTTCTATCGTGCTGTAAAAGGATCAGTAAAAAATCTAGATATCATCAAGCAGAAAATAATAGTATATTTTTACTGGGGATATACTGCCTTTTCAATCATTGCTTTCATTTTATCCACTTCCTATATTTCCAGCCATTTAGGTTGGCCAAGATGGGCAAGAATGTACTTATTCTCCTTTCTTGTAGTCGTTCTTATTTCAAAACTGGCAGGTTCGTTCATCTTGTTTATAAATGACTTTATTAATTTGCTGAAGTGGGTAAAAAAAAGATTTCAAAAAAAAACACTCTCATTTTCATCAACAACATCTATTTCTCGTTCTCAATTCTTAAACTATATGGCATTAGGTATAGCTTCCATACCTTTTGCTGGAATGATATCAGCAATGATAGAAGCATTTCATTACAAAATCCATAATATAAAAATTGTGTTGCCTAATCTTCCCGCTGCATTTAACGGGTTAAAAATTGTTCAGATATCCGACATACACGCCGGAAGCTTCGCTTCTACTCTACCATTAGAAAAAGCTGTTAAAATTATTTTGGAACAAAATGCTGATATTATTTTTTTCACCGGAGACCTTGTAAATAGTCGTACCAATGAAATAATCCCTTTTATGGAGACATTAAGTAAAATAAAAGCTCCTATGGGAGTTTTCAGCATACTAGGGAATCACGATTACGGAAATTATTCAAAATGGAAAAATAAAAAGGATAGGATTAGAAACTTGCAACAAATCATTGATGCTCATGAACAATTAGGCTGGAAACTTTTAATGGATGAACATATTGCTTTAAAGAAAGAAGATTCAGAGATAGCACTCATAGGTGTTGAAAACTGGGGAGCCAGAATGCGTCATCCCAAATATGGTAATTTAAAAAGAGCATGCATGGGTACGGAAAAGTATCCTGTTAAAATACTACTGTCACATGATCCTTCACATTGGGATATACAAGTAATAACTCAATATAAGGATATTGATCTTACTCTGAGTGGTCATACCCATGGGTTTCAGTGTGGAGTAGAAATTCCCGGATTTCAATGGAGCCCGGCTCAATATGTTTACAAACATTGGGCAGGACTATATACTGAAGGACAACAACAACTGTATGTAAATCGAGGGCTTGGTTTCTTAGGCTTTCCTGGAAGAATAGGAATTCTACCCGAGATCACAGTAATGGAATTAAGCAATGCCTGAATGATGAAGTAAAAAATGAAAGATTAATAGTGATGCATTATCTGACAGAAGGAGAGAAAAACTTTTAACATTATACTTTGCATACGGAGCCAAGTAGCAAGTATATTCGCACTCATAAATAACCAAATATGACTTTTGGCTTTCGCATGTTTCTTTTAGGGGTTGTTATAGTACTTATTGATTTATATTTTTATCAAGCAATCTTAGCATTAACCAAAAAAAAATCTGCTAAAAAAAGAAAAAAGATATTTTATATTTATTGGGGATTTACTGTTTTATCCATACTCATATTATTGTCCCCTTTTGTATTTAATACCGCAAATTGGCCAAGAGTAATAAAAGTATATGTATTTGCTATTGTCATTTTAGTGCTGTTTTCAAAAATAATCGGTTCTCTCTTTATTGCTTTAGATGACATTTTACGTTTATTCCGCTGGATTGGCAGCTTGTTCACAAAAAAACCGTCAGAACCATCAACATCTAAAAACCGAATTACACGTTTACAATTTTTAAATTATATGGCTTTGGGAATGACCGCTATTCCCTTAATAGGATTAATACGTGGAATGATAAAAGGTGCTTTCGATTTTAAAATACACAATATAAAAGTTGTATTACCTAATCTACCCGATTCATTTAACGGATTACGAATCGTACAGATATCAGACATACACATCGGGAGTTTCCTTTCCACTTCACCGTTGGAAAAAGCTATCGAAATCATCCTTCAACAAAAGGCCGATATAATTTTTATTACCGGAGATCTTGTTAATGATCGAACAGCGGAGATAAATCCATTCATGGACACACTGAGCAAGATAAAAGCACCCATGGGAGTTTTTAGCATAATGGGAAACCATGATTATGGCGATTATGCCAAATGGGATAGTCAAGGAGAGAAGGATAAAAATTTACAAGACATTATAGAAGCTAATGCCCAATTAGGATGGAAGCTTTTAATGAACGAAAATGTGATCTTAGAAAAAAACAACTCAGAAATTGTACTTATTGGAGTAGAAAATTGGGGAGGCAATCTACACTTTCCTAAATATGGCAACATGGAAAAAGCATATAGAGGCGCCGAAAAATACCCTGTTAAACTATTATTATCACACGACCCCTCGCATTGGAATATGGAAATAATTGAAAAATACAAAGACATTGATCTTACTTTTAGCGGGCATACACACGGGTTTCAATTTGGAATAGAAGTGCCAGGTTTGAAATGGAGCCCTTCGCAGTATATTTATAAACAATGGGCTGGATTGTACTCAGAAGGAAAGCAACAAATCTATGTAAACAGGGGATTAGGTTTTTTAGGATATCCAGGTCGTATAGGAATCCTCCCTGAAATTACCGTGATGGAATTGCATAATGCATAAGAATAGTTTTTTACTAGTTACAATTGCTTCTCCATAATAAAATCCTCCATTAAAAATCCGTTACCAATATCAATATCTTCTTTTCCAACTTTAACAAAACCATACTTCTCATAAAAATCAATTGCCTTATTCTCTCGGTTTACATTTAATGAAAGGATAGTATTATTATTTTTCAAAGCTATCTCGGCAACCTTATTCATCAATAGCTTTCCTACTCCTTTGCCTTGTACTGAAGGAAGGATATAAATTTTATGAATTTTTGTTTTATAGGCGGTTGGACAGTTTAATTCATACGAAACATAGCCAACAAATTTGTTTTCATCTTTTGCAAGATAAAACACATGGTTTTTGTCGCGTACTTGTTTTGTTAATGAACCCAGGCTATACATCATGTCCAACATATACTCAATTTGTTTAGGTGAGAGTATATCTTTAAATGTATGAGGCCATGTTTGGCTGGCAATTTCAGAAATGAAGGGAATATCTTTTTCTGAAGCTTTAACAATGGTAAACACTTCAAACTAATTAACTAGTGAATTTAACTATTAGCTTTTATGCAGTTACTCCTACTTTCTTTTTCAACCCATCTATTGTAATAGAACCCGGGCGTTCAATAGGAAGACCCAATACTCTGTCCCATATAAGTGATGCCATCACGCCAAGTGCACGTGATACACCAAATAGAACGGTATAAAATTCAAATTCCTTTATACCGTAATGCATAAGAAGTGCTCCGCTATGAGCATCCACATTAGGCCAAGGGTTCTTAATCTTTCCGGTACCTTCTAAAATAGAAGGAGCTACTTTATAAATCATCTGAACGATTTCACAAAGCTCACTCACCTGATTATCTTTTTTAATATAACGTTCATAAAAATCTTGTTGAGCAGTAAAACGTGGATCGGTTTTTCTAAGAACAGCATGACCATAACCCGGAACTACCTTACCTTCTTCCAATGTCTTTTTAATATAATCAGCTATTTGCTGCTCCGTAGGGAGTTTTGTTTGAAGCTCTTCTTGCATTTCAAAAATCCAATGGATCACTTCCTGATTTGCCAAACCGTGAAGAGGACCTGCTAAACCATTTAATCCTGCAGCAAACGCCAAATAAGGGTCACTTAATGCTGAGCCTACTAAGTGTGTTGCATGAGCCGATACATTGCCACCTTCATGGTCTGCATGAATAGTAAGATATAAACGCATAAGTCTTCTTACATCGATAGATTCGTAGCCAAGCATATGAGCAAAGTTGGCAGCCCAATCCAATTTAGGATTAGGTTCTATATGATCACCATTATGATATTTTTTTCTATATATATATGCAGCTACACGTGGTAATCGTGCAATAAGGTTCATTGCATCTTCATACACATACTGCCAATAATTCTTTTTATTTATCCCTTTATGATAAGCTTCTGCAAACTCAGATTCTGTTTGCAATGCCATAACACCTATGCTAAGCATGGTCATCGGATGCGTATGAGAAGGTAAATGATCAAGTGTATCAAAGACATGTTTAGGAACGATCGCTCTTCTACCCCAACTATTACTTAAATCCATCACATCATCTTTAGTAGGCAGTTCACCCATTAGCATAAGATAGAAAATACCTTCAGGAAGCGGTTCAAATCCTTTTGGTGCTTTAGGTAATTTATCTCTAAGATCGGGAATGGTATACCCACGAAAACGGATTCCTTCCTCAGGATCAAGTTTAGAAGTTTCAGTAACCAATCCAATAATACCTTTCATTCCCTGGTAAACCTGAGATACAGTGTATTCTCCTATTTTTTTTTCACCGTGCTCTTTTATAAAATTTTTCACCTCAACCGAAATCGGAAGGGCTTTTTCACCAAACTTTTCCTGTAAAGTATCCATTCTTTTTTGAGTTAAATATATGTGTTCTTTTAGTGTTATAAAAATTTGAAATCCTTTCCTAAATACTGCCCTGACTCTCCTAATTGTTCCTCGATCCTTAATAGCTGATTGTACTTAGCTATTCTATCCGAGCGGGAAGCAGAACCTGTTTTTATCTGTCCAGTATTTAAAGCAACTGCTAAATCAGCTATGGTAAAATCTTCCGTTTCACCCGAACGATGACTCATAACTGCAGTATACGAATGTTTATAAGCAAGATGAACAGCATTAATGGTTTCAGTTAAAGAACCAATTTGATTCACCTTAACCAATATGGAGTTAGCCGTATTACTTTCTATTCCTTTTTGCAAACGCTCTACATTAGTTACAAATAAATCATCACCAACTAATTGTATTTTTTTACCGAGTTTTTCGGTAAGAAGCTTCCATCCATCCCAATCATCTTCGGCCATTCCATCTTCAATAGAAATGATTGGATATTTTTTTGCCCAATCAGCCCAAAAATCTACCATTTCAGAAGATGATAATTTTTCACCAGATGATTTTTTAAAATGATACTTCTTTGTTTTAGGATCATAAAATTCAGAAGAAGCCGCATCCATAGCAATAAAAACATCTTTACCCGGCTTATAGCCTGCAGATTCAATTGCTTTAAGAACATATTTTATTGCTTCTTCATTCGATTGAATGTTAGGAGCAAATCCCCCTTCATCTCCTACATTTGTAGAGAAATTTTTGTCTTTTAAGACTTTTTTTAAATGATGAAATATCTCAACGCCCATTCTTAGTCCTTCACTAAAAGTGGAAGCGCCAAGAGGCATGATCATATACTCTTGAAAATCTAAACCATTATCTGCATGAGCACCACCATTTAGAATATTCATCATAGGAACGGGTAGAGTATTTGCATTTACCCCTCCTACGTATTTATAAAGTGGTAACCTGCATTCTTCTGCTGCTGCTTTTGCAACTGCTAATGAAACTCCCAATATGGCATTAGCACCTAAACTTTCTTTGTTTCCCGTGCCATCTAATGCAATCATTTTTTTATCTATTGCTCCTTGGTCGAAAATATAAGAACCCTGTAGTTCTTGTTTAATAACAGTATTTACATTGTTAACTGCTTTTTGAACTCCTTTTCCTAAATAATAATTTTTCTCACCGTCACGGAGCTCTATTGCTTCGTGCTTTCCGGTGGATGCTCCGGAAGGAACGGCAGCCCTTCCAAAAAATCCGGTATCCGTAATTACATCTACTTCTACTGTAGGATTACCTCTTGAATCAAGTATTTGACGTGCTGTTATGTTACTAATGAATGGCATGTAGGGAAATTTTATTAAACTATTTATAAAAAAAGCCCACTAATATTTTTCAGAGGACTTTTTAACGAATTTCATTAAACAATTATTATCCGATTACTTTACTTCTTAACGCTGCAACGGCTTCTCTTATTTTAGGTAATTCTTCAGGGCCTATTTTAGGGTTCCTGCCTACTGATACCAACATATCTTTAGATGGTTCCAATTCCTTAATAAGCTTAGCACAATCCGCATTACTTTTATAAGCATCTAATAATTCAAAAACATATTCAAATGCATGACAATGAACACTTATATCACTATAAAGTGTTTTTGTACTGTCCCCTTTAGGGTTTGTATTCAATCCTTCAACAGAAGCATACAAACTTTCAACCCAACCGCCGGCAACTAACAAAACAGCAGAGGCTACACGTTGGTTTGAACGTAAGTTCCTTTCGGCTTTATCAAATGCCTTGTCGAGCATTAATTGAAAAGTATCCGGTTTATTGATATTCGAAATCAATTGTTTTGAGAACTCAGGATCAAAAGCACTGCTTATTCCCAGATCACCGGCCAGTTTACCCATTTGAGAAAGATAATCCAATGCATCTTGAGGTTGGTTATAAGCTGCTGAAATTGCTAAGTCAGCACCAAAGGCTCCAAGACCAATTGCTTTTTGATAATTGGACGAAAAACTACCTGCTTTGCTTGAGGAGAGCAATGTGCTTTTATTATAATTTATTTTTGCTGCCTTTAATTTTTTTGAAAGCTCACCGGGAGAAGGAACATTCACTCTTACCAAATCAAAATTAATACGCACTTCTGATTTAACCGTATCGTTAGTGATTTCAACATCAGTTGCTGTTGAAGCTTCGGCTGATTTGTCTTCACCTCCACAAGAAACCAAAAGTAATGCTGAAAAAATTACATAACCTAAAGGGAGAATTTTCTTAATCATATATGTTTTTTTGAATTGATAATTAATATTTCAAATATATATTTTTAATGGATGTTATCTATACTATTTTTGATTTTATTATTGATTAACTACTACGCCCATAGAGCAAAATTTATCTATACGACTTTTCACCAAATTGGTTGCAGTAATCTTTGAAAGCTCCGATACCTTTTTTAGTATCTCTTGTTTTACCGACTTAAAACATTCATCGGGCGATGCATGAGCTCCACCCAATGGTTCAGGAATGATACCATCGATCAACTTATTTGCCAGCATATCCTCAGCAGTCAGCTTTAAGGCAGCAGCAGCTTTTTCTTTAAAATCCCAACTTCTCCATAATATAGAAGAGCATGATTCAGGGGATATCACTGAATACCATGTATTTTCAAGCATAAGTACCTTGTCACCTACTCCAATGCCTAGCGCTCCTCCAGAAGCCCCTTCACCAATGATAATGCATATAATAGGCACGGTAAGCTTAGCCATCTCATATAAATTCTTTGCAATTGCTTCCGCTTGTCCGCGTTCTTCAGCTTCAATGCCAGGGTATGCCCCGGGAGTATCAATAAATGTAACAACGGGTTTATTAAACTTCTCAGCCAACTTCATCAAACGAAGAGATTTTCTATACCCTTCGGGATTAGCCATTCCAAAATTACGGGCTTGCCTTTCTTTGGTAGTCCTTCCTTTTTGTTGACCTATGAACATAATGGTCTTACCATCAACTGAACCAAAGCCTCCAACCATGGCTTTGTCGTCTTTCACAAAACGGTCGCCGGCAAATTCAGTAAAATCACCTTTCGTTATAGCATTAATATAATCCAATGTATAAGGTCTATCAGGGTGGCGGGAGAGCTGAACTCTTTGCCAGGGGGTAAGTTTAGAATAAACCTCTATTTTTTTTAACTTAATTTTCTCTTCCAGTTGTCTTACAGAAGCATTCACATCTACTTTGTTTTTAGATGCTACTTGTTTTAGCTTTTCAATTTGTTCCGAAATTTCTTCTATTGGTTTTTCAAAATCCAGATATATCATATTTCAGTAAATAATACCTGTTATTTCTAACAGGAAAAGGAGAACGAATATACAAGAAATTACAAAGTACCCAGTCAATTGTTATTTGGGTTAGTTGAAAAATAATGAACTAAATTCAACTTGAATCTCAATACTAAAGACTCTTATATTTGATCCTATGATTTGCTTTCCAAATGCAAAAATTAATATTGGTTTAAATATCGTTAAGAAAAGAAATGATGGCTATCATGATATAGAAAGCGTCATGTATCCTTTAACAGATATTGCATTTGATGCACTTGAAATAATTGAGTCTAAAGAAACTGAAATCATCCTATCGGGAATTGATGTACCCGGAAATACACAAGATAATTTATGTCTTAAAGCTTATCACCTTATTTCAAAAGACTATACTCTTCCTAGCATACAAATTCATCTTCATAAGGCGGTTCCAATTGGAGCAGGCTTAGGCGGAGGATCTTCTGATGCTGCATTTTTCATCCAACTGTTAAATAAAAAATTCTCACTGAATATTTCTTGGGGAGAAATGCATCACTATGCCAAACAATTAGGAAGTGATTGTTCTTTTTTTGTTTCCAACCAACCTGCTTTCGTAAAAGGAAAAGGAGATGAATTTGATTTCATCAAAGTAAACTTAAGTAATTATTACATTTTACTAGTTTACCCTCCGATTCATATCAATACAGGAAAAGCATATAGCGGAGTAATTCCCAAAAAACCACAACGTTCTTTAAAAAAAGATTTATTGAATGCTTCTATTTATGAATGGAAAAGATATATTCATAATGACTTCGAAGACTCTGTTTTTAAAGAGTACCCTGAATTGGAAAAAATAAAAAATGATTTATATTCTATAGGAGCCATCTATTCTTCCATGAGCGGAAGTGGTTCCACCATTTATGGAATATTCAAAAATCTTCCTTTAATAAAAAATAAATTTGAAAACTGTTTAATAAAAACAGGAAAATTTATTTAGGAGCATTCCTTAGCATAAACAAGGCAATGATCGTAAAGATCATATTGGGTACCCATACTGCAATGATAGCAGGGGCAACTCCATTAGTAGCAAATACAGTACATACTTGCATAAATAATATATAAGAGAAAGCAAGCATAAGACCTAAGCCTATGTGCCACCCTATCCCTCCTCTTACTCTTCGGCTTGCGACAGAGGCACCAATAATAGTTAACACAAAAGTTGCAAAAGGAAAAGCAGTACGCCTGTACATTTCCACTTCATAGAAAGGTATTCTGTATGCGCCTTTTTGCTTTTGATTTTCTATAAACTCGCTTAATTCTGGAGTTTGCATAGCTTCTATTTTATTTTCCCTTTTACCAAATTCAGCCGGAAGAAAATTAAAGCTTGTATCCAATGTAGCTCCTTGCATTACTATTTCTTTCAGTCCGTCTATCTTCCTGATAAAATAATTTTCTGCCTGCCATTTATTAGAAACACTATCCCATTTCAAATAATCAGACTTAAGGTAGTAGTAACGTTTACCATCTTTAATTTTTTCAAAAGAAAACTGGTAACCTGTGTTATTAGCACTGTTGTATTTTTTAAAGTATATAAACGACTCATCGTCTAATTGGCGATGAATATTTTCATCTTTATTTTCATATTGATTCCTAATATATTTTTCTTCAAACTCTAAACGTATGCCGTTAGAATGAGGTATGACGAAATGATTCAAATAAAGAGACAACATGGCAATAACCCCTGCAGAAATAAGATACGGGGTTAACATACGAAAGAAGCTAACGCCACTTCCCAGTATAGCTATGATCTCACTACGATATGCCATACGTGATGTAAAATAAATAACTGCAATAAACGTAAA
>Ga0154020_10009881_pt1 | contig 10962 bp, 10 predicted proteins | sample Klosneuvirus_201_FD_109709 | JGI IMG/M metagenome (GOLD analysis project Ga0154020, IMG submission 109709) | Active sludge microbial communities from wastewater, Klosterneuburg, Austria - Klosneuvirus_20160825_MG | ecosystem: Engineered > WWTP > Aerobic digester > Activated sludge | place...
GCTAAAACATTCACTGCCGCTGAACAACAAGCTGCGTTTAATGCGTTTGTTGATGGCGATGATTATTTGTCAAGCCGAAGAGGTCAGTTTGCAGAAAGAAATGGACAAGACCTTCCTTGGCTAACCCGCTTTGATTTAACCATTGCGCAGGACTTCTTTGTTAAAGTAGGGCCGAAAGCCAAAAAGAATGCGTTCCAGGTAAGATTTGATATCCTGAATTTTGGCAACCTGTTGAACGATAAATGGGGTGTGGGCTACCAAACTGTAACAACCACTCCTTTAACGTTGGCAAGTACCAGCGGTACTGGTGTTCCTTCTTACAGAATGGCAACTCAAACCATTACTTTACCTGATGGAACCAATTCTGTTGTGTTAGCGCAGGATCGTTTTGTACGGGGTATTACATTAAATAATACCTGGCAGAGCCAGTTAACACTTCGTTATACGTTTAATTGAAAAGCAAAATTTTCTTGATAAAAGAGGCCCTTCGGGGCCTTTTTTTATTTAGTTCCGAAACCGTATCTTCATTTTATGACTCAAAGATGCGGATGGCTTATCTCGCTTCTTTTTGCAGTTTCTTGTCTCTATAGTTGTCAGAAATCGGCTGATCAGGACGAGTTTGCGAAAGAACCAAAAGTTGAACTTGACCTGGATGCCATTCGCAAACGTGGCTACCTAACCGTACTAATCGATAATAATTCAGTCAGCTACTTTATTTATAAGGGTCGCCCTATGGGCTATGAGTATGAATTGCTCAAACGGCTGGCGCGTGATCTTAATGTTCAGTTAAAGATAAAACTGATTGCCGGTATTGAACAGGCCATTGATCTTCTCAATAAAGGTGAAGGGGATATACTGGCCTTTCCGCTCACCATTACACAGGAGCGGACTCAATACATGGCCTTTACGGATGCACTTTTCAACACCCATCAGGTGCTGGTTCAAAAAAAGCCAGCCAATTGGCGCATGCAACCCCCTCAGTTGATTGAAAAGAAATTAATCCGCAATCCAGTAAAACTAATTGGCGAAGAAGTTCACGTTTTAAAAGGCTCCGCATTTAAAGAGCGAATGATCAACCTTTCGAATGAGGTAGGTGGTGTGATTAAAATTGTAGAGGACAGCGCCCTGGCCGAAACGGAATCGCTGATTCGACAAGTAGCGACCGGTGAAATAAAATATACCGTAACCGATCAAACGCTCGCCATGGTTAATTCATTTTACTACCCCAATCTCGATATCAATACGGTGCTAAGCTTGCCACAACAAATTGCCTGGGCGGTACGAACTAATTCACCCGAATTACTGAAAACGACCAACGCCTGGTTGAAAGAGTCTAAACGAAGCGGGGTGTTTAAGGTGATTTATAATAAGTACTTCAATAGTTCGAGATTAACAGAAGCGCGAATAACCAGTGAGTATTCGTCTATGGTAAGCAATAGATTGTCACCCTTTGATGAGCAGATTAAAGCAGGCGCAGAACAGATTGGATGGGATTGGCGATTGATCGCTTCCGTGGCCTATCAGGAATCAAACTTTGATCCACAAGTAAAGTCATGGGCGGGTGCCATTGGGTTGATGCAGGTAATGCCAGCCACCGGTGATTTTTTTAAAGTAACAAATCTGTTAGACCCAAACCAGAATATTAAAGTAGGGGTTAAGTTTTTAAAATACCTGGACACGCGTTGGGCAAAAACAGTTCCCGATCCGGAAGAGCGGATAAAATTTGTGCTTGCTTCTTATAACGCGGGTCTTTCGCATGTTACCGATGCACAGAAGTTAACTCAAAAATACGGCAAAGATCCAACCGTGTGGAGCGATAATGTAGAATACTTTCTATCGAAAAAATCGGACCCAAAATATTTCCGCGATCCGGTGGTGGTGGTTGGATATTGCCGGTGCATTGAGCCTGTAAAGTATGTAAAGGAGGTATTGCAGCGCTATGACGAATATAAGTTAAGGATTGCTGTGTAAGTGCCCAGCGTATGTTAATTTAGGCATCGATTAGAGGTGTATAAATTAAGTTCATGGAAGAAATAAAGTTAACGCAGTTTTCGCATGGCGGTGGCTGTGGTTGTAAAATCGCCCCAGCCGTATTAGATAAAATCCTTCACACCAGTTTACCGAAAGCAAATTTTCCCAAGTTGTTGGTCGGTAACGAATCGAAAGATGATGCGGCTGTCTATGAATTAAACGATGGTAGTTGCATCATCAGTACCACCGATTTTTTTATGCCAATTGTGGATGATGCTTTTACTTTTGGTTCCATTGCTTCCGTAAACGCGATTAGCGATGTATATGCGATGGGTGGTAAACCGATGATGGCGCTCGCCATTCTGGGTTGGCCCATCGGTAAGTTACCGGAAGAGTTGGCACAAAAGGTTTTGGATGGAAGTCGGGACGTGTGCGCGAAGGCTGGAATTCCCTTGGCGGGAGGCCATAGTATCGATAGCCCTGAACCCATTTTTGGTTTAGCCGTAACCGGCACAGTTGAAAAGAAAAATCTTAAAAAAAATAACTCCGCGAAAGTGGGCGATGTTATCTACCTCACCAAACCCATTGGTGTTGGTATTATAACCACTGCACAGAAACGCGACCTGGCTGCTGGCGAAGATGTGGAAGAAGCCGTGCGTGTAATGTCAGAATTAAATATACTGGGTGCGGATTTTGGAAAGCTAGAGTATGTAAACGCAATGACAGACATAACTGGCTTTGGATTGTTGGGTCATTTACTTGAAGTGTGTGAAGGCAGCGGTTGTTCGGCTGAGATCGAGTACGCGAAGGTTCCGCTTATTAAAAACCTTGGACACTATTTATCTAAAATGATTTACCCCGACAATACGATGCGCAACTGGCAGAGCTATGATAAAAAAGTAATCGGTATTGGCGCAGAGTCTTTGTTAACGTTGTGTGACCCACAAACCAGTGGTGGATTGTTAGTGACATTGCCAAAAGATAGCTCAATAGAGTTTGAAAAATTCTGTAACACAAAAGGACTTGCGCTGACTCCCATTGGTAGAATGAAAGAAAAGACTGAGCACGTTGTAACTATACTTTAAAACCTTGATTGAAGACGAAATTATACAACAACTCTGGCGGGCTTCTGAGGATAAGCATGTGTGTCGCATTTTGCTGGAAGGTGAACCGCTAACGCGCACTGTTGAGCCGTATGGCGTGGTGCGAACAAGCCGAAATCAGATTGTATTGGTTTGTTGGCAATCGATTGGCTTTACTAAGGCTGGCGGGAAAGAAGGCTACCGTAATTTAGTGCTCAATCGAATTATTGAATTGGAAATTCTCGACAATCATTTCCAAAAACGTATTGATTTTAACCCAGTGGATGTCCAATACAAAGAGTGGGTCTATCACATTTAACTTTTTTACTGATTACCACGGTTCATAATTTTGCGTACCCCTCTCCCTCTGACTACCGTTAGGGAACATCTTCAACGATTTTTCTTGCTTTCAATTTTGTAACCATTAAAAACCCAAGGGGTTGATACGACCTTTAAATCCTATGCTGGATTATACCTCCGCAGGAGTGGCATATTTCACCCCTTCAGAGTTCCGTCTCAAATAAATTTTTTGTTTCTATAATCATTTCATCCTTTCAGGATTTAATCTTGGAAAATTTGTATACTAACGGTAGCTCCCCGGGGAGAGGGGCATTCTGAATTGGATATCCCAGATGATCATTAAATGGGGTGAGGGATACATGTCTAATACCTCTTGTTTTAATGGATGATATGTCCTAAAATTATTTGAACCTAAAACTGGTTCAGGTGTACAGCGTATTAAAAATCTGTCGCAATGAAACGAATTCTCTTAATTTACCTCATGTTTATCGGATTTGCCGCCAGCGCAATTCCAGAAAAAATTTATCCGAAAACAAGTATTCTGAAACCGGTTGGTTGGTATTCCGAACAAATGTCGGAATGGCAAAATTATCTGCTAGGCCATGCTACCGATGCGGATGGCTGGCTGAATTATTATGCTGCGGCACGGTTCGCACAATCCAGTGATCAGAAATTAGAAGACATTGTTACCGAGATAAAAAACACAATCCCGAATACATTTGAGTTCTACCTTATTCAAGGCTGGCAGGAAGGATACACTCCGTCAGGATTTGAAAATCTAAAAAAAGCCTATGCGGTGAATCCGGATCACTCCGGCACGTACGGACTTTTAATGTTGGCCAGTGAATTTAATTTTGATAAGCAAGCCCGCAAGGAGTATGCAAAAAAAATGCATGAGGCCGGCATACTCTCTACCTCGTTGCTCAGTTATAGTTATAATGTCTTGATGTCGGTAAGTACTAATTCTATTTTAATTACTGAAGGAGAAAACACCACCTTGCCGTTGATCGCCCTTCAGGATATTTGGAATGTAAGAACAGATGTTACCATTCTTAATCTCGACATGTTCAAATATGGGGATTACCGGCAGGCAAAATTAAAGACAGCAGGACTTGTGCTCACCTCTTTATCTGAGTCAGATGCTGACTTTCGGCAGCAAGTGTGTTTATCGTTACCCACTGAAAACGCTGACCATAAATTTTATTACGCGCTTACATTAGCGAAAGAAAATATTTCTACCCTCAAGGATCAACTGTATGTGGTGGGATTGGCATCGCAACACAGTTCGATTCGTATCGATAACATCGCCCTGATTAAACAGAATCTTGAAAAGGAATTTTTACTGGATTACTTAACTGTTGATTTCAATGGAACTAACCCATACGATGCCGGAAATGTTTTAAGTGCCAATTATTTAGTTCCCATGTTATTGTTATATGAAGATTACGCCAAGAACAAAAACACAGAAAGACAGGAAGAGCTGGGCGAGCTGGTGCACCGGATAGCCGCCAATACCGATAAAGAAGACTTAGTAAATAATTTTCTAAAACGAAACGACATTTCTGAGATCCCGTATTTTCCTGGAACCCTCAATGCAAAATCAACAGAAGGTCACTTTCGTCCGATAAATGATAAAATCTTTGCCGAAGAAGCGGAAGTAACGAATGAGCAGTACAATGGATTTTTAGCGTACTTGAATCAGCATGGACTTAAAGAGCTCTATGAGAAATATAAATTCGATTTTAGCCGGTACGAGGAACCAGCGCTGGCTTTTATGACAACCTATTCGTTACCCCGACCTGATAGTAAGAAGAACAGGCACTATAATTATTATCCGGCTGTTAATATTTCTTTCGAAGCGGCCAATGCTTATTGTGATTGGCTAACACAACAATATAACAATACTGTAGAGCGTAAGTATAAGAAAGTAAAATTCAGATTGCCTACCCTGGATGAATGGCAGATCGCAGCGGCCAGCATAAAAAATCCAACATCGTGGAAATTAGATGATCAGGAAGTGGAGGTTAAAATAACGCCTAAAGGTTCAGAGTTTGATAAGAATGTGGAATTAAAAAAAGTAACTTTAGATGACCCTGAAATTTTATATCCATGGTTTCGATATTTTGGGTTGAGGAATTCACCCCTTAATAATAAAGATTGCTACTTGGGAAATTTTAAATCTGAGCCCTGTGGTTGTCCGGGCTATAAAGGCAACAAACCAACTCATAACGATGGCTTTGCCATGATGGCGCCCACCAAATCATACTTCCCTAACGACATTGGATTGTATGATGTAGTGGGCAATGTGGCAGAAATGATTGACGAAAAGGGAAAAGCTTGTGGAGGCAGTTGGAATCAACCACCTTCTGAATCAACTATGAGAAGTGTGCGTACTTATGAGAATCCGGATGCTGCCGTTGGCTTTAGAGTATTCATGGAAATTATTGAGCAATAGAGTTAAGAATGTTTTTTAAAAAGCGACTCGCTCATGTAAGTGATGAGGAGTTAATGCGAAAGGTACAGCAGGGTAACGAATCTGCGCTGACAGAAATTTATCAGCGCTATAGCATTGCCTTGTTGCGCTATTTTACGCGCATGCTTTGGCAGGATGGGGAACTGGCGGAGGATTTTTTGCAGGATTTATTTCTCAAAGTAATTGATAACCCCGGCCGATTTGATTCAACACGAAATTTTTCAACCTGGATATACTCAAGTGCGCACAATATGTGTAAGAATGAATATAGAAACAGAGCGAATAGAGGGGCAATGGTTATTCCTATGGAAAGTCAGAATAATACGGACCCACATAAATTAATTGACGAACGAGACTTTAAAGAGAGATTGGATTTACTACTCGAAACATTGGATGACGAAAGCAAAACACTCTTTCTCCTTCGCTATGAGCAGGAGCTCGATCTGCAGAAGATAAGCGACATTCTTGCTATACCGGTAGGCACCATAAAGTCGCGACTCTTTTATTTGCGGAAGGGGTTGAGTCAGGAGTTGAGTGAATATAAAATTATTTTAAAAGAAGGGATGTTATGATACACACTGATGAGTTGGAGAAATTGGAAAGCTTATTGCAAGGCAAAGCTTTTGAAGAACTGACTGCCGAAGAGAAGAGTTGGGTTGGTCAATGGATCGAGTCCGAAGTGGAATACAATAATCTACGCAAGTCAGAAGGAGCAATTAGAAAACGCCTGGCAGATGTTGGCCCTATTACGCCCAATCCGAAATTACTGAGTCGTTTAAAAGCGCAACTGAGCGCACAACAAGCAAATTTAAAAATCCATTGGTGGCAAGTCCGCTCACCAGGATGGAGCACGCTGCTAATAGCTATAATTTTTGGTATGACTGGTTGGTGGATTGGTTCGTCTCCAGCGAAACTAAAAGTTGAACAAGCCTACTTACCAACAGTTGTATATGACACTGTTTATCTGGCTTCAAAACCGGATACCGTTTTTGTTAATCATGTTGTGTACAGAGAGCGACCGATACTTACTAAAACTACTTATCAACCGATGCCTAATAATGTAGAAGTTTCAGCAAAGGGAATTAATATGAAAGAAAAGGAGGAGTTAGAAAACTTGTTGGTTTCGGGATCGCTTTGAGGACTTGGGATCTATTTGCCCTGACTTTGTGATTTGTTTTATCGGATTTAATGGTCAAAGAGTTAGAAAAATGGTGAACGAGATAATCTATAAATCGTGCCGATTTGTTTCGGATATCTCCATAATCAAATCTGCGCCATAAGCCATGGCGGGAGTTTGATAACCCGATTTAAAATTTCCTGCAAGAATTTTTTCTGCAATCAGTACAGCAGTCTTTGCAGTTAACGTATAACCGCTTACGGTTTCTAATCTGCTTTCGGCTGTGTTCCCTTTTTCATCCCAAACTTTTCCCCATAAAAAGCTGCGACCACTTTCTCTTTTTTCATCACTTGGCCCGGGCTTCTGTTTATCTATCTTTTTCAACATAAATTTTTTGACCCAACTCATTCGCAACAACCAATTGATGTAGCGTGTGCGTTTGGCATTTTTTATCATGCTTTTGGTTGCGCCTGTATAGACTTCAATGTTTGGAATACCCGTACTGCGCCATGCGGTAGAAATATCGCCCCACGGAATGCAAAGCGTTGGTGTCTTGAAGGAACCAAAATCTACTTCCATACTTTTCGCACCCAATGCCAGGTGTTCCAGTTTTCCATTTGTCCTGATTTGTCCGCCATCGCCCATGCCTTCGGTCATACTTTTCTTAGTTCCGCGCGATAACCCACCTTTCGACATCGCAAACGCAAGTTGCAAATGAGTGGCAGCAGGTAAACGATTTCTAAGATGCAAGGCTAAACAATCGGACGGCACCACATCAAAACCAGTTCCGGGCATAATAGTTATACCAGCTTCTTTTGCTTTTTGATCGTAGCTGGCCAACAATTCAAACACCTGATACTCTCCGGTAATATCGGTGTAATGCGTTTTAGTTTCCAGGCAGGCATCGGCCATTGCTTGTGCGGTGTGACGAAATGGTCCTGCACAATGAATAACTATTTTCCCTTTGGTCAGTAATGCTTTAAGGGCATCTGTTTCCGTAACATTCACTACTTCAAAAGGAAATCCTGTTTCAGTACTTTGTTTTTGAAGTGCTTCCTTATTGCGACCAGCCAGAATTACATTCAGATTTTTCGATTGACATTCTTTTGCAATCAGCTTGCCGGTATAGCCGTATGAGCCGTAGAGAATTATAGTTCTATCCTTCATTACTGCTTACCACTTGGGCGTTCAACTTTTTCTACAAAATATTTTGTGTCTCCCCGCCAGGGAAAAGCGATATATCTTTTTACAAAATGAAGGTTTACGCGATCACCTTCGAGGGCAACATCTTGCAGGTCTTTGATTACATCTTCGGCACTGTTTTCAACAGAGAAATCCCGCGTTTCTGCAATTGGGCTGGTTCCTTTTAGTGCACCAAAGGAGTCCATGGATATTTTACCTTCATGTGTTTTGAAGACCATTCCTTTTTCAGAAACGCTTAACACCTTACCGGCCCATACCCCACGTTCATAAACGCCCCAGTACATAAATGCTAAAACCGCGATTCCAACGATCAGCGCAAACAATAAAATTCTTTTAATGATTTTCATAGTACTGCGAGCAGTTCTTTTCATGAAGCTTTCGGATTCCATACTCATTTCTTTTGGTTGAGCAATTTACTCTTTCTATTCAATCTTATATAGTAATAACTGGCAATAGAAATTACCACCAGAGCAATAAACTGCGAATTAGAAAGAATATCCTTGATAAGAAATCCCCGTTGTATGTCTCCCCGGAAGAGTTCAAGAACACCACGACCGGCCGCATAGAAGATCAGGTACAGGATAAAAATCTGACCATCGAATTTCTTTTTGGATTTTAGAATGAGCAGGCAGACCATTAATCCAAAAATAAAGGCAGCCTCATACAATTGCGTTGGATGTAAAGGCGTGTTTAAGGGTTCGGCCTGGCATACCGGACTTGTAAAGATAACGCCCAAAAAACTTTCGGTAGGAATGCCGTAGCAACAACCTGCCATGAAACAACCAATCCTGCCAAAGCCATGAACCAGACAGGTTACAATGGCCATCACATCGAGCATACCCAAAACCGGTACTTTAATCTTTTTAAAATACCAAAGCATAATGGGGATGGCCGTTAACAGCGACCCGTAAAAAACAAAGCCACTGCCCGATAATAATTTTTTAGGTTGTGAAAGATAAAGCGAAGGGTTTTCGAAAATGAGAAAAAGTTTACCGCCCACTACCCCTGCTACCACGAGCATAATAAACAGGGTATTGCTTTGATCGAAGGTAAGGCCAAATTCTTTTTTCCCTTGCCAGTACATATAGGAGAATCCTACCAAGGCACCTACGGCTATACAGAATCCATAACTATAAATTGTGATTGAGCCAAGCTCGAATAGAATGGGGTACATAAATTTGAAAATTAGGCAATTTGAAAACTTGAAAATATAATCATCACATTCTCACATTTTCAAATCATCAAATTTACACAGTCATAATCTCAGCCTCCTTCTTTTTAAGGAGACTATCAATCTTGAGACTATAATCGTCTGTAAATTTTTGAACGGTTTCTTCAGCATTTTTTACATCATCTTCCGAAACGCCCTTTATTTTCTTGAGTTGCTCATTCGTGTCTTTGCGAATGCTGCGGATACTAACTTTTCCTTGTTCGCATTCCTGACTGGCTTGTTTCACCAGTTGCTTTCTCCTTTCCTCGGTAAGCATCGGAATATTGATGATCACCTGATTGCCATCGTTCTGCGGAGTAAGACCGATGTTAGCCATCATAATCGCTTTTTCAATTTCCTGAATCAAACCTTTCTCCCAAGGTTTAATAAATAATGTGCGCGCGTCTTGCGAAGTGATAGATGAAATCTGGTTAAGCGGACTCATGGCACCATAGTAAGAAACCTGAATACCATCCAGCATGGCAGGGTTAGCTTTGCCGGCCCGGATTTTGGCAAGTTCATTTCCAACGTGTGTCAATGTTTTGCCCATTTGTTCCTGGGCTTCTTCCAGATATAATTCAAGCTCTTCCATAACTTTTTATTTTACGTCCCGATAACTATCGAGAGAAGATTTTATGTTTACGATTTAATGATACCCCTTAGCTTATCAGGGTTCCAGCTTCTTCACCTTTGGCTACTTTCAATAAATTGCCTTTTTTGTTCATATCGAAAACAATAATAGGTAGTTTGTTTTCCTGACAGAGCGTAAAGGCCGTCATATCCATGATGTTTAGTTTCTTTTGATACGCTTCCTGAAAACTCAGGTTGTTGTAGCGAACGGCATCCGAAAATTTCTCAGGATCTTTATCATACACACCATCTACCCGAGTGCCTTTTAAAACAACTTCGGCCTGAAGTTCAATGGCTCGTAAACTTGCTGTTGAATCTGTTGTGAAATAAGGATTACCAATACCCGCACCAAAAATAACAATCCGTCCTTTTTCCAGATGTCGGATAGCCCTGCGTCTGATAAAAGGCTCACATACTTGTTCCATTTTTATCCCAGACATTAAGCGCGTGTATAAACCGTGCCGCTCCAGCGCACTTTGTAATGCCATAGCATTAATAACGGTTGCCAACATTCCCATATAATCACCCTGCACCCTATCAATACCTAATGCCTCGGCCTGGCCACCTCTAAAAATATTGCCACCTCCAATGACGATGGCCACTTCGGCTCCGGCCTCTTTTACAGCCTTTATTTCTTCTGAATATTGTTCGAGAACAGCCGGATCAATATGGCTGTTTTTAGAGCCCATAAGGGCCTCACCACTTAGTTTTAGGAGAATGCGTTTGTACTTCATGCGTTTAGTTTGGCGATCACAAATATATTTCTTTTAAAGGCTACGAACGACCGTAACGTAAAAAAATGCCTGGTATTTTCGGTAGAATCTCTACCTCGAAATAATTTTATCACCCGTAAATCAAAACTCAACCAATACCTGTCCCTTCTCCACGCTATCGCCTTTCTTTACTTTTACATTTTTTACCACACCTTCGCCTGGTGATTTTAAAATATTCTCCATCTTCATGGCCTCCAGAATCA